>Ga0209647_1000078_pt1 | contig 78399 bp, 76 predicted proteins | sample GraSoi_2013_60cm_FD_185827 | JGI IMG/M metagenome (GOLD analysis project Ga0209647, IMG submission 185827) | Grasslands soil microbial communities from the Angelo Coastal Reserve, California, USA - Sample 9_17_2013_60cm (SPAdes) (version 2) | ecosystem: Environmental > Terrestrial > Soil >...
ATCCTGATATATGCGTGCCCGGCACGTTTTCACGTCTGGAGGCTTTCATGAAGACCCGTATCCAAGCTTCGATCGCCGCGACCCTGTTCGCCCTCGTGTTGGGCGGCTGCGCGGACATGACGCATCAGGAGAAGAGCACCGTCGCAGGCGCGGCCATCGGCGGCGTCGCGGGCTCGGCTTTGTCGAACGGCAGCGCGGCCGGCACGGTCGGCGGCGCGGTCGTGGGCGGGGTGATCGGCCACGAGGTCGGCAAGCGCTAGATAACCGGCTGTCCCTTCCCTGCGCTGGACCGGCGCCACGCGTGTCGCTGGTCCGCAGCGCATGGGTTCAAGGAATCTTTCCAGGGAGTCATCGGTGGTGGGGAATGATCAGGAGATTTCCATGCTGAACAGAAAAGTGTTGGCGCCGCTCACGGTGGCGCTGGGGTTCGCGGCCGTTCCCGCGATGAGCGCGACGGTCGACTACGTGGTGGTGCAGTCGCCGCCGCCGGCGCTGCAGATCGAGACGATACCCGCGCCGCAATCCGGCATGACATGGGTGCCGGGCTACTACGACTACCGCGACGGCAGCTACGCCTGGGTCGCGGGCCACTTCGAGCCGGCCCGCGTGGGCTACGTCTATGTGGCGCCGACGTACAAGGAAGGGCGCTATTACGTGGGCCGCTGGAACGAGGAGGAGCATGGCGGCGCGCGCAACAAGATCCGCGAGGCGAAGAACAAGGTGAAGGACCGCATCAAGAACGGCGACAAGGACGACTAGCCGTTCACGCGCACTTGCGGGGCCGCTCCGTCTCCACGTTGGCGGGCGGTTCCGTGGGTGAGTAGAGCGGGTTCAGCCACACGACGAGCGCCGCGTGACCTTCGGACTCGCGGTCCTCGGGCAGGTAGTCGCGAATGATCCCGCAGAACTGGAAGCCCTGCGACAGGGGCAGGCGCAGTCCCGCGTCCTGGATGTCGCCCCAGATCACGCGCTGCGCGTAGAGCTCGGGCGTCATGGTGTCGCGAGCCGCGCCATAGCCCGGTAGACGCGCCGCGCTGATGATGCGGCGCAGGTTCAACTTGCGGCAAAGCTTGCGCTGCGCCTGGTAGAGCGCGCGCGCGATGCCCGCGCCGCGGCGCGAGACATCGACGGTGAGGTCGGCGCCATAGAGCGTGCGGCCCGCGGTGTCGTGGTTGGTGAAGAAGCCCTCGCCCGTCACGCTCTTCCGTGTGTGGTCGAGCGCATAGTCGTCCCACTGCACCACGAGCGAGCTCGCGGCGCCCACCACCTCGCCATCGGCGAGCGCCAGCAGCTGGCCTTCGGCGAACGCATTCCGGTGGCTTTCGAACTGTTTCAGCGTCCAGCCGGGAATTCCCGCGCTCGACGCGCGCTGCAGCGCGCGAATGGCCGCGAAGTCCTCGAGCCTGGCCGAGCGCACGCGCACCGTCCCGCTGCCCGGAACCGGATCGCGGCGCCATGCGGTGTCGTAGCGCTGGCGCTTGCCGGCGCCGCGGCTACCCGGGAAGACCTCGATGATGGAGCCCAAGAGGCGCCCTCATTCCGTCTTGCGGAAAGCGGTCTCCGAGCACTGCGGGCACGGCGGCAGGACCGTGGTGCGCGTGGTGATGATGGTCCAGTTGCAGCCGGCGCAGGAGAGCGTGCCCGCGCTGGTGATGTCCCCGGTGCGGAACGTGAGCGACGGATTGTCGCGATGCAGGAGGTCACGGCGCAGATATTGGCGCAGGCGCTCGCCGTTTTCCGCGGTGAATTCCCCGGCGCCCACCAGGCCGTCGAAGGCCGCGTCGAGCGCGCGGTCGAATGCCGCCAGGGTCGTTTCACCGGCTTGCTGGAAGAGAACCTGGAATTTTCCCGAAAGGCGGTCGAAGAGGTCCTCCTGGCGATGGCGCTCCGCGCCGGCGATCTCGCTGATGTGGTCGAGGGTACTGTGCTTTAGCATGCGGTTGCGCGGCCCGGTGCGCTTGCGGCCGAGATGCGTGCGAATCGCGCCGCGCGTGCGCGCTCGCTGGGAATTCCCGTTGTTTCCCGTGGGGGTGGACGGCGGCCTCATGGCGGCGAGCTCCTTTTGCGATGACTCTGCGAAGAACGGCGCCGCGCGGTGTAGGACTCCCGCTGTGTAGGACACCCTTGTTGTGCAGAGCGCGGCCCTGTTAGTGCGACCGCGCGCTTACAGAGTCAGTTCCAAAATCACTCGTAACGACCGGTGTAGGAACAGCTTTGCCCGCAGGAATCGCGGCGCACGGTGACGCGCGCGAGATTCGTGAAGCGAGGCGCGAGCGCGCCCCAGATCCACAGGCAGAGATTCTCGAGGCTCGGCTTGCCGAGGCCCTCGATGTCGTTCAGCACGCGATGGTCGAGATCCTTGCGCACCTCGAGGCATGCCCCCTCGACCTCGCCCAAGTCGGCCACGAAGCCGGTGGCAGGTTGCGGCCGGCCTTCGAGCGCGACTTCCACCTGGAAGGAATGCCCGTGCATGCCGCGATAGGGATGGCCGTCGGGAAAATTGTCGAAATGGTGCGCGGCGTCGAAGCCGAATCGGTAAGAAACTTCCATTAATTGCCTTAGCGAATGCCGATGATCTTGTGCGATTGCAGGGAAAGGCGCCAGCGCGGATGAGCGAGGCAGTAGTCGATGGCCTCGCGGGTATTCGCCGCGCGCGCCGGGCCGTCCATGGGCTGCAGGAAGAAGTGGTCGAAGGCGAGGGCTTCGAAGCGCTCCGGCGGCGCCTTGGGCTGGGGAAAGACGAGCTTCAGCTCGTCGCCGGTCACGAGGGCGAGCGCCACGTCGGCCTTCGGGCTCACGCACACCCAGTCGATGCCGGCCGGCGCGGCGAGGGTGCCGTTGGTCTCGATCGCGATGCGGAAGCCGCGCCGGTGGAGCGCCGCGATCGCGGCTGGGTCGAGCTGCAGCAGCGGCTCGCCGCCGGTGCATACCACGAAGCGATGATCGCGCCGCGCAGCGGGCCATGCGCGCTCGATGGCGTCAGCGAGGGCCCGGGAATCGGCGAACTTGCCCCCGCCCATGCCGCCGGTGCCTACGAAGTCCGTGTCGCAGAAATCGCACGCGGCGCTCGCGCGATCCTCTTCGCGGCCGGACCAGAGGTTGCACCCGGCGAAGCGGCAGAAGACCGCCGGCGCGCCGGCGTTGGCGCCTTCGCCCTGCAGCGTGTAGAAGATTTCCTTGACCGAGTACAAGGTCAGTCCGCGACCATCTTCGCCGACTTGGCGATCTTTCCGAGGCGGTCGCGCTCGGCGTTGAGGAACGCGTTGTACGCGGAGAGCGAGTAGGGCGCGGGCTCGATGCCCTGCGGGATCATCCTGTCCTGGAAGTCCTTGCTCTTCACCACGGCGATGAGCTCCTCGCTCATGCGGTCGAGGATGGGCCGCGGCGTGCCCTTGGGCGCGAAGAGTCCCGCCCAGTGGCCGATCTTCACGCCGGGGAATCCCTGCTCCTTGGTGGTGGGGATGTCCTTGTACGCCGTGATGCGCGTGTCGTAGGTGGTGCCGATCGCCTTGAGCTTGCCGGCCTTGATCTGCGGGATCACGACGATGCTCGCCTCCGAGGTGCCGGCCACGTTGTTGGAGATCACCGCGGTCACGCTCTCGCTGCCGCTCTTGTACGGGATGATGTTGAGATTCTTCACGCCCGCTTCCTTCAGCATCTCGGCCACGAAATGCGGCGTGCTCGCGGTGCCGGCGGTCGCCCAGTTCACGCCCTTGTCGCCCTGGTTCTTCGCCCAGGACACGAATTCCTTCATGTTGCTCGCGGGGATGCTCGGATGCACCACGATCACCGAGGGCGCGACCGCGATCATGCCCACGGGGACGAGGTCGCTGTCGGAGTAGGGCATGTCCTTGCGGATCATGCTGTTGGTGACGACGCCGGCGGCGCCGATGAGATACGTGTAGCCGTCGGGCTTCGCCTTGGCCACGTACTCGGCGCCGATCGCGGCACCCGCGCCGGGTTTGTTCTCGATCACCACCGGCTGCTTGATGCGCTTCGAGACGCCCTCGGCGGCGGCGCGCGCCATGAGGTCGTTGGCGCCGCCCGCGGAGAACGGGACGATCCATTTGACGGGGCGGTCGGGCCACTCGGCGCGCGCCGTGGTGGCGAACGCGGCGAGCGCCGCCGCCGCGATGAACGCGGCGATGCGCAGCGGGGATGTCATGGAAATTCTCCTGTGATGAACCGTGATTATCGTGCAAAAGGGGTTGACGCCCGTATTGCTGCATGGCAGCATTCGATCATCGACAGGCACACGGGGTTTTTTCCGAGAGACATGATGAATACATCCATCAACCAACCGACCAAGGCGCGCCGGGCAGCCTTTGCGTCCTGCCATGCGCAGGGCTCCAAGCGCCTGGCAATGGATTGCGCCGTCTCCGGGAGAACCGCGGAATAGCAAATCGAGCGTCGATTTCGAATTCCCAGCGAAGCCCGGAGAGACTGAAACCTCCGGGCTTCGTGCTTTTGCAACCGCAAGACGACATGGGAATACGGCGATGAATACGGCGACGAGAACGATGAGGCAAAGATGGAAGTGGCGCGCGAGGCGGTTGCGCCATGAGCACGAAGCGCGGGCAGCGATGCGCGCGTGGCTGATGATCTAACGAAGAGGATCGGCCCGGGAACGGGCCGTCCGGCGACTTCGCGGGCTGTGCGCGGCCCGCCTAACGAGGATTTCGGGTCGCCGCCCATTCGCGTCCGTCGAGCCATGTCTCGGGACGCGGGATGGGTTCGATGACGAAGCGGCCGGTCCTTCCGGGCCGGCCGCGGTCAGAAATAAGCGGATGTCGGAGACGAATTTACAGCGGGAGCGGCGTTGGAGCGGACAACAAGTTGCCGCTCAACGCCATCGAACAGGAAAAGTCGTACCTGACACCACTTTTTAAGTCGTACCTGACACGACTTATTTCTTGAATTTCGCGGCGAGTTTTTCGGATTCGCGGGCGAGGAGGGCGACGTCGAGGCCGACGGCGGTGAAGGTCGTGCCCCACTCGATGTAGCGGCGCGCGGTGGCTTCGTCGGGCGTGAGGATGCCCGCGGGCTTGCCGCACGCCTTGATGCGGGCAATCGCGTCCTTGATGGCGGACTGCACGTCCGCGTGGCCCATGTCGCCCAAGTGGCCGAGGCCCGCGGCGAGATCGGCGGGGCCGATGAAGACGCCGTCAATGCCGTCCATGCGCGCGATCTTCTCGAGGTTGTCGAGGCCCGCACGCGTCTCGATCTGCACCAGAAGGCAAAGCTCTTCCTCGGCGCGTTTCAAATAGTCGCCGATGCGCCCGAAGCGCCCGGCGCGCGTGACGCCGGCCACCCCGCGCACGCCGCGCCCGGGATATCGGATCGCGGCGACCGCGTCCGCGGCTTCCTGCTCGGTCTGCACGTACGGGATGAGGAGGCTCTGCGCGCCCACGTCGAGGTAGCGCTTGACGAGCACCGTGTCGTTCCATGCCGCGCGCACGATCGGCGTGACCGGGTATGGCGCGGCCGCCTGCAGCTGCGCGAGGACGGTGATCGGATCGTTGGGGGAATGCTCCCCGTCGATAAGGATCCAGTCGAAGCCGGAGCCCGCGACGATCTCGGTGCAGTAGGGATCGGCGAGCGACACCCACAGGCCGATCTGTTGCTTGCCGGCGCGGATGGCGTGCTTGAAGGCATTCCTGGGAAGGTCCATGGCGGAAGTCTACTGGATGCGCACGACCGCTTTGATCGCATCCCCGGTCTTGGGAAGCGCGGCGAGCTCGCCCACGGTGATCGGCTTCACCGGCGGGCGGATGCGGTAGTAGCCCACCTCCTGCGGGGAAATCCCGCGCGCCTTGGCGATGAGCTCCGTCACCGTGAGCCCGCACATGCGGCCCTGGCAGGGCCCCATGCCGCAGCGCAGGAACGCCTTCATCTGGTTGGGGCCGGGACAACCGAGCGCCAGCGCCTCCTGGATTTCGCGCGCCGTGACCTCCTCGCAGCGGCAGACGATCGTGTCGCCCGTGGGCCGGCGAAAGATGCTCGCGGGGCGATAGAGCGAATCGAGGAACTTGCGCCCGCGCGTGAGCTGCGCCACCGCGGTGCGCGCGAGCTTTTCCGCCATGAGCTTCCTGCCGGGCTGGATCGCGTGCACCACCGCGATCGCCGCGAGCACCCCGCGCCACGCCGCCGCCTGGGCGCCCGCGATCCCCGCGCCGTCGCCCGCCACCAAGACGCCCGGCACGCTCGTTCCTCCGTTGGGGTCCACGCGCGGCGACCAGCAAAGCTGCATGTCGTCCCAGTAGTGCTCGACGCCCACCGACATCGCGAGATTCACGTTCGGCACCACGCCTTGGTGGAGCAGCAGCGTGTCGACGGGGAGCGTGCGCCCGCCGCCGTCGGGAGTGCGAAACGAGATGCTCTCGACCTTCCCCGCGCCTTCCGCGCGCAGCTCGCTTACGCCCGGCACGATGGGAACCCTGCCGCGCACCGCGAGGACGAGCTTCAGGCCCTTGCGGAAGTAAGGCGAGAAGAGAAAGCCCGGCAGGTGCGGCAATGCGCGCGCGCGGTTCTTGTGCGGCGTGGTGTCGAGGATGGCGTCGATGGCGAGGCCGGCCGCGAGGTATTGGCTCGCGAGGAGCCACAGCAACGGGCCCGTGCCGGCGATCACCGTGTGACCGCGGGGCAGCAGTCCCGAGGTCTTGAGGAGGGTCTGCGCCGCGCCCACCGTCATCACGCCGGGCAGCGTCCATCCGGGAATCGGGCAGGGGCGCTCGAGCGCCCCGGTGGCGAGGATCACGCTCGCGGCGCCGGTGAGCGCCGCGCCACCGCCTATCGAGACGCCGATCTCGAGCTCGCGTGTGAGGCTCCACACGCTGGCGCCGGGCAGGTACTGCGCGCCGCTCGAGAGGAACTCGCCCACCAGCTTTTCGCCGTGCCAGAAGTCGGGGCCGAGGATCGCGCGCTCCTTCACCGGAGTCGTGTCGATGGCACGATAGATCTGGCCGCCGGGCGCAGCCTGCTCGTCGAAGACGACGGTGGAAAGGCCCGCGCGCGCGCACAAGCTCGCGGCCGCGAGGCCGGCGGGGCCCGCGCCGACGATGGCGACGTCGTATTCGCTCGCGATGGCACTCATCGGCCAAGCTCGCGCTTGCCGCGCTGCGTGGCGATGGCCATGCCTTCGCGGACCGCGACCAGACAGCCCTGGCGGCTGCCCACGCCGTCGATCGTCACCAGGCAATCGAAGCACGCCCCCATCATGCAGAAGGGCGCGCGCGGAGCGCCCGACACGGCCGTCGTGCGGCAGCTCGTGAAACCCGCGGCGAGCATGGCGGCGGCGACGCTGTCGCCTTCGCGCGCTTCCACGGTGCGCCCGTCCACGGTGATGCGCACCGCGGCGCCGGTATCGTCATGCAGCCTTCTGAACATCGAATCTCCGCGAGCTGAACGTTTCGAAGGGATCGGCGGGCAGCGCACCCGCCGCGATATGGGGGGCGAGCATCAGCGCATGCGCCGCGGCGAGCGTGACGCCGCTATGGCATGTCGCGACGAACGCGCCCGGGCACCGCGCCGACTGGTCGTAGATGGGGAAGCCGTCGCGGGTCATGACGCGCAGCGCCGCCCACGTGCGCACCACGTTCAGCGACGCAAGCCGCGGGAACATGCGCACGGCGCGGTCGGCCAGCACCGAGATCACGGGCAGGCCGACGTCGGGATCGGCCGCCTCTTCCTGCGAGTCGCCGAGCATCACGCCGCCCTCGTCGGTCTGGCGCACGGTGGACACCGGGTAGTGCAGGAAGGGCGCGGTCTTCTCGGTGACGATGAGCTGGCCTCGCTGCGGGCGAACCGGGACCTCGAGGCCGACCATGGGCCCGAGGCGGGCGTTGCCGATGCCCGCCGCGAGCACCACCTGGCGCGCGCGAATCGTCCCGCGTGCCGTCGCCAGCCGGAATTCCGCGGCCGCGTGCCCGATGGAGGCGACGCGATGATCGGGAAAGTAATCGGCGCTGTGCTGCTGCATGCCGGCATTCAACGCGCGCAGCAGCCGCAGGGAATTGCAGTGGCCGTCGAGCCGGCTGAAGCTCCCGCCCACCACCTCGCGGCCGATTTCCGGGAGCATCGACTTCACCGCGGCGAAGTCGAGGATTTCGTAGCCGTAAGGCGACATGCCGGGCTGGGCGTGCAGGCGCTCTAGCTGCTCCGCGCGGTGCGCGAGCTCCGCCTCGGAGAGCGCCAGGTGAAAGCCGCCCGGCTTGCGGTAGGCGACGTCGATGCCGGTCTGGACCAGCAACATGTCGGCGAACGCCGTCCATGCCGCGGCGGAGCGTTGCGTCCACGCGCTGTACTGCGGCATTCCAAGGCCCTTGTTCTGCACCCACACCAGGGCGAAATTGCCGCGCGACGCGCGCTCGGCCGCATCGCCTTCATCCAGCACGGCGACCTTGCGGCCGGACGCGGCGAGCCCCCAGGCGATGGACGAGCCGACGAGCCCGCCGCCGACCACGGCCGTGTCGTAAAATTGGTGAGCGCGCACTAGCGCATTATTCCAGCATTTATTTGCATTACGTAGGACGATTCCGATAGCCTATTGCCGAGAGGATGACTGAGACTGGTTATGGGACTCACGAGAGGAGCGGACCATGACTTACGAATACGACTTCGAGATGGTGAAGCGCGCCTATGCCGAGATGGCCCGCCGCGCCCGGGAGAAGGACGAAGTGCGCCGCTTGCCGCGCGACGCATCGCCCGCCCGCGAGCGCCAGCACGAGACCGAACCCGCCCGGGCATTTACCGGCTGAAGCGCCCCGTCCCCACCGAAACCCCGCGGTCGCGGGGTTTTCTTTTTGTGAAACCCCGTGCGCCGGCGCGAGTCTCTATATTGTGGACACCGTGCGCAGATGCCTTGCGATCCTCCTTGCCGCATGCGCGAGCTTCGCGTGGGCGGCGCCCGCCGATTCCGACTCGGCGGCGGGCCTGCGCGCCAAGTACGACGAGTTCCAGGACAAGCTTGCCCACAACGCCTATGGCCGGCCGCTTCACCTTGTTTCCCGGGAGGGCTCCAACGAGCTGCGCGGCGACGTCTACGGGATCGTGAATCATCCCTTCGCGCGCGTCGACCGCGGCTTTCACGAGGCGAGTAACTGGTGCGACGTGCTGATCCTGCCGTTCAACACCAAGCATTGCTACGCGGCCCCTGGCGAGGGCGCTACCAAGCTCACGGTACGCATCGGGCGCAAGGCCGATCAGCCCGCCGAGCAGGCCTATCCCATCGAGTTCAAGTATCGCGTCGCGGCGCGTTCCGCGGACTTCCTGCGCATCGTGCTGCAGGCGGACAGCGGGCCGCTGGGCACGCGCGACTACCAGATCGCGCTCGAGGCCACGCCCCTCGACGACGCCCATACCTTCATCCACCTCGGCTACTCATATGGCTTCAACGTGATGTCGCGCCTCGCCATGCAGACCTACCTGGGCACCGTGGGCTCGAGCAAGGTCGGCTTCACCGTGGTGGGGCGCGAGGGCGACGGCAGCGCGAAGTACGTGGGCGGAATGCTCGGCGCCACGGAGCGCAATACGATGCGCTATTTCCTCGCCATCGAATCCTACCTCGCGTCGCTCGAGGCGCCGCCCGGCCGGCAGGTCGAGAAGCGCCTCAACGACTGGTTCGCCGCGACCGAGAAGTACCCGCGGCAGCTCCACGAGATGGATCGCGGCGAATACGTCGCCATGAAACAGCGGGAAACGCAGCGCCTGAGGGCCGCCCTCTAGCTAGCCGCGCCCCACGAATGGCATCTTGGTCGCCATGATCGTCATGAACTGCACGTTGGCCTCGAGTGGCAGGCTCGCCATGTAGACCACCGCGCTCGCGACGTGCCTTACGTCCATGCGCGGCTCGACTGCCATCTGGCCATCGGCCTGCATCACCCCCTTCGCCATGCGCTCGGTCATCTCGGTGGCGGCATTGCCGATGTCGATCTGTGCGCATGCGATGTCGTGCTTGCGCCCGTCGAGCGAGATCGTCTTGGTGATGCCGGTGATGGCGTGCTTGGTCGCGGTATAGGCGATCGACATGGGGCGCGGCGCGTGGGCGGAGATCGATCCGTTGTTGATGATGCGCCCGCCCTTCGGGTCCTGCGCCTTCATGATGCGGATCGCCTCCTGGCAGCAGAGGAAAGTACCGGTGAGGTTGGCCGCGACCACCGCCTGCCATTTCTCGAACGGCAAGTCTTCCATCGGCATCGCCGGCGCGCCCATGCCGGCGTTGTTGAAGAGCACGTCGAGGCGGCCGAACTTCTCCTTCGCCTTCGCGAAGAGCTCGCGTACCGAGGCGGGATCGCCCACGTCGGCGGTGACGGCGAGCGCGCGATCGCCCGCTCCCGATTCCGCGATCGCCTGTTCGAGGAGCTCGCGGCGGCGCGCGGTCAGCACCACGCTGTAGCCCTCGCGCAGCAACGCGAGCGCCGAGGCCTTTCCGATGCCGGCGCTGGCGCCGGTGACGAGCGCGACTTTGCCCTTTGCGTTCATTTGCGATTCCCTTATTTAAGTTGTACCTGACACGACTTTTCTATTCCAGGCCGGTCAACACCTCGCGAAGGGTCTGCACGATCTGGTCGATATGGGACTCTTCCACGATAAGGGCGGGCGCGATGGCGACGATGTCGCCGGTCTGGCGCACCAGCACGCCCTTCTCGTAGCAGCGCAGGAAAGCCTCGAAGGCGCGTGCACCCGGTGCACCCGCGCGCGGTGCCAGCTCGACCGCGCCGACCAGACCCTGGTTGCGGATGTCGATCACGTGGCGCGTGCCCTTGAGGGAATGCAGCGCCTTTTCCAGAAACGGCGCCATGCGCGCGGCGCGCGCGAAGAGATCCTCGTCCTTGTAGAGCTGCAGGGTCGCGATGCCGGCGGCGCACGCGAGCGGATGCGCGGAATACGTGTAGCCGTGGAACAGCTCGATGGCTCCCGCAGGCCCCGACATGAATGCCTGGTAGACGTCGGACGACGCGATCACGCCGCCCATCGGCACCGTGCCGGAGGTGACGCCCTTGGCGAAGGTGATCATGTCGGGCTCGACGCCGTAGAGGTCCGCGGCGAAATTGGCGCCCAGGCGCCCGAAGGCGGTGATCACTTCGTCGAAGATGAGCAGGATGCCGTGCTTCTTCGTGATCTCGCGCAGGCGCTGCAGGTAGCCCTTCGGCGGCATGAGCACGCCCGTGGAGCCCGCCATCGGCTCGACGATCACCGCGGCGATGGTCGAGGCGTCGTGCAGCACCACCAGGCGCTCGAGCTCGTCGGCGAGGTGCGCGCCCCATTCGGGCTGGCCTTTCGAGTACGCGTTCTTCTCGAGGTTGTGCGTGTGCGGAAGATGGTCGACGCCCGTGAGCATCGTGCCGAACATCTTGCGGTTGGCCGGAATGCCGCCCACGGAGATGCCGCCGAAGCCCACGCCGTGGTAGCCGCGCTCGCGGCCGATCAAGCGCGTGCGCGCGCCCTCGCCGCGAACGCGATGCCATGCGATGGCGATCTTCAGCGCGGTGTCCACGGCCTCGGAGCCGGAATTGCAGAAGAACACGTGATCGAGCTTGCCGGGCGCGAGCTGCACCACGCGATTGGAGAGCTCGAAGGCGAGCGGGTGCCCCATCTGGAAGGCGGGCGCGTAATCCATGATCGCGGCCTGCTTCTGGATCGCCTCGACGATGGGTTTGCGGCAATGGCCCGCATTGCAACACCACAGGCCGGCGAAGCCGTCGAGGATCTTGCGCCCGTCCACGGTCCAGTAAAACATCCCCTCGGCCCTGGCGAACATGCGCGGCGCGGCCTTGAACTGGCGGTTGGCCGTGAAAGGCATCCAGTACGAATCGAGCTCGGCGGGTGCGAGCTGAAGCTGGTCGGAAAGTATCGTCATTTGAAATCCTCGCTCTGGGACCGCCAATTTACCGCAATCGCCTACAGGCGCGTCAGATAACGCCGACCCCCGAATGGGCGACATCCGGCAGTAGGCCTCGTGCGTTGATCGGTACATTGGAGTGACTTCCACTCCTTAGCTGGAGAGAACCTCATGTGGAAACGCAAACTTCTTCTCGCCGCGTTCGCCGCCGCCTCCCTCGGCGTGCTGCCCATGCCGGCGGGCGCCGCGAGTCTTTACGTGGACATCGCTCCGCCGGCGCCGCGCTATGAAGTGGTTCCGGCGCCGCGCGCGGGCTTCGCCTGGGTTCCGGGATACTGGGACTGGCGCGGCAATCATCACGTCTGGGCCCGCGGCCACTGGGAACGCGAGCGCCGCGGCTATTACTGGCATCCCACCCGCTGGGAGCAGCGCGAAGGGCGCTGGATGCTCGAGCGCGGCCGCTGGGACCGTGAGCGCTATGTGGAGAACCGCGGCCTCGGCGATCGCGACCGTGACGGCGTGCCCAATCGCTTCGACCGCGCCCCGGACAATCCGCGACGCCAATAAAGAGTTCGCATAAGAAGCCGTACTTTCGTTGCTCCTGTCGGGGCCGCCTCTTTGCAGAGGGGCGGCCCCTTTTTCTTTGTCATCCCGCCCACCATCCCGAACGTTCATGGGAATACGGAGGTGATCTCATGAAAAAGCTGATCGTCATTGGAAGCCTGGCTGCGGCAACCCTCGGTGCCGCGGCGTTGCCCGCCGCCGCACGCACGAACGTGGATCTCATCGTCGACGTGGCGCCGCCCGCGCCGCTCTTCGAGCCGGTCGTCGTGCCGCGCGCGGGGTTCGTCTGGGTCCCCGGCTACTGGGATTGGCGCCATGGGCGCCATTACTGGGTGCGCGGGCACTATATGCGCCATCGCCCAGGCTATTACTACGAGCCGGCGCGCTGGGTCGATTACGGCGGGCGATGGCATTACACGCGGCCACTGTGGCGGCCCGGCGATCGCGACGGCGACGGCGTGCCCAATCGCTTCGACCGTTATCCCGACAACCCCTATCGCCGCTGATCCGAACTGACTAGGGGGCCGGGCACATGTATTGCACCGATGTCTCCTTGGACTTCAAATATCCAAGGAGACAACGATGCGCAAGCTCTCACCCGCGTATGTAGTGACATCGGTCGTCATCGCCGCCGCCGGCACGACCTTCGCACAGGCGGCGGCGCCTCCGGCGGGCGCGGTGGTCGGGGGCACGGGGAGCGCCGCGGTGCTGCGCTCCGTCACCGCGCCCGCGAGCGTGGCCACTTCAACCGGCACGACAAGCAACACCACCACCGGCAACACGACCGGCAACACATCCGGCAATACGACGGCCAACACCGGCACCTCGTCAACGTCCACCACCGCCTCGGCGAACGGTACCACCGGCGCGACGAGCGCCAATGGCACCACCGCCAGCATCGTCCCCATTCCCGGCGCCCTCGTCGCGCCGGGCGTCATCACTTTCGTCAATCCCGCGTTGATCAACGGCACCATGGGCGGCATCACGAGCGAGGGCGAGCGTGTCGTCGACAGCAACGGCAACGTGTACGACGTGACCAACGCCAACCTGAACGCCAACGCGCCGCTTCAGTACAACGGCTCCGTCGGCACTTCGGTGGCCGTGGATACGCTGCGCTCGTCGCAGGATTTCGACCGCGCCGTGAAGCAGGTGGAGCGCGATCGCAAGAAGATCGGGCGCAACGGCCAGCTCCTGCAGAGCATCGCGCCGCGCACCAACGTCGACCGCACCAACCAGATGCCCGACGACGGGATCAGCCCCACATTGACGGGATACTATTCCGCGCTCACGCGCCAGTAACAATTCCTATCGGCATGTTTGTGGCTCGGTCGCGTAAAAAATTCGCCATGGACGGATGGGTCCCCGCTAGATCGGTGCTTCCGTCCATGGCATGGCAATTGCACCGAGAATTCCGGAGCACAGCAATGCATCCCATCCCTCAACCCTTCAATCAGGAGGCCTATATGCGCAAGCTCGCGCCTATGTTCGTCATGACTTCGATCGTCGCCCTCGCGGGCGGCAATGCCCTCGCCAACATGGACAAGACCACCACCACCACCTCGGCCACCACGGGGAGCGCCGCGTCGCCGACCGTAAGCCCCAACACCAACAACCCGCAGGGCCAGTCCTATAGCGACAAGAGCAGCTCCGAGCCGGGCACCAACGCCATCATGGACGACAAGTCCAAGCCCTCGATGGCCTCGACCACCGACGACGACAAGAACCTGAAGAAGACCAAGAAAACGGTCAAGAAAGCCAAGCTCGCCCAGCACACCGAGGCGCCGGTGAAGTCCGATGCCACGAAGGCCGATGCGTCGGTCTCCGCGAGCTCGACGACCTCGACCAATCCGCCCACGAAGACGACCGATTCCGCCGCGGCGAACTCGGCCACCGGGCGCTCGGCGGGGCAATAGGGCCTGATGGATTAGGTCCTTGTCCGACGCGCCCCTGTGGCGCGTTCCGACGCGCAATCGGGAGCTGTCCGGTACAGGTCGCCGCTTGCGGGCGGTAACCTGCAATCAGGCAACTCAACACCTGGAGGAGGCGATCATGTGGGCGAGACGAGTGCTTCTGGCGACGATGGTCGCCGCATGCGCGATGTCGCTGCCACGTCATGTACCCGCGTCCTGGATGGGCGCCCCTGCCGGCGCCAACGTGGCGGTCTCCTCGATCCGCTAGCTCGGCTCCCGAGCGAGCAGAGCAAAATGCCGGCCCATGGCCGGCATTTCCTTTTTTCCGCCGGCGGGGCGATGATGTCGGTTTGCCCATGAGACTCATCACCTACACCGCTCAAGGCGGCCCTCCCAGGATCGGCGTTCGCGTCGGCCATCGCGTTCTCGACATCGAGGCGGCCTCGCGCGTGAATGGCGAGCCGCTGCCCGGCACGATGAAGACGCTTCTCAAGGAAGGCCGCGGCGCGCTCTCGCGCGTGCAGGCGCTCGCCAAGGCGGCGCAGGCGAACGCGGGGCCATTCGCAGGCGCGATGGTCGAGGAGCGCGCGATCCGCTTCCTGCCGCCGGTGCCCGATCCCGACAAGTTCCTGTGCGTGGGGAAGAACTATCGCGCGCACCTGGAGGAGCTGAAGAAGCACGACCTCATCAAGGAAATGCCCGAGGAAGTCACCGGCTTCGTGAAGCTCACGTCGGCGCTGGTGGGACACAACGCGAAGGTGGCGAAACCCGATGGCGTCCTGCACCTCGACTACGAGCCCGAGCTCGTGTTCGTGATCGGCCGGCGCGCGCTCGGCTTCACCAAGGACGACGACGCGATGGATTACGTGGTCGGCGTGACGGTGCTGAACGACCTCACCGACCGCGACATGCAGAAGCGCGAGGTCGCGTCGGGCTCGCGCTTCTGGACCTCGAAGAACGCGCCGGGCTTCGGCCCCGTGGGCCCCGAGATCGTCACCATGGACGAGATCGGCGATCCCTACGACCTGTGGATGACGTGCTCGGTGAACGGCGAGGAACGCATGCGCGTGAATACCGGAGAGCAGATCTGGAGGATGCCGGACATTCTCGAGCATTTCTCGCGCAACATCTCGATCGAGCCGGGCGACATGTTCTCCACGGGGGCGCCGGGCGGCGTGGCGGTCGGAAGAGCGAACGCAAAGGATCTATTCCTCAAGCCGGGCGATGTGGTCGACTGCTCGATCGAAGGCATCACCACGCTGCGCACCACCATCGTCGCGCCCTCCGCGTCGCAATGACCCTTGCGAGAATCGCCGCCCTCGCATTCGCCGGGCTGGGAATCGCTTGCGGCGGCGCGGCGCATGCCCGGGATTTTCCGGCGAAGCCGGTGCGCATCGTCGTGCCGTTTCCGCCGGGCGGGGGCGCGGACGCCCTGGCGCGCATCCTGCAGCCCTCGCTCACGAAGATGTGGGGCCAGCCGGTGATCGTCGAGAACAAGCCGGGCGCGAGCGGGCACATCGGCGCCGACCTGGTCGCGAACTCCGGGCCCGACGGCTACACGCTGTTGATGAGTTCCACGGCATCGCTCACCGAGAGGAACTTCGCGCAGTTCGCGCCGGTGACGCTGGTCTCGGCATCGCCCTACGTCGTGATCGCCAACCCGAAGGTGCCGGCGAAGGACGTGCGCGAGCTGATCGCCTACGCGAGGAAGAATCCCGGCAAGCTCAGCTTCGGCTCTTCCGGCAGCGGCGCCGCATCGCACCTTTCCGCGGAGCTTTTCAAGTCCATGGCCGGCATCGACATGCTGCACGTTCCCTACAAAGGCACGGGCCAGGCCGTCACCGACCTCCTCGCCGGGCAGATCGATCTCATGTTCGCGCCCGCGCAGGCCGTGATGGCGCACGTGCAGGCCGGCAAGCTGAATGCGCTCGCGGTGACGGGCGCGAAACGCTCGGCGTTTTTCCCGGACCTGCCGACGGTCGCGGAATCGGGCGTGCCGGGCTACGCCGCGGTCGGCTGGTTCGGTTTGCTCGCGCCCGCGAACACTCCGCCCGCGATCGTGGCGAGGATCGCCGCCGACGCCAACAAGGCGCTGGCCGAGCCCGATGTGAAGTTGAAGCTGCAGATCGTCGGCGCCGAGGCGTCCGGCGACACACCGTGGGAATTCGCGCGCTTCATCCGCGAGGACCAGGCGAAGTGGGCGAAGCTCATGAAGGAGCGCGGCATCGTGGCGCAGTGACACGCCGCGCCAAAGCTCCTACCGGAAGATCAGGAGCCGGCCTACAGGCGCGGCGCGCGGCGCGCCCTAGAATGAACTCACCAATCGACGCAACGAGCCCCATGTGGGCATTCCCGCGCCGATTGGTGAGTCCTCCGCTTCGCGGAGCGACCAGGGAAGCGTGACCCGCTTCCCTGAAGGCCCGGCTCGCGCCGGGCCTTTTCTTTTTGCGCTGTCAGTGGAGGCCGACCGCAGAAAACGCGGCTCGCTGGCATCGGCCCCCGGCGCGCGTCGGTAGCGTGGATGGTAGTGACAACCGTCCCGCGCCGATCGCGCGCAAGAAAGTATTGGAGGACCCGAACATGAAGACCCAGACCCTGATTTCCGCCGGCTTCGCGAGCGTAGCCTTGGTGAGCGCCGCGATTCCCGCTCTGGCGTGGACCATATATCCCGACGTCGACTTCGAGTGGTACACCAACGCCGGCAAGGCGACGGCGCCCGGCACGACGGTGGTCGAGGTGACGCCGGCGCCGCGCGAGGGCTATATCTGGTCGCCGGGCCATTGGGAAACGCGTGGCGCGCATCAGGCGTGGAACCCTGGCCATTGGGTGAGGGATGACTTCGAGCGCCAGCTGATGGTCTACAAAAGCGGCAACGGCACCACGACCTACGCGACGGGCCCGCTCACCCTGCGCGACAGCCAGGGCAACATCATCCCCACCAACCCCGAGGCCTATCCCATCAAGTAGCCGCCTCGGCAGCGCCTCTCCAAGGACCGGCGGGCATGCGCCCTCCGGTCTTTTCATTTGTTTCTTTGGTATCCTAGCGGGCTGCCTCGGCACGTTTCGCACTCTTCCCCGCTTCCATCCCCATGGCCCAGTACGTCTACACGATGATCCGCGTGGGCAAGGTCGTTCCGCCCAAGCGCCAAATCCTCAAGAACATCTCGCTCTCTTTCCATCCGGGGGCCAAGATCGGCTTGCTCGGCTTGAATGGCGCCGGCAAGTCCACGGTGCTCAAGATCATGGCGGGTATCGACAAGGATTTCGAGGGCGAAGCCCATGCGATGCCGGGGATCAACATCGGATACCTGCCGCAGGAGCCGCAGCTCGAGCCCGGCCATACGGTGCGCGAAGCCGTGGAAGAGGGCCTGGGTGAAGTGTTCGCGGCGAAGAAGCGCCTCGACCAGGTGTACGCCGCGTATGCCGAGGCCGACGCCGACTTCGACAAGCTCGCCGCGGAGCAGGAAAAGCTCGAGAAGCTGCTCGCCTCCGCGGATTCCTCCACGCTCGACACGCAGCTCGAGGTCGCGGCGGATGCGCTGCGCCTGCCGCCGTGGGATGCGAAGGTCGATGTCCTCTCCGGGGGCGAAAAACGCCGCGTCGCGCTTTGCCGGCTGCTGCTTTCAAAGCCCGACATGCTGCTCCTCGACGAGCCCACCAACCACCTCGACGCGGAGAGCGTCGAGTGGCTCGAGCAGTTCCTCACGCGCTTCCCCGGCACCGTCGTCGCGGTGACGCACGATCGCTACTTCCTCGACAATGCCGCCGAGTGGATCCTCGAGCTCGATCGCGGCACCGGCCACCCCTACAAGGGCAACTACTCGGATTGGCTCGAGCAGAAGCGCGATCGCCTGCAGAAGGAGGAGTCGAGCGAGAGCGCGCGCCAGAAAGCGATCAAGAAAGAGCTGGAGTGGGTGCGCAAGAACGCCAAGGGCCAACAGACCAAGAACATCGCGCGCCTGAAGCGCTTCGAGGAGTTGAACGACTACGAGTACCAGAAGAGGAACGAGACCGCGGAGATCTTCATCCCGGTGGCCGAGCGCCTCGGCAACGAGGTGATCGAGTTCGAGAACGTCACCAAGAGCTACGGCGACCGGGTGCTGATCGACAACCTCTCATTCAAGATCCCGCCGGGCGCGATCGTCGGCATCATCGGCCCGAACGGCGCGGGCAAGTCGACGCTCTTCCGCATGATCACCGGCAAGGAGAAGCCGGACTCGGGCACGATCAAGATCGGCCACACGGTGAAGATGTCGGTGGTGGACCAGACGCGCAAGTTCGATCCCAAGCAGAACGTGTGGCAGGCGGTGTCCGGCGGGCAGGACATCCTCACCGTCGGCAAGTTCGAGATCCAGTCGCGCGCCTACCTCGGGCGCTTCAACTTCAAGGGGCAGGACCAGCAGAAGCTCACCGGCAACCTGTCGGGAGGGGAGCGCGGACGTCTGCACCTCGCGAAGACCCTCCTCGACGGCGGCAACGTACTCCTCCTCGACGAGCCGTCCAACGACCTCGACGTGGAGACATTGCGTGCGCTGGAAGACGCGTTGACGGAGTTCGCCGGCACCGTGCTGGTGATCTCGCACGATCGCTGGTTCCTCGACCGCATCTGCACCCACATCCTCGCCGCCGAGGGCGATTCGCAATGGGTCCTCTACCCGGGCAACTACCACGAGTACGAGGAGGACAAGCACGAGCGCCTTGGCGACGAGGCCGCCGCGCCCCACCGGCTGCGCTTCAAGGCCCTGAAATAACGAAACTAAAAAGTCGTGTCAGGTACAACTTAAAAAGTCGTACCTGACACGACTTTTACTTGTTCGTCGTTGGCGGCGACGGGTGGGCCGCTCGAACGGCGACGCTCATGGACGTGGGAGGGCCCCTGCTTCGAGCCGTGGAGAAGCGCGTACTCGCGCGTGAATTCGGCGCCGAAGAAAAAGACCTGCGCCGAATAGTAGACCCACACGATCAAGACCACGAGCGCGCCGGCCGCGCCGAAAGTCGAGCCCACCGCAGCCTTGCCGATATAGAGGCCGATCGCGAACTTGCCGAGCCAGAAGAGAAGCGAGGTCACCGCGGCCCCCACCCACACGTCGCTCCATGCGATGCGCGGCGTGGGCAGCAGTTTGTAGATCATCGCGAAGAGCCCGGTGATCACCACGAAGGAGATCAGGAACTCGCCCGCGTGCGCCAGGATTTCGGAGCTCGCGAACCAGCGCTCTCCCACGGCCGCGAGGGCGGCGCTCGCCGCGAGCGAGGCGAGCAGCAGAAAGCCGATGGCGATGACCAGCGCGAACGACGCGAGACGCGTGCGCACGAAGTCGCCGAGCCCGCGCGCCTTGCCGGTTGTGCAATGCCAGACGCGGTCGAGGTCGGCGCGCAGCTCCGCGAACACCGTGGTCGCGCCGACTACGAGCGTGAGGGTGCCGATCACCGCGGGCCATTTGCCCTCGTCGCGCGCGCCCGCCGCGTCGAGCAGCGACTCGATGCCGAGGGCCGCCTTGTCGCCGATCACCTGGGTGAGCTGCGCGACGAGGGCGTTCTGAGCCTCGTTGCGGCCCATGACGAAGCCGGCCAACGCGATCGCCAGGAGCAGCACGGGCGCGAGCGAGAAGAGCGTGTAGAAGGCGAGCGCCGCGCCCATGCTCGGCGCCGCATCGTCGCTCCAACCCTTCGCCGCGCGCCTTGCGAGCGTCCACGCCTGCGCCGGGGTGAGCGCCGCCACGGCTAGCGCCTGATCAGCATGACGACGACGAGGAAGATCGGCACGATGAAGAGCAGGTGAAACCAGATCGCCCCCTCGTCGACCTCCTCGCGGTCGTCGTCGATGGCGCGCATCAGGCGCTCCCACAACGAGTGCGGAGTCCTCTCGCTCATCGGATTTCCTCGGCGGGCGTCATTGAAAATTCGAGCCCGGAACGCGCGATTAAGTTTCGGCGCACGTCTCGCCGCTCGGCGCACCCTCGATTCCTACAGGAAGACGGGACTCTGCCGACCGACGCCGCGCACGCGGGACGCCGGGCGGAGCCGGGGATCGGCGCACCCGGTGGCGGGCAGAAGGCTCGCCCCTAGGCCGCGCCGCGCAGCTCCGCCGGCCGGTGGCTACCGGCCGCGAATTTCGCCCAGGCGCTCGCTCACCTTCGAAAGATAGCTCACCAGGTCGCGCAGCTTTTCCATGTCGTCCGCGCGGTCGCGCACGCCGGCACAGCCTTGGGCGAGCTGCGCGCGCAGGCGCGGGATGTCCGAATCGCTTTCGATGCGGATCTCGCGGCATTCGACGGGCAGGGGAGCCAGGTCGCGCGGGTGCAGGAGGCAACAATAATCGCGCGCGTTCGACACGAGCTCGGCCTCCGTGGTCGCACGGTCGATGTCCTTGAACCAGGCATTCATGGGGCCGCTCGGGAATTGCAGGAAGGGGCCATTTTTACCACACTTCGCGGCGCTGTCAGTAAGACGGCGCTTACAGTGACCCGTCGCTACAATACGGGCTGGATGAATTCCCGCGCCACTCCCGTTTACGCCAACGTCGCCTACCTGCGCATCGCGCAGTTCGCGAGCCGTGCTGTCGGCGAGCAGGCCGCGCTCAAGGAAAAGCTCGAATCGCGCGCGAAGCACGCGATCGGGTCCCTCCCCGCCGAGGAGCGCGCCGTTCTCGACGCCGACGACGGCATCGCGCTCATCCTCTTCTGCGATCCGGCGCGCGCGCTCGACGTGGCGCAAGTGATCCACGCGGCGTCGAGCGACTCGTCGTTGCAAGCCGGGCTCAACTACGGACCGCTGGCGATGACGTCGCGCGGCTCGGAGGGGCGCGTGTTCGGCGACGGCCTCGCCGCCGCTGCGGCGGCCGCGAAGTTCGCCTCTCCCGAGAAGCTCCTCGTCACCGCGGACTTCGCCAGGGCGCTGCAGGAGCTCCATCCGGCGCGCGCGGCAGGGCTCGCGGTAGCCGGCGACTTTACCGACACGCGCGTGCGCCTGCACTCGTTCTACACGCCCGACGCGAAGCTGGGATCGGTCTACCGGCGGCGCATGCTCGCCTACGGGGTGGGAGGCGTGGCCGGCATCCTCCTTCTCGGAGTCGCCGGGCGCGAAGCGCACCAGCGCCTCTTCCCGCCGCTGCCGGCGGTGATCCGGCTCAGCGTGAAGCCGCGCGGCGAGGTCTTCGTCGACGGCGTCTCGCGCGGGAACGCGCCGCCGCTGCAGGAGATCGACGTCGTCGCGGGCAGGCGCGTGGTGCAATTGCGCAATCCGGGCTATCCGCCGCTCGAGATCACGCTCGACCTCAAGCCCGGCGAGCGAACCACGATCGCGCACACCTTCACGCGCCCCGCGCCACAACCGCGACCCGAATTCTGGCGCGACCTCAAGAAGAAATTCGGGAGCTAGATGGCCGCGCCCCTTCCCGAGAAATTCGGGCGCTTCAAGGTGATCGACGAGCTGGGGCGTGGCGCCATGGGCGTGGTGTACCGCGCCGCGGATTCCGCGCTCGGGCGCACCGTCGCGATCAAGACCATCGCGCTCACCGGCAGCTCCGCAGAGCGCGACGTGCACGAGGCGCGCTTCCTGCAGGAGGCGCGCGCGGCCGGCAGCATCGGCCATCCGTCGATCATCACCATCTACGACGTGGGGCGCGAGGGCGACACCGCGTTCATCGCGATGGAGCTCCTCGAGGGGCGCGACCTGCGCGAAATGATCCGCGACGTGAGCCTCGCGCCGTCGCAGTCGGTGGCGATCGTCGCCGCGGTGGCCGAAGGCCTCGCCTACGCGCACGAGCGCGGCGTCGTGCACCGCGACGTGAAGCCCGGCAACATCATGGTCCTCGCCGACGGCCGCGTGAAGATCATGGACTTCGGCATCGCGCGCCTGCACGAGCCCACGGTGAAGACCCAGACCGGCGTCCTCCTCGGCTCGCCGCAGTACATGGCCCCGGAGCAGATCGCGGGCCAGCCCTTCGACCATCGCGCCGACATCTTCTCCCTGGGGCTCGTGCTCTACGAGGTGCTCACCGGGGCGAAGCCGTTCCAGGGCGATGACATTCCCCAGCTCATGTTCAAGCTGGCCAACATGCCGGCCACACCGCCCAGCCACATCGCACCGGACCTGCCGCAGGTGATCGATTTCATCGTGGCGCGCGCGTTGAAGAAACGCCCCGAAGAGCGTTACGCCAGCGCCGCGGAGATGGCGAAGGACCTGCGCGATGCGGCGGTGGAGGTCGCGACGGCGCAGAAGGCGGGCCGCGAGCGCGCCGAGGCGATGACCCTTCCCAACGACGCGCCCGCGCCCGCCACCGAGGGCAACGTGGCGAGTCTCCTGCGCGACGAGCCCATGGAGCTGCGCCCCTCGCCGCGCTTCGATTCCACCGAAGGCCTCGCGCGGCTCTCGGTGGCGCCCGCCGATGGCGAGGCGACCGTGTCGCGCGCCGGCTGGACCGTCCCGCCCAGGCGCGGCGGCGCGCGCAAGCTCGATCGCGCGCGCGCGATGATCGTCGCGGCCTACGTGATCGCCGTCTTCGCCGCCATCGCCATCATCGCGTTCTAGACCCGCAGGGAGCCGAGGCGCAGTGCATAGGCGCGCGTGAATTCGGCGCCGAGAAAGAAGATCTGCGCCGAGTAGTAGACCCACACGATCACGACCACGAGGGTGCCGGCGGCGCCGAAGGGCGAGGCGATCGCGCTGCGGCCGAGATAGACGCCGATCAGGAACTTGCCGATCCAGAAGAGGAGCGAGGTGACGGCGGCGCCCACCCACACGTCGCCCCACGCGATGCGCACACTGGGCAGGATCTTGTAGATCATGGCGAAGAGCCCGGTGATCACCACGAAGGAGCCGGTGAACTCGATCGCGCGCAGCAGCAGGGCGCTACCCGGAAAACCGCCCGCCCACATCGAGCCCACAGCGGTGACGGCCGCGCTCACGGCGAGGGAAACCATCAGCAGGAAGCCGATGGTCGCCACCATGCCCACCGAGAGGAGCCGCGAGCGGATGAAATTCCACACGCCCGAGGTGGCCGGAGCCTCGAACCGCCAGATCTTGTCGAGGTCGCGGCGCAGCTCCGCGAACACCGTGGTCGCGCCGAGGATCAGCGTCACCACGCTCACGATCGCCGACCACACGCCCTCGGAGTGCTCGTTCGCGGCCTGGAGCACCGAGCGCACGGCGCCCGCGCCTTGCTCGCCCATGAGCGAGGTGAGCTGCGTCATCAGCATCTCGCGGGCGCTGTCGGTGCCAATCGCGATCCCGGCGATGGAGATGGCGAGGAGCAGCAGCGGCGCCATCGAGAAGAGCGTGTAGAAGGCGAGCGCCGCTCCCATGCTCGGCGCGCCGTCGCGTTGCCAGCCGCGCGCCGCCTCGACGGCGAGGTCGCGCCAGGCTCCGGGCGTGTGGGAATCGAATTTCATGAGCGGCAGGGATCAGGGATATTCTAGCCCCGCCATGCAGACGCCCTCGCGCTTCGTCCTGGTGCTCATCGCCATCACGGTCGCGTGGGTCGCGGGCTGTGGAGGATCGAAGGCGCGCATCGGCAAGCTCGAACGCGGCGCCACGGTGCTCGCCTTCGGCGACAGCCTCACCTTCGGCACCGGTGCGGGCGCGGGCGAATCCTATCCCGCGGTGCTCGCGCGCAGCACGGGGCTCAACGTCGTGAATGCCGGAGTGCCCGGCGAGACCAGCGGCGAGGGCCTGGCGCGCCTGCCCGCGGTGCTCGAGGAAACGCATCCCGCGCTGGTGATCCTCTGCCACGGCGGCAACGACTTCCTGCGCAAGATGGGCGACGCGGGCGTGGCGACCCACGTGCGAGCGATGATCGGGCTCGCGAAGGCAAAGGGCATTCCGGTGGTGTTGCTGGCCACGCCCAAGCCAGGCATCCCGCCCTCGGTTCCCGCGCTCTACGCCGAGATCGCCGCGAGTGAGGCCATCAGCTTCGAGGAGGCGGCGATGAGGGAGGTGCTCTTCGATTCGAGCCTCAAGTCCGACCTGATGCATCCCAACGACCGGGGCTACGCGCGGATCGCGGCGGCCATCGAGAAATTGCTGAGAAACAGCGGCGCCCTCTGAAGGGCGAATGCCGGCCGCCCGAAGGCGGCCGGCAGCGTCAACGCGTTACTGAACCGCCCTGCGGGCGTTCACGAAGCCCTTGCCGTAGAACGCATCGGTTCCCGGCTGGCCCTCGTCATCCGCGCTTTTCACGAGCGCGGCCTTCAACTCGGCCACCGTGAGGCCCGGGTTCTTCTGCTTCACCAGCGCGGCGACCGCCGAAACCGCCGGCGCCGACATGCTCGTTCCCGCCGCCCACGAATAGCCCGCGCGCGAAGTGCTGAGAACGAGGTCGAGCACCCAGCACGGAGCCACGCCGCACGACTCGTTGCCCGGATAGACGAAATCGCCGCCGGGGCCGGCGAGCGTCACCAGCGAGTTGCCGTAGTTGGTGTACGACGCGGGCCTGCGGAAATTGGTCGCGCCGACGCCGAAGCCCACCGGGCCCGTCGCGCTCACCGCGAGGGCCTTGCCGGACTCCGCGGGCGTCACGATGAGCACGCCGTTCGCGTCCATGTCGAGCCCGTCATTGCCGGCCGACACCACGACGAGCGAGCCGTTGTCCACGGCGAAATCCACCGATTTCTGCAGCGCGAAGCGCAGCTCGTGCGCATCCGGGTCGTTCTTCGGGAATACCGCGCCCAGGCTCATGTTGATGATGTCCGCGCGTCCGCCCGTGGCCGAATGGTCGCCGGCATAGAGCACCGCCGCGATCACGGCGCCGAAACTGCCGCTTCCGCCATGCAGCGCTTTCACCGGGACGATGGTCGCCTTCGGCGCGATGCCGACCACGCCGATGGTGTTGTCCAGCGCCGCGATGATGCCGGCGACGTGGGTCGCGTGCCAGAAGGTGCCCGTGTCGCAGTTGTACGCGGTGGCGTTGCAGCCGCCCAGCCCCGGCGCGCCCGAGGTGACGAAGGAACGCGCCGAAGCGGTATCGATGTTCGCCGCGAGGTCGGGGTGCTTGTTGAACATGCCGCCATCGACCACCGCGACACGAACGCCCTGGCCGGTATAGCCCAGGGCCCACGCACCGGGCGCCTCGACCGCTTTCGGCGCCCACTGCAGGAAATAGTACGTGTCGTTATTCGGATTGACGGCGTTCTGGTCGAGATCCATGGACATGGGCTGCGTCCATTCGACGACGCGGTCGGCAGCGCCGCCGTTGATCGCGCCGCCGGAAAGCGCTACCGCGAGGAAATTCGGGTTGTCCGATTCGGCCACCGCGACTCCGGCGCCGGCATGGCTGAAGGTGACCCTGCCGATTGCCTTCGCGACCGCGGCGTCCTGGCTCGGTCCCCACTTCGATGCGTTCAGCACAAACGTACCTGCCTGGGCACCCATGGACAAAAGCGTTCCCAGCACCGCTAACGCGAGCTTGTTCCTGCGCATTTGGAGATTCCCCTGGATTCGACTTGCGATTTTGATCGCCCTCGTGGGGCGGCTTGGCCTGCACGCGGCGGGAGCCGCGACGGCTGAAAACACTCTAGCGCATTGCGCCCGCAAAAGCACCACGCTCGAATCAGTCGAGTCCTACACGGACAGGTGGGTTTCTCTGGATGGTAGTCCGATAGGCCAGGGCTACATTCGGACTCGATAAGCACCACCGAAGGGGGTCCGCCATGAAACAGATGAGAACCGTGAAATTGCGCCGTCCGGCACTCCCGCCGATCCTCGAGATCGACGAGGACGGCCTGCCGGTCGCCGAGATGACCTTCGAGAACCGCCGCTGGAGCTCCGACGGCGACGAGCCGGGCGGTGTGACGATGGACGACTGGCCCACCGAATTCGACGACTGAAACCCGGACCATGCATTGCGCGCTGCGACTCCCGGGATATCCCCTCGCACCCGCATCGCCGGAAAAGGCGCCGCGCGCGCCGCGCCGCCGGCCCCCCATAGGTCCCCGGCGATGACCGAGCGCCTCCTCGGCGCCCTCGCGGCAGCGATGACGCTTGCGTTTGCGAGCCCCGCCGATGCGGCGCCGAAACGCGCCACGTCCACGCACGCCTCCACCGCGAAAATCGACGCCGCCGCCTTGAACGACGGCGCCAACCTGGCCACCCTTGCCAAGGGTGCCCATGGCGCCGCCGTCGCGCGCGCGCAGATCCTCCTCGACCGCAAGTGGTTTTCACCCGGCGAGATCGACGGCGGCTTCGGCGAGAACATGCGCCGTGCCGTATCCGCATTCCAGGAAGCCAACGGCCTCGGCGCGTCGGGCAAGGTCGACCATCAGACCTGGCAGGCATTGAAGGGCGACGACGAGCACGCCACCACGCTCTACACCATCACCGACAAGGACGCGGCCGGGCCCTTCGTGAAGATCCCCGCGGACGTGATGGAACGCGCGCAGCTGCCGCGCCTCGACTACGAGGACGTGGTGGAAATGCTCGGCGAGAAATTCCACATGAGCCCGAAGCTCCTGCGCGAGCTGAATCGCGGCAAGAAATTCGCCGCCGGCGACGAGATCGTCGTCGCCGACGTGGCGCAGCCGAAGACCACGCTCAAGGCGGCGTCTATCACGCTGGTGAAGTCGAAGAGGATCCTGCAGGTCCTCGACGCCAGGGGCGTGGTGCTCGCGCAGTTCCCGATCAGCGTGGCCGGCAAGCGCGACGAGATTCCGCCCGGCAAGCTGAAGGTGGTGAGCGAGGTGCGCGATCCCACGTTCGACTACGACCCGGGCAAGCTGAACGACAACAATCCCAAGCACGCGCGTGTGAAGATCGCCGCCGGGCCCAACAGCCCTATCGGCGTGCTGTGGATGGGGCTCAGCAAGCCGCACTACGGCATCCACGGCACGCCGCAGCCCTCGCTCGTGGGGCGCATCGAGACCCATGGCTGCATCCACCTCACCAATTGGGACGCGCTCAAGCTCGCGGCGCTCGCCGCGCCCGGCATCCCGGTCAACGTCGAGAGCTAGCACCGTGACGTCGGGGCGCGCCGCGTTGATGGTGCTGGTGCTCTCGGCACTCGTGGTGGTGTGCTTCATGGAGGTTTCGCGTACCCACATCACCCCGCTGGTTTCAGCGCATGGCGCGATCACGACGGCGTCGGCCGCCGCGGGGCTCACCTCCGCGAACCTGGGGAGCGCCGACGACATGCAGGATCTCGCCAGGCGGCGCCTGCTCATTCCCGTCGAGGGCGTGGATCGCGCGAGGCTGCGCGACAATTTCGAGGAGATGCACGGCGGGCACCGCCACGAGGCGCTCGACATCATGGCCGCGCGCGGGACGCCGGTGCACGCGGTCGACAGCGGGCGCGTGGCGAAGCTTTTCGACAGCAAGGCGGGCGGGCTCACGGTCTACCAGTTCGACCGCGACGAGAAGTACGCCTACTACTACGCCCACCTCGACCACTACGCCGCGAACCTCAAGGAAGGGGCGCTCCTCGGCCGCGGCGACGTGCTGGGCTACGTGGGCACCACGGGGAATGCCTCGCCCAATGCGCCGCACCTGCACTTCACGATCTTTCGCCTCGGCGCCGATCGCAGGTGGTGGAAGGGCGCCGCCGTGAACCCCTATCCCTTCCTCGTGGAGCCCTTCATCGTGGAGCCCGCGCGCTAGGCGTCGCTGCGGCGTTGTCCTACAGTAACAACGGCTTGTTCCTACACGCGGGCCAAGTTCCCGCGCGTAATGTTTGCTGGCATCCCCTCGTCACGGAGCCGGCCATGAAAGACCAAGAACAAGAAAACTACGAATGCTTCGGCATTCCCGCTCACGTATGGTCCGATCCGGAAGTCATTGCGGAAGTGCAGCCGCCCGGATGGCCGCGCCGCAACCGGGTCTACCGCGAAGCCGCGATGCTCGGCGCCGAGGCGATGCCGTCGCCTCTCATCCACACGACTTAGAGGGCAATCTCAGTGCAGCAGCGACCGCGCGGAGTAGCTAGCGGCCTGGATCACGTGCGCCCGCGAACGGCGAATTTCATCGATGCGCGCCACGGCGTGCCAGAAATAGCTCGCCAGCTCGCGTAGCGCCGCGGCCTGGGGCGCGATCGAATGGGCGCTCGCGAGGCCCTCGATGAGCCAGCACTTGAGGCGCTCGACGTCCGCCGCGGTCTCGACGCGCAGGTCGCGCCAGCCTTGCGTCACCGGAGCGAGCTCCTGCGGCGCCCAGAGGAAGAGATAGTCGCTCGCGCTCCTCACGACTTCGGCTTCGGTCGCCGCCCGATCGATCTCGTCGTGCCAGCAGTCCATGATCGTTCCTTTCGCAAATGAGAAGATCTGGTGCACCTGGCCGTATGAAGCCACAAGATGTGGGGGCCGGCAGTCGGCGGGAAGTCCTTTGCCCTGTCGGATGATGCTGACTACGGTTCGGGGGTCGCGTGCGCCGCAAGCCAGTCGAGGGCGAGCGTGCAAAGCACCTTCATGCCGATCTTGAGGCAGCCCTCGTCCACGAAGAATCGCGGGCTGTGGTTCGGCGCGGATTTTGCGATCTCGTGCCCCGGCGGCGTGCACCCGACGCGCAGGAAAAGCCCCGGCACCGCCTTCTGGTAGAACGAGAAGTCCTCGGCGCCGCACACCTTGTCCACCACGCCGACATTGGCTTCGCCCGCGACGCGCTGCAGCGTGGGAATCGCCCACGCCGTGAGCGCCGGATCGTTCACCGTCACGTCGTAGCCGCGCTTGATCTGCACGCGCGCCTGCGCGCCGCCCGCGGCGGCGATCATCTCGGAGATGCGCTTCACGTGCTCGTGGATCGCATCGCGCTGATCCTCGTCGAAGGTGCGGATGGTGCCTTCCATGCGCACCTCGTCCGGGATGATGTTCTTGCGCACGCCGCCCTGGAAGACGCCCACGGTGACCACCGACGGTTCCTTCGTCACGTCCATGCGGCGCGCGACGATGGTCTGCAGGCCGATCACGATCTGCGAGCCCACCACGATGGGATCCACGCCGCGCCATGGCATGGCGGCGTGCGTCTGCGTGCCGCGCACGAAGACGCGCAGCTCGTCGGACGAGGCCATCAGCGGCCCGGAGCGATAGCCGATCTTGCCGGTGTGGTGGTTCGAGGTCACGTGCAGGCCGAAGATCGCACCCACTTTCGGCGCCTCCAGGCAGCCTTGCTCGATCATGAGCCGCGCCCCGCCGCCCTCGTCCCCCGGCGCGCCTTCCTCGGCAGGCTGGAAGATGAATTTCACCGTGCCGCGGATGCGCTCGCGCATGCCGGCCAGCGCTTCGGCCACGCCCATGAGGATCGCGGTGTGCGCGTCGTGGCCGCAGGCGTGCATCACGCCGCACTCCATGCCGGCCCATTCGGTGCGCAGCGTGCTCTTGAAGGGCACGTCGACTTCCTCGGTGACCGGCAGCGCGTCCATGTCGGCGCGCAGCGCCACGACCGGCCCTGGAAGCGCACCCGCGAGGACGCCGACCACGCCGGTGTGCGCCACCTTGTCGCGCACCTCGATGCCGAGCGCGCGCAAGTGGTCGGCAACGGCCTTCGAAGTGCGGAACTCGCGGTTGCCGAGCTCCGGATGGGCGTGCAGGTCGCGCCGCCATGCGATCACCTTCGCCTCGAGGCGCTCGGCGGCGGCGAGCAGGTCCGCGTCGAAAGGGAAGGGCGAGTCCGGCGCGTTCATCGCGCGAATAGTACCGTGGAGACCAGCCCGACGATGCCGATGCCGAGCGCGGCGAGCGCGTCGCCGGCGATGAGGCCGCCGCCGAAGAGCGACGTCGTGCTCATGTCCTCGGGCAGCGCCTCGCCTTCACGAGGTTTCCTGCGCGTGATCGCATTGAAGGCGCTCGACGCGATGCCGCCCGCGCCGAACCAGAGCGACGTGTTCAGGTTCACGAAGCCGCCGAAGGACAGCGCATACGGCGAGGGCAGCACGATCGCGTCGATCGTGAAGTCGGTGGCGAACCCGGCGCGCCCGCTCTTCGCGAAGCGCTGGTATGCGGCGTTGGCCTTGATCGCCTTCCGCGCGAGCTCGATGGCGAAGCCGATCGCCACACCCACCCAGATCGCGGTGAGCTGGAAGGGCTTGGGCTCGGTCAAGCTCCTCAGCACACCGACGATCTTGAACGTCATCGCGGCGCTCCAGTTCGCGGGCTGCTCGGCGGCCGACATCACGGTCTGGTCCTGCAGCAGCACCGGGTACGCCGCCATGAAGAGCTGCGCGAAGGCGACGCCCATGACGGCGCCCATGAAGATTCCCGCGGCCTGGTAGCGGAACTGGATCACGCGATTGGTGCCCAGGCGCCAGCCGGTGGAGCGGTCCTGCTGCATGTCGGAGGCGGTGCTGGTCGCGATGAGGACGACGGCGCCGGCCATGAGCCCCACGGTCGCGTCCTTCAATCCCAGGGTCGCCATGACGAGCACGCTCACCACGAACGCGGACGAGATCGGATTCTGGTCGGTGAGGCCGAGCGAGATGCCGTTCACCATCGCGAACACGAACACCAGCCCCACGGCGAGCGTGAGATAGCCCACCGGCTGACCGAGCACGACGTGGCCGGAGACCACGATGCCGATCCCCCACGCCACCACCCACGCGACGAGCTTGTGCGTGTTGACGCGCTTCCAGTCGTCCGGCGCGGCGGCCTTCGGCCGATGCTCGCGATAGCGCCGAAGAGCGTCGCGGAAGATGAGCGCGAGATCGATGATCGCCGCGCCGAGGATGGTGCCGAGCGCGATGAGGAAGGTGATCTTGCGGAAGGGCTCGCCCGGTTTGAGCCAGCCGATCGAGACGAAGTAGGGGATGAGCGCAAAGCCGAGGAGGCCGCCAACGATGCCGGGAACGCCGATGCGCGCGCCCACCACCATGCCGGCGCCGAAGGTCGATGCGGAGAACTCGATCGCTTCGAGGAGCGCGACCTTGGTCGCCGCGATGCCGCCGGCCAGGCCGATGGCGATGCCGGTGCCGAGCTTGCCTACCGAGCGTTTCAGCAGGACCGGGTCGGTGAGCGCGCGCAGGATGTTGGCTACCGCGAGGCCCGACGGGAAGGTGAGTTGCATCTGGTCCACCAGGATCGGCGTGTAGAGCATGCCGATGCCCGCGGCGAACATGCCGATGCAGAGGAAGTAGAGCACCATCTGCCACGCGGGCGGCTGCGGCAGCCCCATCCACACCATCGCCTGGATGAGAACGCCCATGGCGGAAAGGCTCGCCACCGACGCGGCGGCGGTCTGGATATAGTTGGCACCGTGCTTGCCTTCCTCGCCGTAGCCGTAGGTCACGGTCGAGCCGAGGATGCCCGCCAGCACCTGGCCGCCGATGAAGAAGCCGAGCGAGAAATTCATGAACGACGCGGCGACCCCGCCCAGCGGCCCGAGCACGAAGATGCCCAGGCCCAGCAGGAGCGCGTGATATTTCCAGGTATTCGGGGCGGGCAGCCAGGCCCAACGTGGCGTCATCGAAAAATTGCCCCGGTAGTGGGTAGGCCGGGGTGGGAGGAAAATAGCACGATGAAGCTCGATCCACACGAGCTCGCGAAGATCTCCGCGGGAACGCTCGAGCATTACCAGCGCAACGCCGAGTCCTTCTGGGAGGGCACGCGCGGCCACGACGTGAGCCAGAACGTGGCGGCTCTCCTGCGCCACATCGAGGCGCCCGCGCCTTTCACGATCCTCGACCTGGGATGCGGGCCGGGGCGCGACCTGAAGACCTTCGCGGCGCTCGGCCACGTCGCGATCGGGGTCGAGGGCGCTTCGCGCCTCGCGGCGATGGCGCGCTTGCACAGCGGCTGCGAAGTGTGGGAGCAGGACCTGATGAGCCTCGAGCTTCCGGCGGCGCGCTTCGACGGCATGTTCGCCAACGCGGTCCTCTTCCACGTGCCGGGCCAGGAGCTGCCGCGCGTCCTGGGCGAGCTGCACCGGACTCTCAGGCCCGGCGGCGTGCTCTTCGCCTCCAACCCGCGCGGGGCCAACGAGGAAGGGTGGAATCGCGGCCGCTATGGCGCCTACCACGACCTCGAGGCATGGCGCGGATACACGCGCGCCGCGGGCTTCGTCGAGCTCGAGCACTACTATCGCCCCGCGGGCCTGCCGCGGGAGGAGCAGCCCTGGCTCGCTACCGTCCTGCGCCGCCAAGTCAACTGATTTAAGTAACTAAATGCCTAGGAGGAATGACTTTCGGAGCCCATAGTGGGCGAAACCCGTTTTAGAGGTGTACAACATTCTGGGAGGCCTACGCCTCCCATTTTTTTCGCCGACCCTCTGGAGAATCACCATGGACGCGAACACCGAAGACAAGGACATCGTCGTGAACGCCGCGAACGCGGGCAACTTCGTCACGCTGTCGAACGCGTTGAAGGCCGCGGGCCTCGCGAGCACGTACAAGGGCATCGGACCCTTCACCTTCTTCGCGCCGACCGACGACGCCTTCAAGAAGCTCCCCAACGGGGCGCTCGAGACGCTCCTGAAAGACAAGGAGCGCCTGGTCGCCATCATCAACGCCCACGTGATGAAGGGCTCGGTCCTCGCCAAGGACTTCAAGGCGGGGGATTCGCCCAGCATCCAGGGAGACGCGCTGCGGCTCGCGCCCTCCGACTCGGGCTTCACCGTGAACGGCGCGCGCGTCTCGCGTCAGGAAATCGAGGCGAGCAACGGCGTGATCCATCCGATCGACACGCTGATGATGCCCCCGCTCACGGGCACCCGCCCGCGCTAGCGCAGGCAGGGACACCGCCGGCGCGCGCCGAAGGCGCGCCTTCCTTCGCGGGGTCGGATGCGGCTGACCTTGAATCCGGCGTGTGCCCGGGGCGCATCCAATCCAGCGCCCCCGGGGACTGGGGTAACTTGGCGGTCTGCCGGTGGTCCCGAAAAAAAGGAGAACAAGACGTGCAACTCCTCATCCGCAATCTTTCCAAGCGCTATGCCAACGGCGTTCAGGCGTTGGACGACGTCTCGCTCACCATCGCGCCGGGCATGTTCGGCCTCTTGGGCCCCAACGGCGCCGGCAAGTCGACCCTCATGCGCACGCTCGCCACGCTGCAGGAGGCCGACAGCGGCAGCGCGACCTTCGACGAGCTCGACGTGCTGCGCGACAAGGCGGGCGTGCGCCGCATCCTGGGCTACCTGCCTCAGGAGTTCGGCGTCTATCCGAAGGTGACCGCGGCCGAGATGCTCGATCACTTCGCGCGCCTGAAGGGCGTCACCGATTCCAAGGCGCGCAAGGCCACCGTGGATGCGCTCCTCGAGCGCACCAACCTCTCCGCGGTGAGCAAGCAGCGCCTCGGCGGATTTTCCGGCGGCATGCGCCAGCGCTTCGGCATCGCCCAGGCGTTGATCGGCAATCCCAAGCTCATCATCGTCGACGAGCCCACCGCGGGGCTCGATCCCGAGGAGCGCGTGCGCTTCCATAACCTGCTGGCCGACATCGGGCACGACGTGGTCGTGATCCTCTCCACCCACATCGTGGACGACGTGGCGGACCTCTGCCCTAGCTTCGCCGTGATCAGCAAGGGGAAGCTGCTCCTTGCCGGGGACCCGCGCGCGTCGGTCGAGAAGCTGCGCGGCCGCATCTGGCGGCGCGTGGTCGAGCGCTCCGAGCTGGAGGCGGTGCAGTCGTCGATGCCGGTCATCTCGACGCGCCTGCAGTCGGGCCGGACCGTGGTGCGCGCCAACGCGCCGTCCTCGCCGGGCGCCGGGTTCGAGCCGGTCGAGGCCGACCTCGAGGACGTCTACTTCAGCGCCGTCGCGGGCCGGCTGTGATCGCCATCGCGTGGTTCGAGTTCGCGACCAAGTTCCGGCGCATCTCGACCTATGTGTACCTCGCGGTATTCACCGCGATCGCGGCGCTGTGGATCGCCGCCGCCGGGGGCGCATTCGCCGGCGGCGCGAACATCATCTTCAGCAGCGACAAGGTGTTCATCAACTCGCCCTACGCGATCGCGCAGACGGTCACCGTGCTGGGGCTCATGGGCGTGGTGGTGATCGCCGCCTTCATGGGCCGCGCGGTGCAGCAGGACTTCGAGTACCAGACTTTCCATTTCTTCTTCACCAGCCCGATCGCCAAGCACCAGTACTTCATCGGGCGTTTCCTGGGCGCGGTGGCGATCCTCCTCTTCATCTTCCTCGGCATCGCGCTCGGCGTGGTCGTCGGCGCGCACTTCCCGGGCGTGGATGCGTCGCGCGTGGGGCCGTGGACCTTCGGCGCGTTCGCCAAGCCCTACGCCGTGATGTTGCTGCCCAACATCTTCTTCCTTGGCGCGTGCTTCTTCGGGCTCGCCGCGCTCACGCGTCGCATGCTGCCGGTCTACATCGCGGGCGTCGTCGTGCTGATCGGCTACATCATCGCGCTGCGCCTGCTGCAGGACATCGACAACCGCAACCTCGCGGCGATGATCGATCCGCTGGGCTCGAGCGCCATGGGGCTGGTCACGCGCTACTGGAGCCTCGCGGAGAAGAACACGCGCCTCGTCCCGCTCGCCGACGAGGTGTTGTGGAACCGCGCCCTCTGGGTTTCCCTGGGCCTCGTCGTCTTCGCCGCGTGCTACGCGCGCTTCCGCATGAGCTTCGCGCAGCCCGAGGGCAAGAAGAGGCGCAAGGCGCGGGCGATCGCGGAAGCCGCGGCGGCAAGGCCGATCACGCCGGTCGCGATTCCGGCGGTGACGCTGAATAACGGGACAGGCGCCTGGCTGCGGCAGCTGCCGGGCATGGTCGCGCTCTACCTGCGCGAGACGGTGAAGAACGTCTACTTCGGCGTGATCGCCCTCGCCGGAGCGCTCTTCATCCTCGGCAACGCCAAGGTGGTCGGCAGCATCTTCGGCACCAACACCTATCCCGTCACCTACCAGGTGATCGACTTCGCGTCGGGGCAGTTCGGCCTCATCATGCTCATCATCACGGCGTTCTACGCGGGCGAGCTGGTGTGGCGCGAGCGCGACGCGCGCATGGCGCAGATCGCCGACAGCCTGCCGGCGCCGACCTGGCTCGGCTTCGTAGCGAAACTCCTCACGCTGATGGGCATGCAGGCGGTGCTGCAGGTGGTGGTCCTCGCTTGCGGCGTCCTGATCCAGCTTTTCAGCGGCTACACCCGGCTCGAGCTCGGCCAGTACTTCTTCCGCCTGTTCGTGTTGCAGCTCCCCGAGTACTGGATGGTCGCGGCACTCGCGCTCGCCATCCATTCGGTGGTGAACCACAAGTACCTCGGGCACTTCCTCGTGGTGCTGTATTACCTGGTCGAGATCACCGCGTCCGGCTTCGGCTACGACCATCGGCTGTACCACTTCGGCAACGTGCCGAACGTCGTCTACTCGGACATGAACCGCTACGGGCATTTTCTCGGCCCGCTGCGCTGGTTCCAGGCGTACTGGGGCGCGGCGAGCGTGCTGCTGCTGGTGCTCGCGCGGCTTTTCTGGGTGCGCGGCACCGATACGGCGTGGAGGGTGCGCCTCGCCATCGCGCGCAAGCGCTGGACGCGGCCCCTCACGGCGACGGCGGTGGGCGCGTTCCTCGTGTTCGCCGCGACCGGCGCCTGGATCTTCTACAACATCAATATCCTTCACCCCTATCGCGACGAGTTCGCGCGGGACGAGCTGAACGCGCAGTACGAGAAGCTCTACAAGCCGTTCGCCGCGAAGCCGCAGCCCAAAGTCGTCGCCTCGAAGCTCGACGTGGACATCTTCCCGTACCAGCACCACGTGCGCTTCAACGGCGCCTACACGCTCAAGAACAAGAGCGACGCCGCGATCGCCGAGCTCTACGTGAACGTGCGCGAGTCCGCCGTCGTCGGCAAGATCGCCGCCAGCATCGCCCTTTCTCCCGCGGAGGTCCGCCGGGACCTGGGCTGGAGCCGCTACAAGCTCGCGCGGCCGCTCGAGCCGGGCGAGAGCATGACGCTCGAATACGAGCTCGAGTATCCCAAGCCGGGCTTCAGCAACAACGGCGCAAGCAAGACGGTGGTCGACAACGGCACCTTCCTCAACAGCTCATACCTCCCGGTCATCGGCTACCAGGAGCACGTCGAGCTCACCGAAGACCGCCAGCGCAAGAAGCACGGCCTGGGCCCGCGCGAGCGCATGCACGACATCGACGATGCGCGCGCGCGCATGGAAAACTACATCTCCAACGACGGCGACTGGATCGACCTCGACGTGACGGTGGCGACCGCGCCCGACCAGATCGCGCTCGCGCCCGGCTACCTGCAGCGCGAGTGGACCGAGGGCGGGCGGCGCTTCTTCCACTACAAGATGGACGTGCCGATCCTCAATTTCTACGCGTTCCTGTCGGCGCGCTACGCGGTGAAGCGCGACGCGTGGAAGGGCGCCGGCAAGGATGTGCCCATCGAGATCTACTACCAGCCGGGCCACGAGTACGACCTCGACCGGATGATGGCGGGCGTGAAGGATTCGCTCGACTACTACACGAAAAACTTCAGCCCATACCAGCACCACCAGGTGCGCATCCTGGAATTCCCGCGCTACCAGCAATTCGCCCAGTCGTTCCCGAACACGATCCCGTATTCGGAGAGCATCGGCTTCATCGCCAAGGTGGACGACAAGGACCCGAAGGACATCGACTATCCCTACTACGTGACGGCGCACGAGATCGCGCACCAGTGGTGGGCGCACCAGGTGATCGGCGCCAACGTGCAGGGCGCCACGATGATGTCGGAGACGCTCGCGCAGTATTCCGCGCTGATGGTGATGAAGAAGAAGTTCGGCGACGCGAAGATGAAGCGCTTCCTCAAGTACGAGCTCGATTCCTACCTCGTCGGGCGCGCCACCGAGCGCAAGAAGGAGATGCCGCTCTACCGCAACGAGAACCAGGCGTACATCTACTACCGCAAGGGCAGCCTCGCGATGTATGCGCTGCAGGACGCGATCGGCGAAGACGCGGTGAACCGTGCGCTCGCGGCTTACATCAAGAAGGTCGCATACCAGGAGCCGCCATACACGACGTCGCGCGAGCTTCTCGCCGAATTCCGCGCCGTGACCCCGCCGCGCTACCAGTACCTCATCGCGGACCTTTTCGAGACCATCACGCTCTACGAGAATCGAGCCGTTTCGGCTACCTACCGCGAGAAGGGGGGCGGGCGCTACGAGGTGACCCTCACGATCGCGGCGAAGAAGCTGCGCGCCGACGAGGGCGGCACGCAGAAGGAAGAGCCGATGGACGACTGGGTGGACATCGGCGTGCTCGGCGCCGACGACAAGGCGCTCTACCTCGAGAAGCGCCGCATCCGCTCGGGAGAGACGACGCTCGCCATCGAGGTGGGCGAGAAGCCGTTGCGCGCGGGCATCGATCCGGTGGTGAAGCTCGTCGACCGGCGCCCGGACGACAACACCGTCGGGGTGACGCGCGCCGACTAGCGCGAGCCGCCCAGGTAATCGCGGGTGAAAGCGTCGTAGTCCGCGCCGCGCGTGAGCTTCGCCATGAGCTCCGCGGAGGCGATGCCCTTCAGCTCCTTGGGCGGCGTGCCGTCGCGCAGCGCCTTCATCGCGTCGTACATCGCCTGCACCGCCGCGGCGAAGGGCTCGTGGCCCTTCGCATAGACGCGCACCCGGTGGCTCGCGAGCCACGGCTCGTCGTAGAGCTTCTCGCCCACGCCGCCAATCACGATCGGGAGCCGCACCGCGGCCGCGATCGCCTCGAGGTCCTCGCGCTTCTTCATGCCGGGGATGAAAAGCGCGTCGACGCCGGTGGCCTCATAGGCCTTGAAACGGCGGATCGCATCGTCCACGCCCGTGATCGAATGCGCCCCGCTGCGACCGAGGATCGCCATGCCGGAGTCGCCGCGCGCGCGCAGCGCCGCTTTCATCTTGCCGACGCCCTCGTCCAGCGAAAGGAGCTGCGTGGCGCCCACCGGTCCATAGGCGCGCGGCAACAGCGTGTCCTCGATGGTGCATCCGGCCACGCCCGCGGCCTCGAGCTCCTCGACGGTGCGCATCACGTTGAGCGCGTTGCCGTAGCCGTGGTCGGCATCGACGAGCACGCAGAGCCTGCCGGCGCGGCACACGCGGCGTGCCTGCTCGGCGAGCTCGGTGAGCGTGATCAGCATCACGTCCGGCGCGCCCAGCACGGCCAGCGATGCGACCGAGCCGCCCATCAATCCCACCTCGATGCCGAGCTGGTCGGCGATGCGCGCCGTCATCGGATCGAAGAGCGAGCTCGCCTGCACGGCGCGGTCGCCCGCGAGGATCTTCTTCAGCCGCGCGCGGCCTTCATCGGCATGCGTCACCCAGCCTCCCCGGTTTGAAAAAGTCGTGTCAGGTACAACTTAAAAAGTCGTACCTGACACCACTTTTGGGTCGAGTATATTCAACGGATGCGATTGCTGCTGGTGGAAGACGACTCGATGATCGGCGCGGCGGCCCAGCAGGGGCTGCGCGCCGAAGGCCACACCGTGGACTGGGTGCGCGACGGGCGCGAGGCGGAGCTCGCGGTGGCGAACGGCGTCTACAACCTGGTGCTGCTCGACCTGGGCCTGCCGCGACGCGACGGCCTCGCGATCCTGCGCGGGCTCCGCGCCAAGGGCGAGAACGTCCCGGTGCTCATCATCACCGCGCGCGACGCGGTGTCCGACCGCATCGCCGGGCTCGACGCCGGCGCCGACGACTACCTGGTGAAGCCCTTCGACCTGGACGAGCTCTCGGCGCGCGTGCGCGCGGTGTTGCGCCGGCGCGCGGGGCGCTCCGACTCGGTGATGCGCCGCGGAGCGCTCGAGCTCGATACCGCCACGCGCCGCGTGACGTGGAAGGGCAAGGATGTCGCGCTCTCGGCGCGCGAATACGCACTCCTCGAGGCGCTCGCCGATCGCCCCGGCGCCTACCTCACGCGCGCGCAGCTCGAGGAGCGCCTCTACGGCTGGGAGGAGGAGATCGCGAGCAACGCGGTGGAAGTGCACATCCACGCGCTGAGGAGGAAGCTCGATCCCGGCGTGATCCGCAACGTGCGCGGCATGGGCTACACGATCGCCAGGGACGACGCCTGATGTCGATGCGCAGGAGGCTCCTCTTCTGGCTCCTGTCGAGCGTGCTCGCCGGCGGGCTCGCGGCGGCGATGGTGGTCTTCTTCCAGGCGCGCTCGGAGGCGAACGACCTCTTCGATTACCAGCTGCGCCAGCTCGCGCTCACCTTGCGCGATCGGACCTTCTCCGCGCGCGAGCTCGCCGAGGCGCTGCAGGGCGAAGAGGCCTCCGACTTCATGATCCAGGTGTGGGGGCGCGACGGCAAACGCCTCTACGTGTCGCATCCGAACCTGCACGTGCCGGGCGCGGTGCAGCTCGGCTTCAGCAACATCGAGACCCCGGAGGGCCGCTGGCGCGTGTTCGCGATCCAGCAGCGCGGCCTCACCATTCAAGTGGCGCAGCCGGCCGCGGTGCGCGACGACCTTGCGCTCGCGGCGGCGTGGCGCACGCTGATGCCGTTCCTCGTCGCGCTGCCGCTCATGGGCTTCCTCATCTGGCGCCTGGTGGGGCAGGAGGTGCGCTTCCTCGAATCCACCGCGCAAGCCGTGGCGAAGCGCAGCCCCGAGTCCCTCGAGCCGATCGGCGGCGAGCGCGTGCCCGAGGAGATCCAGCCGCTGGTGGGAGCCCTGAACGCGCTGCTGGCACGCCTGGGCGGGGCGCTCGCGCACCAGCGACAGTTCATCGCCGACGCCGCGCACGAGCTGCGCACGCCGCTCACGGCGCTGCGCCTGCAGCTGCAGCTCGCCGAGCGTGCGCGCGACGAGGCGGAGCGCGAGAAGGCCCACGGCATGCTGCGCGAAGGCATCGCGCGCGCGGTGCACCTGGTCGAGCAGCTCCTCACTCTCGCGCGCCAGGATCCGGAAGCTTCCATGGCCAGCCCCGCCGATGTCGACATTGCCCAGCTCGCGCGTGCCATCGTCGAGGCCGAGGAGACCGCGGCTTCGCACAAGGGGCTCGCGCTCGGCGCGAGCGCCGCCGAGCCGGTGGTGGTGCGCGGCGATCGCGCGGCTTTGCGCGCCCTGATGGAGAACCTCGTCGACAACGCGCTGCGCTACACGCCGTCGGGAACGGTCGCGGTGCGCGCGTACCGGCAAGGCGGCGAGGGGATCCTCGAAGTCGAGGACAGCGGCCCCGGAATCCCGGAGGGCGAGCGCGTGCGCGTCTTCGACCGCTTCTACCGGGGCGAAGCGGCGGCCCAGGGCGGCTCGGGCCTGGGGCTCGCGATCGTGCGCCGCATCGCCGAGCGCCACGGCGGCACGGTGGAGCTTCTCGATCCCGCCGCCGGGCGCGGCCTCCTCGCGCGCGTGAAATTGCCCTTGAAGCAAGGCGCGGCCTTAAGTCCCGCTTAAGCGGCGCCGACCACACTCCAGCTCACGACCCCCCACGGGTCACGCAATCCCTCGACTGGAGACACACACGATGAAACCCAATCTTCTCGTCGCCGCGCTGGTCGCGGCAGGCGTCATCGGCACCGGCGCCGCGGCTTATCGCGGGCAGATCGACGCGCCGTTCGCGCAGGCGAAAGCGAGCCCGGCCGCCGTCGCCGGCGTCGCGGCCCCCGCGGCCAACCCCGCGGCCACCAGCCTTCCCCTGAACGGCTTCACCGAGCTGGTCGCCGCCAACGGCCCCGCGGTCGTCAACGTGAGCGTGCGCGGCAGCACCAAGGTGGGCGTCGAGATGCCCGAGATCCCCGGGCTCGATCCGGACAGCCCGTTGTACGATTTCTTCAAGGGCTTCGGCGGCCGTGCGCCGCGCGGCGGCCAGCGCGGTGGCGGGGGCGGCAGCGTGCCGATGCAGGGCCTGGGCTCGGGCTTCATCGTGAGCGCCGACGGCTACATCCTCACCAACGCGCACGTGGTCGACCATGCCGACGAAGTGATGGTGCGCCTTACCGACCGGCGCGAGTACAAGGCGAAAGTGGTGGGCGCCGACAAGCAGAGCGACGTGGCCCTCATCAAGATCGAGGCCAAGGGCCTGCCGACGGTGAAGATCGGCGACTCGCGCGCCGCCAAGGTCGGCGAATGGGTGGTCGCGATCGGCTCGCCCTACGGCTTCGACAACTCGGTAAGCGCCGGCATCGTCAGCGCCAAGGGGCGCTCGCTGCCCGATTCCTCGTATACGCCCTTCATCCAGACCGACGTGGCGGTGAACCCGGGCAACTCCGGCGGCCCGCTTTTCAACCTCGCGGGCGAGGTGATCGGCATCAACTCGCAGATCTACTCGCGCTCGGGCGGCTACCAGGGCATCTCGTTCGCGATTCCCATCGAAGTCGCGATGAAGGTGAAGGACCAGCTCGCCAGGACCGGCCACGTGAACCGCGGCCGCCTCGGCGTCACGGTGCAGGAAGTGAACGCGACCCTCGCCGATTCGTTCGGCCTCGATCGCCCGCGCGGCGCACTGGTGTCGTCGGTGGACGCGTCGAGCCCCGCCGAGAAGGGCGGCATCCAGGTGGGCGACATCATCCTAAAGTACGACGGCAACGTGATCGAGCGTTCCGCGGACCTGCCGGCGCTCGTCGCCGACAAGGGCCCGGGCGCAAGAGCGACCGTCGAAGTCTGGCGCAAGGGCGGGGCGAAGAGCCTCACCGTCGCGACCGGCGAGGCGAAGGACAAGGAGCAGGTCGCCTCCAACGAGCCGAACGCCGCCACCGGCGGACGCCTCGGCCTCGCGGTGCGCCCGCTCACGCGCGAGGAGCGCGGCCAGAACAACGGCCGCGGCGGGCTCGTGGTCGAGCAGGTGAGCGGCGCGGCGGAGCGCGCCGGCGTGCAGCCGGGCGACCTCGTGCTCGCGCTGAACGGCACGCCGGTGCAGTCCGTCGAGCAGTTGCGCGAGCAGGCGGCGAAGAGCGGCAAGCACGTGGCGCTCCTCGTGCAGCGCAACGACCGCCAGCTGTTCGTGCCGATCGAGCTCGGCTGATCATCCTTCGCAAGGTACCCGGGCCCGAGCGCCTCGCGACGAGCGAGGCGCCCGGGCCCGTCTTGCCTCCGGCGCGGATCTTCCACCTGCAGATCGTGCGGGTGGGCAAGGACGGGCGGCGCACGAGCCGCCTCACCGCGATCCCGGTCGCCGTGCGCGACGACCCCGCCAGCCCCGACGGCCCGTGGTTTCTCGAGCGGCTCTCGAAGGGGCGGTATGCGTTGACGACCCACTACGACGCGTGGTCGTTCATGAGTCCGGTGACCATCGACAAGGCGCGCCGGCGCGTGGTGCTCGAAGAGAAGGGTTAGTCCTGTTGCCGGCTCAGGCGAGGACGAGTGCCGTTGCTCTCGACCCGGCGCATTTCCTTTCTGTGAGTGACGGGAAAGGGCGTCATGTTGTTTTCCCGATGCTCGCAGAACCACCCAAGCGCCTCTCTCGAGAGCAACGGCACTCGTCCTCGCCCGTCGCAACACCCGTCGTCCCCGACGCTATATGTGTGCTGCGCTTTGATGCTCCTCGCATCGACGCCGCCAGTGCACGGGCAGCCCATTTTCACGGGCTGCAGCTCGTGGCCGCGTCGCGCATCGCCGTTCCTTTTGGCGAGTCAATTAAGAGCGTGCAGATGGTGGAAATCGGCTTCCTTCCGAGCGAAGTCGATCGTGCCGCGCAAATCCGGTGGGCATTGGGTAAAGGTCGAGAGGGCGCCAGGTGGTTGCTCGAAACCGCGGCGACAATGTCACGCCTTTTCTCTCACGCATTTTGATGAGAAGATTCGCCCGGGTCGCACCTTTACCCAATGACCACCGGATTGCGCGGTTGCAGGGGTACCGGAACGTGGAGGATGCCGGTTTCATCTAATGTGGTGAGACCGCCATGAACCCGTCCCCCGCACCAGCACTCGCCGAGCTCCCCGACGGCGAGCTCGCGCACCGAATCGCCAACGGCGATGAAGGCGCATTGCGCCGCCTCATGCGCCGCCACAACCAGCCGCTCTTCCGCGCCGCGCGCAGCATCCTGCGCGACGACGCCGAGGCCGAGGACGCGGTGCAGGAAGGCTACCTGCAGGCCTACCGCGCGATGGGCACCTTCCGAGGCGACGCGAAGCTCTCGACCTGGCTCATGCGCATCGTCGTGAACGAGGCGCTCGGCCGATCGCGCAGGAACAAGCGCGGCGCCGAGGTGATCGCCATCGATTCCGGCGGGGAGGCGCGCGCCGCAGAGGACACCATGAGCGACAACCCCGCCAACCAGCCCGAGCGCCTCGCGGCAAGCGCCGAGACGCGCCGCCTCATCGAAGCGAAGATCGACGCGCTGCCCGACCAGTTCCGCGCGGTCTTCGTGCTGCGCGCCGTCGAGGAGATGACGGTCGAGGAGGTCGCGCAGGCGCTGTCCATTCCCGAGGCGACGGTGCGCACGCGCTTCTTCCGCGCCCGCGCGCTGCTGCGCGAATCCATGTCGCGCGAGGTCGACCTCGCGCTCGAAGAGGCTTTTTCCTTCGCGGGCGAGCGCTGCGACCGGATCACCGGGCGCGTGCTGGCCCGAGTTGCCGCAATGCGCGATACGCGCACTTAGAACACCAACCACACCACAGGAGAAACACCATGTCCTTCTTCGCTTATGCAAGCGATGGCGAGTTGCGTCCCGCGCGCCGCGCCTTCCTCGGAAATTCCGGCCTGCTGCTCACGGGAACGGCGGTCGCGCTCCTCGCGGGGCAGGAGGCGCTCGCCAAGACCGGCGGCGCCGCCACCGAGAACGACGTGCGCATCCTCAATACCGCGCTCGGCGCCGAGCTCGAGGCCATCGCGGCATACCAGGTGGGCGCGGAGAGCGGCCTGCTGCAGAAGCCGGTGCTCGCCCTCGCGGTCACCTTCCAGGGGCACCACAAGGAGCACGCCGATGTCCTCGCCAAGACCATCGCAAGGCTGGGCGGAAAGCCCGTCGCCGCGAAGGCCAAGTACACGTTCCCCGTCGAGAAGCTGAAGACCCAGGAAGACGTGCTGCGCTTCGCGGCCGCGCTCGAAAAGGGCGCGGTGAGCGCCTACCTGGGCGCCGTGCCGCTGTTCGGCGACCGCGAGCTGGCGAAGGCCGCGGCGAGCATCCTCGGCGACGAGGCGATGCACTGGGCGGTTCTGCGCAACGCCGTGGGCGAAGCGCCGGTGCCTTCCGCGTTCGTGGCCTGAAGGTGAAGGCGCGCGCCATCGTCGTCGCGGCGCTGGCGCTCGCCGCCTCTCACGCTTTCGGCGTGCCGGACCTCAAGAAAGGCGAAGAGGTCTACTCACGCTGCCTCGCATGCCACGCGCTCGAGAGCGACCGCGTGGGGCCGCGCCATTGCGGCGTCGTCGGACGGCACGCGGGGTCGATCGCGGGCTTCGACTATTCGAAAGCGATGAAGAAGTCCGGGCTGGTCTGGAATGCGAAGACGCTCGACCGTTTCATCGCCGATCCGCCGAAGACCGTGCCGGGGACCACGATGACCTATGCGGGCGTGAAGGATGCAAAGGAGCGCGCGGACCTGATCGCGTATCTCGGGGCGGCGGCGCGAACGCCGGCCTGCACGCACTAGTCGCGCGTTAACCCATTGCTGGCTCAGGCGAGGACGAGTGCCGTTCCTGTCGACCCGGCGCCATCTCCCGCAAGAGCGTTAGTCAAGAATCTTGATGTGGGCGGCGCGATGTCGAGCAACCACCCAGGCGCCTCTCGACAGGAACGGCACTCGTCCTCGCCGGTCGCAACACCCGTCGTGCACGACGCTATATATGTGCTGCGCTTTGATGCTCCTCGCATCGACGCCGGTTAGTGCACGGGCAGCCCATTTTCATGGGCTGCAACTCGTGGCCGCGTCGCGCATCGCCGTTCTTTTCGGCGAGTCGATTCAAGTCCCACGGTCGTGGAAATCGGCTTCCTTCCGAGCGAGGTCCACACTGCCGCGCAATCCGGGCGGCGTGCCGTTCTTCTCGAGAGGCAGCCAGGTGGTTCTGCGGGCACCGGGAACAATGTCGCGGTCTTGCCCATTGCCTAAAGAAAGGTAATCGCGCCGGGTCGAGAAGAACGGCACGGCGACCGGATTGCGCGGTTGCAGAGGCTAGCGCGCCAGCATCGTCGCGCCGCTAGCCAGGTACACCGCGCCCACGCTCATCATCGTCCAGCGCGTCCAGCTGCGAAACGCCGAGTCGTCGATTCTCTCGAGCACGCGCTTCGAGAGCGTGGTGCCGGTGAAGGCGAGACCGATCATGACCACGGCGATCCAGGGCGCCATCGCCGCGTTGCCGGAGGCGAGCATCTCGCCGAAGTAGACGATCTTCAACAAGTGCGTGAGGCTCTGCGTGCTCGCCTTGGACGCGACGACCGCGTGGCGGCCCATCTTCGAGCGGATGAAGAAGACGTCGAGGACCGGGCCGGACACCCCGGCCACGAGCGCGAGCGCCATGCAGACCGCGCCGCACGCTTCCGAATGCCAGCGGCGCTCGACATTCAGGTGCCATTTCGACGGAAGCATGAGCGCGAGGAACGGCATGGCGCCCAGCATGATGAGCGCCATGGGCTTGCTCACGACGATCTGCACCATGCCGAAGAATACGAACGCCGCGATGGAGCCGATGGCATAGCCGCGAAACACGCGCCACCGGACCGAGCCGCGCAGCATCCACGTGCGCCAGCCGTTGGCGGCGAATTGCGTGATGCCGTGCAGGAGCATCGCCGTGGCCACGGGCAGCAAGGCGATGAGGATCCCCATGAGGATCATTCCGCCCGCCATCCCGAGGATCCCCGAGATGAACGAGGTCACGAAGGTGGCGGCGGCGACCACGGCCAGGGCGAGAAATGACATGGCGGCATTGTCCCGGTACCGTGCGCGTGAGGTCTGACAAAAAGGCCGCATTTGCCGCCAACCCTTGCCAGTGGCAGAAAATGCGGGAAATCTGTCGCATTGACCGTTACGTCCCTCGATACCGTGCGTGCCATGAACCCGAATGCCGCCATCGAAACCATTGCCCAGGCGCGCGCGCGCCTTGCGGCCAAGCTACGTGAGCTGAACGAGGAGATCCGCGCCTATCCGCAGCCGATCGCACGCTGCGACGCGCAGCTCGGCGGGCTGGTGGAAGAGCGCGCGCGCCTTCAAGCCGAGATCGAGCAGCTCGGGCCGGCCGACGGCTGAGCCCGGGAATGCGCACCGCCATCGTCGTCTTCGATGAAGCCCAGATCCTGGACATCGCAGGCCCGATGGAGGTGTTGCGCGGCGCGAGCCTCGCGGTGCGCGACAAGACCGCCGCCACGGCCCCGGCGTACGAGACCCGCATCGTGGCGCACGACAAGGGCGCGGTGCGCACCTCCTGCGGGCTCGTCATCCTCGCCACGGATTCGTTCGACAGCGCGCGCCAGGACATCGACACGCTGATCGTCGCGGGCGGCGTGATGGACTCGGCGCTGAAGGACAAGCGGCTCCTGAAATTCGTGCGCGACACGGCGCCGCAAGCGCGGCGCGTCGTTGCGATCGGCACCGGCACCTTCGTGCTCGCCACCGCGGGCCTGCTCGACGGGCGCCGCGCCACCACCCATTGGCGCGCCTGCGAGCACCTCGCGTCGCACTTTCCGGCGATCCGCGTCGAGCGCGACCACGTGTTCGTGAAGGACGACAAGTTCCAGACCTCGGCCGGCGCTTCCGCGGCGCTCGACCAGTCGCTCGCGCTGGTGCAGGAGGACTTCGGCAAGGACATCGCCATGGCGGTCGCGCACCGCAAGGTGATGTTCATGCGGCGCAGCGGCGGCGAGAAGCAGGTGAGCACGCACCTCGCGGCGCAGATGATCGGCCACGAGGGCCTCGCCACGCTCGCCGCGTGGATCCTCGCCAACACCTCGAAGGAAATCACCACCGAGATGCTCGCCGAGCGCGGCGCCATGAGCTCGCGCACCATCGCGCGGCTCTTCGCCAAGGAGCTCGGCATGACGCCGGCGCGCTTCATCGAGCGCGCGCGCGTCGAGGCGGCGCGCCGCTTCTTGGAGGAGAGCGACCTGCGCATCGACGCCATCGCGCGGCGCACGGGGTTGGGCAGCGAGGAGCGCCTGCGGCGCGCCTTCCGGCGCTCCCTCGGCATGACGCCTCGCGAGTATCACGATCGCTATCACGAGGCGGCGGGCCTCGCGGAGAACTGGCCGCTGCTGCTCGAAGCGAAGGGCTAGCCGCCGCGCTTCGCGCTTCGCCGCACGCTTCGCTTCACCCGCCAGGGGCGCTTGCCGAACGTCTCGGCGAGGAAGTCGAGCATGGCCGCCACGCGCGGCAGGCGATGCCTTTCCTGCGGGTAGATCGCCAGCATCGTCAGGCCTTCCGCGCAGTGGTAATCCGCGAGCACCGGCACGAGGCGCCCGTCGGCGATCGCGTCGGCGACGATGAACTCGTTCAATCGCGCCACTCCCTGGCCGGCCAACGCGAAGCGATACACGAAGTCCGCATTGTTCGCGCTGGCGCTCAACTCGATGTCGAGCGCGCGCGGGCCCCCCGGCAACATGAACATCCATTGCCCGTGGTTCGGGATGCTCGACACACCCATGCATCTGTGGCGCGAGAGCTCCTCCGGCGTGCGCGGCGTGCCGTGGCGCTTGAGATAGGCGGGCGAAGCGCACAGCACACGCTCGAAATCGAAGATCCGGCGAACGACGAGGGACGTCGCCTCCGGAGGCCAGGGCCGCACCGAGATGTCGATATTCTCCTTGACGATGTCGACGCGGCGATCCTCGATGACGAGGTCGACCTGGACCTCGGGGTGGCGCTCGAGGAAGCGCGGCATTTCGCGCGCGAGCTGGTGCATGGCGAAGCCCACCGCGATATGCATGCGCAGCCGCCCGCGCGGGCGCTCGCGCGATCGGCTCACTTCGCTCTCCGCGTCCTCCATCTCGGCGAGGATCCTGCGGCAGCGCGCGACGAAAAGCTCACCCTCGGCGGTGGGGTTGATCCGGCGTGTCGTGCGGTTGAGGAGGCGCACCTTGAGCGAGCGCTCGAGGCGCGTCACCAGCTTGGAAAGCGCCGAGGGCGTGAGACGCAGCTCGCGGGCGGCCGCCGAGAAGCTGCCCAGCTCGACGGAGCGCACGAAGGCCTCCATCTCGCCGCGATCGCCGATGCGCGACATGTGACCTCCCGTCACAGGTGGTTTGCCGATGCGCGGGATTGTATCCCGGCCCCGATGGGCGAAAGCTGTGGGCAACCCGAGAGAGGCGTCGATGAGAAAAGCCGTCACCACCCTGATCGCCGCGCTCGCACTTTCGAGCGCGGCACCGGCGCAGGAATTTCCCGCGAGGACATTGAGGATCGTCGTGCCCAACCCGCCCGGCGGGACGGTCGACATCGTCGCGCGCGCGGTGGCGCTGGGACTGGGGCCCGGCCTCGGCCAGCATGTCATCGTGGACCTCAGGCCGGGGGGCAACAACGTCATCGGGACCGAGATGGTGGCGCGGGCGGCGCCGGATGGATACACCATCCTCCTGGCCGGCTCGCACCTCACCATCAACCCGCTGCTGCGCAAGCTTCCGTACGACGGGCTCAACGCGTTCGCACCGGTGGCGCTCCTCGCCTCGACGCCCAACGTGATCGCGGTGCACCCGTCGGTCCCCGTCAAGTCGGTGCAGGAGCTGGTGTCCCTCGCCAAGGCGCGGCCCGGCGAGATCAACTGCGCGTCCTCGAATTCCGGAACCTCGATCCACCTGGCGGCCATGCGATTCATGTCGCTCGCCGGCATCGAGATGAACTACGTGCCCTACCAGGGCGGCGTGCAGGCCGTATTGGCCGTGGTCGGGGGACATGCGGAAGTGGTGATCGCGCCCCTTTCCGATGCCGCTCCGCACATCGCTTCCGGAAAGCTACGCGCCCTGGCCGTGACCTCGCGGCGGCGCTTCGAGCTGATGAACGACGTCCCGACCCTGGCGGAATCGGGTTTCCCCGGGTTCGAAGTGCTGCAATGGTTCGGGGCCGTCGTGCCCGCGGGAACGCCGAAGCCCGTGATAACGCGCCTCAGCGCGGAGATGAGGCGCTCGCTCGAGAGCCCCGACGTTCTATCGATGTTCGCGAAGCTCGGCATTTCCCCGGCGCCGCTCGCGCCCGCCGAATTCGAGGAGTTCCTGCGCAGCGAGACGCGAATGTTCGCCGCCGTGATCCGCGAATCCCACATCAGGGCGGAATGATGGAGTTCTCCCATCTCGTGACCAGCGAGCGCGAGCTGCGCGAAGTCATCGGAGCGCCGATCGATCGCTCGGTGAGGAAGGAGATCACGCGCCTGGACCGGCACTGCCGCGCGCTCATCGCGCGCTCGCCCTTCGTGCTGATCGCATCGAGCGATGCGGCGGGACGCACGGATGTTTCACCCAAGGGAGATCCGCCCGGATTCGTGCATGTGCTCGACGACGAGACGCTCGCCATCCCGGACCGCCCCGGCAATCGGCGCGCGGATACATTCACCAACGTGCTGCAGAATCCCGGCGTGGGCTTGATCTTCCTCATTCCCGGCAAGCTCGAGACGCTGCGTGTGAACGGACGCGCGCGGATCGTGCGGGACGCCGCCCTTCTCGAGCGCATGGCGGTGAAGGGCAAGGTTCCGGTCCTCGCGCTCGTGGTGAGCGTCGAGCAGGCGTTCATCCACTGCGGCAAGTGCATCATCCGCTCGCAGCTCTGGGACAAGGGCTCATGGCCGAAGATCGACGATCTCCCGTCGCAGGCGCAATGCCTGGTCGCGCACGGCAGGCTCGAGGAGACCGTCGAGGAAGTGCAGGCGGCGATCGAAAAGGCGCGCACCGCCGGCCTCTACTGAGTCGCTGCGGCCTCCTTCGATGAGCGCGATCGGGAAAAGGACGAGGAATGCGACCGCGGCGATGGTGAGCGCGCGGGCGAGCAGGGGATACTTCATGGGCACCTCCGACGTCTTTGTATGAGGAGGAGCCTAAAGCCGCAATGTGGCATCGCCACGGACGCAAGGTGCCCAAATCATGGCAATAGCCAGACGGAACGCCCGGGCGCGAAGTAGCGGCTACTTCACTTCCTCGAACGTTCCCTTCACCGGGAACCACTGCTTGTCGTTGGAGGCGAAGCCCGCGATCCTGTGGTCGTCGAAGTTGAGCACCACCGTGAGGGTGTAGCCCGCGGCTCCCAGGTACGAGACGACGTAGATGTCGTCGGTCACCTTCACCGCGCCATACTTCTTCTCGTGCGTGGGCTTGCCGGTCGGCGCGCCCGGGCCGACCTTCTGGTAGTCGACGCTGCCGTCGGCGTTGAAGGCGTGCTCGTGGGTTTCGCCCTGGGTGGGGCCCTCGTCCCAGGTGAAGCGGATTTTCTTGCCGACGATACGGTCGGACTTGCGGTCATCGGGCATGTCGCACCTCCGGGGCCGAAAAATCTTGGACCCCGACCCCCAAAGGAGATTCCATGCGCTACATCCTCTACTACTGGCCCGGCATCCAGGGGCGCGGCGAGTTCGTGCGGCTCGCGCTCGAGGAGGCGGGCGTCGCTTACCGGGACATCGCCTGCGAGCCGGAGAGGAAGGGCGGCGGCGAGCGCGCCATCGAGGAATATCTCGAAGGCGACGACATCGCGCGGCCGCCCTTCGCGCCGCCTTTCCTGAAAGCGGGGCGGCAGCTCATCGGGCAGACCGCGAACATCCTCCTTTTCCTCGGCGAACGCCACGGGCTCGCGCCGCGCGATGCCGCGGGCCGGCTGTGGGTGAACCAGCTGCAGCTCACCATCGCCGACCTGGTCGCCGAAGCGCACGACACGCATCACCCGGTGGGCGCGAGCCTCTACTACGAGGACCAGAAGCGCGAAGCCAAGCGCAAGGCGAAGGATTTCCGCGCGAACCGCATCCCGAAATTCCTCGGCTACTTCGAGCGCGTGATCGAGCGCAACGCGGGGAAGGGCCCGTGGATGGTGGGCTCGAAGCTCACGTACGCGGATCTTTCCATGGCGCAGGCGATCGCGGGGCTGCGCTACGCGTTTCCCGCGACGACGCGCAATGCGTTGCGCCCGCGCCCCGGGCTCGGCAGGCTGCACGATGCCGTGTTCGCGCGGCCGCGCATCGAGCGCTACCTCGCGTCCGGGCGCCGGCTCGCGTTCAACAACGACGACGTGTTCCGCCGCTATCCGGAGCTGGGCGGCTGATGTAGGAGAACGCCGCACTCCGAACCGACCATGCGGCGGGCAAACCCTCGCCGTCGGGCCGGCCTTCGCCAACACCACCGCCTCGTCCGACACCAAGGGCCTGGAGCGCGCCACGCCCGCCCAGAGCGAAAACGCCAACGTGACGACCGGCCAGAACTTCCAGGACAAGCACGACAACGTGTCCGATGCCAACGGCACCGACAAGAGCAAGAAGGTGGTGAAGGCGAAGAGGACGAAGAAGGCGAAGAGGTCGCCCAGTCGGAAACGACGAAGGGCACGACGCCGCAATAGCACAAGTCGACCCCCGCGCGAACGAATGGCACAATCCGCTCTCCCCAGAGCGGAGAAATCGCCATGCCCTTCGTGCACATCGAGCTTTACAGCGGCCGTACCCCCGAGCAGAAAATCGCCTGCGCGCGCGACGTCGTCGAGGCGATCGTCAAGCACCTGAAGACGACCGCGGAGGCGACGCAGGTCGTGTTCGTGGACGTCGACAAGGCCGATTGGCTGACCGGCGGGAAGATCCCCTAGCGGGCGCCAAGCGCATTCCGAGCCCGCTCCCGGCGGACTTTTCGCGCGGGTTGACGCGGGACCCCCAAGCGAGGTGAAATCCGCCTACGCAACATCAATAACAAGGTAAATATTCCCTGGGGAGGTTCACCATGCATCCAGCAAATGGAAAGCTCGCCTTCGCCGTACGGCAGGCGCTCGTCGCAAGCTTCGTGATCACGGCGGTTCCCACGCTCGCGCAGACGGTCCAGCGCGCCGAGAGGATCGAGGTCACCGGCTCCAACATCAAGCGGATCGAAGGCGAGACCGCGCTGCCGGTCACCGTCATCACGCGCCAGGACATCGACCGCATGGGCGCGGTCACCACCGAGGACATCCTGAAGCGCATCACCGCGAGCACGGCGATGTACTCCGATAGCACGCAGGGCGTGGGCTACGCGGTGTCGAACGCCAACCTGCGCGGCATCGGCGCCAGCTCCACGCTGGTCCTCCTCAACGGCCGGCGCCTTGCGAACCACGCGTTCGGCAGTATCGGCGGCTTCAACGCGTCGGCGAACGCGGTCGACCTGAACAGCATCCCGTTCAGCGCCATCGAGCGTGTCGAGGTGCTTCGCGACGGCGCCTCCGCGGTCTACGGCACGGACGCGGTGGGCGGCGTGATCAACTTCATCACGCGCACCGACTATCGCGGACTCGAAGCGACCCTCATGTACGGCAACACCGAGGATCATATCGGCGGGCGCGAATCGGGCGTGAGCCTCGCCATGGGCGCGGGCGACCTCGCCAAGGATCGCTGGAACCTGCTCGCCACGGCGCACTTCCAGTACAACGAGCGCGTGAAGGCGATCGACCAGCAGCTCTACGCGCGCGCGAACAACATCGACGGGGCGACCTTCCCCACTTCGTTCCGCGCGTTCCCCGGCCGCCTCATGGACTTCGGCTTCAGCCCCGGCGCCTACGCGGGCACGCTCACCAGCAGCGCCACGATCGCGGGGTGCGATCCGTCGTTCACCGTGCTGCAGAGGTCGGGCAACACGCCGTCGGGGGATCCGCGCTTCCGCTGCCGTGGCATCTACGCGGCCTTTCTCGACAACCTGCCCGATACCCACAAGAGCGACGTCTTCGGGCGCTTCACCTACGACTTGAACGAGGGCAACCAGTTCTTCGCGGAAGCGTCGTTCGCGCGCAACCATAACATCGGACGCATCGCCCCGGTGCCGATCGACCAGAGCGACGCGCACTTCCGTCCCGACGGCACCCAGCCCAATATCCTCCTGCCGCTCACCAGCCGCTACGCGCCCATCGCGCTCATCAACCGCCTCGGATACAACGTCAACAACGTAGGTACGCCGGGATTCCTCGAGATCGCGATACGCTCGGTGCCCGCGGGCAACCGCATCAACGACGTCACCGCCGACCAGACGCGCGTCTCCGCGGGCTTCAAGGGTGGGATCGCAGGGTGGGATTACGACGCGGCGCTCACGCTCGCGCAGGCGAGAGACAAGCTCTCGCTCACCGGCTACATCCAGGAGCCGCGCTTCATCGCCGCGCTCGCCACGGGCAACCTCAATCCGTTCGGGCCCAACGACGCGGTGGGCGAGGCCTTGCTCAACGGCGCCAAATTGGAAGGCCCGGTGCGCGACTCCAAGAGCACCACGACGCAGGTCGACGGCAAGCTGAGCCGCGACCTCTTCAAGATGGCGGGCGGCAGTGCGGCGGTCGCGATCGGCGCCGATTTCCGGCGCGAGGAGATCGACGACAAGGCGACCAACGCGGACTACGGCGCGGGCCTGCACATCGGCGGCGAGGGCACGGTGCCCGACACCAACGCGAGCCGCAACGTGGCCGCGCTCTTCGGCGAGATCGTGCTCCCGGTCACGAAGGAGCTGGAAGTAAGCGGCGCGGTGCGCTACGACCACTATAACGACGTGGGCTCAAAGGCGAGCCCGCAGGTGCGCGTGCGCTACAGCCCCGGCCGCGAGGTGCTGCTGCGCGCTTCGGCGGGCAAGGGGTTCCGCGCGCCGTCCCTCTGGGACCTGCACAGCCCGCCCGCGTTCGGTAACTCCGCGAACGCGCTCGATGATCCCGGCTGCCCGGCAGCCCTCATCGCCGACGAGGATGCGCGCTGCGTGGGCACGCAGCTCAACGTGCGCAACATCGCGGCGACCAACCTCAAGCCCGAGACCTCGACGCAATGGAGCGCGGGCGTCCTGTTGGAGCCGGTGCAGGGCGCGTCCCTCGGGCTCGACTACTGGCGCATCGAGAAGAAGGACGCGATCGGCAGCATCACCGCCGACGCGATCCTCGCCAACCCCGACGACCATACGCTCTACAACCAATACGCCGCCCGCTTCCATCGCAGCACTATCGGCACCACGCTTTTCGTGGACCAGCCGCTGGAGAACCTCGGCGGGCTCAAGACCGCGGGCTGGGACGTCGACGCGAAGATGCGCTTCACGCCGGCCTTCGCCAAGGTCTCGCTGTCGTTCGTCGGCACCTACATCAGCGAGTGGAAGACGCAGCTCGGCAAGGACTTCAACTACGTGAGCTACCTCGGCAACAGCTTCAACGGCGGCAACGCCTATCCGCGCTGGACGCACGTGGCGAGCCTCGATGCCGAGCGCGGCGCCTGGCTCTGCACCCTCGAGCAGACGTACACCAACGGCTGGACGGAGGCCTTCGCGGGCGGAGGCACGCACCACATCCCAAGCGTGTCGCGCATCAACCTCGCGACGAAGTATTCAGGCATCAAGCACCTGGCCATCAAGGTGGGCGTGCGCAATGCCATGGACCGCCTGCCGCCCTACACCGATGTTTCTTCCAACGGCTCGCATGCGGCCGGGTGGGCGAATGCGGTGGCGGATCCGAGGGGGAGGTTCTGGTATACGACGCTCACGTATTCGTTCAAGTAAGCGCCGCAAACCTCCAGAAGGGGCCCTATCGGGCCCCTTTTTTCTTGCTCAACGTGCGCTCGTCCTCGCCTCCGCGAGGATCACGTCGGCGGCCTTCTCGCTCACCATGTAGACGGCGCTCACGATGAAGAAGCCCGGTATGCGCGAAAACACGGACGCATCGACCACGCGCAGGTTGGTGGCGCCGCGCACGCGGAACTTGCTGTCCAGCACCGCCATGGGATCGGCATCCACGCCGATCTTGCAGGTGCACGAGGCATGGTGGCCCCACGCGTTGTCCTTCACGAACTGGCGGATTTCCTCGGTGCTTCGCACCGCGGGCCCGGGAACCTCTTCGGCCGCGATGATCCCGCCCGCGTCCGCCGAGATGCGCCGCGCGAATTCCACTCCCGCCACGACGCAGTCGAGATCCTCGCCGGCAGCGTCGTTGCCTTCTTCGAAATAGTGGAAGTTTATGTCCGGCGTGTCGCGCGGGTCGCTCGAGCGCAGCCGCACCGTGCCGGCCGTGTTGCGCGTGTGCGCCTTCAGCACGCACCACGTGAAGTAATCCTTGTCCTGCGTGACGCGCTTCGAATAGTGCGGGTAGTAGCCGGTGAAGTGGCCGGCCAGGCCGAAGAGATAGAGGTCCGGGTCCCGGCGCGCGGGCGCGGAGCGCTTCGCGATCGCGATGATCGCGCCGTTGGTGGTGTAGAGCCCCTTGCCCTGCTTCCACTCGAGGAAACTCGGGTCGGGCTTCTCCCCCGGCGCGGGTGGACGGAAAGTCGCACCCTGCAGGATCGGGAAATCGCGCTTCATCTTGCTGACGAGGCCGACTTCGTAGCGGTCCTGCAGGTTGCGGCCCACCCCCGGAGATTCGATGCGAACCCGGATGCCGTGGCGCTCGAGCTCATCGCGCGGGCCGATTCCCGAAAGCATCAGGATCTGCGGCGTGTTGAAGGCTCCCGCGGCGAGAATGACTTCACGGCGCGCGCCGACGCTGCGCAGCGGAGCCTTCGCCTCGCCCGTCAACGGCGCCCTGGGATCGGCGCGATAGAGGTGCGCGCCGTCTAGGTATTCGACCCCGGTCGCCTTGTTGGCGGCGTCGAGCAGCACGCGTGAGGCGAGCGCATGCAACCGCACGGTGAGGTTGCCGGGGCATTTGCGCTGAACCTCGCGGATGAATTCCCGCGCGCCGGCACGACGGCCCCGATGGGTGGTGAGCGGAGTGAGCGTGATGCCCTCGAGGCTGCGCTGCACGGCGCTCCAGTCGTTCGGGTCGAAGTGGTTCTCCAGCCGGATGAGGATGCGCTCGAAGAAATCCTGGATCGAACGGATGAACGTGGTTTTCGCCTGGCGGGTGGCCGCGAGCACGAGCTGCTTCAGGTCGCCGTCGCGAAGCAGCAGCTTGGGATCCGCGACGTTGGTCGGCAGCCAGCCGTGGTATCCATGGCGGCCGGTGTTTCCGAAGAGCCCCGGGGGCGCGTATTCGCAGCGCTCCAGCTTCTCGAAGAAGGCGCGCATCTTCCCGCTCTCCCAGGATGCGTCCCCGGTGAGCGTGGCGATATCGTCCCAGTCGTTGTTGTGCGGATACATCATGATCATCGCGTTGTGCGCGGTGCACCCGCCCAGCGTGCCCGCGCGCGGATAGAGGATTCCATCGCGCCGCGCGCCGTCGGCGTTCGCGACGTACTTGGTATCGCGGCGCTGGCGCTGGTCGTTCGCGTAGTGCCGCACGTAGAAGCTCCAGCGCAGGTCGTCGTCTTCCGACGAATCGGCGTGGAAGACGGGGACCTGGTAGCTGATGGGCTCCTCGTCGCCGCCCGCTTCGAGGAGGAGGACGCGGAAGCCCGCGAGGGCGAGATTGGCCGCGAGCGGCCCGCCGCCCGCGCCGGAGCCCACCACCACGTAGTCGAAATCGTCCGCGCCCGGAGCCGGCTTGCAGTCGAGGCTTGCCGCATCCGCGGTGCCTTCGCCGGCCGCGCCCGAGCGCGTTGCGCAGCCCTGCGCGAATGCGATCGCGGCGACCAGGGTGCGCGCGCAGGCTTGCCAGAAACGGCGGCGCGGCAGGCAGGGCATGCCCATGGTCAGAACGTCTTGATGAATTCGATCAGGGCGCGCTTGTCGCCGTCGCTCAATCCCGGCTCGGCAGCGCGCGGATCGCCGTACTCCACGTAGCTGGTGCCGAAATAATGGCCGCGATTGACGATGAAGTCGCGGCACTTGTTGAGCTCCAGCAGCGGGTCCACGAGATTCTCGAAAGTCTTCGTCACTTCGTCATTGCTCGGATTTTCCGGGAGGGAGGCGAGGTCCTTCTTCGCGCGGAAGAGGAATGCGAGGACCTTCTTGTCGTATGCGATACGCTCCGCGAATCCGAGGTTGTCCGGCCGCAGGTCGATGTTGGCAAGCAGGTTCACCGCCGCCCCCTTGGGAATGGGGCCGATCTGGATCCCGCCGTCGCGCACCAGCCAGGGCTTCGCCTTCTCCAGCGGATCGACGAGCGGGCGCAGGCTCTCCGGGATGTAGCCCGCCGGCACGCGAAGCCAGCTCACATGGTCGGTGCGGTCGATCTTGCCGGGAAGGACGTGGCCATTGAGTGTTTCATGCTCGCGCTTCTCGGGCCAGAGGAGCTGCTCGATGGCGTCGTCGAACGCACGCATCCGCGCCGCGACCGAGGGCATCTCCTCGAAGTGGCCCAGCGTGTTGTTGAGGAAGAAGGGCGCCGTGGACCAGACGCTGATGAGGGAAGCCGGCCGCGTATAGCCGCGCCCGCCCGCGGGCATCTGGTACATCTGGGGCTCGCCCGTCACCGGATGGTAGACGCGGATCTCGCCGACCGACGGCAGCTCCTTGTAGGTCTGCGAGGAGAAGTTGTCCCAGATATTGCCCGCGATGGCGTTCGTCGCAAGCGGGCTGCACGCGTTCGTTTTCAGGAGCGTCACCGGGATGCGCAGCTCGCTCGACAGGAAATTGTCGTCGAGGAAATCGGGCGCGAGGACGATGTCGCGCATCGGGCGCTTGAAGTCCTCGGTCTTGGTCCAATCCCAGTAGCGGTTGAAGCACTGGAGATAGTTCGAGCCCGAGCATCCGCCCGGGTCCACGCCCGGGGCCGCCGCCGGGAGCTTGCTCGAGTGGCAGCGCGCGCAGTTCTCCGCGAACACCACCTTGCCGCGCTCGAGCTTGGCGCGATCCTTGGTGAGATAGGTCCCGCCGCCGGGCGCGTCCATGAGCTTGTGGGGCGCGGTGGTCTTCAGGAAGAAGAGCGCGAGATTCGCCGTCTGGCTCTCGGTCGCCCCCCAGTAAGTCGAGTTCTTGCGTGCCACCGCGATCTCGATCGGCGTCGTCTCCTTGCCGCCCGTGAGCGGCTGGAAGTGCAGGAGCCATTCCTCGCTGAACAGGCCGATGTTGATGAACACGCGATTGAGGGCGCCCAGCGCTCCGACGGAGTCCGCGCCATCCTTGAGGACCCGCGGCGACCAGACCGTGTCGGGCCCCTTGAAGAACTCGGTGAGCGGTCCCGACGTCACGTAGTCGTTGAACTGCTTGTTGTTCAGGCCGCCGCCGCCGAGGGTCTCCTTCCCCCAGCGCTTGGCCTGTCCCAGCCGCGACGCGAGGCCGTAGATCGCGTTCATCGTGCGTGGGTTGTTGATGTTGTCGGAGGACACGAGCGACGTATCGAGCGCACCCGGCCGCGAGGTCGCGAACACCTGGTGGACGAAGCTCTCGTCGGCGTTCTTGTGGTCCCACATGAAGATGCGCGAGATCCAGAAATACTGCGCGCCCACGTTGGAGCTGAGGTTTTTCCACTCCGGCTGCTCCGGGTTGGGAGGCGGATTCACCGGATTCGGGCCCACGTGGCAGAAAGCGCACGACATGCCCACGCGATACGGCCGCACGAGGTCCTTGCGCAGGTAATAGTCGGGATCGTTGTAGTACCTCACCGGATCCCAATCCCGCGCCGCGTTCTCGTCGAAGTCGGGATTCGGAAAGAGCCTCATGCCCACGACGCCCGTCGCATAGCCGTAGTAGGAGCCGGCCGGGAATTCCCTGCCGTTGAGGATCTTGCCGCGCGAGCCGACTTTCACCCCCGGATACTTGTCGGCGTTCTCGAACGGATCCGCGGGGCAATTCGCCGAGGGCTTCACGCGCTTGTCGAGCCAGAGCCCCCATCGCTCGGGGTCCGGCCCCGTAGCCGCCTCGAAGCAGGGCTCGTTCACGAGGCCGAGGTATCTCCAGCGCCGGTCGCGGGCATAGTTGTTCGATGAGAGGGTCTTCAGGAAATCCAGGTTGCCGACGCTTGCGTGCGAGAGCTTGTCCCACAGGCGGTCGTTGCCGCCGGTCCACACGATCCAGGTGTTGCGGCCCTTGATCTCCTCGGGCGACAAGGCGATCCCGCTGTCCATGCCGCGGAAGTAGTCTTCGTCGGCCGCTTTGAAGTGCGCGGGAGTCAGGCCCGCACGCTTCGCTTCGTCGTCCACCATGCCGGGCCGCGGCTGGCCCCCGTCACAACCGCCGAGCGCAAGCACGCCAAGCAACGCCGCAACGCAGGCTATTGATTTCCGATCGAGTGTGGCCATGGCTCCTCCCTGGAAGGTGGCGCACTGCAGCGAAAAGGCGGAATGGGTTCGACTTGTCGAGGCAGACTACCCCCGGGGATGCCGGCGAGAACCCACCTTCGGACGTGGGACTTGAAGCGGGCTTACATCCCCGAGTTTGCCTTCCGCGGCAAGTCCTACCCGTGCGGGTAGGTCAATTCGCGAGTGGGCGGGACGAAGCTTCCCCATCGACCCGGAACCGGACGCACACGATGCCTCGTCGCGTCGCCATCATCGCGGTGCATGGAGTGGGCCATCACCGGCCGCACGAGGCCGCGAGGGCCACGGCGGATTTGCTCGCGGGCCACCCGAATGGCGTCTACAGCCCATTCGTCGAAGCGCCGATCAGGATCGCGGTGCGCAGGGTCGAGACCGGCGTAGCGGCGAACGCCCCTCCCAAGAAGACCGCCATCTTCGAAGAGCGCCCCGATTTCATCAGGGACCCGGTCAAGAAGCGCGAGCATCCGAACCAGCCAGAGCTCGAGTACATGTCGGAGCAGCTCTCCAGCTACCAGGTGCAGGGCGAGGACCGCGTGTACGACACGGTGTCGCTCACCGCAACGCGCACCGACGCGAAGACCGGCGAGAAGACCGGAGTCCACGTCTACGACATGTATTGGACCGATCTCTCGCGCGTCTCGACCACGGGGCTGCGGCTCATCGGCGAGCTCTACCAGCTCCTCTTCTACGTGTGCGGCCTGGGACGGCACACGATGGACTTCGCCTGCATGTCGAAGAGGGATAGCCGCCTGTGGCAGGCGCTGGCCGAGATCCAGAAGAATGCCGAGCGGCTTCTCACCCTGTGGATCCCGGTCCTCAACCTTTGCGCGCTCGGCCTGGGCGTGGTCGTTGTGCCGCAGAGGCTTTATGCCGTCAAGAACGACTGGGCGATCTGGGCCGCGGCCTCGGTGTTGATCATCCTCTTCATCCTGTCCGCGGCGATCGCGAAGCGGCGCTTCGCGCCGGGGCCATCGTGGCCCTGGGTCTTCTGGATTGCGCTTGTCGTCGGGCCCGTGGTGGGCCTGCTCTCGTTCGAGGTTCGCGAGGTCATGCCGATCGCGCTGGCCCTCGCTTGCTGGGCGGTAGTCGGCACGCTCATCGTCCTTCTCATGTACGCCTACGAGGGGAGCAGGCGGGGCGCCCTCTGGATCGGCGTGGTGTCGGTGTTCGCGGTGGCGGCGATGCTGGTGTGCCCGATCGTCACGCGCCATGTCGGAGCGTCGAATATCGAAGAGCTGGGCTTGCGCACGGGAGAGTGGCTCTATGACGTGCTGCACGCGCTGTGGAGCGCGTACCTCGTGCTGGCGCTGTCGTTTTCCCTGCTGGCGCTCGTTGCGGCGAAGGGCGCGCCTTCGGAGGACAGGCGCAGCCTCTGGACGACGAACATTTCCCTGGCATTGCCGGGCCTCCTCGTCCTCACGTTGAACCTCGGGCTCTGGCGCGGGATCCTGAAGCTCTCGGAGAAATTCCTCGACGCGCAAACCACGACGCGGATCGGCCTCATCCTCGATGTGAGCACACCGTGGGCGTTTGTCATCATCCTGGGGTTGGCCGGCGTCGCATTTCTCTCGGTGGTCTGGGCCTTGCTGCCATCGATTTTCGGCGAGGTGTTTCCCGCGATCGCCGCGAAAAAACCTGCCGCCCCGATGGGCACGGGCCTGTCCGTGGGATTTCGCGCCATGAGAATCGCGGGCGAGTGCATCCGGTGGCTCCTGGTGCTTGCCGTCCCCGTCACCTTCGCGCTGGCCGAGACTTTCCATGTCGTGCCGGCCTGGATCCTCGACGCGGTGAGCCCAGTTTCGGTCGCATCGACGTTCTGGATCGGCCTTGCGCTGATCGCGATGATCGCCGGGCCCGGCCCGCTGCGCGCCATGGCGCTCGGGCTGCGCACCGCGATCGATGTCGCGATCGACGTCGCCAACTGGCTCCGGCTGCACCCTCTCGAGCAGAATCCGCGCGCGCGGATTTGCGCGCGCTTCGCTTCCCTGCTGCGCAACATCCTGGAGTACAAGGATGCCGACGGACGCAAGTTCGATCGGATCGTCATCTTCTCCCACAGCCAGGGAACGGTGATTTCGGCGGAGCTGCTGCGATACCTTCACCTGAACAACGACGAGCTCTCCGCCAGGCTCGCCGAGCATGATCCCGTCCTCTTCACGATGGGCTCGCCCTTGCGCCAGCTCTATAGCCAGCGCTTTCCGGTGCAATACGGCTGGGCACGACATAGTGCCGCGAGTTGGCCCGGGCCCGTGCCGGATCCCGACGAGCTCGCCGTGACCACGTGGGCCAACGCCTATCGAAGCGCCGATTACGTGGGTCGCTACCTCTGGTATGCGGACGGTGACGCCAACGCCTGGGACGGCGTGGTCCGCGTCGACGACACCGGGAAGCGAATGGAAAGATGCATCGGAGGGGGCGCGCACACCCACTACTGGGACGACACCGCTCCCGAGGTGAGGGCGATGCTCGACGGATTCGCCGCTGGAGGAAGATGAGAATGAAAGACGACTTCTCCGGCAAGGGCGCGCCGATCGACGCGACGGGGCTGCAATCGGCGCTCGACCTGCTCGCCCTCGATGCCGCATGCCTTTGGTCGGTCATCGGCGTGGAGACGAGCGGGCACGGTTTTCTTGCCGACCGGCGGCCGGTCATCCTGTTCGAGCGTCACGAGTTCAGCGCGCGCACCGGCCAGCGCTTCGACGCGAGGAATCCCGATCTCAGCAACCCGGTCCCCGGCGGATAGGGAGCGGGCGGAGCCGCGCAGTACGATCGATTGTCGCGTGCGATCGCGCTCGACCGGAAAGCCGCGCTTCTCAGCGCATCCTGGGGACTGGGGCAGGTGATGGGCTATCACGCCGACGGCCTTGGCTTTGCCGGCGTCGAGGACATGGTCGCCAAGATGGCGGGCGCCGAGAATTGGCAGCTGACCGCCATGGCGCGCTTCATTGCCGCCAACGACCTGGCGGCAGCCCTGCGTTCCCGCGATTGGGCCCGGTTCGCGCGCGGCTACAACGGTCCGGCGTATCGCAAGAACAATTACGACACGCGCCTCGCCTCGGAATACGCGAGGCTCGACCGGGGCGGGTTGCCCGATCTCGCGGTGAGAGCGGCCCAGACGTATCTCACCTATCTCGGATACGACACGCGCGGGATCGACGGATTGATGGGGCGGTTCACGCGCGCGGCCCTCAACGACTTCCAATCGAAGGCGGGCATGGAGTTGTCCGACCCAATCGACAAACGCACGCTCGATGCGCTTTCCGCGGCGCCTGCGCCGGATCGACGGCCGTCAACGATTCCTTGACAAGGCCGTTAAGCACTGGCACATTCGCACCCTCGTTTGACGCAACACCTATTTTGGAACCGGAGATGAAACGACTTTCTTACTTGAACATGAACGACCAGCGAGCGCGGGCGCTCGTGCGCGGCCATTTGCCGCCCACGATCTTCGCGCTTGAGGATCGTTTCGTCTCCGGGAGCATGACGATGGCGTAAAGCCAGCCGTCATCGTGGCAACACCACGAAGCCCGGAGACTCGCGAGAGCTCCGGGCTTTTTTGTTTTCGCGGTGGAAGTAGCTGTAGCAGGATCCGCTCCTTACACAATTCGGATGTGGCTTTGTATTGGCGCCCGCCGCGCTTGGCGGCGGGCGCACGTGCGGGAGAGTTGCGCCCGCAACTTTTGCAATGTATTCAACTCAGAGAGGAGGGACGGACATGATGAAAGAGCACTACGAAAAAATGCTACCGGGCGCCCGCCTCTGGACGGGCGGGCTGGAATTGGAAGCGGATGCGATCGAGCAGATCCGTAACGTGACGAACCTGCCGATCCTGGCGGGCCCGGTGGCGGTGATGCCGGACGTGCACCTCGGGAAAGGTGCGACCGTCGGAACCGTGATCCCGACGCGCGCGGCGATCGTGCCGGCCGCGGTGGGTGTCGACATCGGCTGTGGAATGCTGGCGGTGAAGACGGACCTCGTGGCGGGCGACCTGCCGGCCAACCTCAACAAGGTTCGCGCGCAGATCGAGCGCGACGTGCCGGTGGGCTTCAACTTCCACAAGGAAACGCTCGAGGCCGCCGGAGCCCTCGCGACGCGCATGGAAGACCTCGGCGAGCGCTTCCCGAAGCTTCGCATCCTGGAAGTCGTGGGACCCCGCAGCGAGAGCCGCGTGTGGCGCCAGCTCGGTTCGCTCGGAGGCGGAAACCACTTCGTGGAAATCTGCCTCGATGCCGACAACGCCGTGTGGATCATGCTGCACTCCGGTTCGCGCGGCATCGGCAACGCGATCGGCGAAGCGGCGATCGGCTTGGCGAAGGAAGTTGCAACGCGTGTCGACCGCAGCCTGCCGCATCGTGACCTGGCGTGGCTCGACGAGGGAACGCCGGAGTTCGAGTCGTACGTGGAAGGCCTCGGCTGGGCGCAGGAATACGCGTCTCTCAACCGCGACCTGATGCTGCAGCTCGTGCACAAGGCGATCTCGAAGAGCCTCGGCCGCGAGGTGGAGCTCATCGGTGAAGTCACCAACTGCCATCACAACTACGCTCGCGTCGAGGAGCACTTCGGCGAGAACGTGTGGGTGACGCGCAAGGGCGCGGTGAGCGCGCGCGCCGGCGAGCTCGGGATCATTCCTGGCTCGATGGGCGCCAAGAGTTTTATCGTTCGGGGCAAGGGAAACGAGGCGGCCTATTGCTCGTGCTCGCACGGCGCGGGTCGAACGATGAGCCGTAGTCGGGCGCGCAAGCTTTTCACGCGCGAAGACCTCGCCGCGCAGACCGCGGGCGTGGAGTGCCGCAAGGACGAAGGCGTGATCGACGAGATCCCGTCGGCGTACAAGGACATCGACGCCGTGATGGCCGCGCAGGCGGACCTGGTCGATGTCGTGACGACCCTCAAGCAGATCCTCTGCGTGAAGGGGTAGTGCCGCGGAGCTCGAAGGAGCTCCGCACTCATTCAGCCCCGCTGGCGGAATCGGCATACGCACTGGTCTCAGAAACCAGTTCCTCCGGGTTCGAGTCCCGGGTGGGGCACCAACGGGACGTTAGCTCAGCGGCAGAGCGGCGGATTGTCTATCCGCGGGTCGCCGGTTCGATACCGGCACGTCTCGCCACGGTGACTGTGGTGTAACGGCAGCACATCGCGCTGTGAACGCGAAAGACTCGGTTCGATTCCGATGGTCACCCCAGTTCTGGCGCGTAACTCAATGGGAGAGTAGCGGACTCTTAATCCGAAAGCTGTGGGTTCGAGTCCCACCGTGCCAACCAATCTGCGAGCCACATCCGAAGACCAGCCAGGCCGGCCGGAATGATCCGGCCGGATTTTTTTCCAGCGAGAGACAAATGAAGCAACTGACTACGACGAACTACGGTGCATTGACCCACGAGACGTACGATTTCACGGAGCTGGTCCTGAAGGGCCGCTTCACGAGGGCGCTCGAGGAGGGTGCATCACGTTACCCGATTTTCCGCCACCAGCGCTTCGCGGCGCGGGTAGAGCTGGAGGCGTTGCTCGACGCGATCGCGCTCGATCCGGTGTGGACCTGCGAGCGCCTCGACTGGAGCACGATGATCCTCGACGGCGACGGCGTATTCATCTCGCTGCGCGGCGCTCGAAAGGCCGACTACTGCTCGGTCGCGTTCGGCGTCTGGGCTTCCGACGTCCGTCGCGCCGAGAAGGCGCGCGAGCAGATCGTCGCCAAGGCGGGTGCCACGCGCATCTCGGAGTCGATGTTCTCGATCGAGTGGCACTTCCTCACCTCGCGCGGCGAGCTGGAAAGCGCCTCGATCGAGGAGATGGCCGACGAAGTGATCCATGATCTCGCCTATCCGGAGATCGCAGGCGGCGTGCGCGCCTTCATCCAGCGCTTCCTCGATGCGCGCGAGACGGTGCTCGTTCTTCAGGGACCGCCGGGAACGGGCAAGACACGCCTCATCCGCGCGATCCTGGGCGAGATTTCCCGCCGCAAGGGCGGCGAGGCGCAGGCGCTGTACACCGGCGACATGAAGGCGCTCGAGTCCGACCAGATCTTCGTGAAGTTCATCACGGGGCGCGATGACGCTTTCGTGGTGGAGGACGCGGACCATCTGCTGAAGCCGCGCGCCGAGGGAAACGAGCACCTGCATCGATTCCTCACGATCGCCGACGGTGTGGTGCGCGCGCAGGGCCGCAAGATCATCTTCTCGACGAATCTCCCGAACGTAGGCGATCTCGACGATGCGCTGATCCGGCCGGGGCGCTGCTTTGCGCGCATCCATGCGCGGGCGTTGACCGCGCCCGAGGCGCGCGCGCTGGTCGAGCACGTGGCGGCTGGCGACGCCGAAGCGGTGAAGGGAGCGCTGCCCGTGATCGCGCAGGAAACGAAGAGCTATACGCTCGCCGAGGTGTACCAAGCATTGGGCTAAAAAAAGAAAGGGGCCCCGCGAGGGGCCCTTTTTCTTTTCCGACGGTGCTCAGTGAGCCGCGACGGTCTCCGGAACTGATGCCGGAGCCAGCGCAATGCTCACGGCCTCGTCCACGTCCTTGATCCACCTGAACTCGAGCTGAGCACGAGCATCCGCGGGAATCTCCTCCAAATCGCGGCGATTGCGCTCGGGCAGCATCACGGTCTTGATGCCGGCGCGTAGCGCGGCCAGCACCTTCTCCTTCACGCCGCCGATCGGCATCACCAGCCCGCGCAGGCTGATCTCGCCGGTCATCGCGAGGTCGCTTCGCACCGGTCGATCGGTCAACAGCGACGTTAGCGCGAGGAACATCGCCACGCCCGCGCTCGGACCGTCTTTCGGCGTGGCGCCCGCGGGCACGTGTACGTGGATGTCCGACTTCTCGAGGACCTCCGGCGCGATGCCCAGCTGCGACGAGCGCGCCTTCACCAGCGAGAGCGCGGCCTGCGCGCTTTCCTTCATCACGTCGCCGAGCTGGCCGGTGAGGATCAGCTTTCCGCTGCCCGGCATGCGCGCCGCCTCGATGAAGAGGATGTCTCCGCCGACGGGCGTCCACGCAAGGCCCGTCGCGACACCCGGAACGGGAGCGCGCATGGCGACCTCCGCATCGAAACGCAAGGGGCCGAGGATCGCGGCGAGGTCGCCTGAGCCGATCTTCACGTCCTTCACGCTGCCTTCCGCGATGCGCACCGCCACGTTGCGGATCACGTTGCCGATCTCGCGCTCCAAGTTGCGCACGCCAGCTTCGCGCGTGTAGTCGGTGACGATCGCGAGCAATGCCTCATCGGCGATCTCGAACTGCTCCGCCTTGAGGCCGGCCGATTCGAGCTGGCGCGCGACGAGGTAGCGGCGCGCGATCTGGAGCTTCTCCTGCGCCGTGTAGCCGGGGAGCTGGATCACTTCCATGCGATCGCGTAGCGGCCCCGGAATGGTGTCGAGCACGTTCGCCGTGGCGATGAACATCACGCTCGAAAGGTCGAACGGTACTCCAAGATAATTGTCCTTGAAGGTCGAGTTCTGCTCGGGATCGAGCACCTCGAGCATCGCCGAGGCCGGGTCGCCGTGGAAGCCGCCCGCGCCGAGCTTGTCGATCTCGTCCAGCATCATCACCGAATTGCGCGTGCCCACCTTGCGCAGGTTGTGGATGATGTTGCCCGGCAGCGCGCCCACGTAGGTGCGCCGGTGGCCGCGGATCTCCGCCTCGTCGTGCACGCCGCCCAGGCTCACGCGCGCGAACTTGCGCTCGGTCGCCTTGGCGATGCTCTGGCCGAGCGAGGTCTTGCCCACGCCGGGCGGGCCGACGAAGCACAGGATCGGGCTCTTGCCCTTGGGATTCAATTTCCTCACCGCGAGGTGCTCGAGGATGCGGCGCTTGACCTTCTCGAGGCCGTAGTGGTCCTCGTCGAGGATGCGGCGCGCTTCCGCGATGTCGATCGCCGCGTGCGGCTCATCGGCCCACGGCAGCTCGACCAGCCACTCGAGGTAGCTGCGAACCATCGAGTGCTCGGGGGACGCGTCGGAAATGCGCTCGAGGCGCTTCAATTCCTTGCGCGCGTGCTTCTCGACTTCCTCGGGCATCTTCGCCGCGGCGATGGCCTTGTCGAGCTCGGCGGTTTCCGCGCCTTCCTCTTCGCCCTCGCCCAGCTCCTTCTGGATGGTGCGCATCTGCTCGCGCAGGAGGTGCTTGCGATTGGCGTCGCCGATCGTCTCACGCGTGCGCTGATCCACCTCGCGCGAGACCTTGAGGACCTCGATGCGATGGGAGAGGAGCTCGAGCATCCTGTCGAGGCGCGCCTTGAGCTCGAACGTCTCGAGGAGGCCCTGCTTTTCCTCGGAGGTGATGTCCATCATGCCGGCGATGAAATCCGCGAGCTCGCCCGCGCCTTCGATGCCCTCGAAAGTAGTGACGATTTCAGCGGGAATCTGCGGCAGCATCTGCAGGATCTCGGTGGCGCGCTCGCGCAGCGCCCGAGCGCGGCCCTCGACCTGCGGGTCCGGCGTCGCGGGCTCCTCGATCATCTGCACGCGCGCCACGGGGAAGGGATAGCCCTCCAGGAACTGCAGCACGCGGAAGCGCTGCACGCCTTTCATGATCGCGTGGTGCGAGCCGTCGCTGGTGATGTAGCGCAGCACCGTCGCCATGGTCCCCACCCAATGCAAATCATCCGGGCCGGGCTCGTCCACCTCGGGCTTGTTCTGCAGCAGGATGCCGATGGGACGCTCGAGGCGCAAAGCCTCCTGCGCCGCCGCGCGTGAGCGCTCGCGCCCGACCGTGATCGGAGCGACGATGCCGGGAAAGAGGACGACGTTACGCACGGGGAGCAGGATCATCGCGTCGTCGGGGATCGGCCGTGAAGGCGCACCGCCCTTGGGCTTGGCGTCTCCCGAGGGGAGCTCCATGCGGGCTACGCCCTCCGCGGAGCGGGGAGTGGAATCGGTTTTCGGGTTCATGTGGGGAACGTGAGGGCCCCAAACCGGGGTTTCAAGCCACCCCGGGGCGGGCGTAGACTGCCTCGAAATCCAACGCGGGGAGGTCAATAAAAATGGACCGGCGCTCTTTTCTCCTGCAACCGGGCGCCGTGGCGCTCCTCGGTGCCCTGGGCTCCAACGCCCTGGCGGTGTCCCGGCCACGCTTGCAGCGCGACGCGGCGGTCGAGCGGCGCATCGCCGAAATCGTCCAGGCCTACGACTCGCAGGGCAACCATCGCACCGCCACCGCCGGAGATATCGCGGCGGCCGAGTGGCTGCAGGCGGAAATCCGCGCCATGGGCGCAACCCCGCAGCTCGAGGCGTTCCCCATCGATCGCGTCGATCCGGGCCCCGCCTATCTCGACATCGGCGGGCGGCGGATCGACGGCGTGCCGGTGTTCGACGCGGCCTTCAGCGGCGCGGAGGGCGTGAAAGGACGCCTCGGCGCGCTTGGTAGCGACGCCGAGATCGCCCTTGTCGAGAGCGATCCTTACGTGCTGCTAGAGCCGCAGCGCGAGCAACGGAGCGCCGTGGCGGAGGCGCGCAAGAGCAAGCACACGGCGGCGGTGATCCTCACGCGCGGCAGCGTGCCGGGGCTTTTCCTCCTCAACGCGATCGCCTTCATGAGCCCGTCGGGCCCGCCGATGCTGCAGGTTTCGGCCGTCGAGTCGGAGCGCTTGAAAAAGCACGCCGCGAGTCTCGGCGAGATCACCCTGCACGCGCGGGCATCCCGCACGGCGACGCGCGCCTCGAACGTGGTCGTGCGCTTCGCGGGCAGGGACGCGTCGCTCCCGCCATTGGTTGTCTCCACCCCGCGCAGCGGATGGTGGCAATGCGCGGGCGAGCGCGGCGGCGGCATCGCGTGCTGGCTCGAAACGGTGCGGGCGATCGCGGCCATCTCACCCGAAAGAGACGTGCTCTTCGCCGCCTTCTCCGGCCACGAGACCGGCTTCATCGGCATCGAAGACTACCTGGCGCGGCGCGCGGACTTGGCCAAGCGCGCGGAGCTCTGGATCCACTACGGCGCCAACGTCGGCGTGCCGAACCAGGAGAACCTCTTCAACGCTTCGGAGCCGTCGGTCGCGCGCTGGGCCGGCGCGGCGCTCGAAGCGAAGGGCCTCGCCATCGATCACCTCGCGGATTCCAAGACCCTGCCGCGCGGCGAAGCGCGCGCGATCCATCGCAACGGCGCGCGTTATGTCTCGATGGTTTGCGGCACCGACCTTTTTCACAACCCAGGAGATCGCTGGCCCGAGGCCGTGGATGTCGGCGAGCTCGGCGCCTACGCGTCGGCTTTCTCGCGCGCCGTCGCCGAGCTGGCGATGAAGAAGGCGTAGCCGGGCTTCAGAGCGCGGCGACCGCCGCCTGGTAAACCTCTCCGGCCTCGGCGGGCTTGGTGACCGTGGTTCCCAGGTCGCGCAGCAGCCCGTCCTTCAATCCATATACCCAGCCGTGGACGGCGAGCTCCTGCCCGCGATCCCACGCGTCGCGCACGATCGTGGTCTGGCACACGTTGGCCACCTGCTCGATCACGTTCAGCTCGCAGAGGCGGTCGATGCGGTGCGCGAGATCGGGCTCCTTGGCGACCGTGGACTCGTGCTTGGCATGCACGTCCTGAACGTGGCGCAGCCAATTGTCGGCGAGGCCCACGCGCTGGTTCTGCAGCGCGGTGGAAACGCCGGCGCAGCCGTAGTGGCCGACCACGATGACGTGCTCGATCTTGAGGACATCGACCGCGAACTGCATCACCGAGAGGCAATTCAAGTCGCTGTGCACCACGACGTTGGCGAGGTTGCGATGCACGAATAGCTCGCCGGGCGCGAGGTCCACGATCTCGTTGGCGGGCACGCGGCTGTCGGCGCAGCCGATCCAGAGGTAGCGCGGCCGCTGCTGGCGCGACAGCCGCGGAAAGAACTCGGGATCGCTGCGCCGGATCCTCTCCGACCAGGCGCGGTTGCTTTCGAAAAGATGGGAAAGCGAGCGCACGAGCCCTTAGCCGCCGAGGCCCTTGGCGATCTTGTCGATGCCGACCTGCGCGCAAGCCGCGTCCTTCTCTCCGCCGGGCGCGCCCGAGATGCCGATCGAGCCCACCAGCTCCTTGCCCGCCATGATCGGCAGCCCGCCTTCGATCGTGGTGAGCTTGTCGAGGAGGAGGAAGCCGCTCAGCAGCGGCTGCGCGCGTTTGCCGACTTCCACCGAGGGCGCCTTGGTGGTGAACGCGGTGTAGGCCTTGCGCATGCTGTTCTCGATCGTGTGCGGATTCACGCCGTCGTCGCTGATGACGACCGCGGTGCGCGCGTGGCGGTTCAGCACGGTCACCGTGACCTTGTAGCCCTTCGCGCGGCAATCCTCGAGGCTCGCGGTGGCCATCTCGATCGCGGCGTTGAGGGTGATGTTGCGCTCGGTGAAGGTGGCTTGCGCGCCGGCGAGGCCGGAGGCGAGGGCGAGCGATGCGGACAGGGCGATGCGTGTCTTCGTATTCATCGGGATCCTCCTGGGGCCGGGATGGGCCGGGCCATTCTACCGTCTGGCGGTACGATTCGTTCTTTGCCCGGTGGGAGCCGTCCGTGAGATCGAGTGTGTGGATGTTTTTCGCTGTTCTCAGTGTTACAGGCTGCGCATCGGCGCCGCCAACCGCGTCGCCCTACGCGGCCGAGGCGCCGCGCGAGATCAAGTCGCTTTCGGCCGAGGAGGTGCAGGGCTACCTCGCCGGCAAGGGGATGGGCCTCGCCCGGCCCGCCGAGCTGAACGGTTATCCCGGCCCCGCGCACGTGCTGGAGATGGCCGAGCAGATCGGGCTCACCGCGGAGCAGAAGGTGCGAACGCAGTCGCTCTTCGATTCGATGCAGTCGAACGCGGCCGCGGCGGGACGCGATCTGGTGGAAGAGGAGCGCGCTCTCGATCGGTTGTTCGCGACGCGCGCGGCCACCCCGGCGAATCTTTCCGCAAGCCTCGAGAAGATCGCCGCGGTCCAGGCGAAGGTGAGGGCGGCGCACCTGGAGGCGCACCTCGCGCAGGCCGCCATCCTCACCGCCGCGCAGATGGAGGCCTACATCCGCCTGCGCGGGTACGATGGGCATCATCACTGACCTCCTTATCGAGAGCGCTTCGTGCCCGACAAAGACCTCCATCCCGAGACGCTCGCCGCGCAAGGCCTGGGGCGCGTCACCGATACGTATCGCGAGATCGTTCCACCGATCCACGTCGCCACCACGTATGAGCGCGGCGCCGACGGAACCTACCCCGGCGGCCGCGTCTACTCGCGCGCCGACAATCCCAGCTACGACCCGGCCGAGGCGCTCGTCGCCGCGTTGGAGCACGCCAAGTCTGCGATGCTTTTCTCCTCGGGGCAGGCCGCTTCGGCGGCGGTGTTCCAGGCGCTCATGCCCGGCGACAACGCGCTCGTGCCGCGCAACATGTATTGGGCATTCCGCAAGTGGCTGTTGGAGTTCGCCGCGCCGCGCGGCCTCGGCGTGGAGCTCTACGACAATTCCTCGCTCGACGACCTGGCGGCCAAGGCGCGCGCGCGCAAGCCGCAACTCATCTGGGTCGAGACGCCCGCCAACCCCACTTGGGACGTGACCGACATCGCCGCCGCGAGCGCCATCGCGCGCGAGGTGGGTGCGGCGCTCGCCGTCGATTCGACCGCGGCCACGCCCCTGCTCACGCGCCCCCTAGATCTCGGCGCGGATCTCGTCATGCACTCGGCGACGAAATACCTGAACGGCCACTCCGACGTGATCGCCGGCGTGCTTGCGACGCGCAACGACGACGACCCGTGGAAACGCATCCGCTACGTGCGTGGCGGCGGGGGTGCCGTGCTCGGCCCCTTCGAAGCGTGGCTCCTCCTGCGGGGAATGCGCACGCTGCACCTTCGCGTCGCCGCGGCATGCGCCAACGCGATGGCCATCGCGCGCAAGTTCGAGCGCCATCCGAAGTTTTCCCACGTGCTGTATCCGGGGCTCGCGTCGCACCCGGGCCATGCGGTCGCCGCCAAGCAGATGAGCGGCGGATTCGGCGGAATGATCTCCGTGCGATTGAAAGCGGGCGAGCAGGCTTCCAAGGACTTCACCGCGCGGCTGCGCGTCTTCAAGCGCGCGACCTCATTGGGCTCGGTGGAAAGCCTCGCGGAGCATCGCGCGAGCGTCGAGGGGCCGGGCACGCTATGCCCCGCGGATCTCGTGCGCCTTTCGATCGGCATCGAGCATGTCGACGACTTGATCGCGGACATCGAGGGCGCGCTCAGTCCCTGATCGCTAGCGCGCCGTCTGCTCGTTCCAGGCCGGTCCCGTCACCTGCTGCCCGTTGAACGTGCCTCTTACCACGGCCACGCCTTCGTAGATCGCGCCCGCCGCCGCCGGAAATTCCTGCGAGGCGATGGAGCTGGTCACCGTGAGCGTCGCATCCGGCCACCAAGGCACGGTCTTCTTCATCGCCACCACCAGTTCGAGGAAATAGGTCTTATGGGTGATCGGGCTCGTCCACGGCTTGCCGGGCGTGGTCGTCGTCGATACCCAGATGGTGGGCTTGCCGGGATACTGGAGCGTCGCGATGCTCGTCGTGGGCTGGCCCTCGACGGGCTCGTCCAGCGAGAAGTTGGAGATGCAGACCCCGTTGTCGAGCTGCATGTCCTGGAGGATCCACTTCACCGGTTTTCCCGCCGCGGCGAAGGCGCCGTACTCGTGGTCCATCCACGTGACTCCCGTCACCGGAAGTTTCTGTCCGTCGAGCGTGATGGTCCCGGAGGCCTGGAGCTGCGTGAGCGAGTAATAAAAATTGTTCGTCTGGAGCGCGGTGCCGCACGTCTTCGGCACCGGCACCATGCCCGAGCCGAGCACGAGGAAGGGCGGGCCCTTCTGCGAGAGCGTGAGGTCGAACAGCACCGGGGCTTGCGTCGCCGCGTCCACGAGGAGCGCTTTCACGGACATGTTCTGCGTCGGATCGCTTCCCGAGGAATTCATGGTCGCGTAGCTTTGGAGTGCGATCGCGGCCGCTGCGCTTCCGCCACCGCCGCCAAGCGTGATCGTGGGCGCCGACGTATAGCCGGAGCCCGCATTCCAGAGATCGATCGATGCGACGCCGCCGTGCGTGTCGAGGTTTGCCGTGGCGACGGCCTTCGAGCCGCCGCCCCCGCTGATCACGACCGTGGGCGGTGACGTGTAGTTGCTCCCCGCGTTGGTGACCGTGATCGTGGAGAGGAAGTTGGCGGGATCGCCGAGCGCGACGAACCACGGCTTGGTGGGATCGTGCTGCGCCCAGTCCTCGCAATTGAATACCCCAGCGAGGTAGTTGGTTGTGCGCTGCAGGTGGCGGTCGTTGTCCACGTCGGTCAGCATGATCTGCGTGAACGCGAAGCCCCCCTGGCCCGCGTAGGAAACCGCGTTGATCTCGAAGCCGAAGGTGCGCGCACCCGAGGTGAGCGTGCCGACGTTCCACCACCATTCGGTCGGCGCGCCGGGATGGGCGTAGTGGTCCGCGGGGAGCTGGATGCCGGGCTTCGTCGCGGGCGGCGAAGCGCTGGACTTCAGGCCGGCGAGGGCCTTCTCGAGACCGGGCAGGACAGAGGATTGGGCGGCCAATCCGAGCGCGGAACGTAGCGGCATGCGAACCTCAAAGTGTGGTTTGTCGTCTGGGTGACGGCAGGCCGATCGAACGCCGCCGTCCCCTCGTCATTTTCCCAGTTCTCCGCGTTCGGGCATTTGCGCCCCGAAGACCCGTTCCGGCCTGCGGGCCGCAGTGCTCTCGGTCATCCCGAGCGCCTTCACGTTGCCGGCACCCTCCTCGTCGTCCTGGAGAGCCTGCTGCCACACCATCCATTGCACGAGGGCTCCCGACATCTGGAGCGAGAAGTCGGTGGAGATCCAGCTCTTGCCGCCATCGGGGTAGCTGGGCATGTCGGGCCCGTAGATGCTGGCGCCGTTCACCGTCGAGACGAATGGCGTGGCGCATTTGGTGGGCGCGAAGTAGAGGCTGTCCATCTGGGCGAAGGTCACGCCGTTCTTTTGATCGGTCGGCGGGGCCGACGCCGGCGCGCACTGGGGCGTCAATCCGTTGAACTGCGCGAGAAGGGACGGCACATTGATCTTCTTGTCGGGGACGGAAGCGGTCATGTGGCACGACGTGCACGAGCTGTTCACGTTGTCGGCCGGGCCATTCAGGCGCGTGTTGCATCCGAGATGTCCCGGTCGCGCGGGAGCGACGGAGCCGCCGGCCTTGTTGAGGCGATCCGCCACGTCATATGCGACCACTTCGTTTGCGAAGCCGTTCGTCCTGGGATCCGGCGGATATGCGGAGGCGAGCTGTCCGGCGGGCGGTGTGTCGTCGCCCCACATGAGGCCGAGGAGCGAGATTCGATTCCACGGGTTCGCCTCCGCGGCTTTCTCCTGGCCGTCGGCGACGAACGTTCCGAATACCCATCCGTTGGGGGCGCGCGAGTCCCGGGTGGCCACGTCGAACTGGATGAGGGTGACCTTGCCGGGCGCGCGCGGGCAATCCTGGCTCTGCTTCGGCATCGTCTCGCTCACCGCGTTGCAGAACGTGGGGTTTCCCGTGTCGATGCCGGGCCGGCCCAAGCTGATGTTCGCCGTCCACGTCGGCATGTTGGCGAGGAATGGCATGTTGGCGGGTGTCGCTGTGGTGAACAGGAGCTTGCCGATCGCGGTCCCCTCGGGGAAGCTCAGGTTCTTCGTGGGAACGGTGGCGACACCTTTCGGACCCCATACGCGCGCTAGCGTGGGTGCGGCGTTCCCGTTGTAGAAGGCAACCGCCCAGACCGTGGTGCCGAGGAGCTTGTCCTGCGATGCGACGCTCAACGTGACGGGCGCCTCGCGCGTGAGCCCGTGCACGAACTCCCGCCCCTGGAGCACGTTGTAGGTCTGGAACGGCATGTTGAACCACTGCCGCCGCTTGTTCGCGCAATGATTCCAGTCGGTGTTCACGTTTCCGGAATCGATGTTGCCTTCCTGGATGTAGCGCATCAGCGCCCATCCGTAGTCATGGGCGAGCTGCGCCTTCTCGGCCTGGGAGATTCCAGGCCGAAACATCGCGTCGAACTTCTTGTCGCGCCATTTCTGCGCGCGCGGATCGTCCGCCTTGCCCGAGGAATACGCGTCCGACAAGCGGAATGCAGGGTTGGTATAGCCCGGATTCTCGGGCGTCCAATTCTGCGACACGGGAGTGTTGCTGACCTTCTGGTCGCGCCACATTCCGACCTTGGCGAACGCGGGATCCTGCCAATAGGAAGGCCACACGCCGGTGCACGTGCCGGCCGCCGCGGCGGCGGAAACGTGGGCGAGGCTTGCGGCGAGCACTGCGAGAATCAAGAGCGCAGCGGATGTGAAAGAGCGGACGCGCATGGTGGAACCTCCCCTTGTTCAGCGATGGCGAAACTGCCGCACGAGTCGATCGGCGGTTCGAAGAGTCAAGGCGGCGATGGTGAGCGTCGGATTCGCCGCGTCGACGGTTGGAAAGAGCGCGCTGCCGGTGAGCCAGAGGTTGGGATGGTCGTGCGTGCGCCCGAACCCATCCGTGACGGAGAGGGCCGGGTCCGTTCCCATCCGGCAGGTCCCCATCAGGTGGCCCGCGCCCTTGAGGTCGGCCACGATCTTCACGTCGTCGCACCCGAGCGCGCGAAGCATCTGCGTCGAAAACTTCTCGAAGGCGATCCGTCCCTGCAGCGTGTAGTCGTCGATCTTGTACGAGATCTCCGGCAGCGGCACGCCCGTCCCGGGCTCGAGGTCGTCCGAGAGGCTCACCGTGCTGTCCTTCTGCCCCTCCGGCTCGATCAGCCCGTCGATCTGCACTTGCCGCCCCACGTCCCATGCAAGCTGGCGTTCGAGCGACTTGCCGAAGAGGCCCTTCGCAAGCAGCTCGTTCAGCTGGCCGAACGGCGAGTTCTGCGCCCACTGGGTTCCGATGTTCTCGATCTCCACGCGGAAAGCGCCGCGGTTGCGCCGGAACCAGCCGTCGCGCAGGCTCTCGATCCCAGAGGTCGAGAGCGGCCCGCGAAACGGATACAGCGGCTCGTCGGCGAGGCCATACGCGATCACGATGTTGTGGTCCATCAGGTGGCAACCGACGAGACCGCTGGTGCGCGCCAATCCTCCCGACTCGCGCCGCGAGTTGAGCAGGATCCGGGGAATCTCGATGGCGTGGATCGCGAGGATGAACTCCTTGCCCTCGACCGGAAGATCCTTTGCGTCGCCGACGCGGCGATACCACAGCCGGGTGACCTTTCCCGAACCATCGACTTCCAGCCGGGTGATCGCGGCGCGCTTGATCAGCTCAGCGGGCAGGCTACCTTCGCGGTTGGCCGGATCGAGGGAGGGATTCAGGGCGCGCTTGAGGTGGACGGTCGCGTCGTATTTCGCCTGGATCGGACAGAGCGGAATGCAATTCACGCTGCCCGCGCACGGCGGCCGATCCTGGTACGGAATGGAGTTGCGCGCCTGCGGTGTGGGATCGACGCGAACGGGCATGCCTTCGAACGTCATTCCCGCGAGCCGCTCGGCGATGCGCTGGTCGCTGTACGACTGGACGATCGGGGGCATCGGATAGGGCCGCCCGTAGCGGGGGGTGATCAGGTTGGCCGAGGCGTCGTCGCCCGAAACCCCGATCTCGTTTTCCGCCTCCCAATACCAGGCCTCGAGGTCCTGGTAGGTGAGCGGCCAATCCGCGCCGCGTCCATACAACGTGCGCTCGCGGAAGGTGCTGGGCACGTAGCGAAGGCTCGTCCCCAGCCAATGCCAAGTGGTGCCGCCGATCACCTTGGCGTAGGTGCTCTGGAATTTCGGCAGCTTGCTGTCGGCATCGTCGTATGCCGGGCCGCGGTAGTAAGGGCGCAGGTTGTCCTCGTAGGGCATCTGCGGACCCGGGTAGCCGTCATTCCAATACGACGCATTGGGGATATGCGAGGTGGACGCATAGAGGCGATCGATGAGCGGCTGGCGCTGGTCGGCGCCCGTCTCCGGATCGAAGTAGAGCGTATCGCCGTAATCGAGGAGGAGCACCTTGATGCCGGCCTGGCCGAGCTTGTTCGCGAGTATCGAGCCCACGAATCCCGCGCCGGCGATGACGACGTCGTACTTCGGGCTCGCGCTCACGGCGCACCCCGCCGGCCGCGCAGGACGAGTGTCGGCGCCGGCACCGGGTTCGGATCGACGACCGGCACCGCGGGCGGATATGCCCAGCTCCCGTAATAGGGTCCCGGGATGCCCATCGGATTGCCGCCGATCGCACGCCACGCGCGCGCCGATGCGTAGGTCTCGATCGGCGCGGTCTTGATGTAGTAGCCCATGAAATCGCCGAGCAGCGCGGCGGAATGCCACAGGGCGATCACGCCGCGAGCGACGGCCGATCCGACCAGAAGGGCGCTCAGCGCTTCGGCCCGCACGGTCCCTTGAAGCGTTTCGAGATGGGCGACATCGGCCAGCACCCCGCGAATGTCCGCCAGCGAAAACGGCGCGGCGTAAGGGAAGGGTGCGTTGTGGCCGAACGGCGAGAGGTTGGCGATGGGCGCCAGGTGTTGCGCCGCTCGCTTCACCGCGTCGCTTGCGAGAGGGAGCGCCGATGTGTTCGGCAATCCGGTGACGGCGAGGAAGCCGTGGATGGCGGCCTGGTAGGGCAGCGTCGCGGCTTGATCGGGCAGCGCGGCCGGTGGGAGCGCGCCGGCGAGCAACGTGCAGTAATAGGCCCTCGCCAGCCAGGGCGCGAGCGCATCGTCTTCGAGGAGGAGTCTCGACAGCCGCGTGAACTTGTCGAGCCAGGCGTCGTGGAGCAAGCCGTCGAACGGCGCGGAGAGGGCCACTTCAGGCTCCTTGGGTAGATGGAGGCGCGGCGCCGAACGCTTGCGCGATCGCGAGCAAAGTGGCGGACACGGCGCGCAGGTCGGGCGCGATCGCCTCGATGGAGGCGAGCTCGGCGGCGCGGGAAGCGTCGTCCAGCAACCGATCGTGCAAGTAGCGCCACGCCGAAGCCGCGAACGGAAGGACCTGCACATCGGGCTCGATCTCGAAGCTCGGCCCGGCGGTAAATCCCGGAGTGTCATTTCCCATCGGCATGGTCGTCAGCACTTCACCCAGCGGCTTGATGACCGCCGTCATGATGCGCACGAACGCCATGAAGAGCCTGGCCTGCGCGGGTGCGTCCTGCGCGGGCGTCGCGAAGAAACGGTACAGCATCAGCAGCATCGTCTCGTACGTCGACGTGCAAAGGTTGTTCACCTTGAGGGTCGATGCGTCGTCGATGAGCCGCCAGCCGGGAAACGTGT
>Ga0209647_1000082_pt1 | contig 77060 bp, 80 predicted proteins | sample GraSoi_2013_60cm_FD_185827 | JGI IMG/M metagenome (GOLD analysis project Ga0209647, IMG submission 185827) | Grasslands soil microbial communities from the Angelo Coastal Reserve, California, USA - Sample 9_17_2013_60cm (SPAdes) (version 2) | ecosystem: Environmental > Terrestrial > Soil >...
CTTGCGGCTCTTCGGGCAGGTGCGGGCGTTAGCGTGGAGCTTCATCCGGTGTCCTCCTTGTTGCTGGGTGTCTAGACACCCCCAGCCTTCAAGGAGGCCCGGATGAACAACGTGGTGAGGAACTACAGCTAGGCCGGGGCGCGTTCACCCGGCGCCTGAGCTTCTACATAGAAGGGATAGGCGTGATCGTCCTCACAGTCCGCTGAGGCTCGCTGCGAGAGGCTGGCTGACCAGCCAATGCGTGAGTCGATGACCAAGCTAGCCGGGTTCCTGGGCCGTCGCCGCCGCTGGGTTCTGGCCGCTTGGGCCGCGGTTCTGGTCCTCGCCCTGCCGATCGCCTCGCACCAGACCGATCACCTGACCGGCGGTGGATTCGACGTGCCCGGCAGCCAGTCGAAGGCGGTCAGCGATTCGCTCGAACGCAACTTCGCGGGGAGTGCCGACGGCATCGTGGTGCTGCTGAAGGCCGGCCCCGGCTCGACCCCGGCCCAGCGTGCCGCGGCGGTCCACCGGGTCCGCGTCGCGGTGGTCGGCCTCGATCGGGTGACGCTCCCGCCGCGGGTCGGGCGCCGTGCCGAGCTCCAGCTCCGGCGAACCGGGGTCGCGATGCTGCCGCTGCGCAGCGACCGGTCCTCGGATCTGCTGATCGACTCCGCCGCGACTCTTCGCACCGACCTCGAACCAGGCGCCGCCGAGGGCGGCGTGACGACCTACCTGGCGGGCCAGCCGACTATCTGGGCCGGAATGCAGGAGCTTTCGAAGAATGACCTCGCGAAGGCCGAGGCCGGTGGCTTCCCGATCGTCGCGCTGATCCTGCTCGTCGTCTTCGGCTCGCTCGCCGCCGCCGCCCTGCCGCTGGCGCTGGGCTTCGTCAGCGTCATCATCACCGGCGCGCTCATCTACTTCATCTCCTTGAACATGGAGACCTCGGTCTTCGTCACCAACATGGCGTCGATGATCGGGATCGGGGTGGCGATCGACTACTCGCTGTTCATTCTCGCCCGTTACCGCGAGGAGCGCCGCGCCGGGCGCAGCGAGGAGGAGGCGCGCTCGGAGGCGCTGGCGACCTCGGGGTTGGCGGTGACCTTCTCCGGCATCGCCGTGATCGTCTCCCTCGCCGGCCTCTGGATGGTCGACAACCAGGCGCTGCGCTCGATGGCGCTGGGCGCGATGACGGTCGTCGCCGTCTCGATCCTCACCGCGACGACCTTGCTGCCGGCGCTGATCGCGATGCTCGGCGACCGGGTGATGCCGGGCGGCATCGTCGCCCGCGCTCTGCGCTTCCTGAAGTACACGGTCTTCCGCCGTCCCAGACCCGCCTTCCCCGGACGCGGGCACCAAGGCGCCACCTCCTCCGCTTCGCGTCCGGGGGCGGGGGGAGATGGCGGAATTGATTCCCCGTTCTGGACTGCCTGGACCAAGCGCGTCATGGCCCATCCCTGGGTTTCCGTGCTGGGCGTCAGCGCTGTGCTGCTCTTTCTCGCCATCCCGGTGCTCTCGTTGACCACCGGCACCCAGGCGCTCGCCCAGTTCCCCAAGAACAGCGACGTGCGGGTCGCCAACGAACTGGCGTCGAAGCAGCTCGGTGGCGGCGCCGATCCGGTCCAGATCGTCGCCGCCTTCGACGGCCCGGTGGACCATGCTGCGGTCGCGGGCTTCGTGCGCCGGGTCGAAGTGACGCCCGGCGTCAGCTCCGTGGCGCCTGCCGCCTTCGTCAGCGGCAGCGTCCTCGTTCAGGCGACGCCAAGCGCTTCGAGCGAGTCCGACGCGGCGGCCGCTCTCCTGAACCGACTACGTGACTCGGTCGTGCCGTCGACCCGGTTGGCCAGCTTGGCAACGGTGAACGTCGGCGGCGAGACGGCGCGCAGCCACGACGTGCGTCTCCTGATCAGCGGCTCGATGTGGAAGATCGTTCTCTTCGTCCTGGCGCTCAGCTTCCTCGTCCTGATGGTGATGCTGCGCTCGCTGTTGCTGCCGCTGAAGGCGGTGTTGATGAACCTGCTCTCGATCGGCGCCGCCTACGGAGTCCTCGTCGCCGTCTTCCAGTGGGGCTGGTTCGACGGACTGCTCGGCTTCGAAAGCCAGGGAGCGCTGGACACGATCAACGTGCCGCTGATCTTCGCCGTCGTCTTCGGCCTCTCGATGGACTACGAGGTGTTCCTCATGTCACGGATCCGCGAGCGCTACATGGAGAGTGGCGACAACGAGCGCGCGGTAGCCGAGGGGCTTGCCTCGAGCGCCCGCACGATCTCCTCGGCGGCGTTGATCATGACCTGCGTCTTCTCCGTCTTCGTTCTCACCGGCGTGCCCTCGATCAAGGAGCTGGGCCTTGGCTGCGCGGTTGCGATCGCTCTCGACGCGACCCTGGTGCGGCTGATCCTGGTGCCGGCGGCGATGAAGCTGCTCGGCGAGTGGAACTGGTGGATGCCCTCCTGGCTCGACCACCTGCTCCCAGACTTCTCCTTCGAGAGCGGCTCGGGCAGCGGCGAGCCCGAGCCCGCCAAGGCCTAATACCCTTCTCTCCATGAGCGAGGAGATCGCCTTTGCAGGGGCGGCGAGGCAGGCGGAGATGGTGCGGGCCGGGGAGATCTCCCCCTCCGAGCTGGTGCGCCTCTACCTGGACCGAATCGAGCGGCTCGATCCGCGGCTGAACTCCTTCAGGGTGGTGTTGGCGGAACGGGCGCTGCTCGAAGCCGAGCAGGCCGAGGGGCGGCTGAAGGGCGGCGACGAGCGGCCGCTGCTGGGGGTGCCGATCGCGCTCAAGGACGAAGTCGACCTCGCCGGTGAGCTGAGCACGCACGGCACCGATGCCTTCCCGGATCCAGCCCCCGCCGATTGCGAGATGGTGCGGCGGCTGCGCGAAGCGGGCGCGATCGTGGTCGGCAAGACGCACCTTCCCGAGCTGGCGATCTGCGGCTTCACCGAGTCCGCCACCTGGGGGGTGACGCGCAATCCCTGGGACCCGCAGCGAAGTCCCGGGGGCTCGAGCGGGGGCAGCGCCGCAGCGGTGGCCGCCGGTCTGGTCTCGATCGCCTCCGCCTCCGACGGCGGCGGCTCGATCCGCATTCCCGCCTCCTCCTGTGGCCTCTTCGGGCTGAAACCGCAGCGGGGCAGGGTTTCGCTGGCGCCGCTGGTCGAGCACTGGAACGGGCTCTCGGCTGCCGGCTGCGTCAGCCGCAGCGTCCTCGACACCGCCCTCTGGCTCGACGTGGTCAGCGGCGGCTCGGCCGACCCGGAGGCGCCGGGCCCGCCGCAGCGGCCCTTCGTCGAGTCGGCCCGCACTCCGCCGGGCAAGCTGCGAGTCGCCTACTCGACCGCGCCGCCGCGCGCCGCCGCGCCGCCGACGGTCTCCGACATCGCCAAAGGGGCCGTCGCGGAGACCGCCGAGCTGCTGCGATCGCTGGGACATGAGGCCGAGCAGCGCGATCCCGATTGGGGAGGGATCGGCAACAACATCACTCCCCGCTATCTGCGTGGGGTCGCCGAAGACGTCGCGATCGTCCCTCGCCCCGAGCGGCTCGAACGCCGCACGCGTGGCTTCGCCCAGCTCGGCCGGCTGATCACGGACGGCATGTTCGAGCGGGCGATGCGCGGCCGGCAGGCGGATGCTGCTCGGGTCAACGCGATCTTCGATACCCACGACGTGCTAATGACGCCGGTGATGGGTGGAACGGCGGTCCCGGTGCGGCGCTGGGAGGGTCGGGGAGCCCTCTGGACGATCCTCGGCATGAGCCGCTTCTATCCCTACTGCGTCCCCTGGAACCACCTCGGCAACCCGGCGATGTCGGTGCCGGCGGGCTTCGCCGCCGACGGCATGCCACTGGCCGTCCAGATCGTCGGCCGCCCCGGCGACGAGGCGACCCTCCTCTCCCTGGCCGCCCAGATCGAGGCTGAGCGGCCCTGGGCGGACAAGCGCCCGCCGATCTCCTAGCCGGCGGCTACCTGAAGACCTTGCGCATCCGTGCGACCTCGCGCAGCTTGCCGTGGGGGCGGATGCGGCGCTGGAGGAGCATCTGCAACGGCTTCGCCTCGGGCTTGCCCATGGCGACGAAGTCCGCCCAGCTCGCCTCGAGAGTCAGGGTGGGGTTGGGGGCCTCGCCCGGCTCGGCCCTGGTCGAGCCGTTGTCGATCGTCAGGTGCCAGGGATCGGCATCGGTGAAGCGGTACTGGTAGACGAGCGGTGAGCCGTTGGCTGCTGCCGGGTCGGCGACCCGCTTGACCACGTCGAAGTAGAGGCGCTGGGTATCGGGCGAGGCGTCGGGGGTCGGTCCGTCGGGCGGGCCGAGGACGCCGGCTTCCATCAGCTTCACCTGGCGCTCGGCGACTTCCTCGGCGGAGGCCTCGGGGTCGAAGGGGAAGACACCGGGCGGCATCTCCTCGGTCGGGTAGCCGATCGTGCGCCAGCGCTGGCGGATCAGTTTCAGCCCAAAGGCGAAGATGTCCTCGAGCGAGAAGCCGTAGCACTCGGTGTAGGAGCGGTCCATGTTGGGTGGGTAGAAAACGGCTGGCCCATAAGGGAGCGTTTCGCGTAGCAGCTCGACCACCGCCGCTTTGCACTCCTCCGACTCCGCCAGCAGCTCGGAGAGCACCTTGACGCCGAAGCCGATGTGGCGCTGCTCGTCGCGGGAGACGTTGGCCATGCCGGCGCTGAAGCCCGGCAGCGACTCATCGGAGGCGAAGAAGTCCTCGATGAAGTGCTGGCCGGGCTGGGCGAGGCTGCCCTCGACGATCAGGTGGTAGAGGGTGATCGCCTGGGCGTACTTGGGCAGCGAGCGGTCCTTGCGCAGTTCCTCGGCCATCAGGTCGAGGCGGTCGAAGATGCCTCGATAGCCCCAGTTGAGCTGGGGCATGGTGGAGGAGAGGGTCTGCTGGATCGAGTCCCCGCCGACCCCGATCACCTCCTTGAAGAAGCGGTGGAAGAAGACCGAGTGACGGACCTCGTCGACCTGCTGGGTGGCGAGGAAGTAGGACTGCTCCTCGGTGGGTGCGGCGGTGATGTAGGGGGCGAGGGTGTCGGCGACCCTGTCCTCGCCGTAATAGAACATCGAGTAGATCCACATCGCCGAGCGGCGCTGGATGTCGCTGAGCGCCTCCCAGCCCTTGCGATCCTCGGAGAAATCGAGGTCGTAGGCGCTCCAGTTGCCCTGCTCCCAGCGCTTGTAGAGGTCTACGTAGGTGACGTTGTCCATCAGGCTCTGGGATGCGACGCTCATTTTTCTCCTTCGGTACGGGGCGGGGGTTACCCTCGCAGACTAGCGCGAAACTGGCTAGTCAGCCAGTTTGAGAGAAGGCGGGACGCCGCCCGGCGCCCCGCCGATCGACTATGCGGCTATTTAATGAATTCGCGCACCTGTTTGTAGACGGTTTCGTCGGACAACAGGCTGAGGTGCGAGATGCAGGCAGTTTCCGTGTTCGTCGCGCCACTGAGCGGCACGCTCGAGTCGGGGTTGATGAATTCGTCGCACGGCGACCACCAGGTGCCGTAGTTCACGACTCCGGGCGTCTCGTCCCCCGCATTGAGTTCGGAGAGGAACGTCGAGCCCACCCTCATCTCCACGCACGAGGTGCTGAAGCAGGCATTTGCCGAGGTCGTGCCGTGGTTCGGGCCGCCAAGCGAAACCCAGTCGTCGACACTCGCTTCCCCCCCGCTGACGAACTTGATGTACCAGCGGGTGTTGAGGCTGCCCATCGAGTGGGCGATGATGTCGACCTTCGTCGCACCGGTCGTTTTGAGCAGGCTTTCGACGTGCGATTTGACTTCTTTTTCGGCGTCGACTTTGTTGGACTGCGAGGTGTTGTAGCTGTAGGCGCTCAAATGGGATTTCGGATAGCCGTCTTTTTCGAAGCGGCCGATCATCGTGTTCCAGTTCGAGGCGCTTCCCGACCAGCCGTGGACAAACAGGATCGGATCGAGCGCCAAAGCGCCGGCGGGCGAGAAGGCCGCGCCGGTTATGCAGATTGCGATCACGGACACAAAGGCCGTGAGCCTCTTCATGGTCATGTTGCCTCCTTTGGTGGGTGGAGGCAACTTCTTACCCGCCTATCTATGCATTAATCCACGTAACTTTGATCAAATCGATCTGATCGACTGCTGCACGACGGCGGGAGTCTCGATCTCCCGCTTAAGGATCTTGCCGGTTGGGCCTTTAGGCAACTCGTCGAGGAACCAGACTACGCGTGGGTACTTGTAAGCGGCGATCCGCTCCTTGACGTAGGCGCTGATCTCCTCCGGACCCAGCTCCTCGCCCTCGTGGAGGACGACCGCGGCACCGATCTCCTCGCCCCACTCGTCGTGGGGGACGCCAACCACGGCGGCTTCGCGGATCTTCGGGTGCTCGTAGAGGACCTCCTCGACCTCGCGCGGGTAGACGTTGTAGCCGCCACGGATGATCAGGTCCTTCTTGCGGTCGACGATGAAGAAGTAGCCGTCCTCGTCGGTGCGGGCCATGTCGCCGCTGTGGAACCAGCCGCCGCGCATCGCCTCCTCGGTCGCCTCGGGGCGCTGCCAGTAGCCCTTCATGATGTTGTGGCCGCGGATCACGATCTCGCCGACCTCGCCCTGCGGAACTGGCTGGTCGTTCTCGTCGACGACCTGCATCTCGACTCCTTCGATCGGGGTGCCGATCGAGCCCGGCTTGCGCTCTTTGTCGGGATGGTTGGAGCAGGCGACTGGAGAGGTCTCCGAAAGGCCGTAGCCCTCCATCACCTTCGCCCCGAAAGCCTCTTCGAAGCCGCGCAGCACCTCAACAGGCATCGAGGCGCCGCCGGTGATGCAGATGCGCAGCGAGGAGGTGTCGAAGCGCTCGCGCTCGGGGTGATGGAGGAGAGCGCCGAACATCGTCGGCACGCCGTAGAAGTGGGTGACCCGGTCCCGCTGCATCGTTGCCAGCGCCTCGCCGGGGTCGAATTTGGGCACCAGAGTGAGGCAGGCGCCGACGCTGAGTGAGGCGTTCATCGCGACCGTCTGACCAAAGGAGTGGAAGAGGGGGAGGGCGCCGAGGACGACGTCGCCGGCGCCGATCTCGCTAGTGGTGCGGGAGGAGACGTCGGCGTTGCGGGAAAGGTTGGCATGGGTCAGCTCGGCGCCCTTCGGCTTGCCGGTGGTGCCCGACGTGTAGAGGATCACCGCGGTGTCGCTCTCGGCGGTCTCAACGGTGCCCCCCGGCTTTGGCTCGATCTCGGCCAGGGTCGCCGCGAAGGCTGCTGGCTCGACCTCAATCAGCTCAGCGCCCGCCTCGGCGGCGCCCTCGCGTGCCTCCTCGCAGAAGCCGTGCCAGGCGAGCAGCAGCTTCGCGTCCGGGTCCTCCAGATAGAAGCCGATCTCGCGCCGCTTCAGCAGCACGTTCATCGGCACCACGATGGCCCCGGCGCGCAGCACTCCGTAGTAGGCGACCGGGAAGTCCGGGACGTTGGGCAGCATCACCCCGACCCGCTCGCCTGGCTCGACCCTCTTCTCGCGCAGCAAGGATGCCAGGCGAGCGCTGCGGTCGTTGAGCTCGGCGTAGCTCAGCTCAACTTCGCCGAGCCGGATCGCCGGGGCCTCCGGCGTCCGTGCGGCGCTCTCGGTCAATAGAGATGCGAGGTTCAGCGCCATCAAATCGCCAAGCCTGCGGAGCTCAGACCTTGAGGAAGTTGTGGACGGGGAACTCTTTGATGTCCGGCGGTCCTGGCATCGCCTTGTCGCCAAGCTCCTGGATCGCCTGGCCCAGGCGTCCTGCCAGGAAGCTGTCGAACTGCGCTCTCGATTCCCAGAAGTCGATGATCCCCCAGCCCTCGTCGATCGGCCCGGCGGAGTGAAAGATCAGCCCCGCCGGCGGTTCCTCTTCCACGTTCATCTGGGCGTTAACGGCCTCGTATTGCTCCTGCGTGCCGCCTGCGAACTTGATCCTGAGTCCAATCGCCATCGTCAATCCTCCTCTTCCGGTTAACTGAGCCTGGCGAGCATAGCCCGCAATCTGCGTGGCGAGCAAGGGGTTCGGCGTGGCGCGCTGCAGTGGCCCGCTAGGCTCGGTGGCGCGATGACCGACTTCGGGGCGCCCATTTCCTTTCTCACCCTGCCGAAGGGGGTGCCGGTGTATTCGAATGACGGGGAGGAGCTGGGCAAGGTCGAGTACGTGCTCTCTGCCCCCAACATCGACATCTTCGACGGAATCGTGCTCGACACCAGCGTCCTGCCCGGGGGGCGTCGCTTCGTAGATGCGCCCGAGGTTGCGGAGATATACGAGCGCGGCGTGGTGCTGACGATCGACGCGGCGGCGGCCCAGAAGCTGCCCGAGCCAGGCGCCAATCCGGGCTCGATCGACGTCGATCCCGGCGATCTCGGCAAAGGCGCGGGCCAGAGCAAGCTGAGCCGGGCCTGGGATCTGATCTCGGGCAAGGGCTGAGAGTCGGAGGCATCTTGCTGCGAGGTTCTCTAGCATTGCGCGCCGTGAAGCTGCCGATTGTCCTGATTTCGCTTTGCGTCGTGCTGGCTTTCGCCGGCTGCGGCGGGAGCAGCGATTCCTCTAGCGAATCGAGCGCCTCAACCGGCGCCACGACGAACGAATCGTCAGCCGAAAAGACCAAGCCCAAGGTGACCGTGCCGAAGGGCGCGCCGCCGAAGAAGCTCGAAGTCAAGGAACTTGAAGAAGGGACCGGCGCGGAAGCGAAGTCGGGCGAGAAAGTCACCGTTCAGTACGTCGGCGTCAATTACAAGAACGGCAAGGAATTCGACTCTTCCTGGAGTCGCAACGAACCGTTCAGCTTCAGCCTCGGCGCCGGCGAAGTGATCCCAGGCTGGGACCAGGGCGTCAAAGGGATGAGGGTCGGCGGCCGCCGCGAGCTGGTCATCCCACCCGAACTCGCCTACGGAGAAGCCGGCGCCCCGCCCGCAATCGGTCCGAACGAAACGCTCGTGTTCGTGATCGACTTGCTTGAAGCCGGTTGAGCGGCTTAGTCGTTTTGATTTGACCTGATCGTTTAAAGTATTCGGAGTGAAGGCGTTCATGCTGATGGCCGGGGTGTGTGCGAGCCTGCTCGTCGCCGGATGCGGGGAAAGCAGCAGCTCGGCGAGCGAACTCAAAAGCGCCGCGGCTGCCGCGCGGCCGAAACCGACGAAGCTGCCGCAGGGCCCGACGTCGCACAAGCTGATCGTCAAGGATTTGATCGAAGGCACCGGCGCTGAAGCCAAGAATGGCGACGTGGCAGTGGTCCATTACGTAGCGGGGGTCTACGAGAGGGGCGAAGAAATCGAATCTGGTTGGGTCAAGGGCAGCGCCTTTGAAGTGCCGCTTGGCTCCCACACCGCAAAGCTTCCCTATTGGGAAAAGGGATTGCCGGGGATGCGGGTCGGCGGTCGCCGTGCGCTGATCTTCCCCACCACTCCCAAGCATTTCCCAATCGGGAGCGAACTTGGCGACACGCTGGTGTACGTGATCGACCTACTGGAAATCAGAAGATGAGCCACGGCGAGGCACCCGTTCGAAAAGCAGCCCAGAGGATACCCTCGTGTACGTGATCGATCTGGTCGCTGTCAACTAGCGAGATCATCCTCTCCGAACGGCTCACCTCGCAGGGCCTTGCCGGGTCCCCGTTGCCCGACCCGGTCGCTGTGGCCGAGCGCCTGTTCGCGGTGCAGGGTCAGGATCCGCGCGGCTTTCGCCTTGCAGTGCGAGCGCGGACCAATGGCCTGACTGCCGCCGACGTCGACCGAGCGCTGAGCGAGGATCGCAGCCTGGTCGTCACTTGGCTCAACCGCGGCACGCTGCACCTGGTCCGCAGCGAGGACTACCCGTGGCTGCAGGCGCTGACCACGCCGCCTCTGCTCACCTCCAGCAGCCGACGCCTGCGGCAGGAGGGGGTGAGCGAAGCGGAGGCTGAGCGCGCTGTCGGGGTAATCGAGAAGGCGCTCGCCGACGAGGGGCCGCTGACTCGCGTCCAGCTCCGTGAGCGCCTCGATGAGGCAGATGTGCTGACTGAGGGCCAGGCGATGATCCACCTCCTCTTCCTCGCGGCTGTGCGCGGGATCGTCGTGCGAGGGCCGATGGTGGGCAAGCAGCACGCATACGTTCTGGTGCGTGACTGGCTGGGGGAGCCGAAGCCAGTCGATCGCGAGAAGGCGTTGGCCGAGCTGGCCCGCCGCTACCTGGTCGGCCACCAGCCGGCGACTGACCGCGACCTCGCGAAGTGGGCCGGCCTGCCGCTACGCGATGCCCGTGCCGGGCTGAAGGCGATTGGCTCCGAGCTGGAGGAGGACGAAGATGGCCTGGTCCGCGTCGCCGGGCGGCCCGAACCGGAGAAGCCGCCGCCGCGCCTGCTCGGCGCCTTCGACCCGGTCCTGCTTGGCTGGGCCTCGCGCGAGCCGATCCTCGGCTCGCACACGAGCCTCGTCACGAGGAACGGCATCTTCCACCCCTTCGCCATGGTCGACGGCCGCGCCGTGGCCAAGTGGGGCTTCGCCGGCGGGGTCGTGTCGCTCGAGCCGCTCCAGCACCTTCCGGCGAGAACCAGCGCCGCGCTCGAAAGCGACGCCGCCGGCGTCGCCCGCTTCCTGACCATGTCTGACTGACTAGCCCAGCTTCGGGCTGCGCCAGGGCTGCGCCAGGCGGTTGGCCAGGTCGTCGGCCAAGCCCTCGATCGGGACTCGGGTCTGCTCGAGGGAGTCGCGGTCGCGGAGGGTTACGGTGTCGTCTTCCATCGTCTGGTGGTCGACGGTGATTCCCCAGGGGGTGCCGATCTCGTCCTGGCGGCGGTAGCGCTTGCCGATCGAGCCGCCCTCGTCGAACTCGGCGGGGACGCGGCGGCGCACCTGCTCGAAGATCTCGCGGGCCTTCTCCGGCATGCCCTCCTTGGAGACGAGGGGAAGGATCGCGACCTTGACCGGCGCGAGACGGGGGTGGAGGCGCAGCACGGTGCGCTGGCGGCCCTCCACCTCCTCAACGTCGTAGGCGTCGACGAGGAAGGCGAGCGTCGCGCGGTCGGCACCGGCGGCCGGCTCGATCACGTGGGGGACGTAGCGCTCTTTCGTCTGCTGGTCGAAGTACTCGAGCTTCTCGCCGCTGAACTTGGTGTGCTGGGTGAGGTCGAAGTCGCCGCGGTTGGCGATTCCCTCCAGCTCCGACCAGCCGATCGGGAAGAGGTACTCGATGTCGCTGGTCGCCGAGGAGTAGTGGGAGAGCTCATCGGCGCCGTGGGCGCGCACCCGCAGCAGGTCGGGGCGGATGCCGAGCTCGGTGTACCAGCGCTCGCGCTCCTCCATCCAGAGCTTGTGCCACTTTTCCGCTTCGGCGGGCGGGACGAAGAACTCCATCTCCATCTGCTCGAACTCGCGGGTGCGGAAGATGAAGTTGCCGGGGGTGATCTCATTGCGGAAGGACTTGCCGATCTGGGCGATCCCGAAGGGCGGCTTCTTGCGGGCGAATCCGAGCACGTTCTTGAAGTTGATGAAGATCCCCTGCGCGGTCTCCGGCCGCAGGTAGACCTCCGAGCCCTCGCCCGCCACCGGGCCGACATGGGTCTCGAACATCAGGTTGAACTGGCGCGGCTCCGACAGCTCGCCGCCGCACTCCGGGCAGCGCAGCTCGGCCTCCGGGTCGCCGCCCTCGGTTTCGACCGCCTCGCGCAGATGGTCCTCGCGCCAGCGCTTCTTGCACTTGCCCAGGCACTGGACGAGCGGGTCGGTGAAGCCCTCGAGGTGGCCTGAGGCCTCCCAGACCCGTGGGTGCTGGAGAATCGCCGAGTCGAGCGCGACGATGTCGTCGCGCTCCTGCAGCATCGCCCGCCACCACTCGGCTTTGACGTTGTTCTTCAGCAGCACGCCGTAGTGGCCGTAGTCGTAGGTCGAGCCGAGACCACCGTAGATCTCGGAGGAGGGGAAGACGAAGCCGCGGCGCTTGCACAGCGCGACGATCTCCTCCATCGAGGTTCCCTCCCCACGGAGGTCTTGGTCCGTGCTTGCCATGGGCGGAACCGTATCGGCTGCGATAATCCGCCATCCCGTGCCTATCTACGAGTACAAATGCGCCAACGGCCACGTCTTCGACGTGATCCAGAGAATGAGCGACGAGGCGCTGACCGAGTGCCAGGAGTGCGGCGCCCCCGCCGAGCGCGTCCTGCACCCAGTAGCGATCCACTTCAAGGGCTCCGGCTTCCACAACACCGACTACGGGAAAAAGAAGACCGGCGCCAACGGCAGCTCGTCAGACGGCTCGCAGGACTCCGCCGATTCAAAGACCTCGGAGTCGAAGAGCCCAGAGTCAAAATCAAGCGACTCGAAATCTCCCGCCAAAGCCGAGTAGGCGCTCGATGGGGGGCGGCGGGGTCGCCTCGCCGATGCCTCGCGAAGCGGCCCCGGCAGGGTGACTCCAGCCGCGAAGCGGCACCAGATTCCACCGCCGAAGGCGGTGGTGGGCACTCGGTGAGTCGACCCCGCCGCCCCTAACCCAGCAGCTTCCTAACGGCGCGCCGCCGCTCGGAATCCGGCACTTCGATCGAGCCGCCGGGTCCCGGCGGGCAACCCGAGTTGGGACCGCTGCAGAGCACGTCGGCCTTGCTTTCGCCGCCGATGGCTGCTGCCAGGATCAGCTGCGGCATGGTGAGGAACCCCATGTCGCTGACGAAGGCCTTCGGCGCGTCCCAGCCGATGATCGGCCCCTTGACGAAGTTGTAGGGGAGACGGAGGGGATCGGTGAGGCGGTCCTTGATGCCGCTGATCACCGCCTGCTGCGCCTTCTCACGCTGGATGTCTTCGTAGCCGAGCGTGTAAGCGCTCTTGCCGGGACCGGGGCAGGGGCTGGGCTCGCGGACGCGGGAGTAGATCAGGGCCTTTTCGCCGTCGAGCGTGTTCTCGCCCTGGCCGAGCCGCAGGGTGAAGCCGCCCTGGCCGCCGCCGGCGCCGCCCGAGATGTCGGCGCAGATCTTGTGCGGAACGTCGACCTTGACGCCGCCGACCGCGTTGATCAGGTCTTCGAAACCGGTGAAGTCGACGATCGCGACGTGGTCGATTTCGATCCCGAGGAAGTCTTCGACGGCTTCGATCTCCGCTCCGGCGCCGCCGAACGCGTACGCCGCGTTGATCTTCTGCGGGCTCTGGCCGGGGATTTCGGCGTAGCTGTCGCGCGGGATCGAGAGTTTGCGGAAGGCGCCGCCCCCGGCACGGATCAGCATCAGCGTGTCGGCGCGGAACTGGCCGACCGAGCATTCGCCGTGGGGGGCGTCCCCGTGTGCCTGCTGTTCGAAGCACTCCTGCGAAGGCGCCGCGCCGGGCTCTTTGGTGTCGGGCGGGCGGGCGTCGGTGCCGAGCACCAGGATCGTCTGCGCGCTGGGCAGCAGGAACGGGTTGCCGTGCAGCTTCGACTTCGCTTCGCCGGAGAGCTTGAAGGCCTGCAGCTGGGCGGAGACCGCGAAGGCGAGGAAGCTGAGCAGGATCCAGCCGAGCGCCGCCAGTCCGATCCATTTCAGCGCTCGCCGTGCCCAGGGCCGGGGCGGTCGCGGGCCGCGCTCACGCCCCGAGCCGCCGGACCTCCCCGGCAGCTTCGGCATCCGCCAGTCGCGCTCGCGGAGGCCGGAGAGGTCGGGTTTGCGGAAGCGCGAGAAGAAGCCCCGGCGGGCTCGGTAGACCTTGTAGTCGGGCGGCCCGGAGGGCCGCTGCTCGCCGTCGTTTGCCATGAAAGACTCCGGAATCATGCCGATGCCCGCGGTCGCCCGCGCACACCTATGAGTTCTGCCGAAGCGATAGGCGTCGATCTGGGCGGCACGAAGATGCTGCTCGGCGTCCTCGACGGCAACTCCAAGACCGTCTGGGAGAGCCGCGAGGGTTCCGCCGGCGAGGGCGAGAGCGAACTGGTCGAGCTGCTGGTGCGCGAGCTGGAAGAGGCCCGCTCGGCGCGAGCCGGGGTGAAGACGATCGGGATGGGCATCCCGGCCACGATCGACCACGAGAAGGGCGTCGCTGTCGCGGCAGTCAACCTGCCGATCGAGGATCTGCCGATCCGCGACATCGTCGTCGAGCGGATCGGGTTGCCCACGTTCGTCGACAACGACGCCAACGTCGCGGCGCTCGCCGAGCACCTCTTCGGCGCTGCGCGCGGCGCCCAGAATGCCGTGATGCTGACGATCGGCACCGGGATCGGCGGCGGCCTGATCCTCGGCGGTGAGATCTACCGCGGCTCGACCGGCGCTGGCGCCGAGCTCGGCCACATGGCGATCCAGATGGACGGTCCCGGTTGCCAGGGGAACTGCCCCAACCGTGGTTGCGTGGAGGCGCTGGCCTCCGGTACCGCGCTCGGCCGCGAAGGCCTGGCTGCGGCCGAAAGCGCGCCCGACTCCGCGCTCGGCAAGCTGCTCGCCGCGGGTGAGGAGATCGACGGCAAGGCTGTAACCGTCGTGGCCCAGGAGGGAGATGAGACCGCGATCGAGGTCTTCGACCTGGTCGGCGGCCGCCTCGGCGTCGCCCTCGCCAGCTTCGCCAACATCTTCGAGCCGGAAGTGATCGTGATCGGCGGCGGCGTGATCGCCGCGGGCGAGCTGCTGCTCGAGCCGGCACGCCGCGAGCTGGAGGCGAGGGCGCTGCGGCCGATGAACCGCACCCCTGTGGTCGCCGCCGAGTTGGGGGAGGACGCCGGAATGATCGGCGCCGCCGCGATGGCACGGATCGAGTTGGAGAAAGCGGAGGGCTGATGCCGGGGTCGCTGATCGTCTGCCCGACCCCGATCGGAAACCTCGACGACATCACGATCCGCGTGCGCGACGCTCTCGTCGCCGCCGACTACGTCGCCTGCGAGGACACGCGCCGCAGCGGCGGCCTGCTCGACAAGCTCGGCATCCGCCCGGCGCCGCCGCTGATCTCCATCCACGAGGGCAACGAAGCGCCCCGCGCGATCGAGCTGGCGCAGCGGATCGAACGGGGCGAGACCGTCGCCCTCGTCTCCGACGCCGGCATGCCGGCGATCTCCGACCCCGGCTTTCGCCTGATCCGGCGTTGCATCGAACGGAATCTGGAGGTAACCGTGCTGCCTGGGCCGTCGGTGGTGCCGGTGGCGCTGGTCGCCTCCGGCCTGCCCACCGACCGCTGGCGCTTCGAGGGCTTCCTGCCGAAGCGCTCCGGCGAGATGGAGCGAGTGCTGCGCTCAACCGAGACCGTCGTCGCCTTCGAGTCGCCGCGCCGGATCGGCGACTCGCTCGCGGCCCTTGCCGCGATCGCCCCCGACCGCCCGGCCGCGGTCTGCCGCGAGCTGACGAAGATGCACGAGGAGGTCTCGCGCGCCACCCTGGCCGAGCTGGCGCGCCGCTTCCGCGGCGACGTCAAAGGGGAGATCGTGCTGGTGATCGCGCCGGCCTCCTCAGAGGACCACGACAAGGACGTCGGCTTTGCCGTCGACGCGCTCCGCCATCTGGTCCAGTCCGGCGCCCGCCCACGTGCCGCCGCCAGCGTCGTCGCGGCCCTGACCGGCACCCGCGCCAACGATCTCTACCGAGCCCTGACCGGCCGCGAGCCGCGCAGGTGATCGACTAGCCTCGCTGGCCGATGGCCTACTACGTCACCACGCCGATCTACTACGTCAACGCCGAGCCCCATCTCGGCCACGCCTACTCGACGCTCGCGGCCGACATCCTCGCCCGCCACATGCGCCAGCGCGGCGAGGACGTCTTCTTCCTCACCGGAACCGACGAGCACGGCGAGCCGATCGAGACCGCGGCCGAGCGCGAGGGGGTGACGCCGCAGGAGCTCGCCGACCGCAACGCGGCCAAGTTCGAAGAGCTGATGCCGATCATCGATGCCACCAACGACTTCTTCATCCGCACCTCCGATCCGCGCCACGCGACCCAGGTCGCCGAGATCATGCAGCGCGTCTACGACAACGGCTGGGTCAACAAGGGCACGTATGAGGGCTGGTACTGCCCGCGCTGCGCCGACTTCAAAACCGAGCGCGAGCTCGGTCCCGGCCAGACCTGCCCGATCCACGAGATCCCGCTCGAGCGCGAACGCGAGGAGAACTGGTTCTTCCGCCTCTCCGCCTTCCAGGGGCAGCTCGAAGGGCTCTATGAGGGGCGGCCCGACTTCGTCGTGCCCGAGTTCCGCCGTAACGAGGCGGTCTCCTTCATCAAGGGGGGGCTGGAGGACGTCTCGCTCTCACGACCGAAGCTGAAGTGGGGGATGCGCCTCCCCTGGGATCCCGAGCAGCGGATGTACGTCTGGTTCGATGCGCTGCTCAACTACGTGACCGCGCTCACCTTCGCCCGCGAGGGCGAGGATCTGACCGAGCGCTTCTGGCCGGCGAGCTTGCACGTGATGGCGAAGGACATCCTCAAGTTCCACGCGGTGATCTGGCCGGCGCTGCTCTGGGCGGCGGACCTGGAGCCCCCGCAGCGGATGGCGATTCACGGCTACCTGCTGATGGGCGAGAAAAAGATGTCGAAGTCGCTCGGCAACGTGCTCGACCCGTTCGAGGCGATCGAGCGCTTCGGCGCCGACGCGCTGCGCTTCTACTGCTTCCGCGAGGTCAGCTTCGGCCAGGACGGCTCGATCTCCACCGCCGGCTTTGAGGCTCGCTACGACACCGAGCTGGCCAACGACTTCGGCAACCTCGCCAGCCGCGTGCTGGCGATGGTCGACCGCTACCGCGACGGGGTCGTTCCGACCGCGCAGGTCGATGCGGTGCTGGCGGAGGACTTTGAAGGGATCGTCGAGCGTTTCAGCGAGTTGCTCGATCGGGCCGAGCTGACCCAGGCCTTGGAGGAGGCCTGGAAGCTGGTCCGCCGCCTCAATCGCTACGTCGAGGAGACTCGCCCATGGGAGCTGGCCAAGGACGAGGCCGACCCCGAGCGTCTCGACGAAGTCCTCTACAACCTCGTCGAGGGGTTGCGCGTCATCACCCTGCTGCTCGTCCCCTACCTGCCGCAGACGAGCGAGCAGCTGCTGGCTGCGCTGGCAGAGGACTCCCGAAAGCTCAGCGAGCTGGGTGCCCGACCTGGGGGCCAGAAGGTCGAGCGCGTCCCGCCGCTCTTCCCCAAGGTCGAGGCGCCAGCTTGATGGACTCTCATGCCAGCGAGTCGGGACTGAGCTGGTCCGGCTGCGTGTACCCACCGAGGGCCATCGTCAGGTCGAGCTCGGCAAGGATCATCTTCAGCACGGTTTCCACGCCCTGTTGTCCCTCGAGGGCGAGCCCCCAGACGTAGGGACGGCCAATGCAGACTGCATCGGCGCCGAGCGCCAATGCCTTGATCGCGTCGGCGCCGCTGCGGATGCCGCTGTCGAAGAGGATCGCCAGATCGCCGCCGACCGCCTCGGCGATCGGGCCGAGCGCGTCGAGCGAGCCGACGGCGCCGTCGACCTGGCGGCCGCCGTGATTGGAGACGATGATGCCGTCGATACCGCGCCGCGCCGCCTCACGGGCGTCGTCTACATGTTGGATGCCCTTGACCAGGATCGGAAGCGAAGTCAGCTCCCGCAGCAGGGCCAGGTCGTCCCAGGTCAGCGAGGGGTTGGCGAGGACGCCGAGATAGTGGCCGGTGGCGGCGCCGAGGTCCTCCTCCGGCGTCTGCTCGAGGCCGGCCCGGAAGGCCGGGTCCTGGAGGTAGTTGGCGTTGCCCATTCCCTGCAGGAATGGAAGCCAAGCCTGTTGCAGATCGCGGGGCTTCCAGCCCGGGATGAAGGTATCGACGGTGACGACGATCGCCCGGTAGCCGGCCGTCTCGGCGCGGCCGATGAAGCTCTTCAGCAGGTCCACGTCGTTGGGCCAGTAGAGCTGGAACCAGCGCGGCGCCTCACCGCCGGCCGCGGCGATCTCCTCCAGCGTGTAGGCCGAAGCGGTGCTGGCGATCATTGGCACTCCGAGCGCCGCCGCCGCGCGCGCAGTCGCCAGCTCACCGTCCTCGTGGAGAACCTTCTGCACGCCGATCGGCGCCAGCATCAGAGGCGCCGGCATCGCCGTGCCGAGCACCTCCGTTGAGAGGTCGCGGGCGGCGACGTCGCGCAGCATCCGCGGCACGATGCGCCGCCGGTCGAGCGCCTCGCGGTTGGCGCGCATCGTGTGCTCGGCGCCCGCTCCGGCGAAGACGTAGTTGGCCGCCTTCTCGTCCATCGCTTCACGGGCAAGGCGTTCCAGCTCCTCGACCGCGACCGGGATCGAGGGGGCCTCGCCACCGAGCCCCCGGGCGTAGATCTCGCGGTAGTAGTCGGCGAAGTCCGCCATCGCCGTGAAGGCTATTCAGCGAGAGTGGCTGAGGCCGAGGCGGCGGCGCCAGTCGCGCGCGTTGAAGGCGCGGGAGGCGCGGGCGATGAGGCCGCGGCGGGACTTCGTGTACGGGTACCAGGTCGGCTCGCGCTTGCCGCCGAAGCGGGTAACCACCAGCGACTCGGGGCGGCAGTACTTCTTGATCCCGTACTCGCCGTGGCGGAAGCCGATCCCGGAATCCTTCCAGCCGCCCATCGGCACATCCATCAGGACGTAGTTGACGATCACGTCGTTGACGTTGACCGCGCCGGCCTCGATGCGCCGGGCAATCTTCTCAGCGCGCTCCCTCTCGCCGAAGACCGAGCCGGCGAGCCCGTAGCGGGTGTCGTTCGCCAGGCGCAGCGCCTCCTCGGAGTCGCGCACCTTCATCACGCCGACGACCGGGCCGAAGGTCTCGTCACGCATCACCGTCATCGAGTGGTCGACGTCGACCAGCACGGTCGGTTCGAAGTAGTCGCCCGGTCCGTCCACCCTCTTGCCGCCAACCAGCGCCTTGGCGCCCTTGCCGAAGGCGTCCTCGACGTGAGCTTCGACGACCGCCCGCTGGTTCGGTGAAGTCATCGCCCCCACGTCCTTTTCCGGCGTCTTGCTATCGGCACCCTGGCGCAGCGCGCCTACCTCCTTGGTCAGCTTGGCGACGAACTCGTCGTAGACTGGCTCCTCGACGTAGATGCGCTCCACCGAGAGGCAGACCTGGCCCGAGTTGAACATCGAGCCCCAGGTCGCGGCGTTGGCGGCGCGGTCGATGTCCGCATCGGAGAGGACGATCATCGGGTCCTTGCCGCCGAGCTCGAGGCTGACCGGGGTCAGGGTGTCGGCCGCACGCGCCATCACCTTACGGCCAGTCCTATCCGAGCCGGTGAACTGGATGAAGTCGACGTTGTCGACCAGGGCGCCGCCGGTCTCACCGGTGCCGTGCACGCAGGCGAATACGTCGGGGCCGCCGATCTCCTCTCCCCACGCCTTGATGATCTCGTCGATACCCAGCGGGGTGAGCTCGGAGGGCTTGACGACCACCGCGGCGCCCGCCTGGAGAGCGGGGATCGCGTCGCCCAGAGCCAGCGCCAGGGGGAAGTTCCAGGGACTGATCACGCCGACCACGGGGTAGGGCCGGTATTGGACCATCAGTTTTTTCGCGGCCATCAGCGGCGAATGGGGGCGGACCGTTTCGTCGCCGATGAACTTGACGGCCTTGGCGCCGTAGAAGTTGATCAGGTCGGTGAGGTAGATGATCTCGGTCGCCGTGTCGGCGCGGACCTTGCCGGTTTCGGCCTGCATCGTGTCGGCGATCCGCTCGGAGTTGTCGAGCAGCCAGTCGCGCAGCTTGCCCAGCCAGCGGTAGCGGCCCTCGATCCCGAGCGCCTCCCACTCGGCCTGGTTGGCGCGCATCCTCGCCACGGTCTTGGCGACGCTCTCGGGGGAATCCACCGCGACGCTCCCGATCTTTGCTCCGGTGGCCGGATTGAGGACGTCGATCTGCTCAGCGTCACCTCCGTTCGAGCTCGCGCCGTTGACTGCCGTGCTGCTCTCGTGCGCAGTTCCGCTCTCCACCTGACCGCTCCCTTCAAGTTTGGCTGGTCAGCCAACCCTAGCGCGGGACCAGCCGGTAGACCGGCCCGTCGAGCGAGCAGACGTAGAGGTGGCCATGGTCGTCTTCGCCGAAGGAGCTGGGGTCGGAGACACTGAGCCCGAGCCTTCGATCTCCATTCGCCCGGCGCAGGTGGGGGACGAGGCTGCGCAGCTCGCCCTCGCAGAGGTCGGCGTAGACATAACGCTTGTAGAGCGATGGCAGGCGGCGGTCGCGAACCACGTAGCCGCCGATGATCGAGCAGCTGCCGCCGCGGCTGTGGGGGTAGGCGAAGATCGGTTTGGTGGTCCCGCCGGGGTCTGGCGTGCCGCTGTTTTCTTCCCGGTAGGGAGAGAAGCCCTCGAAGGCGTCCCAACCGAAATTGGCGCCCTGCGCCGCTCCGAGGGTGGTGTAGTCGAGCTCCTCGAAGCGGTTCTGGCCGACGTCGCCGATCGCGATCCGGGGTTGCTTGGCGGTCACCGTGTCGAAGGAGAAGCGGAACGGGTTGCGCAGGCCATAGCTGTAGATCTCCGGGCGGGCGCCAGCCCGCCCCGGGTCGATCCGCAGCAGCTTGCCGAGCAGGCTGTGGCGGTTCTGGGCGTTGTTCGGCGGGTCGCCCCCCGAGCCGCCGTCTCCCGTGCCGAAATAGAGGAGGTTGCCCAGGAATTGCAGCTGGCCGCCGTTGTGATTGGCGTTGACGGGATGGGGTATTTCGACTACTGCGCGACGAGAGCCCCCCGCGGCTCGCGTCGCGCCCCTTCGTTTGAACTCGTCGATCCTGATGTTGCCCTGGGAGTCGGTGTAGTAGACGTAGAAGCGGCGGCTGTGCTTGTAGTCGGGCGGGAAGGCGATCGAGAGCAGGCCGCGCTCGCCGCCGGAGGAGACCAGGTCGTGGATGTCGAGGAACGGCCGGCTGAGTCGGCGCCCCCCGCGCAGGACCCGCACCCTGCCCCCCTGCTCGGCCACGAACAGCAGCTTCGGAAAGCCGGGAGCGCCGGTGACGTATACGGGTGAGTCGAAGCGGCCGATCTGCTCGAGGCCGACGCCCTGACCGGCGGGCTGCTGAGCCGATCCGCACGCTGGCAGGGCCAGCGCGAAGAGCATCGCCACGACGCTACCTGCGCTTGTCCGTCTTCCCGCCGATTTCAACAACTTCACCATTGTCCGTCACTTCCGTTTCCGGCGGAACGTTGGTGATCTGCGTGGCGAAGGAGCCTCCAGCTTCGGTGCCGGCCGCGGTCTGTGCCTTCTCCGTGCCCCCGAGCCCGGCGCCTACTTCGAAGAAGAGCCTGTAGCTGCCGGCTTTGACCGCGCTCAGCTTCCAGACCGCTTCCGTCGTCGCGCCCGGCTTCAGCGGGCCGAAGTCAAAGGTCTTGGGGCTCGACGTTTCGGCCCCGGCTCGTTCGGAGGAGCCGTTCACTCTCGGGTAGCGCGCCGCCAGCGCCCAGATCGGGCGGTCCGGCTGGGCAAGGCCCGCCTGCGGATCGCGGTAGCCGAAGGGCAGGGACGAGTTGCGGCCTTCCCTGCCGCCGACCGAGATCGTCATGGTGAGCGCAGGCAGGGCCTTGCGGCCGGTGTTGCGCACACCGAGTCGCAGCAGCGTCGTCTCACCGAGCCGCTGCTTGGCCGGGAATTCCGCGGTGACGACCTTTACCGGGTAGGCGCCGGCGGTCTCGTTCGCATCAGAGGACGATTCTTCGCCGCAGGCGGACAGCGAGAGAGCCAGGGCCACAGCAACGGCGATCGCCGCAGCAGCGGCGATTCGGGAATGCCGGCCGTATCTGCGATTCCCCCCCAAATCCGCCGGAACATACCACGGGGTTTCCGCCCCTCAGGCCCCCTCGAACGCAGTCCGGTCGGGTTAGTGGGATCTCAACACTTGGCTAACGGACGACGCTGGCACATCCCATAGACTCAAAGTACGGAGCAGGGGCCGCCCGATGCGGTCCCGCTTTGTCGGAGGAGAGATGGAAGCAGCCGCATCTATAGGCAGGAGGATTGCCCCCGCCAAGTCGTTCTTCGAGCAGGTGGGGGACATGATGATCCTGACCGCGCGCACGCTGGTCTCCGCGGTCCGGCCTCCCTATCCCTACGGCGAGGAGTTCATCGGCCAGTTCCTCTTTGCCCTGCAGCTCTGCTGGTTTCCACTGCTGGTCTCGACCGTCGCCTTCGGCTTCGGCGCGCCCGGACTGCAGGCGGCCAACTTCCTCACTCTGTTCGGTTCGCTGGACCGGCTCGGCGGCTTCTTCGTGCTCGCCTCGATCCGCGAGTTCGCCCCCTTCGTCACCGCGGTGGTCGTCGCCGGCGTCGCCGGCACCGCGATCACCGCCGACCTCGGTGCCCGCAAGATCCGCGAGGAGCTCGACGCCCTGCAGGTGCTCGGCGTCGACCCGATCAAGAACCTGGTCGTGCCGCGCTTCCTGGCGCTGATGCTGATCACCGGCCTGCTCGACATCTACGCGCTGATCTTCGGCATCAGCGGCGGCATCCTCACCGAGCTCCTCTACAACCAGCCGCTCGGCGGTTTCTTCGCGACCCTCTTCACCAACGCCTCGATCACCGACCTCTGGGGCTCACTGATCAAGTGCACCCTGTTCGGGGCGATCATCTCGGTCGTCTGCTGCTACAAGGGGATGACTGCGTCCGGGGGCGCCGCCGGGGTCGGCCGCGCCGTCAACCAGGCGGTGGTGATCTCCTTCATGGGCGTCTTCGCCTTCAACTACGTCTTCACCCAGACCCTGCTGGCGACCAATCCCGACCTGCAGACGATTCGATGAACGCCTGGCTCGAAGTCCCGCGCGGCTGGCTCGATTCCTTCGGCGAGATCGCCCGCTTCGGCTCGCGCGTCGCCGGTCTCGTCTACTCGGGCCGCGTCCTGCGCTTCTTCGGCGAGAGCCTGCGCCAGGCCGGCATCCTGATTCTCGGCTCGGCCGTGATCATCTGGGGGCTCGTCTTCATCCTCGGCCTGCAATGCGGTATCGAGGGCGCCTACCTGCTGCGCGCCAACGGCGCCCCCGCCTATGCCGGCGTCTTCTCGGCCTGGTGCGACCTGCGCGAGATCATGCCCTACGCCTTCGGTTACATGCTGTCCGCCAAGGTCGGCACCGGGATCGTCGCCGAGCTCGGCGCGATGCGGATCTCCGACGAGATCGACGCGCTCGAGGTGATGGGTGTGCCTCCCGTGACCTTCCTCTGCGCGACCCGCCTCCTCGCCGCCTGGATCGCCTTCCCGTTCATGTACCTGGTCGGGATCGGGATCATGTACTTCGCCAGCTACCTGGCTGTCGTCGAACAGATCGGCGACGTCTCCTCCGGCGGCTACCTGCTGATCTTCTGGCTGTTCCAGAACCCGCCGGACTTGATCTTCAGTCTGATCAAGGGAATGTTCATGGCGACGGCGATCGTGATGGTCGGCTGCTACTACGGCTACACCGCCTCCGGCGGACCGGTCGGAGTGGGCACCGCGACCGCCAAGTCGATGGTCCTCAACATCGTTCTAGTTCACATCATCGGGATGCTCGGCACGCTGGTCTTCTGGGGTGCCAACCCGAGGGCGCCGATAGGAGGCTGAGTACGCTTTATGGCAATGGATGAGCCGAGCCAGATCCGCGACGAGGAAGAGGGGCAGGCGCTCGCCGAGGAGGCGGCGGCCGAACCGGCTGCCGGCGGCCCCTATGTAAGCGAGGACGGGGCGACGATGGGCCGCGACTTCGTCATCCCGGGCGTCGACCCGGCCGAGGCCGACCCCTACCGCTTCCACACCGGGCGCAAGCGCGACCACGGCAGCACCGACGCGATCGAGATCATCAACCTGGTCAAGCAGTTCGGCCGCGCTCGGATCCTCAACGGGCTAAACCTCGGCCTTCCCGAAGACCAGGTCTCGATGGTGCTGGGCCCCTCGGGCACCGGCAAGAGCGTCTTGATCAAGCACATCGTAGGACTGCTCTATCCGGACTCCGGCGACGTCCTCGTGCACGGCGAATCGATCCCCGCGATGACCGACGATGAACTCTTCGAGGTGCGCAAAAAGTTCGGCCTGCTGTTCCAGGACGGGGCGCTGTTCGGGTCGATGAACATCTACGACAACACCGCCTTCCCGCTGCGCCAGCACACGGACAAAAGCGAGGAGGAGATCGGCGAGATCGTCAACCGCCGGCTCAAGGAGGTCGGCCTGATCGAGGCGATCTACAAGATGCCGAACGAGCTCTCGGGCGGAATGCGCAAGCGGGCCGGTTTCGCCCGGGCGCTGGTGCTGGAACCGGCGATCGTGATGTTCGACGAGCCCGATTCCGGGCTCGACCCGGTGCGCACGGCGCTGCTTTGCGAGCTGATCCGTGAGGTGCACGCCGAGAACGGCGGCTGCTACCTGGTGATCAGCCACGACCTCAACACGGCGCGGCGGATCTCCGACTTCATCGCCGTCCTCTGGAACGGCAAAATCGTCGAGTCGGGCCCCAAAGAGGAACTCTTCGACTCGGAAAACCAGTTCGTCCACCAGTTCCTCAACGCTGACGTCACGGGTCCGCTGTCGATGGACTGAGCGAGGAGGCGGTCGGGTGCCCCTCCGCGCTCAACTTTTTCGGTGTTGCGCTGGTGGCCTTCCGAGATTGAATTGACGAAAAAGTACAAGCCGCGCGGAGGGGCACCCGGCCGCCTCCTCTCGATCCATCGCGGCAGGCCATGAACGCCGAGGGCGTCGGGAGCTGGCTTTCTCGCCTAGCTGGGTGGGCCGTACGGCATGCGCGGGTTGTGCTCGCGGTTGCGGTTTCCCTCGCCATCGGAGCTGCGGTGGCCGCTACGCAGCTGCCGACCGATGCCGCCACTAACACGCTGGTCGATTCGGACACGGCCAGCTACCAAGCTACGCAGCAGGTCAAGCGGGACTTCGGTGAAGAACCGGTGGTCATTCTTGCTGAGGGGGATCTGCAGCGCCTCGTCCTGACCGCCAATCTGGGGCGTCTGCTGCGGCTCGAGGGGTGCCTCTCGGGCAAGGTGCCGAAGGGGGCGAAGCCGATCCCCGGGCCGTGTGCCGAGCTGGCCGAACAGGACCCGGTGCGCTCGGTCGTCGGCCCGGCGACCTTCCTCAACGAGGCCGTTATCCAGATCCAGCGCCAGCTCCAGCGGCTTGCGGCCACCGTCCCGCCAGACCAGTTGCGCGAACTGCTGCTCGAAGTCGCCGCGAAGTACGGGATCACCAGCGCGCCGAGCCTCTCCAATCCCGACTTTCTGGCCGCGATCGTCTTCGACCTGCACAAGGCGCGGGGGACGCCGAAGGCCCGCCTCTCCTATCTCTTCCCGAACAACCACTCGGCGCAGATCATCCTGCGCCTGCGACCCGACCTCAGTGAGGCTGAACGCCATCAGGCCATCGAAACGATCAAGGCGATCGTTCACGACCCAGTCGCTCGCAATGTCTGCAAGTTCAAGGGCAAGCCCGAGCGCTGTTTCCAGTTGCACGGCGGCCGCTTCGTCATCTCCGGCGTCCCCGTTGTCATCGATGGGGTAACGCGGGCACTCAAGGACGCGCTGCTGGTGCTGCTCGGCGTGGCTGTCGTCGTCATGGCGCTCGTCCTCCTCCTGGTCTTCCGCTCCCGCTTCCGGCTCTTGCCACTGGCGATCGCCCTGGCCGCGGCGGCACTCACCTTCGGCCTCTTCGGACTGCTGGGCGGCTCGCTGACTATGGCCTCGATTGCTGTGTTGCCGATCCTTATCGGCCTCGCCGTCGATTACGCGATCCAGTTGCAGGCGCGCTATGACGAGGCAGTCGCGCTCGGTGCCAGCCCCGGCACCGACGCCGCCCGCTTAGCGGCATCCGGTGGCGGCCCAGCCATCGCCACTGCTTGCCTAGCCACCGGCGCGGGCTTTCTTGCCCTTCAACTCTCGCCAACCCCAATGGTCCGCAGTTTCGGCCTGCTCCTCGTCGTCGGCATAGCAATTGCCTTCACGCTGGCGTTCGTTGCGGGCTTTGCTGCGTTCAGTCTGCGGAAAGAGGTGGGAGCGCCGGGTCCCCCTCCGCGCGCTGGGTTTTTCGCCTTGCGGTTTGGGTCTCTCGCTGAGCGGGCCGGGCGAAAAACAGGACGCCGCGCGTCTCCGGGGGACCCGACACTCCCGCCTCTCTTGCAACGTGTTCTTGCGATCGGGCGGGCGCACCCGCAGAGGGTACTTGGAGTTGGCCTCGTTCTGGCCGTGTTGGGCTGGGGCCTCGGGACCCAGATTGAAACCCAGACCGATATCCAGGAGCTGGCGCCGCAAAGCATTGATGCGGTGCGTGAACTCAATGAGCTGCAGGACGCCACTGGGGTCTCCGGGGAGCTTGACATCAGCGTCAGCGCTCCCGATCTGACGGACCCCTCGACGATTCGTTGGATGGCTGCCTTCAAGCGAAGGGTCTTGCGTACCGGTGGGTTCTCGGGCGCCAACCCGAGCTGCCAGGAGGCCGAAGTTTGCCCGGGACCTGCCCTCTCGGATTTCGTGACCGGAGGCGGCCTGGCGGCCACTGACAACACGGCTCTGACCCGCAGCAGTATCCGCGCCGCGCTGAGTCAGATCCCCTCATATGACCTGCGTCAAGTGGCGACTGTCGATCCGAAGACTGGGTTGCCTGCGGGGACGGCACTGCTCGGCTTCGGTATCCGCGCTCAATCGCTGGAGGATCAACAGGCGTTGATCGATCGGGTGCGCGGGGAGATCGGGGAGCCAGGGGCCAAAGGTGGACCGCCGCCTGGGGTGAAAGTGGAGCTGGCGGGACTGCCAGTTATTGCAGCCGCTGCTGCCAGCGACCTTTCAGACAGTCGCTATCTGCTGACGCTTGCTGGATTGATCGCGGTGACGCTGGTGCTGCTGGCTGTCTACCGTTCGCTCTCACGTGCTCTGGTCCCGCTGGTGCCGATCGTGATGGCTACGGGATGGTCGGCGCTAGTGCTCTGGCTTACGCGCGTGCCGCTCAACCCGATGTCCGCGGCGTTGGGGGCGCTGACCATCGCGATCGCTACTGAGTTCAGTGTGATCCTGGCTGCGCGCTTCCGCCAGGAGCGCCGGGCTGGACGCGAGCTTGCGGCGGCGCTGAGCGCCGCCTACACCCGTACCGGTGCCGCCGTGCTCGCTTCCGGGGTGACTGCGATTGCCGGCTTTGCTGTGCTGATCGCCAGCGATGTGGGGATGCTGCGCGATTTCGGCTTCGTCACCGTGATCGACCTCGCGGTAGCGCTGCTGGGAGTCATGGTGGCGTTGCCTGCGACGCTTGTCTTGGCGGAAGGCTGGGGGAAAGGAGTGCGATGAAAGACCGCTACTCGATTGTCGTCGGCCTGCTCTTCGTTGCGATCGTCGCGGTTGCCTTGCTCAACGGCGTTCCAGGTGGCGGTGACACGCTGGGGCTCGACAAGCAGCCGCCGCGGTGGCCTCTGCCCGAGTTCGCGGTCCCGGCTGCTGCGGGGCAACTGGAAGGCGACGCCAACGTCGCCCAGGACGACTGCTCTGCGGCGCGGCTGCCCTGCCCACCCGAAGCCCGCCGCACCCCCGCCTGCCAGGTGCGCGCGCCCGGCGCGATCCGCGTCTGCGACCTTTTCGACCGGCCCTTGGTGATCTCTTTCTGGTTCAGCAAGGGCGGCAACTGCGTCGACCAACAGGATGTCGTCAGCCGCGTCTACTCGCGCTACCGTGGACGCGTGAACTTCCTCTCGGTGGACGTGCACGACGATCGCGAAACGGTTCGCGACCTGGTCCGGCGACGAGACTGGGCGATGCCCGTCGGCTACGACCGCGACGGCGCCGTGGCCAGCCTCTACCGGGTTGGAGGCTGCCCGACCTTCGCCTACGCCTACCCAGGCGGGGTCCTGCAGAGCGCCAGCATCGGCGATCTCGACGAGGGTGAGCTGAGCGCCCGGGTCGAGCGATTGCTGCGCGCGAGCCATGCCGCGGAGGGGAATTGAGATGGGGGCGGGCGCGGCCGATTCCGAGCCGGGCTGGGAGCCCTCCTCGACCCTTGGGTGGGTGGCGCCCCATGTCGCGGCTGAGTTCCCCGGCCTGGGGATCTCCTGGATCGAGATCGACGGCCGTCCCGGCCGCAGCCCCGAGCCGGTCGAGCGCCGTCTCGGCGAGACCTCCAACCGCTTCTACGGGGCGCACGCGATCCACATGCGCGAGAGGCCGATCCCCTGGGCCTATCGTGTCTTCTTCCGCCAGATCGGCCTCGACCCCGACCGCACCCGCACCCCAGTTGAGCAGCTCGCCCTGGACCGGCTCCAGGATGGTGGCTTCAAGACGCGCGGCCTGCCGGCGGACGCGCTGACGATCGCCACGGTGGAGACCGGGATCGCGCTGCGCGCCTTCGACGCCGAGCGACTTGACGGGGCGCTCTGCATCCGCGACTCGGCGCCGGGGGAGTCGCTGGAGGGACGGCCGGGGGAGCTCTCGCACGGGACCCTGGTGATCGCCGACGAACGTGCCCCCGCCGGTCTCCTCTTCGGCGCCACCGGCGAGGGCCGGGGGGTCGGGCGCGGCACCCGTCGCATCGCAATCGCCGCGGTCCAGGTTGATGGCGTTCCTCAGATTGCCGTCGACGAGGCGCTCTGGATGGTCGCGACAACCCTCGCCGTGTGACGCGCGTGGCCGCTTAACAGTCCCACTGTCTTCGGGTCTTCGGCTTGATCTACACTCGTGAGCGGGCTTATGCCGGATCTGCTGGACCGAGAGATACGCACTGCGCTTCGCGTGGATGGCGACGAGCGGCTCGCCAGGGCGGAGCTGCGGCGTCAGATCGGCCGCCTCGAAGCGCAACTCGGCTCACTCTTCGCCGACGCCTTCCCGCGCCTGCGGATCGACGCCGGGGTCGCGGCTGTCTCGAATGAGCCGCGGGCGCTTGGCCTGGGCGACCTGGAGGCGGTCCGCGACTCGCTGGCGATGCGGATCGGCGACGCCCGGCGCCAACTGCAGGAGCGCGGCGAGCTCGAGACCCGCAACCGCGAGTTGCTGGGGCGGATGCTGACCGCGCCGGCCGAGCACAAGTGGCTACGGATCTCACGCGCCGACGTCGGTGAGCCCGGCTGCGGCCACTGGCATTCCCGCCCCCGTCTTGGCCCGCTCGGCATGCTGATGGGCTGGTGGCGGGTCAGGGTTTCCTCTGGATGCCCGTTATCCGGGCGGCTTGCGGCCGTTGAGCGAGAGAGGTAAGAAAGCCCCCAGGGCCGACGAGCGACCGCCCGCGCCATGGGGGTCGTTTCCCCTTGCCGAGCTGACTGTCCTCGCCGGCATCGTCACCCTCGTCGTTGGGGTCGTGAGCAAGAGCCCGACCGCGATCGGCGTCGGCGTCGTGCTCGCCGCCCTCGGCGGCCTCGAGGTCTCGGCCCGCGAGCACTTCGCCGGCTACCGCTCGCACACGACCCTGCTCGCCGGCACCGTTTTCGTGCTGGTAACCGGCGCCCTCTTCTACCTGGCCGGGCTGATCTTGGCCATCTGTCTCGCCGCCGGCGCAGTCGCTTTCATCGCCGCCTTCCTGGCTCTGCGCCGCGCTTTCCAGAGGGCCTCCGGCGGCCTCTCCTTCAAAGCCGGCGGCCTCAGAGGCTGACGGTCCTGCTCAGACGAGGACCGCTTCGCGTGAGCGTGGATTGAGCGCGGTGGTCAGCATCGCGCGCTGGCGGGGGGTCAGCGTGCCGAGGCGCTTGTTCTCACTGAGGGCAAGCGCTTGCAGAAGCTTGCGAGCGCGGGTGCGGCCCCAGCGGCGCTGGCTGGTCAGCAGCTCGGCCAGGGTCATGCTTTCGGTCTCCCAGGGGCATTCCCGGATCACCTCGGCGACGTCGACCTCGCCCCGCCCAATCGATCGCTTCAGCTCCGCTCTGGCGAGCCGCACACGATTGGCGCGCGCCAAGGCCTGCATGTGCTGCGGTGTCTGGGCCGCGATTGCGGTCGTCGAAGCAGGGGCGATCGATATTTCCACTGAGATTCCTCCCTCTAGGGGTTGTTGACTGGCTCCTACACCGGCCGGCTCTGCCCGGCTCGGTTGAGTTGAACTGCCGCCACCGCTCCCTCCTGACCCAGAAGCGTTTGGCGAAGGGGCCAAGCTATGCGCTTGGGACGGCGAGCGTCAACCCGCAGTCAGCGAAGAGCCGACGGCCCGTTCGCTAAGAGCATCTTTTTCTCGCCGCGATCCGCCTTGTCCAGAATTGGACAAGGCGGAAACTACCCCCGCTGGGGTATGGATAGCCACTCACGTACGAGGAAGCTCAGGAAAGTCCTCAATGGTGCGGGAGATCGTCTCCAGCGCGCGGTCGAGGTGCTCGCGCTCGTGGGTCGCCATCAGGCTCGTTCGCAGCAAGGCGCCACCCGGCGGCACCGCCGGGTGGATGGCGACGTTGGTGTAGACGCCGGCATCGAACAGCGCCTTCCAAAACAGCACCGCCTGCCAGTCGTCGCCGACCATTACCGGCACGACCGGCGTGGTCGCGATCGTGCCGTCGGGCAGGGTCCCTGGCTCGACTACTTTTAGGCCCAGACCGCGCAGCCCTTCGCGCAGGTAAGAGGCGTTGCCGAGCAGGGCGTCGAACAGCTTGGGGCCGTCGGAGCGGATCACACGCAGCGCCGCCAGCGCGGCGCCGACCGCCGCCGGCACAGCCGAGGCGCTGAACATGAAGGAGCGCGAGGCAATCCGCAGGTACTCGATCACGTCGGCGGGGCCAGCAATGAAGCCACCGCAGGAGGCGAGGCTCTTGGAGAAGGTCCCCATCCGCAGGTCGACCTCGTCCTCGAGCCCGAACAGCTCGCTAGCCCCCGCGCCACGTGCGCCGAGCACGCCGGCGCCGTGCGCCTCGTCGACCATCAGCCGCGCCCCGTAGCCGCGGCAGAGCTCGACGATCCGCGGCAGGTCGCAGACGTCGCCCTCCATCGAGAAGACCCCATCGACGACCACCAGCACGCCGCCGCCGTCCTCGCCTGCCCGCTGCAGCATCTTCTCCAGCTTGTCCATGCGGTTGTGGCGGAAGGGGCGCAACTTCGCCCCGGAGAGCTTGCAGCCGTCGAGGATCGAGGCGTGGTCCCCGGCATCGCAGATCACCGTGTCGCCCGGCTCGAGGATCGTCCCCAAGCAGCCGACGTTTGCCTGGTATCCGGTGGTGAAGGCGATCGCGTCCTCGGTGTTCATCCACCCTGCGATCTCGCCCTCGAGCTCGATGTGGAGAGGCGTCGTCCCGTTCATGAAGCGCGAGCCCGTCAGCGCGGTCCCGTAGGTCTCTAGGGCTTCGCGGGCGCCTTGCTTGACCCGCTCGTCGCCGGTGAGCCCCAGGTAGTTGTTGGAGCCGAGCATCACCACCTCGTGACCCTCTACCTCCATGATCGGGCCCGCCTCGGACTCGATCAGGCGGAAGTAGGGAAGCAGGTCGTGCTGCTTGGCTGCTTCGAGCTGCTCGAGCCGCTCGTGGCTGCGGGCCTTCTCGAAGACGTCGACGGGGGCCTTTGCGGTTTCGCTCATGCTCGAAGTGTAGGTTCCGGTTCCCGTGTCAAGCGTTGAAATCCGCCCCGTCCGCTCCCGGCGCGAGCTCAAGCGCTTCGTCAAGCTCCCCTTCCGGCTCCATCGCAACAGCCCGCAATGGGTGGCGCCACTGATCTACGAGCGGATGGAGTTCCTCAACCGCGAGAAGAACCCCTGGTTCGAGCACGGCGAGGCCGAGTATCTGATCGCCGAATGCGACGGCGAGCCGGTGGGGCGGATCACGGCCCAGATCGACGAGCTCTGGGATCAGACGCAGGGCGGCAGCGACGCGATGTTCGGTTTCTTCGAGACCGTCGACGATCCGGCTGTGGCGGCCGCCCTGCTCGACGCCGCCACCGAGTGGGCCGCGGCTCGAGGCCGTAGCCGCATCCTCGGCCCGATGGACTTCACCACCAACGACGAGGTCGGGATCTTGATCGAGGGCTACGAGCTGCGGCCCTACATCCTCGAGAACTGGCACCCACCCTTCTACAGAGATCTGCTCGAGGCTCAGGGCTTCGGCAAGGCGATGGACCTGCTCATGTGGGAGCTGGAACTTGGCAGCCTCAAGGAGGGCGAGAGCTTCGATCCCTCGATTCACGCCGCGGCCGAGAGGGCGCTGAGTGACGAAGGGGTGACGATCCGCAACATCGACAAGGGCAACCTGGAGCACGAGATGCGTCTTTTCACTCCCGTCTACAACGATGCCTGGTCCGACAACTGGGGGTTCGTCCCGCCGACCGACGCGGAGATCGCCTTCCACGCCAAAACCCTCAAGCAGGTGATCGACGAGGACTGGGCCTACATCGCCGAAAAGGATGGCGAGGCGATTGGCGCCGCGCTCACCCTGCCCGACATCAACCAGGTGCTGGCCAAGATGGGCGGGCGGCTGCTGCCCTTCGGCTGGCTCCACTTCCTGCTCGGCAAGCGCAAGATCGATCGCCTGCGGGTCTTCGCGCTCGGCGTCAAGCATGAGTACCACCACACCGGGGTCGCCGCCGGTCTCTACCTCAAGCACCTCGAGACGGCCGGCAAGCCGGGCGCGATCGAAGGCGGCGAGATGGGCTGGATCCTGGAGACCAACGAGGCGATGAACAGGGCGATGGAGGGGATGGGCGGCAAGGTGGTCAAGCGCTACCGCATCTACGAGAAGGCGATTGACGGCGCTTAAAGGCGCAGTTTCCGGCTTTGCCGCTGGCTGGGGCCGAGCGCATCGCTACAGTCGGCTGAGTGAGCGAGTTTGAGCTTGAGCCAGTTCGAGTCCGGGTCCTGCCGCATGACGCTCCCGGTGCGCTGGCCCTTCGCAGCGAGGCCCGTACCGCTGCAATAGCGGCTGTCGGCGGTGTCCTCGCGGGGGCCGCGACCGTGGCGGCGGTTCGCGCGGTGGGCGCCGTGGCGAAGAAGTCGCAGGGACAGTTGCTGCCGCGCCGGAGCCGCCAGCCAAAGGTCGTGGCGAGCCGCTCCTTCCTCGTTGACGTGCACCTGCTCGGCCGTTGAACAGCCCGCCGACGGGCCTAAAAGGGGACCCCAAGTCCCCTTTTAGGCCCGTCGGCGGCGGGTTGGAAGTGGAGATGTCGCCGCCGTCGCCGTTTCGGCTGCCGGCCTACGGAGGCGAGGATGGGGTGATGCGAGTCGGCGGCGGCGTCGTCTCGCGGCTGTTGCGGGCCGGGGAGAGCCCGGTCCTGGTGCGCGCTTGGCAGCCGGCGGGGAACCGCGTCGTGCTGCGTGCCGAGCCGGTCGACCCCGTGGCAGTGGCCGCGCCACGGGCAGTCCCGCCGCTGTCCAGCCGCCCCGCCGGCCCGGCACAGCTGCGCCTGGCGGTCGAGCGGATGCGCTTCGCGCTCGGCGTCGACGACGATCTCGGCGAGTTCTACCGCCGCTTCCGCCGCGATCCGTTGCTCGGCCCGCTGCTGCGCCGACGCCCCTGGCTGCGACTGCGGCGTCGACCCTTTGCCTGGGAGGCGCTTGCCTGGGCCGTGGTCAAGCAGCTGATCGAGACCGAGCGGGCGGCCCGCATCCAGCGCCGCATCGTCGGTCGCTGGGGCTCTCGCCTGGGGCGGGACCGAGGCGCGCTGCGCGACGTGCCGGCCGCGGCGACGATCGCCGGCCGCGCGCCGGCAGAACTCACCGCGATGGACCTTTCGCCGGGCCGGGCGATCGCCCTGCGGGCGGCCGCCCGCGAGATCGCCGCCGGCCGCTGCGATCCGGCCGACCCCGGCGGCGACAAGCGGCTACTCGCCATTCCCGAGATCGGCCCCTGGACCGTGCAATGCCTGGGGCTGTTCGGACGCGGCGATCCCGACTCGCTCCCGGCCGGCGATCTGATCTACCTGAAGCTGGTCGGCCGTCTTGCTCGCCTCGGCCGCCGTGCCACGGTCGAGGAGGTCGAGGAGTTCTACGCGCCGTACGCGCCCTTCCGCGGTCTCGCAGGCTTGTGGACCATCGGTTTGTTGCGGGCCTATCCCCCAGCGGGATAGGCCCGTAGATCAAGGAACACTCCGTGCTGCCGATACGCAGGCATGGAACGCGTGGGTGAGATGGGCTCTGGTGGCGAGGGCTGGCCCGAAGAGCGGGTCACCGAGTTCCTCGACGAGATCTCTTCGGCGGGCGACGATTACCGCCGCCTGGTCGAGCGCCTGCCCGCGATCGTATATTCCTGCGAGCGAGGGGAGCGGGGGCGCTGGCGCTATGTCAGCCCGCAGGTCGAGCAGATCCTTGGCTACAGCCCGGAGGAGTGGATGGCGGACCCCAACCTCTGGGCCGAGCGGCTTCACCCCGACGACCGCGAGCGGGCGCTCGAGCAGGAGACCCGCGCGATCGGTGACGAGAGCGTCGTTCCACCAATCGACTACCGGATGATCACCCGCGACGGCGCCACCGTCTGGATCCTCGACGAGGCGGTGCTCGAGCCCGACAGCGAGGGGACCCAGGTCTGGCACGGCGTCCTCTACGACATCACTGAGCGCAAGATCGCCGAGCAGGAGCTGCGCAGAGCGGCGGCCCAGCAGGCCGCGGTGGCGCGGCTGGGCCGCTATGCGCTGCAGGACGGCGACCCGGCGAGGTTGGCCAAGCAGGCGGTTCCGCTGATGACTGAGATCGATGGGGTCGAGGCGGCCTGCGTCTGGGAGGCCGGCCGCGAGGGACGCCGCCTCCACCTCCGCGCCGGGCTCGAGGAGCGCGGTGGCGGCGCCGAGCGCCGCGCCTCGGCGGCGCGCGACTCCCACGCAGGGGCGGCGCTGGAGTCGGGCCTGCACGTGATCGTCGACGATTGGACCAGCGAGAAACGCTTCTCGATGCCGCCGGCGTTGCGGGTGCTGGGTGTGCGCAGCAGCCTCGCGGTGCCGATCGCCGGCAAGGAGCGGCCTTTCGGCGTGCTCGACATCCACTCCACTCAGCCGAGCCGGTTCACCCCCCAGGACGTCCACTTCGCGCAGGCCTCGGCAAACGTGCTGGCCGACGCGCTGGAGCGCCACAGCGCCGATGAGGCGCTGCGCCACCGCGTCCTGCACGACACGCTGACCGGCTTGCCCAACCGGCACAGCTTCGTCGACTCGCTGCGCGACGCCCTGCGCCGCAGCATCGCCTCGGGCTCGCCGGTCGGCATCCTCTTCCTCGACCTCGACCACTTCAAGCTGATCAACGACAGCATCGGCCACCACGCCGGCGACGAGCTGTTGCAGGCGGTGGCGCCGCGCCTGCGGGCTCACCTGCGGCCCGGGGACATCGTCGCCCGCTTCGGCGGCGATGAGTTCGGCATCCTCGTCGACCGCCTCACCGACGAGGAGGAGGCGGTGGCGATCGCCGACCGGGTGGCGAGCGCCTTTTCTGAGCCCTACCCGATGGGCGGCGCCGATCACTTCGTCACCGCCAGCGTCGGGATCGCCATCGCCCGGCCGACAGGCCGCGAGCCGGTCGACGCCGAGCTGCTGATCCGCGACGCCGACGCGGCGATGTACCGGGCGAAGGAACGGGGGAGGGGACGCTGCGAGGTCTTCGACGCCGCGATGCGAGCGCGCGCCGTGCGCCGCCTGGAGACCGAGCGCGAGCTGCGCCACGCGCTCGACCGCGACGAGCTGGAGCTGCACTACCAGCCGGTGATCGCGCTGGGCAGCGGTGAGATCGTCGGCCTCGAGGCCCTGGTGCGCTGGAACCACCCCGAGCGCGGCCTGCTCGATCCCGGTGAGTTCGTCTCGATCGCCGAGGACAGCGGCCTGATCGAGCCGATCGGGCGCTGGGTGCAGGAGACCGCCAGCCGCCAGGCGCTCGGCTGGCACGACCTCCGTCCCGACCAGCGCCCCCTCGACGTCTGCGTCAACCTCTCGGCGCGGCAGGTGGCGCACCGCGAGCTGGCCGACTCGGTGCGCGAGATCCTCGCCCGCACCGGCCTTGACCCGGTCAACCTGCGGCTGGAGGTGACCGAGAGCGTCCTGGTCGAGGAGTCGGCCAGCGCCACCGCGACGCTGGAGGCCCTGAGCGAGATCGGCGTCCGCCTCGTCCTCGACGATTTCGGCACCGGCTACTCCTCGCTGGCCTACCTCAACCGCTTCCCCTTTGACGCGCTGAAGATCGACCGCTCATTCGTCGAGGGCCTGGGGATCGAACAAGAGCGTACGGCGATCGTCGAGGCGGTGATCGGGATGGCCCGCGCCCTCTCTCTCGACGCGATCGCCGAGGGGGTCGAGAACGAGGCTCAACTCTCCGAGCTGCGCCGCCTCGGCTGCGACTTCGCCCAGGGCCACCTCTTCTCACGCCCGCTCACGTCGCAGAAGGTGACAAGCCTGCTGCGCGAGGGCGCCTTCGATCTAATCGGGGATCTTGCCCGCTAGGTAAGCGTTGCTGAGCACCTGGGCGGTGGTCGGACGCCCGGAGATGAGTCCGTTCTGCTGCATCCAGGCGATGAACGCCTTCCACCTGGCCGGGTCCATGGCGCCGCGCTTGGAGAGCAGCGGCAGGGTCGCCCCGACCTCGGCCCGGGTCAGTTTGGGGTCGAGGTTGGAGTTGGCTTCCAGCAGCGCCTTCGTGGTCGCGTTCGGGCTCTTGATCGCGGCCGCCGTGCCGCGCGCCAGCGCTGCCAGGAAGAGGCGGATCGACTCCGGGTTTTCTTCGAGGCGGTTGCGCTTGGCGACGAGCACCAGCTCGTCGTAGCTCGGCACGCCGAGCTTGTCGACCGGGGTGACGACAGGATCTTTGCCACGCAGCCGCAGGTCGACACCCTCGACGTTGCTGAAGCCGCCGAGCATCGCCTGCGCGCGCCCGCCGACCAACGCCGGCAGCAGCCCGTAGCCGACGTTGACGGTATTGACGTCGGAGGGGGTCAGCTTGGCGCGAGCGAGGATCGTCTGCAGGTAAGCGTCCTGGTAGGGGATGCCCGCGGTGGCGATCGTCTTGCCGCGCAGATCGGCGACGCCGCCGATCCCAGACTTCTTCAGCCAGATCAGCGAGGTCAGCGGGCGGGCGACGATGGCGCCAACGGCGACCACGTCGAGTCCCTGTTCGGAGGCCAGCAGCACCTCTGGCTCATAGGAGATCGCGAGGTCGGTCTGTCCCGCGGCGACTTGCTTGATCGGCGCCGCCGGGTCGGACGGGGTTTGGATCGAGACGTCGAGGCCGGCGTCGGCGAAGTAGCCGAGCTTCTGCGCCATGTAGATCCCGGCGTGGTCTGGGTTCGGGTAGAAGTCGAGCGTCAGGCTGAGCGGTTCGGTTTTGCCCCCGCCTTCCTCGCTCTTCTCGCCGCAGGCGGCCAGCCCCAGGGAGAGGGCGAGCATGGCGAGGGCGAGGGCGATCGCCGGCAGTCGGGGGAACCTCATCCCCTGCTTTCTATCGCCAAGTGACGATGCGGCGCTCTGCGAGCGCTATCAGGCCGAAAAGCGCGAGGGCGATCGCGGTCAGGACGGAAGCTGCGGCGAACATCCGCGCCGTCTCGAGGAGGGCACTGTCCTGCCGTATGAGGACCCCGAGTCCCGAGTCCGCCCCCACCCACTCGCCGAAAATCGCTGCGATTGGCGCAAAGGTGGCGGCGATCCTGGCGCCACTGAAGACGAAGGGGAGGGCAGTAGGCGCTTCGACCCTCCACAGAACCTGCCAACGGGAGGCGTCGAGGGTGCGCATCATCTTGGTCGCCTCGGGGTCAACCGAACGCAGGCCGTCGGTTGCGTTGACGGTGATCGGGAAGAAGCAGATCAGCGCTACGACCACCAGCTTCGGGCCGATCCCAAAGCCGAACCAGACGAGCAGGACCGGGGCGATGACGAGGATCGGGATTGCCTGCGAGGCGACCATCAGCGGGTAGAAGGCGCGGCGCAACGTACCGGAGAGGCGGAGCAGGACGGCGAAGCCGAGCCCTGCGGCAAGGCCGCAGAGGAAGCCGAGCAGGATCTCCCGCAGGGTGACCCAGGCGTTTTCGGCCAGCAGCGAGCGGCTCTCCCACAGGGCCGAGGCGATTTCGGCGGGGGAGGGGACGAGGAAGTCTTCGAGGTTGAGCACGCTCGCCAGCGCGCCGCTGCTCGCCGCGATCTGCCAGAGGCCGATCAGCGCCGCGAGAACGAGGGTGGGGAGGGCCCAACGTTTCACTGCGATCCCTCGTGCAGCGCCGCCAGCGCGCGCTCGCGGACGGCGACGAAGGACCGCGCGGTGACCGCGGAGTCGCGGTCCGACGCGCGCGGGGCGGGAGGGCTCAGCTCCTCGACCACGCGGCCGGGTCGGGCCGAGAGCACAGCGACGCGGTCAGAGAGGTAGAGCGCCTCCTCGACGTCGTGGGTGACGAGGACCACGGTGCGCGGATCCGCCGCCAGCGCCCCAGCCAGCCAGCCCTGCATCTCGGCGCGGGTTATCGCGTCGAGCGAGGCGAAGGGCTCGTCGAGCACCAGCACTGGCTTGCCGGAGACAAGGGTGCGCAGGAATGCGACCCGCTGCCGCATCCCGCCCGAGAGCTCGGCCGGCCGCGCGCGCTCGAAGCCGGCCAGGCCGAAGCGCTTGAACAGCTGTCCCGCCTCGGCCCGCGCCGCGCCGCGGCGGACGCCGCGGTTGCGCAGGGCCAGCGCCGCGTTGTCGATCGCGTTGAGCCAGGGCAACAACATGTCGCGCTGCGGCATGAAGGCGCAGCGGGCCAGGCGTTCGGCTGGATTGTCGGCGCCGCCCACTTCGACCGCTCCCACGCTCGGCTGCTGCAGGCCGGCTATCAGCTCGAGCAGGGTCGACTTGCCGCAACCCGAGGGTCCGACCAAGCCGAGCACGCCGTGCGCCTGTACCTCGAGATCGAGGCGCTCGATCGCCTGCAGCTCCCCGTAGCTGTGCTCGAGTCCCCGGATCGAGACGGCAGCCGCGGGCGAATCCCCCTTGGAAGGCAATGCCCCGGCGCCGGCGAAGTCCTCAGTTCTCGTGGCCACCTTGGTATCCTGGCGCACTCCCCGCTCCTGACCAAAACGGTCAGGAAAGTCGATAACCACCTGTGGGGCATTTGATGGACCCGGCAATAATCATCTTTGGACTAGGGATCGGCGTGCTCGTCGGCATGACGGGCATGGGCGGGGGATCCCTGATGACGCCGTTGCTGATCCTGATCTTCGGGATCCAGCCGACCACGGCGATCGGCACCGACATCTTCTACTCGGCCGTCACCAAGACGGTCGGCGGCTGGCGCCACCTGCGGATGAAGACGGTCAACATGGAGCTGGTCAAATGGCTGGCCCTGGGCAGCGTCCCGGCCGCCGTGGGTGGGGTGGCGCTGGTCTCCGTGATCGAGCGGAATGTCGGCGAAGACCGGCTCGACTCGCTCGTCTACGCGGTCCTCGGCGGCACCCTGCTGATGGTCGGCATCATCACCCTCGCGCGAGCATTGATCCTGCGCAACCTGGTCGACGAGCGCGATCGCTTCGACGTCGAAAGGCGCCACAAAGTCGCGGCGGTCCTGATCGGCGCCACCACCGGCTTCGTGATCGGGATCACCTCGGCCGGCTCGGGAACCGTGATCGCGATCCTGCTGATCGCCGTCTACCGCCTGGCGCCGAAAAAGGTCGTCGGCACCGATGTCTTCCACGCCGCCGTGCTGCTCTGGGCGGCGGGCATCGCCCACTGGGTCGGCGGCAATGTCGACTTCACCCTCGCCGCCAACATCCTGATCGGCTCGATCCCGGGGGTCGTGATCGGCGCCGCCCTCTCGAGCAGGGCGCCGCAGGGCTTCATCCGCACCGCCCTCGGCCTGGTCCTGGTCGGCTCGGGAATCGTCACGATCCAGAAGGGCGATCCAAACGTCTGGCCCATCGCAGCTCTCGTCGCGGCAATCGGGCTCGGCTCAATTCTCGCTGCCCCCCGCATCCTCCACCGTCGCCGCGAACGCGAAGCGAAGCAAGCGCTCGACCGCTCGCGCGAGTTGGCGCCTGACACGATCGGCTGACTGATTAACTAAGTGTCATGCGCGTCTCAGCCAAGGCCGATTACGCCGTGCGCGCCGCCGCTGAGCTGGCGGCCGCCGGGGACGAGCCCGTCAAGGGCGAGCGACTGGCCGAGGCGCAGGACATCCCGCTGCAGTTCCTCGAGCACATCCTCCTGGAGATGAAGCACCACGGCATCGTCCGCGCCCGCCGCGGCGCCAAGGGCGGTTACTGGCTGGCCAAGCCGGCCGACGCGATAACCGTCGCCGACGTCGTCCGTGCCGTCGAGGGCCCGATCGCACACGTCCAATCCTCGCCGCCGGAGGCGATCGAGTACCGCGGCCACGCCGAGCATCTGCAGGAGGTCTGGATCGCCGTCCGCGCCAACCTCCGCGCCGTTCTCGAGCACGTCACCCTCGCCGACCTGGTCAGCGGCGAGCTTCCCACTTTCGTCGAGGACCTCGCCGCCTCGCCGGACGCCTGGGCTCCCCGCTAAACGGGGAGCCGGGGCATCCAGGGCTGGCGCGGGTGCGCGTCGCGTTCCGGATAGATTCCCAAATATGCACCGAGAGTTTAGAAAGCTCCTTCATTTGGCGGAGGGGCAATCGCAATGGGTAGTCGCGACCTTCCTCGACGTACGAGGGTTCTCTTCCTTCGCTGGGATAGCGGAGTCAACCGACACGGCCGAGTTCTTGAAAAGCGTCTACCTGCGGATTCTCGACGACTACTTTCCAAACGCCGATTTCTTCAAGCCCACTGGCGATGGCCTCATGATCCTTGAGGGATACACCCGCGAGACCCTGGAAGAAAGGGTCAAAGCGGGGGTCGAGACGAGCGTGCGGCTCGTCAAAGAGTTCCCGAGCCTATGCGACGACGACCCGATGGTGAACTTCGATGTCCCCGCCGAGTTGGGTGTAGGACTCGCCCGTGGATCGGCCACGTCATTGACGGCTGACGGCAAGGTGCTCGACTTCTCTGGCCGGCCACTCAACCTCGCCGCTCGGCTTATGGATCTTGCTCGCCCGTCGGGGGTTGTGTTCGATGAGTCCTTGGGACTCGAACTGCTCCCGGACGAAGTGAGGGAGCAGTTCACCCGTGACACCGCATACGTCAAGGGTCTTGCAGAAGATGTCCCCCTGACCGTCTTCTGTATGAGCGGATACACGCGAATTCCGGAGTACAACAAGTCACCGATGAACCGATTCATTCGATTCACCGAACCAGAGGAAACGATCACGTTCAAGGACCTGCAAGAGCGTGGCCCGACCTATCGACACCCACTCAAACGTAAGCCCGCCAAGCAGGACGGCATTGAGGTTCACGTCAAATACCCGCTTGTCCGTGCCAACAAGACCAAACACCCGAAGTTGGACCGTGCTGCAACGGTTACGGCGACCTACCTGCACGCGGCGGGGCGGGACTACGCCCTGGTGGACTACTCATCTTTGATCACGCGGATAGACGCGAGCGGTGTCAAAGGCCCCTGGAGGGTGCGCATCGCGGTCGAGTACTCGATCGTCGACCCTGATGTCTCCGCCGCCGACGGGGTTCCGGCCTAGCCGCGACTCGAACCGCCTTTCCGCGCAAAGGGCAAAAGGGGCTGTCGTATCTGCCCGATCAAGCGGCCTGCCGTCACGTTCCTGACTTTGCTGATCGACTTTCTGCTAAGGTGCCCGCCTTCATTCTTCACCAACTTCATCAAGAAAGAAGGGAAGGGTTAGATGACGAACCCTGGCAAGGGTAGGAAGACCGTTGGATTTGGCCTTGTGGCCGCCCTGATTGCGCTGGTTGCGATCGTGGTGACCGGCTGCGGCAGCAGCAGCAACTCGAGCTCGAGCTCCTCGGGCGGCGGCACGCTCGACGTGGTCGGCTACTCGACCCCCGAATCCGTCTACCAGGAAAGTCTCGAGCCCGGCTTCCAGGCCACCCCGGCGGGCTCCGGCGTCAGCTTCAGCAACTCCTTCGGCGCCTCCGGCGACCAGAGCCGCGCGGTCGCGGCGGGTCAGCCCGCATCGGTCGTCCACTTCGCCCAGGCCGGCGACATGGAACGGCTGGTCGAAGAAGGGCAGGTCGACAAGAGCTGGGACAAGCAGCCCTACGGCGGCATCGCTCAGGACTCGGTCGTCGTGATCACCGTCCGCAAGGGCAACCCGAAGGGGATCCATTCCTTCGACGATCTGCTGACCAAGGACGTCGGCATCGTCACCCCCAACCCGTTCAGCTCGGGCGCTGCGCGCTGGAACATCATGGCCGTCTACGGCACTGAGATCAACGCGGGCAAATCCCCCGAAGAGGCCCTCGAAGCGGTCAAGACCGTGCTCGAAAAGACCAAGGCGCAGCCAGGCAGCGCCCGCGATGCGCTCGCCGCCTTCACCCAGGGAGAGGGCGACGTGCTGCTGGGCTACGAGAACGAGGCGATCAAGGCCGAAAAAGAAGGCGAAGAAGTCGAACACGTGATCCCGCCTTCGACGATCCAGATCGAAACCCCGATCGCCGTCACCAAGGAAGCGCCCGAGCCCGCCGCTCAGGACTTCCTCAAGTACATCTGGTCGAACGCCGGGCAGGAAATTTGGGCGGAAAACGGCTACCGCCCGGTCAATCCAAAACTCGTCGACCCGGTGCAGTTCCCGACCCCGAAGGAACTGTTCAAGATCAGCCAGTTCGGCGGCTGGGGCAAGGTCAACGAAGAATTCTTCGACGAAGAAACCGGTTCGGTGGCCAAGATCGAGGGCGAACTCGGAGTCTCGACCTCCGGCTAGCCGATGGAGGCGCATTCGGCGACAGCCTCAGCACCCCGGGCGGGCATCCGCCTGCCCGGGGTCGGAGCCGGCCTCGGCCGGGGGACGGTCGTGCTCTACCTGAGTGCGATCGTTCTGCTGCCGCTGGCGGCGGTTGTCAGCCAGTCGCTTGAAAAAGGGATCGGGGGCTTCTGGGAAGCGGTCACCTCGCCCCTGGCGGTCTCCTCGCTGGAGCTGACCGTGATCTGCTCGCTGATCGTGGTCGTGATCAACGCGATCTTCGGCACGATCATCGCCTGGATCCTCGTCCGCGACGAGTTTCCCGGCAAGAGCTTCGTCAACGCGGTCATCGACCTCCCCTTCGCCCTGCCGACGATCGTCGCCAGCCTCACCCTGCTGGCGCTCTACGGCAACGAAAGCCCGCTCGGCGTCCACCTCGCCGCGACGCGGGCCGCAGTTGTCGTCGCCCTTCTCTTCGTCACGCTGCCGTTCGTGGTGCGGGCGGTGCAGCCGCTGCTGCTCGAGATGGACCGCGAGATGGAGGCGGCCGCGGCATCGCTGGGGGCCGGCGGCTTCACCATCTTCCGCCGCATCATCTTCCCCAACCTGCTCCCCGGCCTGGCCGCCGGTGTCGCCCTCGCCTTCGCTCGCGCACTCGGCGAGTTCGGCTCGGTCCTCCTCTTCGCCGGCGGGCTTCCCCAGACGATGGTGTCATCGATCTTCATCCGTCAGCAGATCGAGTCCGGCAACGACATCGGTGCCTCCGCCGTCTCGGTGGTTCTCCTCGCCGCCTCGCTTCTGCTGCTGGCGATCGTGACGCTGGTCCAGCGCTGGGGCAGTCGCCACGAACGAAGCAGCGGTGGCGGCCTGACCGTGATGCCGATGAGCGGTGAGGACTTCACCGTGGAGAAGGATCCCGATGAGGACGGCTAACTCCGATGCCAGCCGCTGGGGCCTGCGCGTCCTCGGGCTCGGCTACCTGACGCTGCTGCTGCTGGCGCCCCTGGCGATGATCTTCTACAAGACTTTTGAGCACGGCCTGGCGCCGCCGATCGACGCGATCACCTCGCCCGACGGGCTCCACGCCCTCAAGCTGACGCTGATCACGGTCGCGATCGCGGTGCCGCTCAACACCGTCTTCGGCATCGGCTGCGCGCTGCTGCTCGTTCGCCACCGCCGCAAGGGCAACGCGGTGATCGACGCCGTCATCAACCTGCCCTTCGCGATCTCGCCGATCGTGATCGGCCTCTCGCTCTTCCTCCTCTACGGGACCGGCGGCTGGCTCGGGCCGACGCTCGCCGAAGCGGGGATCAAGGTCCTCTTCTCGGTTCCGGGAATCGTCCTCGCCTGCATCTTCGTCTCGCTGCCCTTCGTCGTCCGCGAGACGGTGCCGGTGCTGCAGGAGATCGGCACCGACCAGGAGCAGGCCGCCTCGACGCTGGGCGCCAACGCCTGGCAGACCTTCTGGCGCATCACCCTGCCGGCGATCCGCTGGGGCGTCGCCTACGGGGTCGTGCTGACCACCGCGCGCGTGCTCGGCGAGTTCGGCGCGGTGACGATCGTCTCCGGCTCGATCTCGGGACAGACCCAAACGCTGCCGCTCTTCGTCGAGAAGCAGTTCGCGAACTTCAACCTGCCGGGCGCCTACGGCGCCTCGATCGTGCTCGCGATTCTGGCCCTCTCAACCCTGTTGGCAATGAACCTGCTCAAACGAAAGGAGGACGCCTGATGGGAATCACAGTCGAGGGAGCATCGAAGCGCTTCGGTGACTTTCAGGCGCTTCAAGACGTATCGATCGATGTCCCGAACGGATCGTTGACCGCCCTGCTGGGCCCGAGCGGCAGCGGCAAGTCGACCCTGCTGCGGACGATCGCCGGGCTCGAGACGCTCGACAGCGGCCGCGTCCTGATCGACGACGAGGACGTCTCCAGCAAGCCGGTGCAGAAGCGCGAGGTGGGCTTCGTCTTCCAGCACTACGCCGCCTTCAAGCACATGACCGTCTACGAGAACGTCGGCTTCGGGTTGAAGATCCGCAAGTGGCGCAAGCCGCAGATCCAGGAGCGAGTGCACGAGCTGTTGCGTCTCGTCCAGCTCGACGGATTGGCGGAGCGCTACCCCTCACAGCTCTCGGGCGGGCAGCGCCAGCGCATGGCCCTAGCCCGGGCGCTGGCGGTCCAGCCTCAGGTGCTGCTGCTCGACGAGCCCTTCGGCGCGCTCGACGCCAGGGTGCGCAAGGACCTGCGCGCCTGGCTGCGTCGCCTGCACGACGAGATGCACGTGACGACGATCTTCGTCACCCACGACCAGGAGGAGGCGATGGACGTCGCCGGGCAGCTGGTGGTGATGAACGAGGGCCGGGTCGAGCAGTCGGGAACCGCCGACGATCTCTACGACCACCCGGCCAACGAGTTCGTGATGAGCTTCGTCGGCGAGGTCAACCGGCTCGGCGAGCACTTCGTGCGGCCGCACGACATGGAGGTCGTGCTCGACCCCGGCGAGCGCACCGAGGAGGCGATGGTGCGGCGGATCGTCGCCCTCGGCTTCGAGATCCGGGTCGAGTTCGTGCTCGGCGACGGGACCGAGGTCTGGGCGCAGCTGACCCGCGCCGAGCTGCAGAAGCTCGAGCTGCGCGAGGGTCAGATCGTCCACCTGAGGCCCGGCCAGATCAAGAGCTTCAGCGGTGACTCGTCACCGTCCGGCGACCGTGGGGCCTCGACTCCCCGCGGCAAGCAGGGCGGCGACGACGCAGAAGTAACTGCAGCCGCCTGAAGGGGCGACGGGACGGGGCGCGCTTTGCCGGGTGGCGCCCCGTCCCATCTCGTCGCCGCTGTCGGGGCAGCTCCATTCTTCCGTTGGTGCTATTCTTGAGCTTAAGACTCAACAAACTTCAGAAAGGAACGCGATGAGCTCGAAAGGCACCACCAAGTTCACCTCGAGAGGCCGGCTCGCCGGTCTGATTCGCGACGAGGCCCCGGTCGGCCCCGGTCCCAACCGGGCCAACCGCGCCGCCCAGCGGGATCCGGGCCAGCCCTCGGTCGATGATGCCCTCTATTACCGTGCCCGTCTGATCCTCGGCGACTCCCTGGCTCGCCCCAGCCGCTGAGCGTAAAAAGCCGCCGACGGGCCGATGTCGGGCCTATATCTCCCGCTATCGGCCCGTCGGCGAGGGCTTCCGGTGCTTACGCGCCGCCGGCTTTCGCCGGGGCTTCGGCGGCTGCTGGCGCTTCTGGTGGCTGCGGGTAGGCCTGGACCGCGAGGTTCCAGCTTTTCAGCGTGAAGATGACTTTCGCGGCGCCGGCGTACTGGATCGCGACGGTATGACCGCCTTTGCCCAGCACCGTGGTCTGCGTCACCGTGTGCGCCAATGCTGCGGCTTTGGCGGCTTCGGAGGTCGGGGTGGCCGGGGCGAAGTTGACTTTCCCCGTCGTCTGCCCATCGATCAGGATCTGGATCGAGCAGGCGAGTTCCGCCGCCGGTTTGTCCGTGGTGCAGGTCGCCGTTCCCGAGAACGTGACCACCGTCGGCGCGATGCCCTTCGTCGCGAACGAGGTGAACGCGGTCGGGATGTAGCCCGCCGTCGTCGCCGAAGCGGAGAAGGGGGCCGTGCCGGCTGCGATGCTCACGATCGGCGTCAGCGGGGCGTCGGCCTTGGTCAGGTAGATGTTGCCGGCCGCTTTTTTCTTCAGGTAGAGCGCGTTGCCCTTCTTGTTGGTGACGTACAGGTGGGACGCCTTCTGGCTCGTGAGGAAGGACCCGGCGAACGAGGGGTTGGCGGCGACGACGGCGGCAAGCGCCGCCGCGACCGCGACCACAAGTGCCGCGCGGGGCCTGGACAGTCTTCTGCTGAGCAATGGAACCTCCGTGTTCAGGGCTTGCCGGGGAAGCCTTCTTTAGTAAAGAGGTCAATAAAGTACAGAAGGTGCTAGGGTCTTGTCGAGTAAGCCACTCAACAAGCTCTGGAACCCGGCAGGAAAGGAAGCAAATTCGCATGAGAAGCAAGAACCTCGCCATATCGGCGGTCGCCCTCCTGGGGCTCGCCGTGCCGGCGTCTGCCGGCGCCCAGACCTTGATCGGGTCGGGTTCGGTCGCCGCGCAGCCCGTGCTGCAGGCGCTCTTCGCCCAGTACACGAAGGTGACCAAAGGCAAGGTCAAGTTCGTCTACACCGCCAACGGCGGCAACGCCGGCGTCAAAGACGTCCAGAGCGGCGTCAGCCAGTTCGCGGGACAGGCCCGCACGCCGCTGCCCAGCGATGCCGGCACGACCTACATCAAGCTCTACCTCGACGGCCTCTGCATGGACGTCAACCCCAAGAACAAGCTGAGCGACATCAGCATCCAGCAGACCCATGACATCTACCGTGGGCTGCTCACCAACTGGAGCCAGATTCCCGGCTCCGGTCTCGACACCACGATCGACCCGGTCGGCCGCGATACCAATGGAGGGACCTACAACTTCTTCCTGCAGGCGGTCCTCAACAACGAACCGCCGGCGTCCAACGTCAACGCGCTGACCGCCGACGGCCTCGTCGTCAACGCGGTCAAGCAGGACCCGAACGCGATCGGCTACGACGGCCTCGCCTGGCAGGGCAAGGGCCAGAAGACGCTGAAGGTCAACGGCGTCAAATGCATTCCCTCGAAGATCAGCGTCGAGCCGCTCAAGTACCCGCTCTCGCGCTACATCTTCATCGTCCTGCCGACCGCCAACCCAAGTCCGGCGGTGCAGAAGTTCGTCGACTGGGCCCGCCGCGACGCGGTGGCGGGGGAAGTGATCGCCAAGGCCGGCGGGGTGCCCGCCTTCAACAAGAAGAAGTAAGTGGAGGACTCCTACCCCCAGGAGTACGGCCCACGGTGGTCGGATCGGCGCGTCGAGCAGATGCTCGGCGCGCTGGTCTGCGCCGTCGTGGCGCTGCTGCTGGCGATGATCGTCATCGTCTTCATCAAGGGGTGGCCTTCGTTCGCCCACAACGGCCTCGCCTGGTTCGGTCCCGGCGGCAACGTCGACGACCAGCTCAACGCGATCTTCCTCTCCGGCCAGGCGGGCGCCGAATACATCTACACCTTCCACGCTTGGCCGCTGATCTGGAGCACGCTGCTGATCACCGGTGGCGCGACCGCGATCGCCCTCTTTTCGGCGCTCTTCGTCACCGTCTTCATCGTCGAGTTCGCGCCCGAGTGGATGAGCAACGTCCTGCAGCCGGTCGTCCGCTTCCTCGCCAGCGTCCCCTCGGTGATCTATGGCCTGCTCGGCGTCCTGGTTCTGGTCCCGTTCATCGGCAACCACCTGGTCAGCGAGTCGCAGAAGGCCTCGGTCGCCGGCGTGATCTCACTCAGCGGCTACAGCGTGCTCGCCGCGGTCGTCGTGCTTACGGTGATGATCGCGCCGCTGATGGTCTCGATCTTCTCCGACGGTCTGCGTTCGGTGCGCCCGGGGTGGCTGGAGGGGTCCTTGGCCCTCGGTGTCAACCGCTGGCGCACGACCTGGAAGATCGCCGTCCGCACCGCCCGCCCGGCGATCGTCGCCGGCACGGTTCTGGCAACTGCGCGGGCGATCGGCGAGGCGGTGATGCTGGCGATGATCTCCGGCTCGGTCGGCTTCGCCCCGAACCCGGCCGACGGCGCCATCTTCGTCTTCGAGCCCTCGCGCCCGCTGGCGCCGACGATCGTCAAGAACATCGACCAGCTCAGCTCGCCGCCGGCGAACGCGACGCTGTTCGCGATCGCCACCGTGCTGCTCTTCTCGGCCGCGGCGCTCTCGCTGACCGGCTGGGCGACGCGGCGGGCGATGCGCAAATACGGAGCGACGGCCTGATGGGCGCTCCGGTCGCGACGCCACCCTCTGCCTCCCCGCCCGGCAGGAATCCGGCGCCCTCCGGCAAGGCGGCGGTCGAGGGCAGCGCCACCTGGCGGCTCAGCGACCGCATCGGCCTGGCGATCTGCTGGGCGCTGGGCCTGCTCTTCTGCGCGATCGCCATCGCGATCGTCGTCTACTTGCTGATCCAGGGAATCAAGTACCTGCGCCCGTCGATGCTGGTCACGCCCGCCTCGGCGGGGTTCGCCCAGAGCGAAACCGGCGGCTTCTCCGATGCCCTCGTCGGCACCCTGATCGTCGCTGTGATGGGAATCTCGATGGCCCTGCCGATCGGCATCGCGATCGCGGTCTGGCTGGTCGAGTACGGCCGGCCAGCCGGCCTCGCCCGGATCACCGAGTCGACGATCGAGGCGATCGCCGGCATCCCCTCGATCGTCCTCGCTCTGTTCGGCACGGTGATCTTCTCCAGCACCGCGCTCGGCTTCCTCAGCCGCGCCTCGGGCGGCGTCGTCTTCGGCCGCTCCTTCTTCGCCGCCTCGGCGATGCTCTCGCTGGTCGCGCTGCCGCTGGTCGTCGCCAGCACGCGCGAGGGCCTGCAGTCGATCCCCCGCCACGTGCGCGAGGCCTCCTACGCGGTCGGCAAGACCAAGGCGGCGACGACGCGGCGGATCCTGATCCCCGCCAGCCGCCCGCAGATCGCCACCGGGGCGATGCTGGGTCTGGGCAGGATCATCGGCGACACGGCGATCATCGTCGTCCTGCTCGGCGCGACCCAGAACTTCGCCCCGGTCGAAGGCGCCTCCTTCCCCTTCGACTACCTGCGCGGCGCCGGCACGACGCTGACCAACTTCGTCTATGAGGCCTCTCCCACCGGCAACCTCAACCAGCCGCAGAAGGCATACGCAGCGGCCTTCGTCTTGCTGCTGATGGTGCTGGCCCTGAACGCGGCCGTCGACGCCGTCCACCGCCGCGCGCGAAAGGTCGGCGCATGGAGCTCTTGACGCCACCGCCGCCGATCAGGCGGCTGCCGCTGGAGGATGCACCCGCTGCGAGACAGGCGCCGCCCCTCAGCACCGACGCCGGAGGGGACGTGCCGTCACTTAAGCACCCATATGGGCCCCTAAGTGACGGCACGTCCCGCGGGCAGGGTGGTTTCACCGGCGCCCGTCGCTCGATTAGCGCGCCCCAGTTCTCGATCCGCCGCATGGAGATCGACGACGTCTCGGTCTCCTATGCGAACCGCGAAGCGGTGAAGTCGGTCTCGCTGCCGGTCCGCCAGGGCGAGGTCCTGTCGATGATCGGTCCCTCGGGCTGCGGCAAGACGACGCTGCTGCGCTCGCTCAACCGGCTCACCGAGCTGACCAGCACCGCGACCCTGCGCGGGCGCATCCTGCTCGATGACGTCGACATCGCTCTGATCGAGCCGACCCTTCTGCGGCGGCGGGTGACGATGGTCTTCCAGCAGCCCAACCCGTTCCCAATGAGCGTCTTCGACAACATCGCCTACGTCCTGCGCGAGCAGGGGTCGCGGCGCCAGCGCAAGAAGACGCTCGAGCCCAGGGTCCACAGCGCCCTCGACCGTGCCGGCCTCTTCGAGGAGGTCAAGGACAACCTCGACCATCCGGCGCTGAAGCTCTCCGGCGGTCAGCAGCAGCGGCTCTGCATCGCTCGGGCGCTGGCGGCCGAGCCGGAGGTGCTGCTGCTCGACGAGCCCTGCTCGGCGCTCGACCCGCAGTCGACCCAGGTGATCGAGGACCTGATCGTGAAGCTGCGCGACGACGTCGCCGTCGTGATCGTCACCCACAACCTCCAACAGGCCTACCGGATCGCCGACCACGTCGCCTTCATGTACCTGGGCGAGCTGGTCGAGTACAACAGCGCGACCGCCCTCTTCGGCTCACCCCGTGAGCAGCGGACGCAGGAGTACGTGAGCGGTGCCTTCGGTTAGCGCTTACACGTCGCGGGTCGTCGTGCTCGCCATCTGCGGGCTGTTGCTCGCTGGCGCCCTCGCGGGCTGCACGACGACGCAGGAAAAGGCCGCCCGCCAGCAGGCACGTGCCAAGCGCATCCTCGAAGCCCGCGAGAAGAGACAGCAGCGAGCGAAGTCACACGACCACGGAGGCCACAAGCGATGAATGCCCAGACCGCAACGGCGCCGACCGGCCACTACGAGCCCTGCGAGGAGTGCGGCGCGCCGCTTGACCCCCAGCAGCGCTACTGCGTCGAATGCGCGGCGCGGCGCGGCAACGGCGCCAACCCCGCCTCGCGCTACTTCGCCGCGATGAGCAAGCGCGCCCGGCGGCCGGTGGCACAGCCGGCGGCCAAAACCGTGCCGGGCAGCCGCGCGGCGGCGGTCGGATTCTTCGCCCTGCTGCCGATCGCAGTGGCGATCGGCGTCGTCGTCGGCCGCGGCGGCTCGGACGGGGGCGAAAACCAGGCCCTGCTCGACGCGCTGCGCAACCAGAACGCCGCCGTCGCGAGCCAGTCCGCCGGTGGGCCGGCGACCGCCTCGGCCAAAGCAAAGCAGGACAAGTCCAAGCATGCTGCCAAGGCCGCGACCAAGGGAGGCGGCAAGGTCGTCGCCAAGACCAGCAACGGAACCGTCCACCAGGTGACCGGCTTCAAGCCCAGCGCAAAGAAGACCGCAGAAGACACGAAGCTGGTCGAAAACAACGTCAACCAGACCGGCTCGACCTACATCGAAGCGCAGCAGAACCTGCCCGACGTGATCGTCGTCGGCGGCGATCCCGGCTCGGCGCCGGCTCCGACTGGGGGGAACCAGCCATGAGCCCGGAGCTGGAGGGGAACGCCGATCTCACCGCCCAGCGCGACCGGCTGCTGGAGAAGTTCACGATCATGCAGGCCGACCTCGGCGGCGCTTTCTATGAGATGGCGATCCGCGACCACGTGCGGATGGACGTCCTGACCCGCAAGGCCGCCGAGCTGCAGCGGGTCGACGCCGAGTTGCTGGCGGCCGAACGGATGCTGGAGCTGCTTCAGTGAGCCGGCTGCGCGGATCTCTCAACCGCGCCATTGCGGCAGCGGAGACGCTGACCGGCAAGCGCTTCGGGATGCTGGTCGCTTCCTCGGTGGTCGCCACCTCGGCGATCGTCGCCAGCGCGATGACCGGCGCCGGCGACAGCGGCGCCCTGGCGGCGCTGCTCGGCCGCAGCCTTGCCGCCGGCAGCGCTCCGGCCGCCCACAGCGCTGCGGCGGAAAGCTCTCCGGCCCCTGCTGCGGCGCCTGCCAGCACGCCGGCCCCGGCAAAGCGCTCCTCGGCAGTGCCGAGGAGCGCACCCCTTGCCTCGCCGGCGCCCGCGTCTCCTCCCTCCGAAAGCGCCCCGAGCAGCGAACCGCCACCCGCGGCCCCCCCGCTGCCGGAAGCGGGCCGGATCAAGCACGTCTTCGTCATCTCGCTCACCAGCCCCGGCTACGACACCGCCTTTGGCGAAACGTCGCAGATGCCCTATCTGGCGACGCAGCTGCGGCCCAAGGGCGAGCTGCTGAGCGGCTACACGCTGCTCGGCGAAGCCGCCCTGCCCAACGGCATCGCCACGGTCAGCGGCCAGCCGCCGAACGCCTCGACCCAGGCCGATTGCTCGACCTACACAGAATTCCCGCCGGCCGCCAAGGTCGCCGCCAACGGCGTCGTCTCCGGGACGGGCTGCGTCTATCCGGTCGAAACGCTGACGATCTCCGATCAGCTTGCCAGTGGCCAATTCCGCTGGCGCGCCTACATGGAGGGGATGGTCGACGAAGCCGGCAAGCCTGCCAACTGCGTCCATCCCGACCCCGATGCCGCCGATGCGCCCCCGCCTGGCTCCTACTCGGCGGCGCAGAACCCGTTCGTCCACTTCCACTCGCTGCTCGATCTCGGCGACTGTGCGACCAACGACGTTCCGATCGAGCAGCTGCCCGCCGACCTGCGCAAAGCAGAGGGAACCGCGAACTACTCCTACATCGCCCCGACCCCGTGTGATGCGGGCGCCGCCGGCCAGTGCACGCCGGGCTCGCTCGAAGGCGTGGCCGCCGCCGACGCGTTCCTGGCGAAATGGGTGCCGCAGATCCTCGCCTCGCCGGCCTACAAGGAAGACGGCCTGCTGGTCGTCAGCTTCGGCGCCGCAAACACGGTTGCTGCTGAAACCCCGCCGGCGCCGGCCGACGACCCACTCCATGTGGGAGCCCTGCTCGTCTCGCGCTTCCTAACCCCCGGAGCGACCGACGCCACGAGCCTCGATCCCTACTCCCTGCTGCGCACGACCGAGGACCTGTTCGGCCTCAGTCACCTCGGCCTGACGGACGGGGCAAAGGTGAAGTCCCTTGCACCCACTCTGCTCGGGGAAATGGGCGGGGACTAGCGTGCCTGGCCCGACGATGCACGTCACGGCGAAGGTCGACTACGCGGTCCGCGCGATGGTCGAGCTGGCCGCGGCCGGCGGCGGGCCGGTGAAGGGGGAAGCGATCGCAAACGCCCAGGCGGTGCCGCTCCGCTTCCTCGAGAACATCCTGATCGAGCTGCGCCACGCGACCCTGGTGCGCAGCCAGCGCGGGGCGGAAGGCGGCTACCGCTTGGCCCGTCCGGCAGATGAGATTACCCTTGCCGACGTGATCCGCACGGTAGAGGGACCGATCGCGAGCATTCGCTCCGAGCGCCCCGATGAGCTCTCCTATTCCGGCGTTGCCGCGCCGCTGCGCGACGTCTGGGTGGCGCTGCGTGCCAACATGCGCGCCGTGCTGGAGTCGGTGACCCTGGCGGACGTGGCCAACGGCGAGCTTCCGGCGGAGATCCTGCGCCTGACCGAGGAACCCGAGGTCTGGGAGCCGCGATGACCGAGGCAGCTTCCTGACCGAACGGTCGGCGAGCGGGGGCGCCCCGCCGTCACTTGCCGAGGTTCTACGGGAGTGGGGCCGGATCGGTTGCATCGGCTTCGGCGGGCCTCCGGCCCACATCGCGCTCTTCCGCGACCTCTGCGTCGTCCGCCGCCGCTGGCTCAGCGCCGAGCAGTTCGAGGACGCCATCGCCGCGACGAACCTGTTGCCGGGGCCGGGCTCGACCCAGCTCGCGATCTTCTGCGCCTGGCGCCTGCGCGGGGTGCGCGGAGCGTTCCTCGGCGCCGCCGTGGCGGCGGTCGCGGTGCGAGCGGGAATCGGCCTGCTCCCGTCGAGCTGGGAGCGGGCCAGGGACACTCATCCACTGCGCTGGGTCCTCTACGGCGCCGCCGGCATCGTCGCCACGGCCCTGATCGGCGCCTGGCTCGTGCTCGTCCTCCTCGCCTGCGGCCTGATCGAGCTGCTCGTGCGGCGGCTGGGCACCGCCGGTGGCGCGCTCGGCAGCCTGGCGTCCGTGCCGTTGGCCTCGGTGGGCGCCGGCGCGGGCGCCATCGCCTGGGTCGCCTTCAAGGTCGGCGCCCTCTCCTACGGCGGCGGCTTCGTGATCGTCCCACTGATGCAGGCCGACGCGGTCAGCCACTACCACTGGATGACCGACGGCCAGTTCCTCAACGCGGTCGCGCTCGGGCAGGTGACGCCGGGGCCGGTGGTGCACACGGTCGCCGTGGTCGGCTACGCAGCGGCCGGGATCTGGGGCGCCCTGCTCGCCTCGACGGTGGCTTTCGCGCCGTCGTTCTCGTTCATCCTGCTCGGCGCCGAGCGCTTCGACCGCCTGCGTTCCGACCTCAGAGCGCGCGCCTTCCTCGACGGCGCCGGCCCCGCGCAATCGGCGCCATCCTCGGCTCGGCGATCCCACTGGCGCTTGCCTTGAGCGAGACGTGGCAGGTCGCGGTATTAGTTGCAGCCGCAATTACCCTCCTCGTGGCCCGCCAGAGAGTCGTTCTCACCCTTCTAGCCGCGGGCCTGATAGGCGCTGTCGTCGCTCTAGCCGGCGGTCCCTTGCCCGCATAGCTTTCGGCACAGAGACCGCGCGAACTTCTTACATCTTGCGCACCACACGCGCGACGGCGTCGTTCAGGGTCGGCGGGTGTCGGTCATTGCGCAGATCGGTTTCTGCACCACCGTGCTGGAGGTAGGGGCCACGGCGATCGGAGCCGGGGTCGTGGTCGGCGGCTTCGTGGCGGCCGCCGCAGGAATGCTCCTCGGTCGAACGCGCAAGGAGATGGAAGGCAACGCCCTGAGGGATGTATTCTGGGGAGGATTCGGCGGAATGTTATGTCTGTGCGTCGACCTATTCATGAGGAGTGCTCAATGGTTGTGATCACGAAGAATTTCTATATCACGCTGGCGATCGCTGCATGCATTCTCTTTGTGGGGGGCTTCCTGTTTCGACACTCCGAAATGGGATCATTCGCGACGGTGGCCGCTGCCTTCGGGATCGGCCTCTCACTGCTCCATGTGCTCGACGACCGCGAACGCCGCCGCAAACGAGATACGGGTGACGGAGCTGTCGATCGATGAGTTGCCCCCCACTCAGGCGCTGAGCCTGAACGGCGGGTACTGGTCGGTGACCAGGGTGAAGGCGTAGCCGGTGACGCGGTTGCTCCAGCGGATCGTGCCCTCGACGAAGTTGAAGATGCCGCGCGGGTAGCGGCCGGTGAAGAGGATCGCGAACCAGGCGCCGATCACGGCGAAGAAGACGCCGATGTAGAGGAAGAAGAGCACGAAGTAGTGGGGGATGGCGAGCAGCCACTTGACCAGTGGCAGGCCTCTCTCCAGACGCTCGACGTCGGGGTGGGGGAAGTCGAGGCGAACGGCCTGCTGCTCGTCGGTCGAGGGGTATTCGTCGTCCATCAGCGCCACGTAGACGCCGATCCGGTTGGCGAAGCGCATCAGTTCGAGGTTCCAGTCGAACCACCAGCGCGGGTATTTCTTTCTGAACAAGATCATCAGCACGGTGGGCAGGACGACAAGGCTGCCGCCTGCAATCGCAGCGCCGTAGGCTTCTCCGCCGGCGTTGCCGGCGAGTTCCGAGCCGGGCAGCAGGCCGGCGACGATCGCGATCGGGATCACCGTGAAGATGCGGAAGAAGGTCGTCAGGCGATTCAGCTGGCGCTCTGGATAGGTGACCGAGAAAGTGACTGGGTAGGACGAAGGCTCCATCTCTGCTCCCCTTTCGCGAGTTGACGAGATGATCGCTGACCGAGCGGCGGCAGTTTCGGCACAAAGGCGGCGCGCAATTCTTTGAAATTCGCGCGCCACACGCGCGTCTCGAGACTTCGGCTGCGGACCTGGCTCCGGTGCTCGCCGCGTAGCTCGACGGCGAGCGCTGCAGCCGTCAGTCCGCCGCGGGGACCCCGCCGGCGACCACGTTGACGAAGTTCTCGAGGTGGCGGGTGGTCCAGCACTCGAAGGCGCCGTCGCAGTAGCGCTCGTAGGCGGCCATCACCGAGTCGCCGTAGTTCCAGTAGAGCTTCGGCTCGGGATTGAGCCAAAAGAGGCGACCGGCGCGCTCGGCGACCTGGGCGAAGACCTCGGCGTGGGGCTCGCGGCCGTTGGTGCGGGCGTCGCCGAGCACGATCACGGTCGAGCGCGGGTCGAGGTCATCGGAGATCTCGGTCAGGAACTCGAGCCAGACGCGACCGTAGTCGGTGTAGCCGGAGACGTCGGCGACGCCGCCCTCGCTGGAGATCCGCCGGGCGATCTCGCGGAAGTCGCGCTCGTGCTCGAAGATCTCGGTCACCTCGGAGATTCGCTCGATGAAGACGAAGCTGCGCAGCTTGCGGAACGAGTCGTGCAGGGCGTGCAGGACCGAGAGGAAGAAGACGCTGGCCGAGGTGACCGAGGTCGAGACGTCGCAGAGCACGTAGATCTCCGGCCGCCGAGGTCGCTTTGGCCGGTAGCGCAGGTGCATCGGCACGCCGCCGGTCTCCAGCGAGGCGCGCATCGTGCGCCGCACGTCGACCACCCGCCCCTTGCGCCGCCCCCGCTGCTCGTGGCCGAGCGTCGCCAGGCGGCGCTTCATCTGCGAGACCGCGCGGTGCACGGCGGCCAGGTCCTGGGTCGGGCTGGTCGGCAGCGCCCGGTCGAGCTCCGCCAGCGGGCGGGAGGGGGGGAGGGTCTCGGTGCGCTCGATCAGGTCGCGTTCGAGCTCGCGGCGCAAGTGGCGCTCGAAGCGGTTGAGCTGGTCGCGGTCGATCGGCGGCAGCTCGGCGGCGCCGTCGGTGGCCTGCGGCTGGGTCCCGGCTGAGAGCTCCAGGGTGCGGCGGATCCGCTGCACGTCGACCCCGACCACCCCCGAGCCCTCTCCCTGGCGGCCGAAGGCGGCGATCGCAAGCCGTGCCAGGTCGCGCATCTCGCCGTCGTTGCCCTCGACGATCGCCTGTCGGATCTGCTCGCGCAGCTCGTCGATGTCGAGCCGCTCGGCGCCCTCGTGGCGCTGCTCGGACTCGCCGATCTCGCGCTCGATCGCCTCGGCCTCCGCGGCGCGGAAGAACCAGCGCTCGAACAGCAGCTCAAACAACCGCCGGTCCTCCTGCGACTTGGCGATCGTCGTCGCCAGCGCCTCGCGGAAGTCGTCACGCGACTCCCAGGGAACCTGCTCGAGCGCGGCGAAGGCGTCGAGGATCTCCGAGGTGCCGACCGCCACCCCCTCGCTGCGCAGCTCCTCGCAGAAGCCGAGCAGCTTCGCCGCCAGCCCGGGGGGGCCGGTGTCAGCCTTGGGGCCGTACGGGCTCGGCAAGCTTCATCCCCACTCGCTCGGCGACCAGGTCGATATCGGTGCGGTGCTTGACGATGATCGACATCGATTGCTCGAAGGTCTCGCGGTCGATGTCCTCGGCGCCCATCAGCAGCAGCGTCCGCGCCCAGTCGATCGTCTCGGCGATCGACGGCGGCTTCTTCAGATCCAGCGCCCGCACCATCCGCACCACCTCGACCAGCCGCCGGGTCAGGGTCTCGGGCAGGTCCGGCGTGTGCAGGCGGACGATCTCCATCTCGCGCTCCAGATCCGGGTAGTCGAGCCAGAGATAGAGGCAGCGCCGCTTCAGCGCCTCGGTCAACTCGCGCGAGTTGTTCGAGGTGAGGACGACGATCGGCATCGAGGTCGCCGCCACCTGCCCCAGCTCGGGAATCGTGATCTGGAAGTCGGAGAGCAGCTCGAGCAGCATCGCCTCGAACTCCTGGTCGGTCTTGTCGATCTCGTCGATCAGCAGCACCACCGGCTCGGGGCTGGCGATCGCCTGCATCAGCGGCCGCGCCAACAGGAACTCCTCGGAGAAGATGTCGCCATGGACCTCCTCCCAGCCGGACTCACCGCCGGCCTGGATGCGCAGCAACTGCTTGCGGTAGTTCCACTCATACAGCGCCTTCGCCTCGTCGAGTCCCTCGTAGCACTGCAGGCGGATCAGCTCGCGGCCGCTGGCGCGGGAGAGGGCCTTGGCCAGCTCCGTCTTGCCGACCCCCGCCGGGCCCTCGACCAGGATCGGCTTGCCGAGCCGCTGGGCGAGGAAGGAGACGAGCGCGGCCGACTCGTCGGCGAGGTAGGAGGCGGCGGCGAGAGCCTCCTTCGTGTCCGCCACGGAAGCGGGTGTCTGCGCCTCGGCCATGCGGCGATGATAATCCGCTCCGGTGCCCGACCTCGCCCTCTCCCTCGCCACGCTGCTCCCGCACAGCGCCGGCCCCTACATCGCCCTAGTGCTGATCGGCTTCGCCGTAGGCATTGCCGGTCACCTCACGGGCTCGCGCTGGCTCGTCGCGGCCGGCATCGCGTTGATCTTCCTCGGCGCCTTCCTCTTCCCGCTGGCGCTCAACCTGACCGAAAGCACGCCGCCCCAGCTGCGGACGCGATGATGGACCGTTTAGCCTTACCATTTCGCAACACAGCCCGATCCCTTCAGGAGGCCTCGCCTTGAGCCGACTTCGTTTCCTCTATGTCCTCGTCGCCGTAACCGCCCTGGTTGCGACGAGCGCCGGCCTGGCCGCTTGCGGGGGAGGCAGCGGCAAGAGTGGCGAGAGCCCGCAGGCCGTCATCAACGAAGCGACCTTGAAGGGGATCGAAAGCGGCAACATCGACCTCTCGCTGGGAGTCAAGGCGCAGGGTTCCAAGGGCGGCAACCTCGACGCCAGCCTCTCCGGGCCCTTCCAGGGGGAAGGCAAGAGCCTGCCCCGATTCGGCCTGACCGCGAAGGCGAAGGGCCGGATCAACGGCAAAAACGTCGATTTCGAAGGCGGGGTTGTGCTGTTTCCGGACCGGGCCTACGTGAACTACGAAGGAACCGAGTACGAAGTCGACCCGAACACCTTCAGCTTCGTCAAGCCGACGCTCGAACCTGCGCAGACGGAAGGGACGAACGGACAACCTGGTGAAGCGGCCGCCTGCCAGGAATCCGTCGGGGAACTGCAGGTGGGCAACTTCATCAACGGAGGCCGCAACGAAGGCAGCGCCGACGTCGGCGGCACGAGCACCACCAAGATCAGCGGCGATCTCGACGTCACCGGCGCGATCGACGCCCTGCTGGAAGTGGCCGAAAGCCCGGCCTGCAAGAGTCAGCTCGCCGCCGCGGGCCCACTGCCTTCCAAGTCGGAAGTCGAAAGCGCGAAGAGGGAACTGAACAGTGCCTTGAAAAGCGCGCACGTCGATATCTACGTCGGCGACGACAACATCGTGCGGCGCATCGCCGCGCAGCTGCAGATCGAACCGAAGAAGGGCGGCAGCGGACCGAAGAGCGCCGAAGTCGACTTCGACCTGAAGCTGACCGGCGTCAACGAAGAACAGGAAATCGCTGCGCCGAAGAGCTCCAAGCCGATCAATGATCTCTTCGTCAAGCTCGGCGTCAACCCGATCGAACTCCTCGGCCTGCTGCAGGGCGAAGGGGGCGGCGAAGGTCTCGGCAAACTGCTGAAAGGGCTCGGCGCATCGCAGCTTCGCTAGGCAGTTTCATGCGCCGGCCGAACGGCTGGCCCTATCTGCTGACACCGCTGATCCCGGTTGCCGTGGCCCTCGATCTGGCCGGCAGCCCGGCGACGGTCGTCTTCGTCGTCTCGGCGCTCGGCATCGTGCCCACCGCGGCGCTGATGGGGCGGGCCACCGAGGAGCTGGCGGCCCGGTCGGGACCCGGCATCGGCGGTCTGCTCAACGTCACCTTCGGCAACGCCCCGGAGCTGATCATCGCCCTCTTCGCATTGGGGCAGGGCCTGCACGAGGTGGTCAAGGCCTCGATCATCGGCTCGATCATCGGCAACATCCTGCTGGTGATGGGGGCGGCGATGCTGGCCGGCGGGCTGGGACGCGAGAAACAGGTCTTCAGCCGGACGGGGGCGAGCGTGCAGACCTCGATGCTGCTGCTCGCCGCCGCGGCCTTGCTGATGCCGGCGATCTTCGAGCTGGTTGAGGGAAAGGGTCTGCCGAAGCCCGGCGCCGAGCTCGTCGACTACGGCTCGACGGTCGAGCACCTCTCGCTCGCGGTCGCGGTGGTGCTCATCGTGACCTACGTGCTGGGCCTCTTCTTCTCGCTCAAGACACACCGTGACATCTTCAATCCCGAGTACGGCGAAGAGGACAGCTGGGGCTGGTCGGTGCGCACCTCGGTAATCGCCCTGGCGATAGCCGGCGTGCTGGTCGGGGTGATGTCGGAGGTGCTGGTCGGCTCGATCAGCGAGGCCTCGCAATCAGCCGGGCTCTCGGAGTTCTTCATCGGGGTGATCGTCGTCGCGATCGTCGGCAACGCGGCCGAGCACTGGGTCGCGGTCCTCGTCGCGAGGAAGGACAAGATGGATCTCGCGGTCAACATCGCGATCGGCTCCAGCGCCCAGGTGGCGCTCTTCGTCGCCCCGGTGCTGGTGCTCGCCTCGATCTTCCTCGGCCCCCACCCGCTGGCGCTGGTCTTCAACGGCTTCGAGCTCGGCGCCCTCCTGCTCGCCGTGCTGATCGCCAACTACGTCACCCAGGACGGCGAGTCGACCTGGTTCGAGGGGGTCCAGCTGCTCGCCGTCTATCTCGTCCTCGGCATCGCCTTCTACTACGCCTGAGCCGGGCTGGGCGGCCACGGGCGCCGCGCCCGCATCTGAGCCCCGTTCGGGTACGCACGGATGTCGCAGTACGCAAATTGCGCTACGGTGGGAAGGCGATGTCCCCTCCGAACAGGGTCGAAGCGATAGCGGAGCGCTCCGAGCTGGTTCGCCAGGCGCTCGAGATGGCGCGTGAGCTGCACGACGGGACGGTTCGCGACGTCGGCGACGAAGTCCCCTTCATCGAGCACCCACTGGCCGTCGCCGAGCTGCTGGCAGAGCACGAGCTGGGTGACGAGCTGGTGGCGGCGGGCTTGCTGCACGACACGCTCGAGTACACCGACCTCGGGCTCGGGGGGCTGCGCGAGCGCTTCGGGATGAAAGTCGCGATGATCGTCTGCGCGTTGAGCGAAGACTTCGAGATCGAGGACTACGAAGAGCGCAAGAGGGAGCTTCGCCGCCGGGTCGCCGCGACCGGCATCGAGGCGCAGCGGGTCTTCGCCGCCGACAAGATCGCCAACGTGATCGAGGCGCGCGACGACTACGTCCTCATCCAGGAGGACGTCGACCTGGGCATGCTGGTCGATCTCGACCTCAAGATCCTCGTCTGGGAGTACGACATGGAAATGCTGATCGAGACGGACGAAGACGAGCCGCTGTTCAAACTGCTCCCCGAGGAGCTCATCGGGCTCTGGGATCAGCGCTGCACGCAGATGCGCGCCGACTCGGCCTGATCGGCAGCTAGGCGCCTGGCGGTCGCAGGTACACCGATTCCTCGCGGAAGCCGAGGGCGCGAGCGGTGGCGATCTGCACGGCTTCGTCGATCGCCGGCCTGAACCAGCCCTCTTCCCAGGCGTCCGCCGCGACGACGTCGAGAGCCGTGCAGACGGCGCCCATGAGCTTGACCGACTCGATGATCGCAGGCTGGAACTCGAGCTCGCACAGTTCGATCGTGTGGCGGAGATCGATCAGGAGCGGGGCCGGCGGCACGTCGTCGCCGATCACGATCGGTCGCGGGCGGATCTCACCGTAGATCTCGGTTGAGGCGATGTCGTAAAACGGCGCCAGCATCGGCCCGTCATTGCCGAAAAGCAGGCCGGTGTTCGCGCCGCGCAGCTCGGTGCAGCCGATCAGCAGATCGCAGAAGGTGACCTTCATCAGCGTTTCGACAGCCTTCTCTTCGCCGATCGCCCGCAGCAGGCCGCTCGCCTCGCCGAGGGTGGGCGTTCCGGTTGACAGCCTCCTCTCGGCGCAGTCCGGCGTGACGCCGAGCGCCTGGGCGAAGCTCTCCTGATGCAGGCGCTCTGCGCGGGGCCCCTCGCCCCAACGGTCGAAGCGCTTGGAGACGAGGCAGGGTTGGCCGGCGATCGTCTCCACCGACGTGTGGGCGACCGGCAGTCCGAGTTCGCGGTAGGCGAGGGTGCAGGCGTGCTCGTTGGGGACCAGCCCTGGGCGCTCGGGCGCTTCGGGCTTGACGATGTGGGTGCTGGGGACGCCTGGCTCCGGCCACGCCCAGCGATCGCTCTCCTCGTCACGGACGAGGGCGAGCTTGTGCCGCTCGCCGGGTAGGGCGAAGCGCATTCGTTGCGGGCGGGAACGATCGAAGAAGGCGCCCGGCGGCGCCTGCACGACTTCCTCCAGCTCGAGTTCGCTCAGCCAGGCGGGGCCGCTCACCTGGCACGGCTCCCCGATCTCCCCCTCGGCCAGGAAGGTGACCGCGCCGAGGCAGTCCCGCCCCATCTCCGCGATCAGGCGGTAGCCGTCGGCGGGGTCGAGGCCCAGCTCATGGGCGATCGCGTGGCGGCGGCGCCCCTGCGGCAACAGACCCTCGACATAGGCGCGGCTGGCATCGGGGCCGAAGGGCTCGCTTCGCACCGGCAGCGAGTTGCTGAGCAGGACTTTCCCAGCGCCGACCTCCTCAACCGTCTCCGGCGCATAGGCGAAACTGTAGGTGTGCTCGCCGGCGGGGAACAGCCCGCCGATCCTCTTCCCATGCAGGTAGACATCAAGACTCATCCGGGTCCCCCCTGAGTCGTGTACTGGTCTCCTTTGTTCTAAAGAACCTAGACCGAATTGTCGCCGGGCGCAATGCCCCCCGGACGAATCGCCGGCTGTCGACCCCGCGCTCAGGTCGCGGTGAGCGCGGCCAGGGCCTCGAGCACGACGTCGTCGTGGGTCTTCGGCGAGACCTTGGGGAAGACCTTGGCGACCTTGCCGTCGGGGTCGATCAGGAAGGTCGCCCGCTGCACGCCCATGTACCTCTTTCCATACATCGACTTCTCGACCCAGGCGCCGTAGGCGTCGGCGACGGCGTGATCGGCGTCGGCCAGCAGGGTGAAGTCGAGATCGAACTTCTCGGCGAACTTCTTCACGGCGCCGACCTCGTCGGGGGAGACGCCGATCACCCGCGCGCCCGCCGTGGCGTAGTCGGCGCCGCGGTCGCGCACGCCGCAGGCCTGGGTCGTGCAGCCGGGCGTGTCTGCGCGGGGATAGAAGTAGAGGACGACGGTCTGGCCGCGCAGGCTGGAGAGGGTCAGCTCCCCGCCGTCCTGGTCGGGCAGGGTGAAGTCGGGGGCGGTCTGGCCTGCTTCGAGCATCTGCGGCGCTAGTCCTCGCGGCCGGGGTCCTGGCCGTCCTCGTCCTCGTCCAGCTCCTCGTCGCCCTGTTCGAGCGCGGTCGCCGAGACGGATCCGCTCGAGCCTGGGTGGTAGTGGGTCTGGAACTGCTCCAGCGCCCGGTCGCGGCGGTCCTCGTCGACCGGAACCTCGTCGGAGATCCGCACCCAGTCGGCCCCCTCGTAGTCCTCGAGGTTGAAGACCTCCTGGTCGAGCGAGGTCGAATCGTCGACGACGACCAGCACCTCGGTCTGCGGATTGAAGTAGGTCCCGGGCTGGTTGAGCAGCTCCTCGACCTCGTAGAGATTGTCCTGGTCGGCGGTCATCGACTCGATCCTACAAATCCGTGAGCTGACGGTCGATCTCCACCTCCACGTCAAGCGGCTCCTCGCCCCGGCGCATGCGGCGTTCGTTGCGAGCGATGACCAGCTCGCGGACCTCGGAACGCAGCTTCTCGTCGATCGCGGGGCCGGCGGCGCCGGGCGCGTTGAGCAACTTTGTCACCTCGGCCTCGACGTTGAGCGGCGCCTCGCCGCGGAGCTGGCGGCGGTAGGACTTCGCTTCCAACATCTGCCGGGCCTCTGTCGCCTGCAACTTGCGGTCGACCGGCGGTTCGGGCTGGGAGAGCCGGCTCGGCGGCGGCATTTCCTGCTCGATCGCGAAGGGGCCTTTGCCGACGCTTTGCCAGAGCGGCCCGGTGCGGGCGAAGGCGATCAGGGCGATCGGCAGGGCGATGAGCGTGATCAGGGTCAGCGCGAAGCCTGCCTGGATGTCGATCAGGTCGCCTACTGGAACCATCGCCCCCAAGCCTAGAGCCTCTTCCCCCGCCCATGGGCCTAAAACGTCGCCTATAGGCGCGTTCTAGGCCCGTCGACCGGCTCGGTGGGCCATCCGCTACCCTTTTGGTGTGGTTGACTGACCAGTCAATCGGTTCACTCCCACTCGAGATAAAGGAGCTTCGAGCAGTGGTTGACTTCACCCTGACCGACGAGCAGAAGGATCTGCGAGAGCTGGCGCACAACTTTGCGGAGAAAGAGATTCGCAAGGTCGCCTGGGAGCTTGACAAAGAGGGCACCTGGCCCCAGGAGATCATCGACAAGGCCTGGGAGGTCGGGTTGATGAACACCCACATACCCGAGGCCTATGGCGGGCCCGGCCTCGACTACCTCTCCGGCTGCCTGATCGAGGAGGAGATGGGCTGGGGCTGCTCCGGCATCGGCACCTCGCTGATGGCCAACGGGCTCGCTTCGGCGCCGATCACCCTCGGCGGCTCCGAGGAGACCAAGAAGAAGTACCTGGGGATGCTGACCGAAAGCGCCAAGCTGGCCTCCTTCTGTCTGACCGAGCCCGACGCGGGCTCCGACGTCTCGGGAATGAAGACCCGCGCCGTCAGGAAGGGCGACAAGTACGTCATCAGCGGCTCCAAGTGCTTCATCACCAACGGCAGCTACGCCGACTACTTCACGGTCTACGCCAAGACCGATCCGGAGGCCGGCCATCGTGGGATCAGCGCCTTCGTCGTCGACGCCGACCTTCCCGGGGTCACGGTCGACAAGAAGGAGGACAAGATGGGCCAGCGGGCCTCCAACACCGCGACCATCTCCTTCGACGAAGTCGAGATCCCGGCCGAGAACATGCTCGGTGAGGAAAACAAGGGCTTCAAGCTGGCGATGATGACCCTCGACCGCACCCGTCCGGGCGTCTCGGCGATGGCCGTCGGGATCGGCCGCGCCGCGTTCGAGTACGCCGCCGAGTACTCGAAGGAAAGGGTCCAGTTCGGCGTGCCGATCGCGATGCACCAGGCGATCCAGTTCATGATCGCCGACATGGCGACCAAGGTCGACGCCGGCCGCCTGCTGGTCTGGCACTCCGCCGTCCTGCTCGACCAGGGCAAGCGCAACACGCTCGTCTCCTCCGAGGCGAAGCGCTTCGCCGCCGACTCGGCGATGGAGATCACCGTCGACGCCGTCCAGGTCTACGGCGGCTACGGCTTCATCAAGGAGTACCCGGTCGAGAAACTGATGCGCGACGCCAAGATCATGCAGCTCTACGAGGGCACCAGCCAGATCCAGCGCCTGGTCATCGCCAAAGAAGTGCTGCTGCCGCGCAACGTCGACGAGCCCACCCCGGAGGCCGAAGCGAAGGCGGCGAAAGCCTCCGAGGAAAGCCAGTCCGAGCAGGCCGCGGCAACCGTCTAACTCCCCGCCGACGGGCCTAAAACGGGACCACATGTCCCGTCTTAGGCCCGTCGGCGTCGAACTCACCTTGGGCCGGGGGCCAAGCCTGGAGCTTGCTTGCCGCCTCTTTTTCTTCGTTCGCGTCGCAGAACTGGCACATTCAGCGCACCATAGTTGTGGCTGCATCCGCGAGCGTTTGCCCAATGGGCAAAGCGCCGCCACTATCCGCAGCCGACAAACCAAGCCGCATCGCCGCCGATGGGCCGCAAGCGGGACAAATAGTCCCGTTTGCGGCCCATCGGCCCAAGACGGTCGGGCGAGAGCGGGTAATTGCGGAGATCGCGGACAGGCAGCACGGGGTGGCTACCCTCGCTCAGCTTCGCGATGCAGGCTTGAGTGCGAGCGGCGTCCGGAAACGAGTCGCAAAGGGCCGGCTCTACGCGGTGCATGCCGGTGTTTACTCGGTTGGACGGCGATTGCTGACTCCCGATGGCCGACGGATAGCCGCCGTATTGGCCTGCGGCCCGGGTGCCGTTCTGTCGCATCGGTCCGCTGCGGCGCTTTGGGGGCTCTGCCCCGACTCGAAAGGCTCGATCGACGTAACGGCGCCGAATCGTCGTGGCCGTATTCCTGCTGGAATCGCCGCACATCGCGATGGCTCGCTGCACGGGTCGGATCGAACTTCGATTCGAGGTATCCCCTGCTCCAGCGTCGCCCGAACGCTGCTGGACCTGGCTGGCATGGTCAGCGTCTCGGAGCTGCGCAGAGAAATTTCGCAGGCCGAGGTGCTGCGCATCTTCGATCTCGCAGCTGTCGAGGCGCTGATTGGGCGAAGCCGCGGACGTCGCGGGGTGGCCCGCCTGCGGATGATCATCTCCGAGCTGAGCCCCAGGACCGGGCGAACCCGCAGCTACCTTGAGCGTCGATTTCTGGCGATGTGCGAGCGCGCGATGATCCCGCCACCAGAGGTCAACTGCAAACTTGACCTCGGTAATGAGCGGCTGACCCCCGACTTCCTTTGGCGCGACACGCGCTTGATTGTCGAAACAGATGGCAGGGAGACCCATGACACAGCCTCGGCCTTCGAGGAGGACCGGCGCCGCGATCAAGTCTTCGGCGCCGCTGGCTGGCAAGTCATCCGCTGCACCTGGCGCCAAGTCCTCGACGAACCCGCTCGCGTGGCAAGCACCATCAGCACCGTCCTCGCCTCAACTCCCCGCCGACGGGCCTAAAACGGGACATATGGTCCCGTTTTAGGCCCGTCGGCGGGGAGTTTGCGGTGGTTAGGCGACACGGGCGCTCTGGCGAGCGGTCTTCTGGCGCTTGTTTTTGTCGAGCTCGACCTTGCGCAGCCGGACCGACTCGGGCGTCACTTCGACGCACTCGTCGTCGCGGAGGAACTCCAGCGCCGCTTCCAGCGAGAGCCGTTTGGGGGGCTCGAGGCGGACCAGGATGTCGGCGCTGGCGGCACGCACGTTGGTCTGATGCTTTTCCTTAATCGCGTTGACGTCGAGGTCGTCTGAGCGGGCGTTTTCGCCGACGACCATCCCTTCGTAGACTTCCTCGCCGGGGCCGATGAAGAGGGTGCCTCGGTCCTGCAAATTCATCAGCGCGTGGCTGGCGCTGGCGCCGCGCCGGTCGGCCACCAGCGAGCCGGTCGGGCGAGTGCGCAGCTCACCGGCCCAGGGCTCCCAGCGGTCGAAGACGTGGTGCATGATCCCCGAGCCGCGGGTCTCGGTGAGGAACTCGGTGCGCAGGCCGATCAGACCCCTGGCCGGGACCAGGTAGTCCATCCGGACCCAGCCGGTCGAGTGGTTGACCATGTGGTCGAGGCGGCCCTTGCGCCCTGCCAGCAGCTGGGTGACGGCGCCGACATGCTCCTCGGGCACGTCGATTGCCAGCCGTTCTACCGGCTCGTGGACCTTGCCGTCGATCTCACGGACGATCACTTGCGGCTGGCCGGCGGTCAGCTCGAAGCCCTCGCGGCGCATCATCTCCAGCAGCACGACCAGCTGCAGCTCGCCGCGCCCCTGTACCTCCCAGGCATCTGGCCGTTCGGTGTCGGTGACCCGGATTGAGACGTTGCCGACCAGCTCCGCATCGAGCCGGTCGCGGACCTGACGCGCGGTCAGCTTCTTGCCCTCAGTCCCGGCCAGCGGCGACGTGTTGATCCCGACCACCATCGAGAGCGAGGGCTCGTCGACCGTTATCACCGGCAGGGGGCGCGGGTCCTCGGGGTCGGCCAGCGTCTCACCGATCGTCACGTCGGGCAGGCCGGCGACGGCGATGATCTCTCCCGGCCCAACTTCCTCGGCGTCGACGCGGTCGAGCGCCTCGGTCACGTAGAGCTCGCTGATTGCAGCCCGCTCGACGCTACCGTCGGCCTGGCACCAAGCGATCTGCTGCCCATTGCGGACGGTCCCGTTGCGAACCCGGCAGAGGGCCAGGCGGCCGACGTAGGGGTCGGCATCGAGGTTGGTGACATGAGCCTGGAACGGATGGTCCGGGTCGTACTCGGGCGCCGGGATGCGCTCCAGCATCAGGTCCATCAGCGGGGCGAGGTCGGTCCCCTCGGCGCCTTCCTCGAGCGCCGCCCAGCCGGCTTTGGCGTTGGTATAGACGATCGGGAAGTCGATCTGCTCGGAATCGGCATCGAGGTCGAGGAAGAGCTCGTAGACCTCGTCGACGACCTCGGCGATGCGGGCGTCGGGACGGTCGACCTTGTTGACGACGAGGATCACCGGCAGCTTCGCCTCCAGCGCCTTGCGCAGGACGAAGCGGGTCTGGGGGAGGGGACCCTCGGAGGCGTCGACCAGCAGCAGCACCCCGTCGACCATCGTTAGCCCGCGCTCGACCTCGCCGCCGAAGTCGGCGTGCCCGGGCGTGTCGATGATGTTGAGCTTGACCCCGTTGTAGTTGACGGTGGTGTTCTTGGCGAGGATCGTGATCCCCTTCTCGCGCTCCAGGTCCATCGAGTCCATCACCCGCTCGGCCACGTCCTGTCCCTTGCGGAAGGCGCCGCTCTGCCACAGCATCGCGTCGACCAGGGTCGTCTTGCCATGGTCGACGTGGGCGATGATCGCGATGTTTCTCAGGTCGTCTCGGGTGGTCATCTCGCAGGCAGGGTAGGGGGCGGGCAAAGAAGAGGCCCGCCGGAGGCGGGCCTCGGGTGACGCTAAGAGCGGTGCGCGACTACGAGGTCTGCTGGACGCTCGCCGCGGCCGGGCCCTTGGGGCCTTCTTCGGACTCGTAGCTCACCTTGGAACCCTCGGTCAGGGACTTGAAGCCCTCACCCAGGATTGCGCTGTGATGAACGAAGACGTCCTTCGAGCCGTCGTCGGGCGTAATGAACCCGTAGCCCTTGTCGTCGCTGAACCACTTGACAGTTCCAGTTGGCATGCAATTGCCTCCACTTCATGTGCTGCGAACGCGGCACATGCGGTGAAGCAACGACGCGAGCGCTAGACACAACTTTTGCCGGTTCTTCCGGCCTAACGCGAGGACCGTAGCAGGGTCGGCGCCCCTGCTGCGCGGTCACGGCCGCTCTTCTACTGCGACTTATGTGTCTTATGGGCACAGAACTCACAGCGGAGCGGTCGAGGTTGAGATCGCCGACCGCCCAGCCGATACCGTAAATCGTGATGCCACCAGGGAAATCGCCCCGCCGCGCGGGGGCGTGCTCGATCGCCGCCCTCGCGTTCGCCTGCGCCCTGGCGCCGGCGTCGGCGTCGGCCGCTGTCAGCCGGCCAAGCGATGGCAACCTTTCCGCCAGATTGGCGGAGTTGGCCAAACCCTCGGTCCGCTCGGCCCCGCCCGCCGCACAGGCGAGAGCACTCAGCCTCGCCACCGAAGGCCCCGGCAGCCTCCTGCGTGAAGGCAATCGCGTTCTGGTCGAAGTGCGTTTCGACCACGGCGCCGCGGCCGGAGTCAATGACCTGCGCTCCGCAGGCGCAAAGATCGTCAACGTCAGCCCGCGCTACCAGACGGTCACGGTGGCGGCGAAGCCCAGCGAACTGCAAAGGCTCTCAACTGTTCCGGGCGCCGCCGCCAGCGAGATCCTCGCCCCGATCACCGCGGCTTCGACCTGTCCATCCGGCGTCGCCGTCTCGGAGGGGGATGCTCAGCTTCGCGCCGCCGAAGCCCGCACCGCCTTCGGGGTCGACGGCGCCGGTGTGAGCGTCGGAGTTCTCTCGGACTCGTTCAACCGCGACGGCTTTGCCGAAACGCACGAAGGCGAAGACGTCGAAAGCGGCGACCTGCCCGGCTCTGGCAACACGTGCCCTGGTCAGGCGATGCCGGTCAACACCGCCCTCGACGACTATGAACCCGGGCCGGAAGAATCGGCCCCCGAGGACGAGGGGCGCGCGATGGCCCAGATCATCCATGATCTTGCTCCGGGCGCAGAGCTCTCGTTCGCGACGGCATTCACGGGACTGCCCGCGTTTGCCAGCAATGTCGAAGCGCTCGCGGCGGCAGGGGCGAAGGTGATCGCAGACGACGTCAGCTACTTCGAAGAGCCCTTCTTTCAGGAAGGCCCCGTCGGCGTTGCGGTGAGCAAAGTAACGGCGAGTGGCGTCAACTACTTCTCCTCTGCCGGGAACAACAACCTGATCGCCGGCGGCAACGACATCGCCTCCTGGGAAGCGCCGGAATTCCGCGACGCCGGTAGCTGTCCCGTCGGCTTGCCGGTCTATGCCAAACATTGCATGGACTTCAATCCGGGAGGGCCGGTCGACACCACCTTCGGCGTAAGAGTGTCGCCGGGGGCCACGTTGCGGGTGGACCTGCAGTGGGCCCAGCCCTGGAGTGGCGTTACGACCGACCTCGACGCCTATCTATTGAATTCGACCAACAAACTTCTCAGGGCGTCCGAGGATTCCAATGCGACGTTGACGCAAAGGCCATTTGAGTTCCTCCCATGGACCAATCTGACCGGGACGGCTCAGATGGTGAGGATTGCGATCAACCGCTGCGATTTGGTTTGCGGCGAAGCCAGCGGCGGCGACACTGGCTCCCCGCGTTTGAAGTTCGCGCTTCTCGAGAACGGCGGAGGCGTGACCGAATCCGAGTACCCCGAATCCATCGGTGAAGACACGGTGGGCCCGACCATCTTCGGCCACAATGGCGCCCAGGACGCGGTCAGCGTCGGCGCGGTTCCGGTTCCACCTTTCTACGAAGACGAACCCGAGAGCTATTCGTCGCGGGGTCCCGTCACCCACTACTTCGGGCCGGTCAACGGAACGACTCCGGCCATACCGCTTGTCACGCCGGCTGTGCTCTCCAAGCCTGACATTGTGGCGACCGACGGCGGGGCGAACACTTTCTTTGGCTCCTGCGTGTCCCACACGTGGAGGTTCTTCGGGACCTCCGCCGCCGCGCCCCATGCTGCCGCGGTGGCTGCGCTCGAGCGCCAGGCGGCGCCCGGCGCGACCGTGGCGGAAGTGCGGCAGGCCATGCTGGAAACCGCTGGCCCGGTGGGCGCATTTCCCCGGCCGGGGCCGGCAGTCGGCGCCGGCATCGTCAACGCAGGGGCGGCGATCGCCAAACTCAAATCGGAACCGTTCTTGGAACCGATCATCAAAATCACGCCGCCGGCGCCTCAGAACTGTGAACTTCCGGAACCCTCTTCCCCCGGCGAAAGCGTCAGCACCGCCAACCCACCGACCCCAGCGCTGCCCCCTTTCGCGCCTAACTTCGACGCCGGTCCAAGCACCTTCCTCCGCAAGCACCCGCCGCATGTGATCCGGACCACGCAGGCCAAAGCAAAGGCGGTGTTCCGCTTCGGCGCCAGCGAGAGCGACGTGACGTTCGTCTGCCGGGTGGACGGCGAACCGTTCCGCGAATGCCGCCGGCGCTTCGTGGGGCGCTTCGGCGTGGGCCCCCACGTGTTGAGGGTGGTGGCCCGCGACGCGGCCGGCAACACCGATTCCACGCCTGCCGTCTACCGCTTCCGGGTCAAGCGGATCGGTTAGCGCCACTCTCCAGGCCGGCCTACGGCTGGATTTCCCGCAGGTACAACCGCTCGTCGATTGCGAGGCGCCAGGGGCCTGTGGCCGATTGGGTGGCGCGGAAGCCACGAAAGTCGAAGGTGAAGATCGGCATCTCGTGGCGCTCGGCGATCGCCATCACCGAGGTATCGACGAAGCCGAGCTTGAGGTCGGCGTATTTGTCGTCGAGCTCGGTGGCCCGCCGGAGCAGGTTTGCCGTCATATATGCCACTTCGTGATGTCCGCGCGCGACCGCCCTTAGGAACAACCGCGCCGCCGTCGGGCCCGATCGCGCGCGTATGAGGTGGTCCGCCTCGACCAGCACCGGCGAGGGCAGGACGGCGTTGCGTCGCAGCTTCCTCATCGCGGCCTTGGCCATCTCATGTGCGGAGTCGCCGCTGTGGATGGTGGCGACCACCGGCGCCGTGTCGACGAGGATTTTCATCGCTGGTCGCCGTTAAGATCCGATGGCTTCTCGTCTGGCCCCCAGGGCTCGAGGCCGAGATATTTCTCCGCGTTGATCGCGAGGTCTGGAGGGCCGCCCTTGCCCGCGCCGATGTAGCCCAGGGGGAACTCATCCTCGTCGATGGGGCCGAACTCGACGTCCTCGACCGCGCCGAGTTCGATCAGACGCACGATCGTGGCCGAAAACGACTCGCCCTCTCGAATGTGCTCGCGGACGAGTTCCTCGGCGGTGTCAGGTAGGTAGATCGTTCTGCGGGGCATGATCTGAGCCTTGCTCATGCGGTAAGTATGAAGACCAACATCATACAGATGGGTGACAAAGCTAAATTCTCTGTGTCGTCACCCGCGCTAGCCCCGCGCTTCAGGTTGATTCGCGGCGTTCAGACGGGAGTCGTGCCGCCTCGGCGGGCGAATTGGTGGCCCAGCAGGAGTAGCGCCAAGAGGGCCACAGCGCTGCCCCAGACCAAGGGATCGGTGGGGCTCAATCCCTCGAGGCGGGTGCCGAAGTAGACGGCCAGGACGGTGATCGGCAGATAGCCGACCGCGGTCGTCCAGACGAAGCGCCAGAGCGGCACGCGGGCTGCCCCAGCCGCATAGGAGACGAGGCTGAAGGGGACGATCGGGATCAGCCGGACCGCGAGCAGCAGGGTGACGCCACCACGCTCGATCGCCCCCTCGATTCGCTCGAAGCGGCCGGTCCCGAACCAGCGGTCGAGCAGCGGCCGCGCCACCGAGTGTCCGACCGCGAAGCAGAGCAGTCCCGACAGCAGCCAGCCGAACATCATCAGAGCCAGCGCGGGGAAGAAGCCGTAGACGAAGCCGGCCGCTGCGTCGACGATCTCCGCCGGGTAGAAGACGACCGTGTGAATCAAGGTCAGACCGAGGATCAGCAGTGGCCCGCCCACACCGAGGTCCTCGATCCGGCTCCGCACCCGCGCGGTGTCGCCCCGCAAGGCCGCCTCGAAAGCTTCGCGCAGCTCCGGGATTGCCAGCACAAGCGCGGCCAGCAGCCCGATCCCACCCAGGGTGACGGCTACGGCGGCGAGAGAGGGTCTCGGCGATTCCATCCGCTGAGTATCGCTTCCGACATTCACCCCCGTGGGAGTGGGGTCAAAGTCGGCTGCGGCGAGTCAGCCCCGCAGCCGTTCGGCGAGGGCCGAGTGGCGGCTGCCGCTGTCGTCGCGGCGGACGGCCATCTCCAGGGCGGCGGGATCGCCGACCAGGACGCAGCTGCTGCGGGCGCGGGTGATCGCGGTGTAGAGGAGGGGGCGGGTCAGCATGCGGGCGTGGGAGCGGTGGCAGACGCCGACCACGACCGGCACCTCGCAGCCCTGCGCCTTGTGGACCGAGATCGCGTAGGCGAGGCGCAGCGTCGCCGTCTCCCCGTAGGGGATGACCAGCGAGCCGCCCTCGTCGGTGTCGACGACGATCGACTCCTCCTCGGGATCGTCGGCGCGGAGGAAGACGATCGAGCCGTTCATCAAGCCCAGCTCGTGCGAGTTGCGGGTCTGGATCAGCCGGTCGCCGATCCGGAAGCGCTCGCTCACGGCCGTCCGGCCGTCCGGGTTGAGCCGCGTCTGCAGCCGCTCGTTCAGCGCGTCGATCCCGACCGCCCCCTTGTACATCGGCGCCAGCACCTGCACCTCGCGGATCGGGTCGACGCCGAAGCTCGCCGGCGCCCGCTCGGCGACCACCTCAACCACCGTCTCCAGCGCCCGCTCCGGGCTCGGCCGGTCGATGAAGAAGAAGTCGTGGTCCTGGTCCTCCTGTGGCTGCAGGTGGGGTGGCCGGCCCTGGTTGATCTCGTGGGCCGCGGTGGTGATCATCGAGCGCGCCGCCTGGCGGAAGATCTGCGTGAGCCGGACGACGGGAGCGACACCGGAGGCGATCAGGTCCTCGAAGGGCTTGCCGGCGCCGATCGGCGGCAGCTGATCGGCGTCGCCGACGAAGACGACGTGGGTCGACTCGGCGAGCCCGCCCAGCAGCACCTCGATCAGCCGCAGGTTCAGCATCGAGGCCTCGTCGACGATCGCCAGGTCGGCCGGCAGCGGACGGCCGGGCCCGTAGCCGGGCTCGCGGCCCGGCATCCACTCGAGCATGCGGTGGATCGTCTGCGCCTCGTGTCCGGTCGCCTCCTCGAGCCGCCGGGCGGCGCGGCCGGTGGGGGCGCAGAGGGCGATCGAGGCGCCGGCACGCGCGGCCTCGGCGACGATCGCCTGCGTGCAGGCGGTCTTGCCGACGCCCGGCCCGCCGGTAAGCACCGAGATCCGCGCCGCGAAGGCGCCACGGACCGCCGCCCACTGCTCGTCGGTGAGGCGCCGCGTCTCGCCGTCCTCGCCGTCCTCGGGCGGCGACTCGCCAGGGTCGTGGCCGAGGTGGGGGGGAGCGGCGGCGCGGGCGGCCAGCGTCTCGGCGACGGCGACCTCGCTGGCGTGGGTCGACTCGCGGTAGGCGCGGCCTTCGTCGAGCAGCAGGCCCCGCGCCTGCGCCGGCACGTCGGGATCGGGGCGCAGGCCGATTAGCTTCGCCGTGCGCCGGTTCAGCTCGTCAACAGGCAGGTAGGCGTTGCCCTGCTGCTCGGCCTCCGAGAGGGCGAAGACCGCCGCCGCCTGGGCGCGCCGCTCGGACTCCGGCGGCACGTCGGCGGCCAGGGCGATCTTGTCGGCGCGGGCGAAGCCGACCCCCGCGACCTCGGTCAGCCGGTAGGGGTCCTCGTGCAAGACGGCCAGCGAGCGCTCGCCGAAGCGGGCGTGGATCGGCGCAGCCAGGTGGGCCAGCCCGTGCGGGGCGAGTTGCACGTGGAGGTCGCGGACCGCGCGCGAGGCGTGCCACGATTCGGTCGCCGCCGCGGCCTGGGTGACGCTGACCCCGCGCAGCCCGCCGAAGACGCCTGCGGGATCGGCGGCGATCGCTCCCAGCACCCCCTCGCCGTGCTCGTCGACGAGCCGCTCGGCGCGGGCCGGGCCGATGTGACGCAGGCTGGTCAGATAGGCGATCTGCCCCTCGCGGTCGGCCGGGTCGAGCGGCAGCGCCCCGCGCGCTTTCAGCTGCCGCCCGTAGCGTGAGTGGTTCTGCCAGTCGCCGCTCACTTCGGCCCGCTCGCCGGCGCTCAGGTGGGCGACCGGGCCGACCAAGGCAAAGCCCTCGCCCGAGTCTGCGTCCTGCACCTCCAGCACCGCGTAGCCGTCGTCCTCGGCGCTGAAGATGACGCCCAGCACCTCGACCGTCCCGGTGAAGGCTGCCGCATCGGCGTCGAAGAGGGTCGCAGCGTTGTTCACACAGCAAAGCTAGCCGGAGGCGAGGCGGCGGGCACCTGCTTGGAAGTCCAAAGTGCGAGAAGATGTCGGTAACCGGCCCGCGCGCGGCCGCCAATACGGGAGGAAGAGCAATGAGCACCTACGCGGTGAAGAGGATCGATGAGATGGAGGCCGTCTTCCAGGGCGCCTTCAAGCGGGCCCGGGCCGAGCTCGGGGTCGAATCGTTCGGCATGCAGATCATCGACATGCCAGCCAACTACGACAATTACCCAGTGCACGACCACGAGCAGGACGGTCAGGAGGAGGTCTACGTGACCCTCAGTGGTGGCGGTGAGATCGAGATCGAGGAGGAGCGCTTCCCGCTCGACACCGACCACGTCGCCCGGGTCGGGCCTGGCGTTACCCGCAAGGTCTGGCCGGGCGATGAGGGCATCCGCATCCTCGTGCTCGGCGGCAAGGCGGGGGAGGCCTACGAGGCCCCCGATATCACGAAGCTGGGCGAGCCCGACCCGATGGCGGCGGCTTAGAGGGCTCATACCCCCGGCAGCTAAGGACCGGCGCCCGCGGATAGCGCGGGTAGGCCGGGTCCTCGCGCGAGCGCCGGCAGAGGCTGAAGACCGATCCCCTCGAGTTGGGGACCAGCTGCTGATGCGCGCAGCTGTCGCACAGGCCGTTGCCGGATGTCGATATGCGTCGAGGCTGCACTTGGTTGCCAAGTATCCAGACGAGTCCCTAAATTCGCCAGGTCCCACCGACCGGATCGCTCTTCTGCTGTGTTCAATGGGTACACTCGGTTGCTTAATCCGGCTCATCATGGGTTTGAGCCGGGACCATTGTCAGACAGGGAGAAGGAGATCCAGAACGTATGTTCTCATCGATGAAGCGACGCATGAATATTCCGCTGGTCGTCTCTATAGGAGCCCTAGTTTTCGCCATGGTTGGCGGCGCTTGGGCCAGCACGGGAAATGGCGGCCACGCTACGGCCTCTGCCAAGAAAGGCCCTCCCGGCCCAAGGGGACCCAAAGGTAAAACGGGTCCAGTGGGCCCGGTAGGTCCCGCAGGTCCGCAGGGATCGCCTGGTGCGGCTGGCGCCAAAGGTGACACCGGACCAAAAGGTGACAAAGGCGAAAAAGGCGAAAAAGGAAAAACCGGCGACCCCTGGACTGCTGGCGGCACGCTGCCCATCAATTCAACCGAGACGGGCGTCTATGGGCCACTGAAAGAAACCAGTGGTTTTTCGACTGTCATCGCTGAAGGTGGCGAATATCAGGTCCCGATTTTCTTCAACATCCCTCTCGCTACCGCACCGACGTTCGTGTACGTGCTGAACTCCGGCGACAACTTCGGGACCGCCGCCGGCTGTCCTGGTGTAACGAGCGGCATTCCAAAAGCCGATAGCGGCAAGCTCTGCGTTTATGTCGAGCCAAATAACTTCAGCCTTACGGCCGCGACGGTTACCGCAATCAACCCGGCTAAAGTAGAAGGAACCGGTGGACCACAGCCTTCGGGCGCGATCCTAAGGGCGACGTGTCCAGGACCAGTGCTGGCGGAAATTTGCCCCGCTTCAGGGTTGTGGGCGGTTACCGGGTAGCGCTACTGACGCACATGTTGTTCAAGCTGGGCCAAGCCGACACCATCCGGCTTGGCCCAGCTTCTCTTCAGTCGCGCCGACGTTGAGCCTCGCGGAATACATCCGAGAACGGTTGGGTACGGTTGGGGCCGAGGCGTTGAGGGGGATAGTGGAGAAGGCGGCCCGCAACGAGGCGGGAATGCGGGCGCGGTCATGACCGGGCAGCGGATGAGTCTCCGCTCGATTTCGGGCAGCGACGCGACCGTTGGCCTCGCAACGGTGATGCAGATCGCCGGCGAGCTCGCGACTGGCGCCGTCGTCCTGCTCCGCGAAGACAATTGGTATGCGGCCGCTGCTCTCATTCGACAACTGGTTGAGGTGGAGTACCTGGCATGGGCATTCGCCGAGGATGAGCAAGAGGCTGAGAGGTGGGATGTGCTCCAGCAAGGCGGAGCGCGAGCGCATTGGAGGCCCGTCCATCTTCGGGACCGCACCGGCGGTCGGTTCCGCGCCTCCGATTACGGTGAGCACTGTGGCATGGGTGGGCACCCCTCTCCGGAAGGGAGACGCCTGCTGCCTGTGCATGATGAGGCGCCTGATGCGTTGGCTCAATACCGGTGGTGCGATATAGTAATTCACGGCCAGGGAACGTGTGGAGCTATGCTCTCGTCGCAACAGCGAAGCTCGGATAAGCTGATCTGCTTACCTCCCTCGACGAGGCGACCCTCCTATCTGAGGCCGAAAGCCGCTGGCGCGCCAAAGGCCCGTTCATCGCGTTGCTGCCCTAGCGATACACGCACCGAACCGCGCAGTGCATCGATCTGCGCGTGCGCAAAAGCCTCATACGACTTTTGCAGGGAAAACCCTGGCGATCGTTCGATTTGTCGTGCCGACCGTTGCCTTCCAACAGGAATTCTTGACTGAATCGGAGCGCCCGG
>Ga0209647_1000083_pt1 | contig 76558 bp, 63 predicted proteins | sample GraSoi_2013_60cm_FD_185827 | JGI IMG/M metagenome (GOLD analysis project Ga0209647, IMG submission 185827) | Grasslands soil microbial communities from the Angelo Coastal Reserve, California, USA - Sample 9_17_2013_60cm (SPAdes) (version 2) | ecosystem: Environmental > Terrestrial > Soil >...
ATTGAGACCTTCCCTCCCGCGGCGAGCGAATAGATGATCATGTTGTGCGAGGTGGGCATGAGCGCTCCCACGAGCGAGGCGTGTGTCGTCACGTTGACGGCGTAGTCGGTGTCGTAACCCTCCTTCTTCATCATCGGGATCATCACCGAGCCCATCGCGGAGACGTCGGCCACGGGCGAGCCCGACACACCGCCGAAGAGCGTGCATGCCACCACGTTCGCCATGCCCAGCCCGCCGCGGATGTGGCCCACGACGCTCCGCGCCAGCGCCACGATCTTGTCGGCGATGCCTCCGTGGAGCATCAGCTCGCCGCTGAAGACGAAGAACGGGATGGCGAGGAAGGAGAAGATGTTCATCCCCGACATCATTTGCTGGAAGAGGACCGCGACCGGCAGGCCCTCGTAGAGGATCGTGCACACGGCCGACAGCCCGATCGCGAAGGCGACCGGCACGCCGAGCGCCAGCAGCACCAGGAACGAGACCGTGAGGACGGTCAGTGCCATGCGGGCTTCACTTCGATCCCCCGCGCGAGCGCCACCAGGTGCTCGATCGAGAAGAGCACGATGAGCACCCCCGACAGGCAGAGCGGCACGTAGCGCCAGGCTTCGGAGAGCGCGATGTTGGCGAGCTTGTACGGCGCGATCGAGGCGCCGAGCAGCCAGCCGTTGTAGGCCATCGCCGCGCCGAAAAGGCCGACGAGGATGTGGATGGCGAACTCTGCGCGGTGACGCCAGGCTTCCGGGGCGAGCACCAGCAGCGAGTCCATGCCGATGTGCCCCGCATCGCGCACGCCGACCGCGGCGCCGATGAGCGTCACGTAGAGGATGAGCAGCAGCGCGAGGTTCTCGGCCCACGTCGGGCTGCTGTTGAGCACGTAACGGCCGAAAACCTGCCACGCGACCACGGCGACGATCGCCAGCAGCCCGGCCACGCAGGCATACATGGCGATGCGCGCGATGCGCGCGTTCACCGCCGTGAGAGCCCGCGGCCAGCGGGCTTCCTCGAGGCGCTTCAAGCCGGGCCTGCTACTTCACGTCCTGGATGCGCTTCACCAGGCCCGCGAGCCGTGGCGTGGCCGCGAACGTCGCGTACACGGGCTTCATCGCATCCACGAACTCCTGCTTGTTGGCGATCGCGATCGTCTGCGAGCCCGCGGCCTCGACCACCTTGCGCGCCTTCACCTCGCGCTCGTCCCAGAGCTTGCGCATGTACGGCACCGAGTCCTTCGCCGCCTTGCGCAGCGCCGCCTGGTCGGCCCCGGACAACCCGTCCCAGACCTTCTTCGAGAACACCAGCACCTCGGGCGCGAGCGAATGCTCGGTCAGGCTGTAGTACTTCGCCGCCTCGAAGTGGCGCGACGATTCGTAGGAGGGCCAGTTGTTCTCGGCCGCGTCGACGATGCCGGTCTTCAGCGCCGTGTACACCTCGCCGTAGGGCATCGGCGTGGGATTGGCGCCGAGCGCTTCGATCATGGCCACGAAGAGGTCGGACTGCTGCACGCGGATCTTCATCCCCTTCATGTCGGCGAGCGACCTGATCGGCTTCTTGGCCGTATAAAAGGAGCGCGCGCCGCTGTCGTAGAAGGCGAGCCCCACGAGGCCCTGGGATTGCATCGACGCGAGGATCTCGTCTCCGATCGGGCCGTCGAGCACCTTGCGCATGTGCTCGGTGGACCGGAAGACGAACGGCAGCACGGTGACGATCGTCTCGGGGACGACGCTGTTGAGCGGCCCCGTGTTGATGCGCATCATGTCGAGCCCGCCGAAGCGCAGCTGCTCGATGTTGTCCTTCTCGCTGCCCAGCACGCCCGACGGATACACCTTCAAGGCGAGCCGCCCCTGGGTCTCGGCGGCGAGCTGCCTGCCCATGTATTGCACGGCCATCACCGTCGGATAGTCGGCGGGATGCACGTCCGCGGAGCGCAAGTCGCGCGCGTGCGCGGCCGTGGCGAGGCCGGTGAGAACCACTGCGGTGAGTCGCGCCAGGCTGCGGCGGATCGGTATCGACATTATCGTTTCTCCTGATTTGTTCTTATGCACGCCGCCCCTCAATCCTCGAACGGGCCGGCATGGACGAAGGGGCCGCCCTGGTAGATCGCCGCGGGGTCGTCGGGATCGAGCGCGGCGCTTTGCGCTTCCACGCGCTCGCGCTGCACGTCGGAGCTCTCGCGCGCCTCGAAGCCCAGGTGCGCCGCCTTCGAGTTGTCCCACCACTTGCGCGAGTTGTTCGACACGCCATAGACGATCGAGTGGCCCGCGCGCGGAGCGAAGAGCGCGCAGCGCACGAGCTCGACCAAGTCGTCGTAGCTGAGGAAGGTGGCGAGCATGCGCCGGTCCTTCGCCACCGGAAACGACGAGCCGATGCGCAGGCAGACCGTCTCGATCCCATGGCGGTCGAAATAGAAGCGCGAGAGGTTTTCGCCGAAGCACTTGCTCACGCCGTAGAGGCCGTCGGGCCGCACCGGATCGTCGGGGCCGATTGTCTCCGTCTGGCGGTAGTAGCCCGTCACATGGTTGGAGCTCGCGAAGGCGATGCGCTTCACTCCGTGGCGGCGCGCGGCTTCGTAAAGGTTGTAGACGCCCACGATGTTGGACTGGAGGATGGGCCCGAAGCGGGTCTCGACGGAGATGCCGCCGAAGTGGGCCACCGCCTCCACGCCTTCGAGCAGGCCCATCACCGCAGCGCCGTCCGCGAGGTCGCATCGCACGACCTCCTCGCCCGCCGCGGCCGGGCCCAGCTCCTCGCGATCGGAGACGCGCAGGATGCGCGCATGGGGCTTGAGCCCTTCACGCAGCACCTTGCCGAGGCCGCCGGCCGCCCCGGTGAGCAGCAGCCGTTCGAATCGTCGCATGGGGATCGTCATTTGAGGAAAACGTTTTCCCGCATTCTGCGAGCGGGTGTATTCTTTGTCAAGGCGTTAACATCAACGAAACGTTTACCATGAAGAAGAAGCCCACCATCCGCGACGTGGCGGCCCGTGCCGGGGTCTCGATCGCGACCGTCTCCAAGTACATGAACTCGGCGCAGCGCTTCACGGCGGGCGTCGAGCGCAAGATCCGCGCTGCGGTCGACGAGCTCGGATACCACTCCAACCCGCTCGCTCGCAGCATGATCACCGGCAAGACGGGGTCGGTGGGCGTGGTGATCCTCGACATCGGCAACCCGCACTTCACGAGCCTGGTGAAGGGCGCCAACCGCGTCGCGCTCGAGCTCGGCTACAACCTGCTGTTCGTCGATACCGAGGAGAGCCAGGCGCGCGAGGACGAGCTGCTGGAAGCGCTCAGCCGCCGCGTCGACGGTCTCATCGTGAGCACGCGCATGGCCGAGGACCAGCTCGGCCGCGTCCTGGCTTTCGGCAAGCCGGTGGTGTTCTCGGGGCGCCCGGCGCCCGAGGGCCGTCCCAGCATCGGCATCGACGCCTATACCGCGGCCTTCCTGCTGGGAGAGCTCCTCGCCAAGCAACGCCATCGGCGCATCGCCTACGTGGGGTTCGCCCCGGCAAGGCCCGACATGGAGCGCGTCCGCGGGCTCACCGATAGCCTGAAGGCGCACGGGCTCAAGTTCACGCGCTTCGAGGTGCGCGCGCCGACCATCGCGGAGGGCGAGCGCGTCTGCCCGGCGGTGGCGCTGCGCAAGGACCGCTTCGACGCGGTCGTCTGCTACAACGACATGGTCGCGATCGGATTCCTCGGCGCGGCGCGCTCGCTCGGCGTCGCGGTGCCGGCCGACATCTCGGTGGTCGGCATCGACAACATCCCCTTCGGGCGCTTCGTGAGCCCCGCGCTCACCACCGTGGACACCCAGAGCGAGTTCCTCGGCGAGGAAGGCATGCGCCTCCTCTTCCGTCTCATCGAGGGCGACACCTCCGTCAAGGGGCACATGAAGGTGGAGCCGCGCCTCGTGGTGCGCGCCTCCACGCGCGATCGCTAGTTAACATTTTCCCTCCGCAGTAAACGTTTTCAGGCGGGTCGCACGTCGGATATCCCTCGCGATTCTGTTGACATCGCCGCTTCGTGCCGCTAGATTAGGAAAACGTTTAACCTAAAGATCGCCGGCAGCAAAGCGACGGAGGAGCGATCCATGAGCAAGGCGCTCATGCAAGACCCACGGGCGGGTGCATGCAGGAAACTGTGCGCCGCGCTCGCGGCCGCCTCGTGCATCGGCGCGCAGGCCGGTGCCGCCGCCGAATCGCCGCCGCCCGGCAAGCCCGCCGAGGCGCGCATGAACGATATCGTGCGCGACCGGCTCTATCCCCAGCTCGACTACCTCTTCGAGAAGCTGCGCGCGGAAAAGGAGGCGGTGACCATCGACGGAGTCGCCGCGTTCACGGGCAAGGACAAATTCCTCCCGGGGAAGATCGCGGTCGGCTTGAGCGACCTGCTGCTCGATACGCCGCGCGACGACGCGCGCTTCGCGCGCTACCTCAAGGGATACCGGGACATCGCCGATCTCACCGTCGGCATGGACAACGAGACCTGGGGCGTCTACTACTACCTGCTGGCTTTGCACAAGCTGAAGGCGGCCGGCCTGCTCGACGCGGCGGTCAGCGCTCCCACGCTTGCGAAGCTGAGGCTGCAGCTCGATTGGCGCCGCTTCGTCAGCCGGCCCGATTACAACCTCATCGATCTGCCGGCCAATTACTACGGGGTGGCGTTCAGCGCCGCGCGCCTGCGCATGCTCCTCGGCTGGGAAGACGACAGCGGCAGCCGGCAGCTGATGGACAAGATGATGCGGCACTACGAAGCCTACTCGGGCAAGTTCGGATTCTCCGACGAGACCGATGGCGAGGGGCGCTTCGATCGCTACAGCATCCTGCTCATCGCGGAAGTCTGCCAGCGATACATCGAGACGGGCCTCGCCGTCACGCCCGAATTGAAGGCGTTGCTGCGCAAGTCGGCCGATATCGCGCTCGGCATCGGCAACACGGCGGGCGAAGGCTTCAGCTTCGGCCGCAGCATCGGCGCCTACGGCGATACCGCGATCCTCGAAATTCTGTCGGTCGCCGCGTATCTCGATGTGCTGAGCACGGAGGAGAAGCAGTACGCGTTCACCTACTCCACCCGTGTCGTCGCCCGCTACGCCGACTTCTGGTTCGACCCCGCCATTCACTCCGTCGACCTGTGGGGGCAGGGCCGCCGCACCGATGCCTATCGGGGCAAGCACCGTATCCTGGGCGAGAACTTCTCGCTGCTCCATCAATTGCTTTCCACCAATGCGGCGTGGAAAAAGGCGGGCTTCGACGGCAAGCCACCCTCCTCGGACCTTCAGGCATGGCTCGACCGGACGCAGCCGGCGTTGCGCCTCACCTGGTTCGCGCGCGGCGAATACGATCGCGCCCTGGCGATCGTCCGCGATGGCCGTCGGGTCTTCAGCCTGCTGCTGGTGAATGGCGGCGCCGGCCAGCACGCCAACAGCCCCTACTACCCGCTGCCGTTCGCCCACGGCATCGTGGCCGGCGTCGCCGATAGCGGCTATCGCCATCCGCAGCTCATTCCCAAGTTCACGCTGGCCGATGGCACCGAGCTCATGGCAACGGCGTACATCAAGGATATCTCCGCGACCTCGCGCGACGGTCGCCATCGCGTGACTTACCGGCAAGACGAATTGACGCGCCTGGGGAGGGACTCGCCGCTCAAGGATCCGCGCATCCGGCTCACCAGCGAATACCTCTTCGCGCCGGGCGTGATTACCCGCACCGACACCTACACCGCGGCAACTCCGGTGGAAGTCGCCAAGCTCACGTTGGAGTTCGCCTCGTTCTCCGACGATGCCACGCTCGCCGGCACCTCGGTTCGCTTCGGCAGCGGCACCGTCCTCGCCTTCGAGGTCGAGGGCACCGCCGGCAACGAAGACTACCGATCGACCACCGGCGCCATGCGGACCCATGTCACGTGCAGCGAGGGCCCTTTCACGCTGACCGAGCCGCTCACCGTGAGGTGGGTCATGAAATACCGTCGCGAATCATAAGAACGACTTCGACAGAGGAGAGAGAAGTGCACCCCATCCAGCGAACCGCCTTCGTCTTGACCCGCATTGCCGCATCCGTGTTGCTCGCTCTTTGCGGCGCGGCCACGCCCACCTTCGCCCAGCAGGCGGCGGCCGACACGCCGGCTTCCACGGCCGGGACGGATAAGGACAAGGACAAGGAAAGAGACAAGGGCCGATTGGAATCGATCGTGGTGACGGCCAACAAGCGCGTCGAAAAACTCGAGCACGTGCCCCTCGCGATCTCGGTGCTGACCGACGAGATGATCGAGCGCAACAACGTGCGCGACATCCAGGACGTCATCAATCTGTCCCCCGCGCTCTCCATCACCTACGGCACCACGCCCGCCAACAACGGCATCAACATGCGCGGCATCGGCACGACGTCGATCGGCATCGGCGTCGAGGCGGATGTCGCGGTGATCTTCGACGACATTCCCATCGGCATGCAGGTCAAGGCATTCTCGGACCTGGTGGACATCCAGCGCATCGAGATCCTGAAGGGCCCGCAGAGCACCCTCTTCGGCAAGAGCGCCATCGCGGGCGCCGTCTACATCACGACCAAGCCCATCATCGGCCCGATGGAGGGCCACGCCAGCACTTTCTTCACCAGCGACCACGAGCAGCGCTATGCCGTCTCCTACGGCGGCGAGGTGTCGGAGCACCTCGGCTTGCGCTTCGCCGCGAGCGACAACGATTTTCCCGGCAACGTGACCAACCTCACGACCGGCAGCAAGGTGAACGGCGCCACGGGCAAGACGTTCATGGCGAAGCTGAGCTGGCATCCGACGACGAACATCGACGTCGACATCTCGCCGCGCTGGAACAAGACCTCCACGAACTGCTGCGTGCTGGTGCTGACGAGCTTCACGCCGGTGGCGGGCGCGCTGCTGTCGAACATCGCGCAGCTGCCGGCCACGACGCTTCTGAACGGCATCACGCCCGGCCCCGACAACCGCAATATCCGCAACGACGCGTTTACCGGCCAGGACTCGACCGACAAGGGCGGCGGCGTGAAGGCGACCTACAACTTCGCCAACGGGGCGCAGCTCGCGTGGATCGCCTCGCTCGACAAGTACGAGGCCAACGACGCGCGCGACCAGGATTTCGTCGACGTGCACACGCTCCTCTACTATCCCTTCGCCAACAGCCAGCCGGCGCGCGTCGACGCGGGCTACATTCAATACGGCACCTTCAACGTCGACTCGCGCACGCAGGAGCTGCGCCTGATCTCGCCGGACGCCGGCCCCATCCGATACGTCGCGGGCCTGTGGTACGCGAGGAACGTGATCGACCGCCATTTCATCCGCGGCTACAACGGCATCGCGCTCACGACGCCGACGCAATACTTCACCAGCACGTACAACATCAACAAGGCCGTCTATGGCCAGGCGACCTGGGATTTCGCGAAGGACTACAGCCTTCTGGGAGGCCTGCGCTACAACCGCGAAGAGTCGGGCTACGCATTCCAGACCGGCGCGCCGCCGCCCGGCGACTTCGTGCCGACCGCGACCTTCGGCAGCAAAGGCAACACCGAGAACGCCACCACCGGGAAACTGAGCCTGCAACGCCAGTTGAACAAGGACATGATGGTTTACGCGATGGGAGCCACCGGCTACAAGGGGCTCGCCTATGACCTCACCAGCAGCCTCAATGCCGCAACCGCCGCGCAGCAGCCGGTGAAATCGGAAACCGCCAGGACGGCCGAGATCGGCTTCAAGGGCAACTTCCTGGGCGACCGCATGACGGTGAACCTCGCCGCCTTCGCGACCCGGTTCCGCGACTACCAGCAGAACTCGGGCGGATATCTGCCCGGCACCACCACGTATGTCACGCGCCTGAATAGCGTGGGTGGCGTGCAGACTCGCGGGGTGGAAATGGACCTCACGGCGCTGCCCATGCCAGACTTGCTCCTCAACCTGAGCGCCGCCTACACCCGGGCGACGATCACCGAATTCCCGAACGCGCCCTGCTACAACGTCGCGGGCAGTCCCAACGGCGGATTCAACGCCGAGTGCCGGTTGCGCGATCCGGCGTACGGCAACCAGAACGTCCAGGACCTGGCGGGCGGCAGGATGCCCAATGCACCTCGAGTGAAGGTAAGCTTCGGCGGGCAGTACGACATCAATCTGCCGAATTTGCCCGTCGGCGCGTTCGTCAACGGCGCGGTCCGTTATCAAAGCGAGGTGCTGACCAACCTCAACCAGGATCCGACACTGGCGGCCCCCGCGTTCACCCTCGTGAACCTGGGCCTGGGGATCCGCGACAAGGCGGACAAGTACAAGGTGATCTTCTTCGTGAACAACGCGTTCGACAAGCACTACGCCAACACCGGGTTCACCGGCCTGGGCAGCTGGAGCGCGCGCGCGCCGAACCCGGTGGTCAACGTCACCAACACAACGTGGACGCCGGCCCGCGACGCATTCCGCTATTTCGGCATACGGCTGGACGTCAGATTCTGAAAGGGATCGCGCGCGCTCCTACCCGTGGCGCGGATCGAGCGCGTCGCGAAGGCCGTCGCCCAGCAGGTTGAACGACAGCACCAGCAGGAAGATGGAAAGGCCCGGCCATACGGCCATCCACGGCGCGTTGTCGACATAGTTTTTCGCGGTGTTGAGCATGCTGCCCCAGCTGGGCGCGGGCGGCTGCTGCCCCAGCCCGAGGAAGGAGAGGCTCGCTTCGGCGATGATCGCCGCGGCGATCGCGAGAGTTGCCTGCACGATGACCGGCGCCAGGATGTTCGGCAGCACGTGCCGTAGCGCGATGCGCAGGTTCGAGTTGCCCACCGCGCGCGCCGCCTCCACGTAGTCCTCGACCTTCACGGCGAGCACCTGCCCGCGCGTGAGGCGGATGAAGATGGGAGTGGCGGCGATGCCGATCGCGATCATCGCGTTGGTGAGGCTGGGACCGAGGAAGGCCGCCAGCGCGATCGCGAGGATGAGGAAGGGGCACGCGAGCATCGCGTCGGTCACGCGCGAGATCAGCATGTCGGTCCAGCCGCCCGCGTAGCCCGCCGCGAGCCCGATCGGCACGCCCACGCAAAGCGAGATGCCGACCGAGACCAGCCCCGCGAGCAGCGAGGCGCGCGCGCCCCACACGACGCGCGAGAGCACGTCGCGGCCGATCTCGTCGGTGCCGAACCAGTGCGCGGCGGAGGGCGCCTTGCGCACCGCGCTCCAGCTCGTCGCGAGCGGGTCGAAGGGCGAGATCCACGGCGCAAGGAGCGCGATCGCCACGAAGAAGGCGACGAGGACCAGTCCCACCATCGCGCCACGCCGGCGCGCAAGACGCTTGAGCGCGCGCCGGCCCGGCGTGAGCTCGCGCGGCGCGTACCGGGCGGGAATCGCGATCGCGGCCACGTTCAGGCCCTCATGCGCGGGTTGATCGCGAAGTAGGCCAAGTCGGCCAGCAGGTTCAACGTGACGTACGCCGTCGCGGTGAAGAGCACCACGCCCTGCACCACGGAATAGTCGCGGTTGAAGACCGCGTCGACGATGAGCTTGCCGAAGCCGGGAATGGAGAACACCTGCTCGGTCAGAACCGCGCCGCCGAGGAGCTCGCCGAACTGGAGGGCGCCGAGCGTCACGATCGGGATCAATGCGTTGCGCAGCGCGTGCCGCAGCACCACGACGCGCTCGTCGAGCCCCTTGGCGCGCGCGGTGCGCACGTAGTCGGAGGAAAGCACCTGCAGCATGGCGCTACGCGTATGGCGCATGAGCACCGCGGCGATCGCGTTGCCGAGCACGAAGGCGGGCATGATCATCGCGGCCAGGTTCGCCTTCAGGTCCTCGAAGGGACTCACATAGCCCGACGCGGGGAGCCATCCGAGCTTCACCGCGAAGAGCAGGATCATGAGGATCCCCAGCCAGAAGTTCGGCGTCGAAAGGCCCCACAGCGCGACGATGTTCGCCGCGTAATCCCACTTGGTGTCCTTGTAGACCGCCGAGGCGATTCCCGCCGGGATGCCGATGGCGAGCGCGATCGCCATCGCGAGCACCGCGAGCTCGATCGTTACCGGAAGCTTCTCGGCGATGAGCTCGACCACCGGCTTCTGGATGCGCACCGAGTCGCCCAGGTCGCCGTGGAAGACGCCGCTCACCCAGTACCCGTAGCGCACCGGCAGCGGCTCGTCCAGGTGGAATTTGGCGCGCAGGTACGCGATCACGTTCGGGTCGCGCTCCTCGCCCGCCATGGCGACCGCGGGATCGCCGGGCAGCAGCTGCTGCAGCCCGAAGATCAGCACCGACACGAAGAAGAGCGTCGGGACGATCGCGGCAAGGCGCTTGAGGAGGTAGTTCAGCATCGTCTCATTGCCGCCGTCACATCTTCAGGTCCTGCAGCCGGATGAGCCCGTCCGGAATGGTGCGCAGTCCCGAGAGCTTGTTGGTGAAGGCCCATAGCCAGTGGCGGTGGTAGAGGTAGACGATCGGCCGGTCCTTCGCCTCCAGGGCCGCGATCTGCTCGAAAAGCTTGAGGCGCGCGGCGGGATCGACGGTGGCGCGCGACTTCACGATGAGATCGTCCATGTCCTGGCGGCAATTGCCCGAGTAATTGAGCGGCTGCTTGCACGCGAGGTGGCTGAAGAGGTTGCCGTCGGGGTCGGGCCGTCCGCTCCACGCGAGCACGTAGGCCTCGTACTGGCCCTTGTCCGCCAAATCCAGCGTCGTCGAAAACTCGGTCGACTGGATCTTCACGTCGAAGCCCGCCTCGCGCGCCATCGCCTGCACCACCTGGGCCACGCGCTGCGCGTCCGACGTGGTCGGGGTCATGAGCGTGAAGCTCGCGTTGGGCACACCCGCCTCCTTCAGCAGCGCCTTCGCGCGCGCGAGGTCGCGCCTGGGGATCGGAACGTTCTTCGCGTACCAGGAATTGGTGGGCGCGACCCACTGGTTTCCGGCGAGCGCCTCGCCGCTCATCGCGACCTGCACGATCGCGTCGCGATCGAGGGACAGCTCGAAGGCCTCGCGCACGCGCGGGTCCTTGCCCGCGGGATTCTTCTGCGCGAGGTCGCTCTTCGCGATGTTGAAGGTGATGCCCTGGTAGCCGATCTCGACGATCTTCGCGACCTTGAAGCGGCTGTCGCCCTTCAGGGCCGGCACGTCGGAGGGCGCCATGCGCTCGATCAAGTCGAGCTGGCCGCTCTTCAGGTTGGCGAGGAGGACGGTCGCGTCGGCGATCGGCTGGTAGATCACCTTGTCGAAATGGATCGCGGACTTGTTCCAGTAGCCGGGAAAGCGCTCGAGGACGATGCGGTCCTGCGCCACGCGCTCGCCGAACTTGAAGGGCCCGGAGCAAACCGGCTTCGCGCCGAACTTGTCGCCCGCGGCCTGTGCCGCCTTGGGCGACACCATCATGCCGGCGCGGTCGGTGAGGATCGCCAGCAGCGGGGCGAACGGCGCGGAAAGATTGAGGCGCACCGTCGCCGGGTCGACCACGTCCACGCTCGAGACCGGCGCCAGCTCGCCGCGGCGGTTGGAGCCAGCCATCGTCTTGTGGCGCTCGATGTTGTACTTCACCGCGGCCGCGTCGAGCTTCTCGCCGTCGTGGAACGTCACGCCCGCGCGGATCTTCAAGGTGAGCGCCTTGAAGTCGGCCGACCATTCGAAGCCGGTGGCGAGCTGCGGCACGATCTTGAGGTGCTCGTCGAGATCGAACAGCTTGTCGCACAGGCCCGCGAACACGATGCGGCCCACGAACGTGCGCGCGAGCGTGGGATCGAGCACGTCGGGATCTTCCGCGAGCCCGATGCGCAGGGTTTGTGCCGATGCGGCGAACGCCACGCCGGCCAGTGCAAGCGTGGCGAGAAAGCGCGTGGTCTTCATGAAACCCTCCCGGTGATGAATGCGGACTGCAGGCGCTCGAGGCGCGGATTCGCGGGGACCGAAGAAGCCTCCGGCACCCCGCGCGCGCCCGGCGCGATCTCTTTCCAGAAATGACATGCGACCGCGTGCGCCCCGTCGCTCACGAGAGGCGGCGTGGCCTGCGCGCACAGCTCGCGTGCGTAAGCGCATCGCGTGCGGAAGCGGCAGCCCGACGGCGGATCCACCGGGCTGGGCACGTCGCCCTGCAGCACGATGCGTGCCCGTGTAAGGCGCGGCTCGGGCACGGGAATCGCGGAGAGAAGCGCCTGCGTGTAGGGATGGCGCGGCCGCGCGAAGAGGCTCGCGGTATCGGCCGACTCCACGATGCGGCCCAGGTACATCACCGCGACCCGCGTGGCGATGTGCTTCACCACCGCGAGGTCGTGCGCGATGAAGAGATAGGCGAGGCCGAGGCGGCGCTGCAGGTCCTGCAGGAGATTCACGACCTGCGCCTGGATCGACACGTCGAGCGCGGAGACCGGCTCGTCGCAGACGACGAGCCGGGGCTCGGCCGCCAGAGCGCGCGCGATGCCGAGGCGTTGGCGCTGACCTCCGGAAAATTCGTGCGGGTAACGGCGCGCGTGATCGGGGCGCAAGCCCACCAGCGCGAGGATCTCCGCGATGCGCTCGGCATGCCGCCCGGCGGCCTTGCCGTGCAGCGCGAGCGGCTCGCCCAGCATCTGCCCGATCGTCATGCGCGGGTTGAGCGAGCCGTAAGGATCCTGGAAGACGATCTGCATCGCACCGCGCAGCTTGCGCATCTCGGCGGCTTCAAGCGGGAAGATCGCGCGGCCCTCGAACCACACTTGCCCGGAGGTCGCCTCGAGGAGGCGCAGCACGAGTCGCCCGGTGGTCGACTTGCCGCATCCCGATTCGCCGACCAACGCCAGCGTTTCGCCCGAAGCGAGCGTGAAGCTCACGTCGTCGACCGCGTGCACCACGCCCGTGCGGCGCCACCCGCCGTGCACCGGAAAATGCTTCACGAGGTTCTCGGCGCGCAGGAGCTCGCTCATGCCGCGAGCGGCGCATACAGGCACGCCGCCTCCTGTCCCGCGTGAATGGCGCGCAGCGCCGGATCTTCCCCGCGGCAGCGCGCGCCCACGAAGGGACAGCGCGGCGCGAAGCGGCAGCCCGGCGGCGTCTCGGCGGGCGAAGGCACCTGTCCCTCGATGGCGGGAAGGCGCTCCTGGCGCAGGTGCAGCTTCGGGATCGATCCCAGGAGCCCGATCGTGTACGGATGCTCCGGCTGTGCGAAGAGCCGCGCCACGCCCGCCTTCTCGACGATGCGGCCCGCATACATCACGGCCACGTCCTGCGCGATCTCCGCGACCACGCCTAGGTCGTGGGTGATGAGGATGATCGCGGTGCCGGTCTCATCGCGCAGCATGCGCATGAGCTCGAGGATCTGCGCCTGGATCGTGACGTCGAGGGCGGTGGTCGGCTCGTCGGCGATGAGGAGCCTCGGCTTGCACGCGAGCGCCATCGCGATCATCGCGCGCTGGCGCATGCCGCCCGAGAGCCGGTGCGGATGGTCGTCGAAGCGCTTGGCGGGAAGCGGCATGCGCACGTGCTCCAGCATCTCGACGGCCTGGCGTTTCGCGGCCTCGCGCCCGATGCGCCGATGCCTGAGGATCCCCTCGACGATCTGCTCGCCGATGGTGAACGCGGGATTGAGCGAAGTCATCGGCTCCTGGAAGATCATCGCGATCCGGTCGCCGCGGACATCGCGCATCTCGCGGGGCGAAAGGCCGAGGAGGTCGACGCCTTCGAAGAGGATCTCGCCCGCGGCGATCTTCCCGGGCGGGCTCGCGACCAGGCCCATGATCGAGAGCGCGGTGACGCTCTTGCCGCAGCCCGACTCGCCGACCAGCCCGAGCGTGCGCCCCGCCGCCAGCGTGAAGCTCACGCCATCGACCGCGTTGAAGGCGCCTTCCTCGGTGGCGAACGATGTCGTGAGGCCGCGGACGTCGAGGAGCGCGGCCATGGGAAGCGATCAGGCCTTGGCGCGGACGGCGTGGAATTGCGCGATGCGCTCCTCGATCACCGCGCGGTCCGTGATGCCCGCGGGCTGCGCGCGGCTGGGGAGGCATCCCATGAAAGGCTGGAAGCGCTCGAGGCTCACCGCGTGGAGCCGGCGCAGCTCCGCGAGCGGGTCGACGTGGTCGTCGACTCGCAGGTCGAGGAACGGGTAGTCCTCGCTGGTGTGGATGAGGAGCGCGGCGCCCTGCTTGCCGCGCTTGTCGCCGCCGGCCGCTTCGCCCGCCTCCATCGCGGTCATGAGCTGCTCGGCGAACGGCAGCGAAACCGATGAAACGAAGACGCGCGCCGTTTCCTCGATCACCCGCGGACCCGCGAGCATGTTGCCCGCGACCGAGAAGCCATCGCGGGTGATGTGTCCGCACCACTCGATGCACGAGCTTCCGGTGTGCGCGGCGCTCCGGCCCGCGGCATCGACCACGTGGAGCTGGCGCATCTCGCGCCCGGCGTCGGCTTCGATGAGGCGCCGCACCACGCCCGCCGCGGCCGCACCGCCCTGAAGCGCCGCGATTCCGTCGCGTGCGTAGAGGGGATTCACCAGCGCCTGCGTGGAGAGCGCTCCTTTACCGTTTGTCACCGCGGGGCACAATGCGCCGACCGCGAAGAACTTGCTCGCGACCGCGACTCCGAAGGCACCCGAGGGATGACGCGCGACGATCGACCAGGTCATCGGCGGATTCTAACCGCCATCACCGGAAAACCGGGAGCGCGTACCTATTCCATACAGATGATCCCAAGCTTGTTACCTCCATGACGGGTATTGAATCGCGCGAAGGCGGTTAGCATGCGCCGACAAACAGGGAGACTCCCATGGCCAAGCGCATCGCCGCGTCGCTCTTCACGCTTATCGTCGTTCCTGTCGCGGGGCTGGCGCAGCAGCCTCAGACGCAAAAGCTGGAACGCATCGAGGTCACCGGCTCCTCGATCAAGCGCCTCGACGCGGAGACCGCGGTCCCGGTGCAGATCCTGCGCCGCGACGACATCGAGCGCATCGGCGCGACGACCACCGAGGAGCTCCTGAAGCAGGTCACCGCGATCACGAGCTTCGGAAGCATCTTCGCCGCCCAGGCCAACGGCACCGTGACGACCTCGGTGTCCACCGTGTCGCTGCGCGCCCTGGGCAGCAACCGCACCCTCGTCCTCGTCAACGGCCGGCGCGTGAGCACGGCTTCCGCCGGCTCGACCAGCACCGCGGTCGACGTGAACAGCATCCCGATCTCCGCGATCGAGCGCATCGAAGTGCTGAAGGAAGGCGCCTCGTCGCTCTACGGCAGCGACGCGATCGCGGGCGTCGTGAACTTCATCCTGCGGCGCGACTACACCGGCGCCGAGGCCACGGTGGGATATGGCTCGCCCACGCGAAGCGGCGGCGGCAAGGACTGGACGGCGTCCGCCTTCGCGGGCATGGGCACCCTCGATCGCGAGGGCTGGAACTTCAACGTCGGAGCGGGCTACGAGAAGCAGGACCGCATCCAGGGCAGCGACCGCCCGTTCGCGCGCCAGATCAACGTGGGCGAGCACAACGACCTGAGCTCGACCATCGCCTTCCCCGGCAACATCCTCTCGGGGCCGACCTTCTCGCGTCTTTCCAGCCCCGCGTTTCCGAATTGCGGCCCGACCGGCATCGATTCGCCCTTCTTCGACGGCAACGCGACCTCCGGCACGGCGTGCCGCTTCGAGAACAGCCCCTTCCTCTCCGTGCTCCCCGAGATGGAGAAGAAGTACGTCCTGGCGAACGGGCGCCTGCGCCTGTCGAACAGCGCGGAGGCGTACGTCGAAGCGGCGTTCACGCGCACCGCGTTCCGCTATACGACGCAGCCCGTGCCGATCTCGGAAGGCACCCCGCTCCCCGCGACCAACCCGTACATCGCATTCGTCAACAACCTCATCGCCACCCAGTATCCGACGCTGCCCGCGGGGCTGCGCCGCTTCGCCACCATCGGCAATACGCTGGTGCTGCTGCCGCCGTCGAGCCCGTTCTTCCCGACCGCCTTCGTGGCCTCGCTGGGGCTGCCCACCAACCAGCCGATCGCGTTCCGCTATCGCGACTTCGCCAACGGCCAGCGCGAGACCGAGGACACCGCCGACAACTCGCGGCTCGTCGCGGGCATCAAGGGCACGGCGCTCGGATGGGATTACGACTCGGCCTTCCTCTACAGCCAGAACAAGTCCAAGTCGAACCTCCTCGCGGGCTACCCGCTCTACTCCCAGTTCCTGCCGATCCTCGACAGCGGGCGCGTGAATCCCTTCGGGGCGACCACGGATCCGGCGACCCTCGCCGCGGTGCAGGCCGCGGAGCTGCGCGGCGCGATCTACGAGTCGAAAATCTCCACGACGAGCGTCGACCTGAAGGCGACGCGCGACCTCATGCAGCTGCGTAACGGCCCATTGGGCGTCGCGCTGGGCGGCGAGCTGCGCGAGGAGAAGTTCACCTTCTCTCCGTCGCAGGCCTGGACGCTCGGCGACGTCGCAGGCTTCGGCGGCAACGTCTACGCGGTCGACGTGAAGCGCCACGTGGCCTCGGCGTACGCCGAAGTCGCGGTGCCGGTCCTGAGGAGCCTCGAGCTCGACGCGGGCGTGCGCTACGACAACTACCAGGTGGTCGGCAACACGACCAACCCGAAGGTCTCGTTCCGCTGGGTCGCGCTGCCCGAGCTTCTCGTGCGCGGCTCCTACGGCACGGGTTTCCGTGCGCCGTCGCTCACCGACCTCTACACACCGCGACAATCGAGCGTCACGGCGAACGGCAGCCGCGATCCGCTGCGCTGCCCGAACGTCCAGACCGGCGCGCCCGCCGACTGCAACAACCAGTTTCCGACCACGACCGGCGGCAACCCCAACCTGAAGCCCGAGAAGTCGAAGTCCGGGACGCTGGGATTCGTGTTCGAGCCCAGCCGCCGCCTGTCCATCGGAATGGATGCGTTCTGGATCACGATTCGCGACCAGCTCGGCGTCCTTCCCTCAACCACCATCCTGGGGAACGCGGCCAACGCGACCACGTTCGCCAGCTTCATCATCCGCGGCGCCCCCGACGGCAACGCGAGCGGCCTCGGGCCCATCGTGAGCGTGCTGCAGAACACCGCCAACCTCTTCAAGGCGAAGGTTAGCGGCTACGACATCGATGTCGTCGGGCGCCCCGACATCGGCCCCGGCCACAACCTCACGCTGCGCTTCAACGGCACGGAAGTCGAGCAGTCGATCCGCCAGAATTTCGACGGCAGCTACGGAAACAACCTGGGCACCGCCCTGGGCGCCGGACTGGGCGTGATCCCACGCTGGCGCCACGTGGCCAGCGCGACCTACGATCGCGGCCCGTGGATGCTCTCCGTGTCGCAGAATTTCCAGGACAACTACAACGACGCGGTCGGAAACGTGGGCGGCACGCCGCGGGTGGTGGGCGTATATGAGACCTACGACTTGCAGGCGCGCTACACGGGCTTTCGCAACCTCGCGCTCACGCTCGGCGTGAAGAACGTCCTCGACCACGATCCGCCCTATACGAACTCGGCGGGCCAATTCGCCGCCGGCTACGACGTCGCCTACTCGGACGTGCGCGGCCGCTTCGTCTACGGAAACATCAGGTACACGTTCAGATAAAGGCGCTCAAGGCAGGTTGGCCGCCTTGCGCGCGTCACCCGCGAGCTGCAGGATGTGCAGCCCGGTGTTGGCGCGATCGACGATATAGACATAGCCGCGGTCGTCCACGTCCACGTTGTTGGTCTGGATCGCGACCTTGCAGCGCTCGGTCGCGCCGCTTCCCACGCAACGCTTGTCGGTCTTCTCGTTCACCGCGGGGATGTAATAGCCGATCTCGCGCGGGTGATAGGGATCGCGGATGTCGAGCGCGCGCACGCCCGCGTTGAAGAACGCTATGAAGACGACACGCTTGTAGTAGATCGGCGTCATGTTCTCGTTCGACGAGTGCGAGCCGAAACGCCCGCCGCGAGCGCAGAAGTTGCCGCTCGCCTCCGGCACCGTCCAGCTCGCCACGTTGAAGGGCTTGGCTTCCGCGGTGATGTCGGCGATCCACACCATCTGGCGCGCCTCGGCGCATTCGTTCACCAGCGACTCGTCGACGATCACGGCGAAATCGCGCTTCGCGCCGACCTTGTCCTTGGCGAACTCGGCGACTTCCACGCCTAGCACCGGGAAAGTCGTGTGCGCGCCGTTCGTGGGCGGCAGCTCGAGGCGCCCCACTTCGGGATAGCGAAGGTTCGCGTCGGTCGGTTCCGCGGGGCCCTTGAGGAGCTTGTCGCGATCGACGATCTGCAGCACGCCGGACTTGTTGGTGCCGTAGCCGAAATAGATGCGGTTGCCCTTCGGCCCGGTCGAGATCGGACCGTGCAGCTCCATGGGTGCCTCGCCCTGCGCGCCCGGCTGCTGTCCCGGCAAGCCGAAATTGCGGATGAAGCGCGGTTTCGCGGGATCGGACAGGTCGTAGACCTGCGTCATGCGCCGCACGCGCCAGCCCTCCAGGCCGGAGACGAGATAGGCGATGCCGGAGTCGCACTCCCACCAATTCTTGTGCGTGCCTTTCACCTTGACGATGGTGGTGAGGAGCGACGGCTTGGCGGGATCGGTGACGTCCCAGATCTCGTGCGCGGCGTTGCCGTAGGTTCTCAACAAATAGAACTTCGACTTGTCGCCCTTGGGAAGAGCCGCGCCGTCGCACACGCGCACCATCTGCGCGCCGCCCGATTCGCCGTCACCCGGCTCGCCCGGAATGTGGAAGAGCGGCTTCGGGTTGCGCGGATCGGTCACGTCGAGGATCGAGGTGCCGTTGTCCTCGACCGCTCCCGACAGCGGGTTCATCGCCTTGCCGCCGTGATGCCCGATGTAGGCGATGAAGCGATCGCCCTGCCGGTGCACCAGGGGCTGGTAGGCGCTCCTCGCCTGCAGCGCGTCGGAGCCCACCAGCTCCATGTTGCTTTTCTCCGCGCCGCCGGGCGGCTGCGCGAAACCCGGAAAGGCGATGGCGAGGACCAGCGTCATTGCAGCGGCGTACGGCGTTCTCATATCGACCTCCTCCGGTTGTCGTTGGGCGCTATTGAACTTCAAATCGCCGCACCGCGTCTACTTCGAGATGATCGGCCAGCTCTTCGCGAAACTGAATTGCGGCGTGCGATAATCGCTCGCGATTCGGCCCCATGGAGCACGCGCGGATGAGAAAAAAAGACAAGAAGCCCGAATTCGTCCCGATCGAAAGGGACCTGGATCCGGGCCATCGCTGGCACCGCCCGCTGCAGGCGCCGGGCATCACGCAGGTGGATTTCGAGGAGCGCGTCGATTTCCCGCGCCTGCATCGTTACCGCCTCGCTCGAACCCGCCAGTCGCTCGCGAGCTCGGGCCTGGGCGCGATGCTCTGCTTCGACCAGCACAACATCCGCTACATCACGAGCACGGTGATCGGCGAGTGGGCGCGCGACAAGCTGATCCGCTATTGCCTCTTGAGCGGCAACGGGGAACCCTGGATCTGGGACTTCGGCTCGGCCGCGCGCCACCACAAGATCTATTGCCCGTGGATCCACGAGGACCACGTGCACGCCGGAAATCCCGGCATGCGCGGGGCGATCGGCCCGGAAGTGGGTCTCTTCGAAGGGGCCGCCAAACAGATCAAGGACATCCTCGCGAAAGAAGGTGTCGCGGATCAGCCGCTCGGCCTGGACGTGTGCGAGCCGGGGATGCTGTTCGCGCTCCAGGACCAGGGCCTCGAGATCCGCGACGGCCAGCAGATGATGCTCGCGGCGCGCGAGGTGAAGAGCCACGACGAGATCACGCTCCTCAACACGGCCGCCGCGATGGTCGACGGCGTGTACCACGACATCGCCGACATCCTGCGTCCGGGAGTGAAGGAAAGCCAGGTCGTGGCCCTCGCCAACAAGCGCCTCTACGAGATGGGATCGGATTGCGTCGAGGGCATCAACGCGATCGCCGGCGAGCGCTGCAACCCGCATCCGCACAACTTCACCGACCGCCTGATCCGACCGGGCGACCAGGCGTACTTCGACATCATCCATTCGTTCATGGGTTATCGCACCTGCTACTACCGGACGTTCTCGGTGGGGAAGGCCACGCCGGCGCAAAGAGATGCCTACAAGCGCGCGCGGCACTGGATGGACGACGCCATCTCGATGCTGCGCCCCGGCGTCACCACCGACATGGTGGCGAAGAAGTTTCCCAAGTCCACCGAGATCGGCTTCGAGACCGAGATGTCGGCCTTCGGCCTCAACTTCTGCCACGGGCTCGGGCTCGGCCTGCACGAGCGCCCCCTCATCTCGCGGCTGAATTCGTTCATCGAGCCCTACGAGCTGAAGGCGGGGATGGTGTTCGCCGTGGAGACGTTCTGCCCGGCCAAGGACGGCGTGTCGGCCGCGCGCATCGAGGAGGAAGTGGTCCTCACCCCCGAGGGCGCGAAGATCATCTCGCTTTATCCCGCGGAGGAGCTTCCCATTGCCAACCCCTACTAAAAAACGGTCTTCACGTATTGCGGGCAGCGGGGCGGTCGTTGGAGCGGACAGCAAAGCTGCCGCTCAACGACGCGAGACGGCCGGCAGCGGAGCGGTCGTTGGAGCGCACAACAAGGTTGCCGCTCAACGACGCGAGACGGCCGGCAGCGGAGCGGTCGTTGGAGCGCACAGCAAGGCCGCCGCTCAACGACGCGCGCCGAAAACGACTGTCGGCTGGATCGGCGCCGGGCGCATGGGCTACGAGATGGCCGCGCACCTCGCCAAGGGCGGCGCCGACGTGCTCGCATGGAACCGCACGCGCGCCAAGGCCGAGCCGCTCACCAGGCACGGCGCGAAGATCGCCGAGCAGGTTTCCGAGCTCGCCGGGCGCGACATCGTCTTCTGCATGGTGTCCACGTGGGACGACGTGAAGGAGGTCGTGTCGACGCTGCTGAAGGGCGCGAAGAGGGTGCCGCGCATCGTCGTCGAGTGCTCGTCGATCTCCCTCGAGGGCTCGGCGGAGCTGCGCGGGATGCTCGCCGCGCGCGGCATCGAATACATCGCCGCACCCGTGTCGGGTAACGCCAAGGTGATCAAGGCGGGCAGGCTCTCGTTCGTATGCTCCGGCCCGCGAAAGGCCTTCGACGAGGTGCTGCCCTTCCTCGAGATGATCGGCCCGTCGGCCAGCTACGTGGGCGACGGCGAGCTCGCGCGCATCGTGAAGATCTGCCACAACGTGTTCCTCGGCGTCGTGACCCAGTCGCTCGCCGAGATCACGATCCTCGCGCAAAAGGCGGGCGTTCCGCGCCATGCGTTCCTCGAATTCATGAACCAGAGCGTGATGGGCTCGACCTTCTCCCGCTACAAGACGCCGGCCTTCGTGAACCTCGACTTCAAGGTGACGTTCACGCCGACGCTGCTGAGGAAGGACATGGACCTCGGGCTCGACGCCGGCAAGCGCTTCGAGGTGCCGATGCCGCTCGCCTCCGCCACGCGCGACCTCGTGCAATCGATGATGGGGCGCGGCTGGAGCGAGCAGGACTTCGCCACGCTCCTCCTGCAGCAGGCGCAGGCCTCGGGAATCGAGCTCAGCCCCGAGAACGTGGACGTAAAGGACGGCCTTACCTGATTGCCTTCTGGTAGTACGACTCGTCGACGTACTTCGAAGGATCGGTGAGGGTCTTCTGCGGACGGCCGAACTCGCTGCGCAGCTTCAACACGGTCTCGATGCCCGCGCGGTCGAGCTTGCCCTTCTTCTGGAAACCCTCGGACCCGGCGAGCAGCACCTCCCACGCCTTGCCGGCGCTCGCGTCCGTCGCCTGGGGCAGGTACTTGCGATAGATCGCGACCGCTTCGCCGCGGTGGGCGGGATCGGCGAGCCAGTCGAGGGATTTCACGTAGGCGCGGATGAAAGCGACGAGCGCGGTCTCGTTCGACTTCGCCCAGCCGCGGCGCGCGACCCCCAGAACCGCCTGGTAGGGCCCGATCACGTCGACCGCGTTGGCGAGCCGCCGGTAGCCGCGCGCCTCGGGCACGATCTCGAGCGGCGAGGTAAGGATGGTGCCCGCGGTCTTGCCTTGCATCAGCGCTTCGGCGCGCGCCGCGGTGCCGCCGAGCCGCTCGAGCTCGTAGTCGGACTCGGCGAGCCCGCCCTGCTGCAGGATCTTTCTCAGCACGAAGGCGTAGCCGGTGGTCGCCGCATCCACCGCGAGCGATTTTCCCTTGAGCTCGGCGATCGACTTGATGTCGGGCTGCGTGACCAGACGCACCGCGCCGAACTGCCCGCCCATGAACGCGAAGAAGTCGGGTGGCTCGGCGAGCGGCGCCTCACCCTGCCCTTCGTCGTAGGCGACCACGTTGTCGATCGTGGAGAAGGCGATGTCGAACTTGCCCGCCGCGAGGTTCTGCATCTGGAAAACGGAGTTGGGCGTGGGCGTGAGCTTCATCTCGATGCCCTCGGCCGCGAAGAAGCCCTTCTCCTCGCCCACCCAGAGCGGCCAGTTGAAGCCTCCCGGAAAGACGATCACCTCGAGCGTCTGCGCGGCGCCCGCCGCGAGCGACGCCATCGCGAGGCCCACCATGAGAAGGGCGCGCATCATTGGACTTTGATCCCGGCGGCCTTCACGACGTCGGCCATGCGCGCGGTCTCCGTCTTGACGAAGGCGTCGAATTCCGCGGGGCCCATCGGCATGGGCTCGGCGCCCAGCACCGCGAGCTTCTCCTTCACCTCGGGCGAGGCGAGCGCCTTCAGCGCCTCCGCGTTCAGGCGCTCGATGATCGCGCGCGGGGTGGCGGCAGGAGCGAGGAGCGCGACCCAGAAGACGTAATCCGATCGGGGAAAGCCCGCCTCCAGCGTGGTCGGAACGTTCGGCAGCACCGGGGAGCGTTGCGCGGTGCCCACCGCGAGCGCCTGCAGGCGGCCGTCCTTGATGAGCGGCAAAGCGGATGACAGCGGCGCGAAGAAGAAATCGATGCGGCCGGTCGCGGTCTCGGTCATCGCCTCGGGCGTGCCCTTGTAGGGAACGTGCACCGCCTCATACTTGGCCGCGAGGCGGAAGATCTCAGCGTTCATGTGCGTGGCGCTGCCCACGCCGGCCGAGCCGTAGTTGAGCGCGCCCGGATTGGCGCGCGCTTTGTCGACCAGCTCCTGCACTGTCTTCCAGCCCTTCGCAGGCGAGACGATCAGCACGTTGGGCAGGCTCGCGAGCGGCGTCACCCCGGCGAAATCCCTGATCGTGTCGTAGGGGAGGTTCGCGTACATCGACGGGTTGGCGACGTGCCCCGCGGAGTGGACGAGGAGCGTGTAGCCGTCGGGCGCGCTCTTGGCCACCATCGCGGCGCCGAGCGTGCCGCCCGCGCCGGGACGATTCTCGATGATGATCGTCTGGCCCAGGCCGCGCGACATCGCTTCGCCCACGGTGCGCGCGACGATGTCGGTGCCGCTGCCCGCGGTGAAAGGCACGACGAAGCGGATCGTCTTGTCGGGATAGGCGGGCTGCGCCAGGACCATGGTCGAGGCAAGCGAGAGCGCGGCGAGGCACGCGCTGCGATACGGGAATCTCATGGGTCTTTATCTCCTAATGGGGAGAAGGTGGTGTCACGAATGGTGAAAAGCGGAGCGGGGAACGTAGCTTACACTGGAAAAAACGGAGGAATCATGGCGGACGGATCGACGATCACGTGGCAGGGCGGCACCGAGCACTGGACGAAGAAGGGCGCGCTGAAGCTCTTCCTGTGGAACAAGAAGCCCGCGGCGGGAACGAAGCCCGCGGGCACGATCTTCTTCGTGCACGGCTCGTCGATGGCCTCGCAGCCGACCTTTGACCTGCACGTGCCCGGCCGTGCCGACTCCTCGGTGATGGACTACTTCTCGAAGCTCGGCTTCGACACGTGGACGATGGACAACGAGGGTTACGGGCGCTCCGACAAGGACCGGCCCATCAACAACGACATCTCGAACGGCGCGGACGACCTCGCCGCGGGCACCGAGTACGTGATGAAGCACGGCGGCGCGAAGAAGATGCACATGTACGGCATTTCATCGGGGGCCCTCAAGGCGGGGCTCTTCGCCCAGCGCCATCGCGAGCGCGTGGCTCGCCTGGCCCTCGACGCCTTCGTGTGGACGGGCGATGGCAGCCCCACGCTCGCGGAGCGCAAGAAGAAGCTGCCGCAGTTCCTCGCGATGAACCGCCGCCCGATCGACCGCGCCTTCGTGCGCAGCATCTTCAGCCGCGACCATCCCGGAACCGCGGACGACGCCACCGTCGAGGCGTTCGCCGACGCCATCCTCGCACTCGACGACTCGATGCCCACGGGCACCTACGTGGACATGTGCTCGAAGCTGCCGCTCCTCGATCCCACGAAGATCACCGCGCCAACCCTCGTCATGCGCGGCGAGTACGACGGCATCGCCGCCTTCGACGACCTGATCGAGTTCTTCAAGAAGCTGCCCAACGCCGACAAGCAGTTCGCCGTGATGGCGGGCATCTCCCACGCGAGCTTCCAGCAGAAGAACTATCGCGTGGTCTACCACATCCTGCATTCGTTCTTCACGCAACCCGAGCCCGTCTACCGCGCATGATGAAGATCCTCCTCGCCGCCCTCGCCGCCGCCGCCTTCGCGCTGCCCGCCGGCGCGCAGCCCTACCCGAGCAAGCCGATCCGGATCATCGTGCCGTTCGGCCCCGGCGGCTTCACCGATGTGGTCGCGCGCATCCTGCAGAAAGAGCTGGGCGCCGCCGTGGGCCAGCCGGTCGTCGTCGAGAACAAGCCCGGCGCAGGCTCCACCATCGGCACCTCGGAAGTCGCCAAGGCGAAGCCCGATGGCTACACGCTCGCGATGATCTCGACCACGCACGTGATCACGCCGCACCTGTACAAGGAAATGCCCTACGACCCCATCAAGGACTTCACGCCGGTGATGAAGCTGGGCGAGGGTCCGTATGTGCTGGTCGTGCACCCGAGCCTGGGCGTGAAGAGCGTGGCCGAGCTGGTCGCGCTCGCGAAGAAGGAACCCAACAAGATCGACTACGCGTCCTCGGGCAACGGCAGCAGCCAGCACCTGGTCGGCGCGCTCTTCGCGACGATGTCGGGCGCGCCCATCAACCACGTGCCCTACAAGGGAAGCAGCGGCGCCATGAACGACCTCCTCGGCGGGCAGGTGAAGGTGAGCTTCGTCGGCATGCCCAACGCGCTCGCGGCCCTTGCCAGCGGCAAGCTGCGCGCACTCGCGGTCACCAGCCGCAAGCGCTCCGCGGATCTTCCCGACGTGCCGACGCTCGACGAATCCGGCGTGCGCGGCTACGACGCGACCATCTGGCTGGCGCTGCTCGCCCCACCCGGCACGCCGCGCGATGTCGTGCTCAAGATCAATTCGGAGGTCACGCGCGTGCTCTCGACGCCGGAGTCGAAGAAGCTCATGTCGGGGGCGGGCGTGGACGTGGCCACCGGAAGCCCCGAGGACCTGGCGCGGCTCATGCAAGGCGAGCTCGACCGCTGGGGAAAGGTCGTGCGGGAGACGGGCGCTACGGTGAACTAGTCGTCGCCGCCGGAGGTGGTCGGCGGGTGGCGGCGCAGCACGAGCGCAGGGCCCGCCTTCTCGACGAAGCTGATGTTCTGGCGCAGCGCCTCCATGTAGAGATTGGCGCCGCCGAAGTGCGTCTTCGCGAAGCGGTAGGCGCCGCCCAGATCCTCGTCGAGGCGCTTCGAGGCGTTCTGGTAGAACGACGGCGTCTTCCTCAGCAGGTCGTCGCCCGAGGCGAACACCACCACTTCGCCGTTGTCGGTGCGCTTCCTGGTGATGCCGCCGGCGACGAACTCGGGATACAGCCGGTCGCGGCACTTCTCGAGGTAACAGCGATCGGACATCTGCGCGATGATGTCGGCCGAGCCGAGCAGGCTTCCCACCAGGCGAAAGATGGGATCGGGCACGCGGATCTTGGCTACCGGCTGCTCGTAGCCGGTGAAATGCAGGATCGAGCCCGCGACCTCGGCGAGATCCTCCATGCCGAGGGTCGGCAGGTAGTCGCGCAGGAACCGGGCGCCGCGCGAAACGTGGATCGACGTGTACTCGGCGCCGTTCATGTGCTTCTTGTCGTTGATGCGGCGGATGTAGCCCATGTCGTGGTACAGCGCGCAGATCACGCCGAGCTGGAAATTGCGCTCGCCGATCGCCGGGCCGTCGCCGCGCGAGCGCTCGTAGCCGTCGAGGAGCCGCGCCATGGCGAGCGTCACGTCGAGGATGTGCTGCAGATCGTGATATTCGGTGTCGCACTTGGTGTAGCCGGGGAACTGGCCGCGGTACAGGCGCACCACGTCGTCGAACGCGCTATTGAGGGTCGGCGCCTGGTTGCGCGCGTAAAGCGAACGGAAAATGCGGATGACCTCCAGCTTCACGCACACCGGATCGGTCGTGTTGATGCGATTGGTGACGTCGAAGTCGCTGCGTCTGAAGTTCATGCGCCTGGGGTGCAATACCATGTTTTTTGAGGGCTTTTTTTCCTGCAATGCCCTTGTGTATCCGGCATTGGACCGTATTTGCATGGCAGCCGCAAGGGGCCTTCGAGGGCTCGGGCGGACTAGCCAAAGGCGATGCGTGGGAGTAAGGTTTTTAAAACTGCACGGAAGGGGCGCATGGCCACCATGACGCTGGAAAGCAGCGAAGAAATAAAGCGGCGCATCAGCGAGCTCAACCTCGAGCATCGCGACCTGGACCGCGCCATCGAAGCCCTCGAGCTGAACCCCCTCCACGACGAATTGCAGCTGAAGCGCCTGAAGAAGCGCAAGCTCATGCTGAAGGACCAGATCTTCATGCTGCAGCGCCAGCTGGTCCCGGACATTCCCGCCTAGCCAAGACCCCGGCACCACCGCGGCATCCCCCGGCGCTTTCCCCGGGTCGAACGCGCGCCCGCCTTTATAATGTCGGTCTCTCCACCGATATTCCTGCACAGAATGCGAAAACCCCTCGTGGCCGGCGTCGCGCTCGCAGCGCTTATTTGCGTTGGCGGGCTCGCCTATTGGGCGGGCACGCGCAGCGCGCCGGCGGCTCCCGCGGCGTCGGCGGCCAAGTCCGCGGGCCCCGCTCCCCCGGGCGTGGTCGTCGAGGCGTCGAAGGTTTCGGTGGTGAAGCTGCCCCAGACCTTGAGCGCGGTGGGAAGCCTGCGCTCCGACGAGACCGTGATCCTGCGCCCGGAGGTCGCCGGGCGCGTGAGCCAGATCCTCTTTCGCGAAGGCGAGCGCGTTACCCGCGGCCAGGTGCTGGTGAAGCTCGACGACTCGGTGCAGAAGGCCGACCTCGACCGCGCGCGCGCCAACTTGACGCTCGCCAAGACCAAGCACGAGCGCTCCATCGACCTGCGCAACAAGGGCTTCATTTCGAGCCAGGCGCTGGAGGAAGCCGAGAACAACTCGAAGGTCGCCCAGGCCGACTCCGAGCTCATGAGCGCACGCATCGGCAAGACGGCGCTGGTCGCGCCTTTCTCCGGGACCATCGGCCTGAGGCAGGTGAGCGTGGGCGACTACGTGAAAGAGGGCCAGGACCTCGTGAACCTCGAATCGATCGATCCGCTCAAGGTCGATTTCCGCGTTCCCGAGCTGGCGCTCTCGCTCCTGCGTGACGGGCAGCTTCTGCAGATCACGCTGGACGCGCTTCCGGACAAGGCCTACGACGGCAAGGTGGTCGCCATCAACCCGCTCATCGACGCCAACGGCCGCGCCGTGTCGATCCGCGCGCAGGTGCCGAACAGGGACGGGAAACTGCGCCCGGGGATGTTCGCGCGCGTGCGCCTCTTCACCAGCGACAACAAGGACACCATCGTGGTCCCGGAGGAATCGCTCTTCCCGCTGGGCGAGGACAAGTACGTCTACAAGGTGGTCGACGGCAAGGCCACGCGCCAGAAGATCGACATCGGACAGCGCCGCGAGGGCAAGGTCGAGGTGATGGCGGGCCTGACTCCCGACGACGTGGTGGTGACGGCCGGCGTGATCAAGCTGCGCGAAGGGGTGCCGGTCACGCTCGCGAAATCCGCCCCGCCCGCCACACCCGCGGTGGGCAAGAGCGACGACGCGGCGCGCGCACCCAAGACATGACCCTTCCCGAGATCTGCATCCGCCGCCCCGTCTTCGCGACGGTGCTCTCGATCCTGGTGATCCTCGTGGGGCTCATCTCGTTCTCGCGCCTTTCGGTGCGCGAATATCCGCGCATCGACGAGCCGGTCGTGACGGTCGAGACACGCTACGTGGGGGCGAGCGCGGAAGTGGTCGAGTCGCAGATCACCAAGGTCCTCGAGGATTCGCTGGCCGGCATCGAGGGCGTGGACGTGATGACCTCGACCTCGCGCTCCGAGACTTCGCAGATCACGGTGCGCTTCCGGCTGTCGCGCGATCCGGACTCGGCCGCGGCCGACGTGCGCGACAAGGTGGCGCGCGTGCGCGCCAAGCTTCCCGAGGCGGTGGACGAGCCGGTCATCGCGAAGGTCGAGGCCGACTCCTTCCCCATCCTGTGGCTCGCGATCGCCGCGCCCAACATGACGCAGATCGAGGTCTCGGACTACGCGAACCGCTACATGAAGCCGCGCCTGTCGACGCTGCCGGGCGCGGCGGACGTGCGCATCTTCGGCGAGCGCAAGATCACCATGCGCATCTGGCTCGATACCGGCAAGCTCGCCGGCTACCGCCTCACGCCCGCCGACGTCGAGGATGCGCTGCGCCGCCAGAACGTCGAGATCCCGGCCGGGCGCATCGAGAGCGACAAGCGCGAGTTCTCCGTGCTCTCGCAGACCGACCTTTCCACGCCCGCGCAGTTCGAGGCGATCGTGATCCGCGACGTCTCGGGCTACCCGGTGCGCGTGCGCGACATCGGCCGCGTCGAGGTCGCACCCCTGGACGAGCGCGTCATCACCCGCTACATGGGCAACACTGCGGTGACGATGGGCGTCATCAAGCAGGCGGTGGCCAATCCGCTCGAGCTCTCGAAGGCGGTGAGGAAGGAGATCGCGCTCATCAACGCGGGCCTGAAGGACATGAAGATCGAGGTGGTCTACGACTCCTCGCTCTTCATCGAGGAGTCGATCAAGTCGGTGTTCCACACCATCGTCGAGGCCATCCTGCTGGTGGCGCTGGTGATCTTCCTCTTCCTGCGCAATTTCCGCGCGACCCTGATCCCGCTCGTCACCATCCCGGTGTCGCTCATCGGCGCCTTCACCTTCATGTACGTCATGGGCTTCAGCGTGAACACGCTCACGCTCCTGGCCATGGTGCTCGCCATCGGCCTGGTGGTGGACGACGCCATCGTGGTGCTGGAGAACATCTACCGCCACCTCGAGGCCGGCATGTCGCGCCTGGACGCGGCCATGCTCGGCGCGCGCGAGATCGCCTTCGCGGTGATCGCGATGACGATCACGCTGGCCGCGGTGTTCGCGCCCCTGTCCTTCCAGACCGGGCGCACCGGCCGGCTTTTCATCGAGTTCGCGCTGGCGCTCGCCGGCGCGGTGCTGGTGTCGGGCTTCGTCGCGCTGACACTCTCGCCGATGATGTGCTCCAAGCTCCTCAAGCACGAGACGAAGCACGGCAAGCTCTTCACCATGACCGAGCGCTGGTTCGAGAAGCTGGTCGCCGGCTACCGGCGCGCCCTCGACGCGGCGCTGCATCACCGCGTCTATGTCGTGATCGCGGCGATCCTGATCGGCTCGTGCAGCATCGTGCTGGGGCTCGTGCTGCGCCAGGAGCTTTCGCCCACCGAGGACCGCGGCGTGGTGTTCGGCTTCGTGAGCGCGCCGGAAGGCGCGACGGTGCGCTACACCGCGGATAATTTGAAGAAACTCGAGGACATCTTCCGCACCGTTCCCGAAGCGCAGGCCTTCAACGCGCTGGCCGGATTCCCCACGGTGTCCGACGGCATCGCGATCGGGCGCCTGAAGCCTTGGGACCAGCGCACCCGCAAGCAGCAGGAGATCACCGCTTCCCTCATGCCGCGCTTCAACGAGATTCCCGGCGTGCGCGCCTTCCCGACCAATCCGCCGTCGCTCGGGCAGTCGCCGCGCTCGCGCCCGGTGGAATTCATCATCATGACCCAGGCGCCCTTCGAGGTGCTGCAGAAGTACGTCGACGTGATGATCGCGGAGGCCTCGAAGAACCCCGGGCTGCAGAACCTAGACTCGGACCTGCGCCTCGACAAGCCCGAGCTCAAGGTGACGGTGAACCGCGAGAAAATCAGCGACGTGGGTGCCTCGGTGGAGGTGGTCGGGCGCACGCTCGAGACCATGCTCGGCGGACGCCAGGTGACGCGCTTCAAGAGAGACGGCGAGCAGTACGACGTGATCGTGCAGGTGGCCGAGAGGGAACGGCGCTCGCCCACCGACATCTCCGACATCTATGTGCGCGGCAAGGGCAACGAGATGGTGCAGCTCTCCAACCTCGTCGTGGTGCGCGAGTCCGTGTCGCCGAAGAACCTGAACCACTTCAACCGCATTCGCGCGGCGACCGTCACCGCCACCCTCGCGCCGGGCTATGCCATGGGCGATGCGCTCACCTTCATGCAGGACACCGCGCGGCGCGTGCTGCCGCTCACCGTGCAGACCGACCTGAACGGGCTGTCGCGCGAGTTCCGCGATTCGTCCAACGAGATCTACTTCGTGTTCCTGCTCGCACTCGCGTTCATCTTCCTGGTGCTGGCGGCCCAGTTCGAGAGCTTCATCGATCCCTTCATCATCATGCTCACGGTGCCGCTCGCGGTCACCGGGGCCCTCCTCGCGCTATGGCTCGTGGGCGGCACGCTCAGCATCTACAGCAAGATCGGGCTGGTGACGCTGGTCGGCCTCATCACCAAGCACGGCATCCTCATCGTGGAATTCGCCAACCAGATCCAGGCGCAGGGCAAGAGCGTGATCGACGCGGTCGAGGAGGCGGCGGTGCTGAGGCTGCGCCCGATCCTCATGACCACCGGCGCGATGGTGCTGGGCGCCGTGCCGCTGGCGGTGGCCTCCGGCGCGGGCGCCGAGTCGCGCCAGCAGATCGGCTGGGTGATCGTAGGCGGCATGATGCTCGGCACCTTCCTCACCCTCTTCGTCGTGCCCACGGCGTATACCCTCCTCGCGCGCAGCCACAAGACCTTCGAGGAGCGCCTCGAGGAAGACCGCGCAGCGACGGCGGCCGAGCCACACGCCTCCGCCGCCGACTAACAGGGGGAAAAGGGGTCAGATTACTTTTCGACCCGAAAAGTAATCTGACCCCTTTTCCCCCCCAAAAAGACATCGGGCACAGACCCCGGTCATTAAGACCCGAGCCTGTGCCCAATATGTGCGGTGGCGTTCCTAGACGATCTTCTTCGACTGGAAGTTGCGGTAGAAGCCGAGGACCCTCGGGACGTAAGTGCGGGTCTCGGCGTAGGGGGGAATCTTGTGGCCGTAGCGGATGACGGCGTTCTCGCCCGCGTTGTAGGCGGCGATGGCGAGGTCGACCCGGCCCTTGAACATGGCGAGCAGGTCGCGCAGGTAGCGCACGCCGCCGTGGATGTTCTCGGTGGGATCCATCATGTTCTGCACGCCATAGCGGCGCGCGGTGTCGGGCATGAGCTGCATGAGGCCCATGGCGCCGGTGCGCGAGACGGCGTATTGGTTGTACGCGCTTTCCGCGGAGATCACGGCGTGGACCAGCGAGGGCTCGACCCCGTAGGCCTTGCTCGCGGTCTGGATGATGTTGGCGTACTTCTGGATGTCTTCCTGCGACGGCATGAAGACGCGTGCCGCGTAGTTCGACGAGCCATTGATCGAGGAGCCGTCTTCCTTGCGAACCAGCTTGTAGCGATTGTCGAGCCCGGCGATATTGGTGAAATGCACGACACCCTTCTCGTCCTTGAACGAGTAGATGTCGGCGAAGGCGGGCGCGGCCACGGATGCGCAGAGCGCGGCGGCCATCACGAACAAGCGTTTCGATCGGATCATTCGCCTACACCTCGACATCGTCATTTCTGACAGAGGTGTCGATTTTAACCTAGAACTCTGCAAATAAAAAATGACAGCCGTAATGGCCGGTCTTACAGATCAATGACTTAGCGGGGTTTGGCGGCGATTTTCCGGAATTCGGATGGTCCGGATGGACCTTCGACCTGCTTTCCCGAGGCATCCAACCCCCGCACCCAAGACCGGATCGAGCTCGAGGCGAGATAAAAATCAGAGTGCTCGTCGATCGTCTGCGGCCGGTCCCCGGGGCACCTCTTGCCCTCGGTCCCAGCCGCGAAAAGGGATTCCATCTGCTTCACCCACACGGTCCGGCAGCCCGCGATTTCCTCGAGGCTCGCCGGGTTCACCCCCGCGAAAGGGCGGTCCTTGCGCCACTCGCCCACGGACGCCGCCGGATCCCCCGGAACGCGATAGAGGCCTGCGAAGATCCGCGCGCCTTCGCGCTGGAAGCGGAAGATCCGCTGGCGGAGCGCTTGGCGATCGTCTTCCGGCTTCACGTACTCGGCGTACATCCAGTACTCTCCGGCGCGCTCGGGCCAGAGGCGCGAGAAGCGAAGCCGGATCGGCGTGGAGTCGCCCTGCCCGGCGGGCTGCGGGATCGTCTCCCACGTCCCCTCGAGGTACGTCACGAGGAGTTCGATGTCGCGCTGGGCGAGCGTGGCCGCCAGCGGATCGACCGCGGGGATCGGTACAACTTTCTCGGCCGGCGGCGTCGCGCACGCGCCGAGCACCAGTGCCAACAGCAGGAGGAGGGCTTGTCTCATGGGCCGCCATTCTAACCGCGCGGCGCCGAGGAAACGATTGCGAGATGTGACGCTCAAATCGCGATGAAGATCAAACCCGCCCTCCCGCTTTGCCTGTGCGCCCTCGCGACCGCGAGCGCGCCATTCGCCTTCGCCCAAGGCAACGACCCCGCACGCGCCCTGCAGGCATTCGAGGTGGTGCGCTCTGTGCTGCAGCATCCGCGCTGCGCCAACTGCCACATCCCCGAGGACGCGCCGCGCCAGCTCGACTCGAGCCGAGCGCACCAGATGAACGTGCAGCGCGGCCCCGCAGGTCTGGGCGCTGCCGCGATGGAGTGCAACACCTGCCACGGCCAGGAAAACCTGCCCGTCGGTTATGGCCTGCACGTGCCGCCCGGCGCGCCCAACTGGCATTTGCCGCCGCCGCAAACGAAGATGGTATTCATCGACGTGCCGCCCGCGCAGCTTTGCGCCACCATCAAGGACAAGGCGGCCACCGGCGGCAAGGACCTGCAAGCGATGCTTGCCCACAACCGCGACGACAAGCTGGTCGCCTGGGGATGGAACCCGGGGCTCGGTCGCAATCCCGTGCCGGTGCCGCGTGCGGAGTTCGTCGCGGCGTTCAAGACGTGGATGGATGCGGGAGCGCCCTGCCCGCGCTAGCGGAGATTCCGTAACCGGGTCCAACTTCCCACGCGGATAAGATGGGCGCTCACGCATGGGAGAAAAAAATGAACAAGAAATCCATCTGGGCCGTGGTGGCGGGCGTGCTCTTCATCATCATCGTCACGACTCTCGTCGATGTCGTGCTGCACGTGGCCCGAGTCTATCCGCCCTGGGACCAGCCGATCGACGACCGCCTCGCGTTGCTGGCGACCTCCTATCGCATCGTCATCAGCGTCGCCGGCGCCTGGCTCACTGCCAAGCTCGCGCCGGATAAGCCGATGAAGCACGCGTTGATCCTGGGCTACGTGGGCGTGGCCCTCGGGCTTGCGGGTCTCGCGGCGACCTGGAACGCCGGGCTAGGGCCGCGCTGGTACCCGATCGCGCTGGTCCTCCTCGCGATTCCGCAGTGCTGGTTGGGCGGCAAGATCTACGAGATGCGGGCGGCGAAGGTGATTCGCGTGCCCGGCTGACGGCACCTCGGGCTCAGTCGAGACTTACCTCCGCGCTTCGGATGATGCCGGTCCATTTGTCTATCTCGGCCCCGAAGTGCGGCTCGTAAGCTAGGTCTGCTTCTTTCTCTTGCTGGCGTCCCCACGGGGATTCGAACCCCGGTTATCGCCGTGAAAGGGCGGTGTCAAGATCACCTCGGACCCATCCTTCAGCCGAATGACGAAGTCGAGCTCGCCGCCGAGGGCATCCACATACCGTACGAGCGTCGAAATCCGCATATCACGTCGGCTCTCGAGTTGGGACACTGCGTTTTGCGCCAATCCCAAGCCCGCCGCGATTTCCGCTTGAGTTTTCTTGAAGGCCTTTCGGATTGCGGCCAGCGAATCAGCGTGGGCCACCATCTCACCGGCCATTTTCCTGGCCGACCGGTTGATCCGGTTGCGGCGCTGTTTCGGCAACGCGGCGATGATCTCTTCTATATTCCGCCCCATCATTTGCTCCTTGGCGCCTGAAGTTGGCTTAGCCATAGAATCACTACGAGATTATATCACTTTAACGTGATGACGACCGGCCTGCTAAGACCCATAACCGTCCCCGATTCCGGCGACGCTGTCCGTCGAGCAGTGCCCCCTTTGTCTGTCCACCTCATCGACGGCACGTACGAGCTGTATCGCCAGTTCTATGGCCGGCGGCGCTTCGAAAAAGCGGGCCCTGCACCCTTCGGCGCAGTGGCAGGCGTGCTGCATTCGATCCTGGAGATGATCGAAAAGGGCTCGACTCACATTGGCGTCGCGACCGACCACGTCATCGAGTCGTTCCGCAACCAGCTCTGGCCGGGCTACAAGACGGGCGAAGGAATCGATCGCGCCTTACGCGCTCAGTTCGTTCCGCTGGAGCAGGCGCTGGCCGCCATGGGTGTGGCCGTCTGGCCGATGATCGAGCTGGAGGCGGACGATGCGCTGGCTTCGGCCGCGCGCGCCGCTGCAGCGGATGAGTCCGTGCAGCAGGTGTGCATTTGGTCCCCGGACAAGGACCTCGCGCAATGCATAAGGGGCAATCGCGTCGTTCAGGTGCTGCGTAGGGCGGGCAAGATCCGGGACGCCGCGGGTGTGCGGGCGAAGTTCGGCGTCGAGCCCGAACGCATCCCCGACTTTCTCGCGCTCGTCGGCGACGCGGCTGACGGGTATCCCGGGGTCGCGGACATCGGCCCGATAAGCGCAGCCCGGCTCATTAAGCAGCACGGCGCGCTCGAAGATTTTCCACCTGCTGTGCTCGGGAAAGATCGGGAGCTTGCACTCTTGTTCAAGGATCTCGCCACGCTGAGGAAGGATGCGCGGCTATTTGCAAACGTGGAAGAGCTGCGCTGGCGCGGCCCAACCGAAGCGTTTCATGCAATGGCAGCGCGCATAGGGGACGAGAAGCTGCTTATGCGTTGTCTTCGCGCTGCAGAGAAGCTTACTTAAATGCTGGCGCCGAATCGATCGAAGCGTCGCATTAGCCTCGCGCAAGTGGGATCGAAAGAAAGGCCCCTGCGTGTGAAGGCAGTGCGTCAGCGCCAGGTCTTAGCGTCCTCCACGGGGATTGCGGCCCGAGAGAAGCTGGACTGGGCCGGCGTCCAACACGAGGCTCGTGCCGAACGCCTCGTCGTTGTCGAACCCAGCGCGATCCTCGAAGTACCCCCGTGGGGACGTCACCAAACAAAACCGCCCGCGAAGGCTCATGCCTCATTTCGCCTTTCGACCCGGTGCCGCAGGCGGGACGAAACCCGAAACACGGCCTTGCCATGCTTCGAACTGCCGGCCATTCTCGAATTGGATGGTCTTGCACACGATGGCCTCGTGGCGTTCGGCTAAGGCCGTGAGGTGCTGCCTCACTGTTGCGAGAGGCACGCGCATCTCCTTGGCGATCTCGAGGTCGAGGCACTGGCCGCGCTTTTTCAGGCATTGGAGGGTTTCGGTCATTTCTATGTCCTCGGAACGGAAATCGTTTGTGGCGGAACCCACAAAAGGCGAGAGCCCGCACAAGGCGGGCTCTTGCTTTTTTGTGGCGTCCCCACGGGGATTCGAACCCCGGTTATCGCCGTGAAAGGGCGGTGTCCTAGGCCTCTAGACGATGGGGACAAAGAAAACGGGAGCTAGAGGGCTCCCGAGTCCTGCAAAACCTGTGCAACCGTGTGGTGGAGGTAAGCGGGATCGAACCGCTGACCTCTTGCATGCCATGCAAGCGCTCTCCCAGCTGAGCTATACCCCCGACCGAGTCCGCAATTATATCAGCCTGATGCGGCTCGTTCCAGCCTGCCCAGGGCCACGTCCTTCCTCAGCGCCGCGGCGATGCCGTCGATGGCGGGGGTCTGGAGCTGGCCGGTGAGGGCCACGCGGAACGGCATCATCACCGCCGGCATCTTCACCTTGCGCTCGGCGACCGTCTCCTTGAGCTTCGCGCTCACGTTGGGCGCGCTCCAGGGCTCGGTGCCCTTCAGCTTGGCGATGACGTCGCGCAGCACCGCACGCCCGGCCTCGTTCAGGTGCTCGACCGCGACCGGATCGGTGGGATGCGACGGCGTCGCCATGGTCGCGAGGAAGCTCTCGTGGTCGGCGAGCGTCTGGAATTTCGCGCGCCCCACGGCGGTCATGGCGAGCGGATCCATCTGCGCCGCGATCACCTTGTAGAGCTCGGGCTTGTCGCGCTCGAGCCGCGCGACCAGCTCCGCGTCGGGGACTTTCTTCAGGTATTCGGCGTTCAGCCACTTCAGCTTTTCGGGATCCCAGCGCGCGGGCGACTTGCTCACGTGGCGCAGGTCGAACCATTCGACCAGCTGCTCGCGCGAGAACACCTCCTCGTCCCCATGGGACCACCCCAGGCGCGCCAGGTAATTCACCATCGCGTCCGGGAGGAAGCCGTCGTCGCGGTACTGCATCACATTCACCGCGCCGTGGCGCTTGGACAATCGCTGGCCGTCGGCGCCGAGGATCATCGGCACGTGCGCGAAGATCGGCAGGCTCGCGCCCAGCGCGTGGTAGAGGTTGATCTGGCGCGGCGTGTTGTTCACGTGATCGTCGCCGCGGATCACATGGCTGATCGCCATGTCGATATCGTCCACCACCACGCCGAAGTTGTACGTGGGCACGCCATCCGCACGCAGCAGCACGAGGTCGTCGAGCTCGTCGTTGGAGACCGTGATCGGCCCCTTCACGTGGTCGTCCCACGTGACGTCGCCCGACAACGGATTCTTGAAGCGCAGCACCGGCGCGCGTCCCGGCGGCGGCGTCTCCTTCGAGTCGCGCCAGCGCCGGTCGTACCTCGGCTTCTCGCCGCGCGCGACCTGCGCCTCGCGCATCGCGTCCAGCTCCTCCTTCGAGCAATAGTCCCAGTACGCATGGCCCGTGGAAAGTAGCCGGTCGCCGACATCGCGATAGCGCGTGAGCCGCTGCATCTGGAAGTACGGGCCCTCGGTGTAGTCGAGGCCGAGCCACTGCATGGCGTCGAAGATCGCCTGCACCGACTGCTGCGTCGAGCGCTCGAGGTCCGTGTCCTCGATGCGCAGCACGAAGGCGCCGCCGTGGCGCTTCGCGTAGGCCCAGTTGAAGAGCGCGGTGCGCGCGCCACCGAGGTGAAGGTAGCCGGTGGGGCTCGGCGCGAAGCGGGTGCGCATCGTGGTGCGGCTAGCGGCGCATTCCGCCCAGGCGCCCGCTGAAGCGGCACGACCCGCTGCTGAAGTCCATGCGCATCGAGAGCGCGTCGAGGGATGCCTGCACCTCGGAGGCGGCGAAGGTGAGCGAGCCCAGGTCGCTGCAGCTGCCGCTGCCGGCGATGGAGCCCATGCGCCCGGTCTGGGTGAGCGTGCCGTTGTATGCGCACGTGTAGGTGGATCCCTGCTCGCTGATGGCGATGCTGTTGCCGGTCTGCGTGACGGCATAGGCCGCGCCCGTTTCGCTGGTGCCGTTGCTGGTGCAGCCGGTGAAGACTCCGATGGTGGCGCCGATGAAGCCCCCCACCAGGTTCTCGGTGCGCCACGTCTGGCGCACGATGGCCTTGGTGACGCTCACGCCATCGACCGTGTAGGCGAGCGTGGCCGATGCGACCTGCGGCGCCGAGAAGGTGACCACGCCCACTTCCCTTGCGTTGATGTTGCTTGAGTTGAACAGAGGCGACGCAAAATACGGCCCCGTCACCTGGTAGAGCTTGCCGCTGAAGCTCTGCGCGCCGGCGACCGTGCCCTGGTACCCGGTATTCGGGCCCACGAACCATGTGGCCTGCCCATTGGTGGCGTAGACGAAGAGCGTGATGAAGATCGTGTCGCCCTGCTGGATCACGTTGGCGCCCCACCCGTTTTCCGCGGGGATCCACCACATGTCGGTGAAATCGGTGCTGATGGTGGTCGCCGAGGCGAAGGGGATGCAGAGGCAAAGGAGGAACGCGGCGGCGAATCTCATTTCGAGGGGAGGACGCTTCGATCGAGTGGAATCGCCGATTTTACTATGGCGCACGCGCACGGCGTTGACCCTGCTGCCGCCCTCGTGAGAAAATTCCCTCCCGCGCCCCACTCGCGACGGGTCGTTAGCTCAGCGGTAGAGCACTGCCTTCACACGGCAGGGGCCACTGGTTCGATCCCAGTACGACCCACCACTTGACAGTCCACGCCGTCCACCCCGGTCCACGGCTTGCGGAGCCCGCGTTCAAATGAAGCTGTGGGCGGTGTCGATGGTGCGAAACGAAGCCGACATCATCGAGGCCTTCGTCCGCCACAACCTCGCTTTCGTGGACGGCGTGGCCATCCTCGACCACAGCTCCACGGACGGAACTTACGAGATCCTGTCGCGGCTCGCCGCCGAGGGGCTGACGCTGGCCCGGCTTCGCACCGACGATGCGGCCTTCTTCCAGGGGAGCCGCATCAGCGCGCTGGCCCGCGAATGTTTGCAGCGCACCGACGCGGATTTCGTTTTCGCGCTCGATGCGGACGAATTCATCCGAGCATCGTCGCGCGATGCCGTCGAACGCGTCCTGGCACAGGTGCCCCCCGCCGCCTACCCCGTGGTGCAATGGCGCTCCTATGTTCCCGCGTCGTTCGAAGGCCCGTTCGGCCCGCATTGCCTGCGTTTTCGCCTTCGCGAAGAGCGCAAGCTGCGCCACAAGATCGTCATCCGGCGCTCTTTCCTCGAGCGAACGCACGAGATGGTGACCGAAGGCAACCATTGGATCGCCGACATGCGAACGCAGAAGATCGCACCCGTCGAGCGCATCGCGCCGGACGCGCTCAGCCTGGCGCACTCGCCCATTCGCAGCGCCCGTCAGTTCGAATCCAAGGTGCGCCTCGGCTACGAGGCGCTCCTCGCGGGCGGCGCCCCCACTGCGAAGATGGCCTATCACTGGCGCGAGATATACGAAGACCTCGCGCGCGGTGTGGCCCTCACGCCGGCGCGGTTGCGTGAGATCGCGACGAATTACGCGGTGCCGCAGGCCGATTGGGTGAGCGGGGATTCCATCGATCTCGTCGAGGATCCGGTCGAGCTGCACACCGTCCGCGGTCCCCGCTAGGGACGGCTCCTCAGTCCCGGCGCCGCTCGCGGCGCTCGAGCCGGTAGCGCGCGGCGAGCTCCGAGGCCACCCGGTTGATCAGCATGTGGCAGCCGTCGGGACATTCGCGCGGCGGGTCGATCTCCCAGTTGGGCTCGGCGGGATGGTCGGGTTCGCGCCAACGCGGCGCGGAGATCATGCACTCCGGGTGGTTGGCGCTGCGGATCGTGCGGTATTCGATCTGCAGGATCGCCCCGAGCTTCGCGGCGGATACGGGCCGGCGCGCGTCGAAGCCGGCGGGGTGCGGGGCGGGGCTCGTGTGAGTCGAGGGCTGCATACGTCGATTGTCCCGCGCGCATATGACTGAGCTGCACGGAGCAAGCCAGCGCGGATGCCCCGTCCGGCCTATCTCGCGGGCGACCAGCCGTTGCACTCGCACTCGAGCGCGGTGCGCTCGGTTTCCCCGAGCTTCTCGCGCGGCAGTGGCGACTGGATGAGGCAGGTGCCGTAGATTCCGCTCCAGAAGACCTTGGTGACCGGCCCCGAGACCCATTCGATCCGTCCCGCGGGCTCGCGCGCCGCCTTCCAGCCGCGCTCGGGCTGCCATTCGCGCGCCTTGCATGGCATCTGCGTCACGCCGTACTTGTACGGCAGCGTCATGGCGGAGAGCACCTGGGCATTCATGTACTGCGAGTCGAGGTCCACCAGCGCCGCTTTCTGCGGGGCGTCGATGTCGATCTCGCCGCGCCCGGCGGGCGCCGCGTGCAGCGCGAGGACCATCGCGAGGATGATCGGGTCCATCAGCGTGGTTTCGCCTTCCCCATGGCGGGAAAGCTATCACAGCCGGGGCTACTCGATCAGGCGGTGCTTCATCGCATAGTGGACCAGGTCCACGTTGGTGTTGAGGCCGAGCTTCTTCAGGATGCGGCCGCGATAGGTGCTCACGGTCGAGGGGCTCAGGCGCATCTCCTCGGCGATCTGGTGCAGGGTCTTCCCGGAGGCGAGCAGCCACATCACGCGGTACTCGCGATCCGAGAGGCGCTCGTGCGGCGGGCGCTCCTGCTCGGGCGTCAAGCGCGAGGCGAGCTTCTCGGCGAGGGTCGAGCTCACGTAGCGCCCGCCGGAGGCGGCCTTCTTCACCGCGGCCGTGAGCTCCTCGCCCGCGGTCTCCTTGCTGATGTAGCCCGCGGCGCCCGCCTTCAGCGCGCGCAGCCCATGGGGATCCTCGGGGTAGATGCTCAGGATCAGCACCGGGCGCTCGGGATAGTCGCTCTTCACGTCGGAGAGGAGCTCGACGCCCCCGCGCCCCGGCATGGAGTAGTCGAAGACCGCCACGTCCCAATCGACCTTGTGCGCCATCTCGAAGGCTTCGTCGCCGTCGCGGGCCTCGCCCACGACGTCGACCTCGGGATCGGCGTTCAACATCATCTTGAGACCCTGGCGCACGACCGGATGGTCGTCGGCGATGAGGACCTTGACGGGCACGCCGGGCGTGCCGTGCAGAACTGAAGAGGTAGCGTATGTCATGCGTGGAAGACCGGTTGGTGGGCGGTGATCGGAATCGTTACGGAGACCTTCGTCCCCTTGCCTTCGTCACCTTTGACAGCAATCATTCCGCCGAACGCGAGGACGCGTTCGCGCAAGCCGAGGAACCCGAGCGACAGCGGGCTCTCGATTTCGTTGTCCCTGATACCCCGCCCGTTGTCTTCGACGCTGAGAGCGAGTGCGCGCCCGCCGTCGGCCAACGCGACGTTCACGCGGGTTGCGTTGGCGTGGCGCGCGACGTTGGTGAGCAGTTCTTGGAATATGCGAAAAAGCGCGGTGGAGCGCTCCTTGTCGGGATCGACGAAGCTGGGGTCGATCGAAACCAGGCAGCGGATGCCGGTGCGCCGCTGGAACTCGCGCGCCTGCCATTCGAACGCGGCGGCAAGCCCGATCTCGTCGAGCACTTCGGGGCGCAATCCCGAGGCGATGCGGCGCACCGAGTTGATGATGCGGTCGATGGCGATGCCGAGCGCGTGCTGCTTGTCGGCGCGGACGGCGACGCTGTCGGCCTCGAAATTCTTCGCGAACGAGGCGAGGTCGAACTTGAGCCCGGTGAGCGCCTGCCCCAGCTCGTCGTGGATCTCGCGCGCGATGTGGATGCGCTCCTCCTCGCGCACCGACTGCAGGTGCCCGGCGAGGGCGCGCAGGTTCTCCTCGGACGCGCGCAGGCGCTGCTCGGTGAACGCGCGCTCGGCGAGCTCCGCGTTCAGCATGCGGTTCATGTCGTGCAGCCCGATGAACACCGTGAGCTTGGAGCGCAGCACCTCGGGGATGACCGGCTTGGTGATGAAGTCCACGGCGCCCGCGCGGTAGCTCCTGAACATGGTCGACATGTCCTCGCCCGCCGCGGTGAGGAAGATGATCGGCGTGTAGCGCGAGCGCTTCCTCTCGCGGATCATGCTCGCGGTGGTGAAGCCGTCGATGCCGGGCATGCGCACGTCCATGAGGATCGCGGAGAAGTCGTCTTCGAGCACGCGGCGCAGCGCCTCTTCGCCGGAGCTGGCGGTGACGAGCGGCGGGCCGAGCGACTTCAGCAGCTCCTGCATCGCCATGAGGCTCGCCGCATCGTCGTCGACGATGAGGATGGGATTCTGGAACGAGCTCGGCATGGTGGATGCCCTAGCGCGCCAGCACCATGAGCGAGTAGCCGCCCAGCGCGCGCACCGCCGCGTCGGGACTCAACCGGAAGAGCGCCGCGCGCGGCCACTTGAGGAGTCCCGACTTCCAGCCGTGGCTGGGGAGCTCGGTGCACCACTTCGTGTAGAAATGGTCGATCAACGTGTAGCCGCAATCCTCGAGGGTGGCGAGCGCCGTCTGCTTCGAGAAATGGTGGAGGTGCCCGACTCTGCGGCGCGCGTCGAGGAGCGGGCCCGCGCGCAGCACTTCCTGCGCGGAGAGCTCGAGCGGAATGTGGAAGACCTTGTAGTCGGCCCGGGTGCGAAGCGCTCGCAGGAACCCGAAGTAATCCTCGACATGCTCGAAGACGTCGATCGCCATCGCGACGTCGTAATGCTCGCCCATCTCGAGGAGGTTCGCGAGGCGGAAGGTAAGGCGCTCGGAAGTCTTCTGCGAGCAGATCGCGAACGCGGAGGGCGAGATGTCGTAGCCGAAGAAGCGCGTGGCGGGATCGAGGCGCGTGCTCAACGCGCGCAGCACTTCCCCCGCGCCGCAGCCGATCTCGCAGAGCGTGCCCGGCACGATCGAGTTGCGCTCCAGCAGACGCGCGATGTTGCGCGCCTTCCACGCCGAATCGTCGGCGTGCCAGCCCGGGTTGTTGGCGAGGTACGTGCCGTCGCTGTAGATCGTCGATTCCATGAACGTCCTTGTAGCCGCGCCGTCATGCGTGCGGTAGGAGACATTCTAGGAAGCCACGATTGCACGACCGGCGCTGGCCGCTAGTTCACACGGACTACGAAACGGAATAAAAACGACATCCTAAATCCTTGTCCTACAAGGAAAAGAAAAGCCACCGCGCCGTAGCCGCGCCTTGTCGCTAGGTGCAGACGGTCGCCGGGATGGCGAAGACTTCCCGCGCGATCGGCTTGGACACGCTCACGCCGTCCACGATGGCGGTAAAGGAGCCGTTCGCGCCATCGGTGAAGTCGAAACGGATCGAGCCCACGGTCGATACCGCGACCCGCGCGGGATCGAACGTGGCGGAGTTGAAGGCGGGTCCGGTGGTCCGGTAGAGCGCTCCGGCATAGGTGCCGTTGCCGGTCTTCGCGATGTTCGAGCCCACCAGCCACATGCCCTTGCCGTTCGCGTCGTAGGTGAACCATGTGACGAAGAGGATCTGCGCCTGGTGCGTGATGTTCATGCCCCACCCGCCCTCGCCGCCGCCCGAACGCCACCACAAGTCCTGGTAGTTGCCGCTGGCGCTCGCCGAGCCGCCCGCCGCGCATACCGGCAGCGACGCCGCGTAGACCTGGCGCACGATCGGCTTCGAGACGCTCGCTCCGTCGACCGTCGCGGTGAAGGTGGCGTGGTTCGCGTCGCTGAACGAGAATGACGCCGCGCCCACCGCACTCGCCGCCACGCGCGCGGGATCGAAGGTCGCCGCGCTGAAAGCGGGACCGGTCGTGCGATAAAGCGCGCCGGAATACGTGTCGGTGCCGGTCTTCGCGCCGTTCGGCATCACGAGCCAGAGGCCGGTGCCGTCGGTGTCGTAGGTGAACCAGGTCGCGAAGAGCGTGTCGCCCTGCTGCGTGAAGTTCACGCCCCATCCCGACTCCGAACCCGTGCTGGAACGCCACCAGAGGCCCTGCACATTGATCGCGGCCGATGCGGGCGGCGTGCCCGACGAGCTCCCCGCGTTGATGGTCTGCGTGATCGGCCCCGCGATGCCGGTGCCGTAGCTCGAGTTGCCGGAGTAGAGGCCGGTGATCGCGTGCACGCCCGCGGTGAGGCTCGCGGTCGCGCAGTTGGCCTTGGCGCCAGACATCGCCACCGCGCCGCAGCCCGCGATCGCGACGCCGTTATCGCGAAAGGCAACGGTACCGGTCGCTGTGCCGGCGTTGCCCGTCACGCTCATCGTGAAGGTCACGCTCTGTCCTGCGCTCGCCGTGTACGACGACGAATCGAGGGTCGTTGAGACGTCGGCGGAGCCCGTCGGCCCCGGAGCGGGTGTCGGCGTGGGTGTCGGTGTCGGCACTGTTGCGGGCGTGGTGCCGGTGGGCGCGCCGACGAGACCGAACTTCATCGCCATGGCGCCAGCCTCGGCCGCGCCGATGTCGGGCGCCGCGCCAAGGAAACCGTCGTTGAAGTTGGCGATGCGAACGCCGCCGTCGTGGCCAGGGCTTCCGGCCGCGAGCTGGTACATGCCGCCCGCTTCGCTCTGCCAGCCGTTGCCCGTGGCGTAAGTGGGAGTCGCGTTGATGCCGGAGATCACCGCGGTGCCGGCGCTGCCGTTGAACATGTCGTTCTGGAACACGTTGTCGGAGCCGACCTGGTAGACCATCGCGTTCGGCTTCCACAGGTGGTAGATGTTGTTCATCGACACCGTGTTGTGCACGAGTTGCGCATCGCCCGTGCCGCCCACGCCCGCGCCGCCACCCAGGCCATATTGCGACACGCCGTCGGAAGCTTGCAGCATGGTGTTGTGGAAGAGGTAGCGCCGGCCGTTGCCGAAGTCCGCGCTGGAGCCGTCCTTGAACAGCGGCTGGCGCTGGTCCTGGTCGTGGGGCACGCCGTCGATGAACTGGTTGCGGTTCCACACGTTGCGGAAGACGTAGAGCGGCCCGATCGAGTCGACGGTGCTGGAGATGCCGGTGCCGGTGTTGTTGAGGTAATTTCCCCACACGCGAACGTTCTGGTCGCCGCCCTCGATCTCCAGGCCGTCGTCCCACGCCATCTCGACGCGGTTGCCGTAGACGTCGCTGTCCTTGTTGGGAAAGCCCGCGGTCGAGAAGTTGTCCTCGCCGCCCATGCCGTCGTTGTAGTGGTTGCCGTTCGTCGAATAGATCTCGTTCCAGCGATAGACGTTGTTGCCGCCGCAGTAGCTGAAGGTGATGCCCTGCGGCCCGGCCGGGTGCGCGATTGCCCAGCTGTTGGCCGAGTAGCGCGGGTCGTGGATCCTGTTCCTCTGGATGGTGACGCGGGTGAGCTCCTCGTTCTGGCAGATCGCGCGGATTCCGGAGTCCATGTCCGTTCCCCACGTGCCATCGCGGGTGCGGCCCCATCCGCTGATGTCGTTGTCCTCGATGACGACGTCGTGCTGGTTCTTGTCGATCAGGATGCCGTGCTGCTGCGCGCCCTTCAGCGTGAAGCCGCGCACGATCACGTAGGAGGCGTTGATCGTGATGTTGTAGGGCGCGGCGTTATTCGCATCGAGGGTCGCGCCGGTGCCGTCGTAGACCACGTATCCGGCGGCGCTCCCCCCTTGTGTCACGCTCAACGTCGAGCCGCCCGCCACGGCCACGACGTTCGCGACGGGCAACGCATTGGCCCATGTCCTGAATGTGATCGCGCGGGTCACCGCCGCCCCGGGAAGGTTGAATTGGGCTTCGTAGTCCGATCCGGGCGCGAGGTTCACGAGGCTGCCGCGGCATTCGCTGTTGCGCGTGTCGAACCACATGGCGAGCCCCTGCGTCCACGAGTTGTCGCCGGACTTGCGGAACTTCACCTCGCAGCCGGTGCCGGCATTGGCGCCGGGGTTCGCCCAGTAGAGGCCCACGGCCTCGTAAGTCGGAACCGCACGGATGCCCGTAGTGGGGTATGCGGACTGCGCGCGCGCTTGCGTGGGCCAGTTGCCGATCGCCAGAGCGATGAGAACGAAGGACGCCGCGGCGAGGAGTCGCGCTCGGCGGGAATTCCGGGAGGTCTGCCCTTGCATGATCTGTCTCTCCACAAAAAAACGAAACGAGACGGGTCAATAGCAAGGCGAGTGCCAGGCCGATTTATACCTTTATTTTCAATTTGTTATCGTCATTTTCGGGAAGGCCCCGAAGACCGCGCTGTAACGCGGATGGGACGATTCTGTAGTCCGACCCGAATTTCACTGTAGGAAACAGCTTATCACGCGTCGGACAGGGACTACATCCTGTAGCCCAGGCACGACAAAGTGTCGAATTTCCATGACGCATTGCGTCAATCGGGCGCTACAGGCTTGATGGGGCGGGTCGGGCTGTCGCCGGAAGGGGACGACGGGAGGGCGAGTGCCTCAGTGTTCTTCCGCGTGCTCGCGCGCGCGCGCGAGCGCCTCATGCGCCGCGACCATGCGCGGGAAGACGAACCACAGGAAGACGAGCACGGCGAGCACGGCTACCGCGAACGCGATCGCTGGGCCCTCCTCGATCACGAGGCGCGAGATCACGTAGATGTCGATCGCGAGCGCCGCGGCGAGCGGCATCATGCTGCCCAAGAGGAGCAGGCTGGAAACGTGGATGAAGGTATCGGTGACCTCGCGCGAGCCGCGGCTGCGATGGTAGGCCGCGGGCGTCATCACCATCCCCACGGCGAACGCCACCAGCGCGATGGCGGCGAGGTGGAGGTGCTGCTCGGCCAAGCCCAGCTCGGCGAAGCGCGGGTTGAAGACCGCGATCAGCTGGAAGCCGAACAGCGCCTGGATGCCGGGGAGCACCATGCGGCACTCGTCGAGGAGGGTCTGCGCCGCCTCGGAAAGCTTGAGCGCCTGGCGCTCCTCCGTGTTCCGGCGCGCCACCGCGAGCTCAGTCGGCGGCGCCCGATGGATGCGCGACGGCGCGCGCCCTCCCGGTCCAGAGCGTCGCATACGCCGCGAGGAGCTTGGGCGCTTCGTAGCGCCACTCGAGCTCGTTCTCGACGCGCGAGCGCCCGTACGCTCCCATCGCGGCGCGGCGCGGCGCGTCGTCCACCAGCTCGATGATCTTCGCGGCGAGGTCGTCGGGGTCGTTCCTCTTCGCGTAGAGCGACGCTTCCCGCGCGGAGAAGCGGCCCTCGGTGAGGTCGAACTGCACCACGGGCTTGGCGAGCGCCATGTACTCCATGATCTTGTTCATGGTGGATTTGTCGTTCATCTCGTTCGCGATGTCCGGGTTCACGCACACGTCCGCGGTATTCAGCATCGCGAGGAGCTCCGCGTCGGGCACGCGGCCGGTGAAGGTCACGTAGTCGTCGATGTTCAGCTTGTCCGCGAGCGAGCGCATCTCGGCGAGCGAGGTGCCGCCGCCCACCAGGCCGAAATGGATGTCGTGGCGGCCGTGCACGTCGATCACGGCGCGCGCTGCGCACAGCAGCAGGTCGATGCCCTCCTGGCGCCCCATCACGCCGACGTAGCCCACCAGGTAACGGCGCCCGCGCTTCAACGACTCATCGGGGGGCACGATCTTCAGGCGCTCGAGGCTGGGGCCGCTCCTCACCACGAACACGCGATCCGGATCCATGCCGCCGCGCTCGATGGCGATGCGGCGATACGACTCGTTGGTGGCGAGCGACAGGTCCGCGGTCCTGAAGGTGAGGCGCTCGAGTGCCACCATCAGCTTCCAGAAGAAATCGCGGCGCCCGAACTTCGCCTCGTAGAGCTCGGGATTGATGTCGTGGTGGTCGAAGACGAACTTCTTGCCGAAGAGCTTGAAGAAGGCGCCGATCAGGAAGAAGAGGTCCGGCGGGTTGCATGCGTGGATCGCGTCGAAGCCGCGCGTGAGAAGCACGCGCCAGGCGAGGACGAAGGTCCAGAAGAGCGCGAGGCTGTACTCGAGCGCGTAGCCCAGCGCGCCCTCGGCCTCCAGCGCCAGGTCGTAGCGGTAGATCGCGATGCCGTCGATCTCCTCGAAATGCTTCTCGCATCCCTTGCCCGTGGGGCAGATGATCGACACGCCGTGGCCCGCGGACTTCAACGCGGTCGCTTCCTGCCAGACGCGCCGGTCGAAGGGACTCGGCAGGTTCTCGACCAGGAAGAGGACTTTCTTCATCACCAGCAGATCCCGTCGTACACGCCCTCCACGCTGCGCTCGCCGGTGATCCGCACCAGGTCGACGATCTGCTGGCGCTCGCCCAGGCGCGCGGGGATGTCGCGGAATTCCGCGGAGCCGTTGCCGATCACGATGGTGCCCGCGTGCGCGAGCACCTCGTCGATGGAATTCACCATGAGCTTCGAGATGTGCGGGATGTGGTTCAGGATGTACTCGCGGTTGGCGCCGTGGATCGCCGCCATGCGCACGCTGCTGTCGTAGACGCGCAGGTCGTAGCCCTTGCCGATGAGGCGCTCCACCAGCTCCACCATGGGACTTTCGCGCAAGTCGTCGGTGCCCGCCTTGAAGCTGAAGCCGAGGATGCCGACCTTCTTCGAGCCCTTCTCGATCACCGCGCGGATGCCGCGCTCGATCTGCTCGTCGTTGGAGGGCAGGATCGCGTCGATGATCGGCACCTTCACGTCCATGAGCTTCGCCTTGTAGGCGAGCGCGCGCACGTCCTTCGGCAGGCACGAGCCGCCGAACGCGAAGCCGGGCTTGAGGTAATAGGACGAGAGGTTGAGCTTCGTGTCCTGGCAGAAGATGTCCATCAGCGCGTGGCTGTCGAGGCCGAGCGCCTTGCAGATGTTGCCGATCTCGTTGGCGAACGCGACCTTGAGCGCGTGCCACGTGTTGTCGGCGTACTTCACCATCTCCGCGGTCTCGTAGTCGGTGCGGATCATCGGACCCGGAAGGTGCCCGTAGATCTTCTCCAGCACTTCGCCGCTACCCTTGCCCACCTCGCCGATCACGGTCTTGGGCGGATGGAAGTAGTCGTACACCGCGGTGCCTTCGCGCAGGAACTCCGGATTGATGGCGAGGCCGAAATCGCGGCCGGCCTTGAGGCCCGAAGCTTCTTCGAGCGCGGGAATCACGACGGTCTTCATCGAGCCCGGCAGCAGCGTCGATCGCATCACCACCGTGTGGCCGCGATGCTCGGGGAGCGCTTCGCCGATCTGCTCGCAGACGCGGCGCACGTATTTCAAGTCGATGTGGCCGTTGCCCAGGCTCGGCGTACCCACGCACACGAGGCAGAGGTCGGTCGCGGCGACCGCGGCCTTCACATCGGTGGTCGCGACCAGGCGTCCGGCGGCGACCTCCCCGGCGATGATCTCGCCGATGTCCTTCTCGATGATCGGCGTCTTGCCGGCGTTGATGAGGTCCACCTTGGTCTTCTGCGGGTCGACGCCGATCACCTCGTGGCCTTCCTTGGCGAGGCAGCCCGCCGCCACAGCGCCAACATAGCCCAGGCCCATGATGCTGATCTTCATTGCTTGTCTTCTCCGCGCTTGTCGCCCCGGCGCAGGCCGGGGCCCGATGACAAGGATGGCGTCGGCACTTGACTACGCGCCCCGCCGAAAAAACCCTCCGGCTAGTCCGTCCGGACCAGGGTCGCGGAGGGCGCCGCGCTGCGCTCCGCGGAAGGCACGATTTCGCGCCAGAGGGCCTCGACTTTCGGCACCAGGGTGTCCGCGGAAAAGCGCTCCGCGGCGGCGAGGCGAGCCGCCTGCCCCATTGCCTTGCGCCGGGCCGGGTCGCCGAGGAGGTCCACCAGCGCGTATTCAAGAGCCACCACGTCGCGCGGCTCGAGCAGGATTCCGGTGCGCCCGTCCTCCACCGCCGTTGGAATGCCGCCCACGCGCGTCGCGACCACCGGGATGCCCGCGGCCTGCGCCTCGAGGACCGACATCGGAAACGCTTCGTAGTGCGACGGCAGCGCGAACACCCAGGCGCGTTTCATGAGCGACTCCTTCGCGGCGCCCAGCACCCACCCCGGCATCACGACGGATTGCGCCACGCCCAGGTCGCGTGCGAGCGCTCTCGCCCCATCCTCGTCGCCAACGCCGGCCAGGACCAGGCGCGCATCGGGCGCCACGCGCAGCACGCCCTTCCAGGCGCGAAGCAGGTCGTGCACGCCCTTACGCTCGCGGATCACGCCGAGGAAAAGCACCGTGGGCGGCGCGACGTCGAGACTCGCCTGCCACGCGGGAATATCCACCGGGTTGGGGATCACCACCACGCGGCTCTCGGGCTGCATCTCGAGGAGCACGCGGCGCCACTCGTCGGAAAGCGCGATCACGCGCTCGGCGCGCGCGTAGACCCAGCGGATGAAGCGCTGCCCGGGGCGGCTCCTCGTGCGGTAGAAGTCGATGAAGTTTCCGCCGTGCATATGCAGCACGTAGGGCACGCGCAGCAGGTGCGCGGGCACGATGAAAAGCGCCTTGCGCCAGAAGCTCGCGTTCGACGCGATGTGCACGTGCAGGAGCGCGACCCGGCCGGCGAGGAGGAGCGCCATGAACGCGAGCCAGATCTTCGCGGCCTGTACCAGCTTCGCCGCCTTGCTGCCGTCGCGGTGGGTCGCGAGGTAGCGCGCGTTCCAGCGCTCGAAGAGCCCGTGCGCGTAGTAGACGTTCATCATGGCCGAGATGCCGCCGCGCACGTCGCGGCTGGTCCCGATCATGACGATCTCGCGATCGAGCATCGTCACGCCTCCGGACCGAGGACGTCGATCTCGGTGCGCAGCACGCAAGCGCCCTTCAGCCGCGCGCGCCACACCAGCGTCGGCGACGGCTGCTTGCGGTCGAAGGCGCGCGAGATCCAGCCGCCGATGGGCGCTTCGCTCCCGCGCAGCACCTGCACCGCAGCGCCCGGCACCTGCGGAAAGCGGATGTCGAGCGCGCGATCGCCGCGCGCCAGGCGCGCGCCCGCGGCGCACAGGCTCACCGCGCATTTTTCGTGGGCGTGCAGGAAGAGCTCGACGTCGTGCTCGCCTTCCATTTTCAGCGTGTCCTCGATCGCGACGCGGCGCGCCACCTTGTCGAGCACGATGCGCCGGCGGTGCATGACGGGATCGGCGAGCGCCATGTAGCCGTCGTGCCAGCCCTCGAAACAATCCTCGACCGGCGAGGTGCGCCACTCGCCGCACCCGGCGCGCGCCTTGCGCAGCCACATGAAGTTGCCGCCCGGCTGCGACTGGTCGCGGGCGTCGACGCGCAGCGTGTTGTGCGCCGCGGTGCCGCGGAAGTAGGCGCGCCACTCGGGCTTGGTGTGATAGGCGAAAGTGCCCGGGTCCACCAGGAATTCCTCGCCCGCCGTCGACAGCGTGAAGGAGAGCGCGTCGGCGTGGCCGTGTGCCGCGATTTCGCGGTAGCCGAGCGGGCCCGCGTCGGCGACCAGGCGGATCTCGTCGTCGCTCTCGAAATCGCAGCCCAGGATGTAGTAGCCGCCGTCCGGGAACTCGCGCCGGATCGGCAGACGAGCATTGGCGGAATCGATCGCATCGAAGGCCTCCCGCGCGCGCGCACCGAAGAGCCAGCGCGTCTTGTCGTCGAGGGTCCCGGCCTTCGCCTTGAAGTCGCCGCGCCCGAACATCAACGCGCCCGTGGCCAGCAGCGAGTGGTAGCGGCTGAAGTCCTGGCGCGGATCGAGGCGCACCGCGTAGCCGTCGTCGGCGTCGCCGAACATCGGCACGTTGCCGCCATAGTCGATGATGGAGGCGAGATGGATCAGCATCGCCTCGATGCGCGCCACGTAGCCGGCCGGGAAATCGAGGCCGTTGGCGCGCGCGGCGAGGAGCGGCAGCAGGAGAAGGTCGAGCTCGAACTGCTGGTACGACACCGCCTGCTCGCGATTCACCCCGTCGGGCGCGTTCTGCAGCACGGCCTCGCGCTCGAGGATCTCCCCCGCGGTCTTGCGCCATTGCAGCGCGGCCTGCCAATGGGGCCACGCGAGCGCCGCGGTGTAGAGTCCCGCGACCTCGCCCACCAGGTGATTGTTGGCCGACGAATGCAGCGACAGGTGTCCCGAGATGAAATCGGCGTGCTGGTAGACCGATTCCAGCCAGCGACCGCGGAACTTCCCGCCGTCGGCGCCCGCGAAGAGCGGCGAGTCGACCCCGCCGATGAGCTGCCACGCGAGCGCCCAGTTGACGAGGCGCAGCCCCAGCTCGAGCGAGCTCGACCAGTTGGCGCCCATTCGGAAGGGACACGCGTCGAACCAGCTCTCGAGGTGGGTGCGCAGCGCCTGCCCGTGGCGCGCGTCGCCGGTGAGCGCGTAGGCCTGCGCGAGCGTCACCAGGTGGAGGTGCCGGTTCGGCTCCCACAGGTACTTGCAATCGCCCACGCGCGCCGGGTCGCGATAATCGAGCTGCTTGCCGAATTCGAGCGGCGCCTCGACGCCGGTCTTCGGATCGCGGTTCCAGCGCGGCGGGTTGCCGAGGTCGACGTTCACCAGGGCGAAGACGTCGAAGCGCCCTGCGGCGAGGCGGTTGGCGGCGGCGGCGTAGCGCCGCGGCTCGACCTTCGCGTCGGTGTGGATCCACGGCCTCGCCCGGCGCGCGAGATCGGGCGCGGGCACCGCGCAGCGCGCGAGCCCCCAGCGCTCGGCGCGCATCGCCGCGGCCTTCACCACGCGATGGGCGATCTCCGCCGCCGACATGCAGCGCAGCCGGTTCAGCTTCCACGCGAGGCCGGAGGGCGCCAGGGTCTTCACGCGTATTGGCGGTGCCAGATCTCGAGGTTCAAGAGGGCCCACAGGAGCTTCTCGTGGTTCTGGCGGCCGCCGACGTGGTCGTCGAGCATTCGATCGAGAACCTGCTCGTCGTAGTAGGCGCGCGTCTTCGAGCCGGCGCCCTTCAGGTGGTCGAAGAGATAGTCCTTGAGCGGGCCCCGGAACCACTCGTTCACCGGCACGCGGAAGCCGACCTTGGGCCTTTCCAGGATCGCGCCGGGAATGAGGCTTCGCCCCGCCTGGCGCAGGATCCATTTCGTCTTCATGCCCTTCACTCGGCAGCTGTCCGGGAGGGAAGACACGTAGCGTGCGAGCTCGTGGTCGAGGAAGGGCACGCGCGACTCGATCGACGCCGCCATGGTCATGCGGTCGCCGCGCTCCAGCAGGTTGTCCGGCAGCCAGCTGGTCTGGTCGAAGTAGAGGATGCGGCGCAGCGTGGTCGAGTCGAGCGCCGCGTCGAACGGCGGCAGCGGCCCTCCAGACTCGCCGTCATCGCGGTTCGACTCGTCCGCGAGTCGGTGCATGCGCAGCACCGTGAGCTTCTCGCGCTCGGTGTGGTTCAGCGCGCCGAACCAGCGCACGTAGCGCTCGCGCCAGTCCTCGATGTTCAGGTTGGTGACCGCGGTCTTCGCGCGCCGGAACTCGTAGGGCAACGACTGCGTGAGCGGCGCGATCAGATTGTTGCGGATGTATCCGGGCAGGAGCTGGTAGCCCTGCGCGAAGCGCTCGTACACGTGCTTGGGATAGCCGCCGAGGATCTCGTCGCTGCCCTCGCCGGTGAGCACCATCTTCACCGTCTTCGAGGCTTCCTTCGCGAGCAGGTAGATCGGGATATCGGAAGGCTCGGAGACCGGCGCGTCGCGATAGCCCACCAGCCTCGGGAGGTTGGCGACGATGTCGTCGAAGGTGACCGTGAGCTCGTGGTGGTGCGTGCCGAAGTGGCGCGCCACGACGCTGGCGTAGGCGAGTTCGCTGTAGCCGCCCTCGCCGAAGCCCACCGAGAACGTGCGCACGCGGCTGTTGTGGCGCGTCATGAGGGCCACGATGGCGGAGGAGTCGAGGCCCCCGGAAAGGAACGCGCCGAACGGCACGTCGCTCACCATCTGCAGCTTGACCGCCTCGTCGAGGCGCTCGAGGAACGCATCCACCACGTGGCCGTCGGCCGCCCCCGCGGGCGGGGACTCGCGATCGGGAGCGCTCCAGTAACGCCGCTCGATGAGCCGGCCCTTCTCCCACGTCGCGCAAGTTCCGGGATCGAGCTTGCGGATCCCCTCGAAGAGCGTCTTCGGACCGGGCACGTAGCGATAGGAGAGGAAATCCCACACCGCGGAGAGGTTCACGCTTGGCTTGGCCTGCGGCAAGCGCAGCAGCGCCTTGATCTCGGACGCGAAGCAGAAGCTCCCGCCCGCGGCGCGGATGAAGAGCGGCTTCTCGCCGAAGCGGTCGCGCGCCAGGTAAAGCCGCTGGTTCTTCGCGTCCCAGATGGCGAAGGCGAACATGCCGCGCAGCTTCTCGACCACCTTGTCGCCCCAGTGCTGGTAGGCGCGCAGCAGCACCTCGGTGTCGGAGTCGACCGAGAACGCGTAGCCGTACACCTTGAGCTCTTCGCGCAGCTCGCGGAAGTTGTAGATCTCGCCGTTGTAGGTGATGGCGAGCCCGGCCTCGGCGTCGACCATCGGTTGCTTGCCGCCCTCGGGATCGATGATCGCCAGGCGCCGGTGGCCGAGCAGCACGCGCTGCCCGGCGGCGGTGCAGAATTCCGCGATGCCGTGGCCGTCGGGACCGCGGTGCGCGATCGCCTCGAGCATGCCCTCGAGCGTCTCGCGCGTGATGGAGCCGTCGGCAGGCGCGATGGCGCCGGCGATTCCGCACATTGGCTATTCCTCGCGTCCCAGGAGCTTTTCCGGGACGTCGCGACGCGTCCCGAGGCGCGCCGCGCCCGTGGGCATGCGGCCCTGGGAGAAGGTCGCGAGCGCCGCGTTGCCGCAGAGCTGCGCGTAGTGGATCGCCAGCTCGCGCGCGAGGCGATCGATCGAGAATGCCGCGCGGATGCGCCGGCGGCACGCCCGGCTCATCCACGCGAGCCGCTCGCGGTCGCCCGCCATGATCGCGAGCGATTCCGCGATCGACTTGCCGTCGCGCGGCGGCACGAGGAAGCCGTGGATGCCGTCGGTGACGACGTCGGGGATCGCGCCCACGCCGGTCGTGATCACCGGCACGCCCGCCGCCATCGCCTCGAGGAGCGCGTACGGCAGGCCCTCGCTGTAGCTGGGCAGGATCATGACGTCGGCGCCCGCGAGAAGCTTCACCTTGTCGGCTCCGAACACCGGCCCCACGAAGCAGGTGCGCGCGGCGATTCCCAACGCCTGCGCGTAGCGGCGCAGCCGCACCTCCTCGGCGCCGCTGCCCGCGATCACGAGGCGCGCCTCGACGCCGAGCTCGTGGGCGAGCCGCATGCCCTGCAGCGTCTCGTAGAGGCCTTTCTCGCGCGCGATGCGCCCGATGTACACGAGGCGCAGCGCCTGGCCCGGCTGCCCCTGCACCGTCGCCACCGCCCCATACGCCCGGCAGTCGATGGCGTTGGGCAGCGCCACCACGCGCTGCTCGGGAACGAAATTGCGATAGGCCTCGAGCTCGACCTGCGCCAGGACCACGACCAGGTCCGGCACCTTCAGCGTGAAGCGCAGGAACCCGGTGAGCGCCGCGCTCCGCGCGAAGAAGCGCTGCGGCAGCTCGCCGCCGTGCACCTGGTAGACCAGGCGCGCGCCGAGCATCTTCGCAACCGCGAGGTAGGCGAGATCGCGCCAGTAAGCGCGCGCGTTGAGCGAGGTATTGATGTGCACCAGCGACACGTGCCGGAAGATGATGGTCGCGGCCAGGAAGAACGGGCTGAGAGCCAGGCGCATGAAGCGCGCGAGGGCGCCTTCATTGCGGCCTTCGCCTCCAACTTGGAAATGCACCACCTCGAAATCGTGGGCGAGCGTGGACGCCATGAGGAGGTTGAGATGGGTGCTGACGCCGCTCACGGCGCCGCGGTGGGGTCCGAGAAGGAGGACGACAGGCGTTTGAATCATGGCACCTCCTGAGTGAGGCTTTCCGTCGCCGCGCCGAAGTAGCGGCGGATGTCGAGGTTCTGCAGCAGCATTCGCGCCTTGCCGCGCGGCGTGCGCGCGATGGAATCGACTTGGACCACTTCGACGTCGCATCCGCCCTGCGTCTTGGCGGCGACCGCGGCGCCGATGCGCACCGCGTGCTCGGGATCGAGCTGGTGATCGGCGACCACCTTCAGCACGAGCCTGCCGGGGCGCTCCTGCTGGTACTGGATGGTCTCCACTTCGGCGAGCTCGGGGAAATGAGCGACCCCGAGGGTGGTGATCGAGACCAGGCGCTGGTCGTGGCACACGATGAATTCCTGCAGCCTTCCCACGATGCGCTCGCACGCGGGATAGCCGGGAAGCTGCGGATGCTCGCCCTCGCTCAGCATCGCCAGGTCGCCGGTGCGATAGCGCACGAACGGCATCACCCGGTTGTCGAAGCTCGTGCCCACCACGAAGCCGAGCTTGCCGGGTTGCGTGATGGGGCGGTTCTCGGCGTCGAGGAGCTCGAAGTATCCGTACTGCGGCCAGAAGAAATAGCGGTCGTCGTCGGGCATGGAGGCCGCCATCAGCACGCGCTCCGAGTGGCCGTAGTGCGAGAGGATGGGGCAGCCGAACACCTCGCGGAACTTCGCCATCTGGTAGCCGTAGACGTTCTCCGAATAGAGCATCACGCCCTTCACGCCGCGCGTGAACTCCGCGAGCGGGTTGGCGGCGAGCCAGCGCGCCAGCGGAAAGAGCGCGGAGGGGAAAGCCTCGATGTACGCGGGCCGGTGCACGGCGAGCGCCTCGGCATAGGCCGGCATGTAGCGCTTTTCAAGATGGTCCGATGAGAGGATCAGCTGGCGCTTGATCGGTTCGTGCATCCAGATGCGCCCGCCGGGCTGCGCGGCGGAGGGCACGGTGCGTCCGCGCAACGCGAGCACGAGGTCGCCGGCGCCCGCGCCGATACGGGCGCGGAAGTCCTGGATGAAGGCGAACTCCTTGGGACGCGTCACGTGCTTCTGCAGGTAGAACTGCATCGGGTTGCGCGTCGAGCCGCCGGTGAACATTTGCAGGCGCGACCCGGGCGATATCGCGCGCGACAGATAGCGTTCGGGATGGCGCTTGATGTCGAGCTTGTCGGTGACGGGCAGGCGCTGCAGCACGTCGCGCGCATCGTGCTTGCCGTCCAGGAAGCCGCGCATTCCCCGGTAGGCGGGAACGGTATCGAACGCCCAGGCGAGCGTCGCGGCGAGCTTCGCGTTGGCGAGCGCCTCGCGCGACTGCGCGCTCGCCGCGCCGTCGACCTCGCCGCGAAAGCGCCGGTAGGCGCCGCCCAGGCGGACGCGCGGCGGGATGCACGAGTAGGCGCGGCCCGCGCAGGCCTTGAGCCAGCCCGGCGCGCCGAGGTAGCGGCCGAGGTAGGGATGGAGCAGGTCCTCGAGGGCCATGAGGTCGGGGCTCACGTTCGCCCCAGCTCGCCGGCGCGCCCGCCCATCGGCTCGAGCGTGGCGAGGCGGGGCGTGGGCTGCGCCACGATGAAGGGGTATTCGACGCGCCGATAGGTGAAGGCCGACAGGAGTGTCGCGAGCGCCGCGGCGAGGGCGGCGATCATCCAGTGCTGGGCGCCCGTGAGCTGCGCCACCGGGTAGATCCCATCGACGGCGCGGAAGGCGATGAACAGCACGATGCAATGCAGAAGGTAGAAGCTGTAGCTCACGGTGCCGAAGAGTTGCGCCGCGCGCGTGCGCAGGAGCCCGAAGAGCGAGTTGCCGTCCACCACGAAGAGGAAGGCGATGAAGAGGAGCCCGATCGCCGCCGGGTGGTAGGCCTCGTCGAAGGCGGCGAGCACCATGGCGATCGCCGCCACCGGCAGCGGGGCCATCCAGCCGCGCGCGAGTCGCCCATTCAGGAGCCCCCTGTCCACGGCGAGCGCCGCGAGCGCGCCGCACAGGAAGTTGAGGGTGATGGGCGCCTGGATGCCGAAGAAGACGGTCACGGCGGCGAGCAGCGCGAACGCCCAGCCGCGCGCGAACAACGCGAGGAGCGGCAGCGCGAGATAGAAGCTCCATTCGTAGGCGAGCGTCCAGTACACCGCGTTCACGATGTGCGCGTCCTTCACGCCATTGATGTCGCCCGCGTGCATGAAGCCGAACGACATCCAGCCGCGCAGCTCCTTCAGGACCGTCACCAGCGGCTCGCGCAGGTGAAAGCCGCTGAGGGAGCCCACCACCAGAAGCACCAACGCCACGGACACCGCGTACATCGGCACCAGCCTTCGGATGCGCGAGACGTAGAGCGTGCGCGCGTCGAGCGCGCCGTGCGATCGCAACGCACGGCGCCAGAAAAGGAATCCCGTGATCATGAGGAAGAGCGACACGCCCGCCTGCGCCATGACGGCGTGCACCGGCGAGAAGCTGGAGGACCAGCGGCCGTGCGCGTAGTAGCCGTGGGTGGCGATCACGTGCGTGAAGAAGACGCCGATCGCGAGGAAGCCGCGCAGGCCGTCGATCGACTCGAAGCGCGCGGCGCCGACCCGGCCGAGGTGCTCGCGGTACCACGGGTCGCGGCGCGCGATGGCCGCGCAGAGCGCGAGGCAAAGCGCGGTGACGGCCGCCGGATACCAGAGGCTGGTGAGTCCCATGCTCAGAGCCTCCGGCGCCGCGCGAACACGTCCACCACGCTGAGGTCGCCGGCGCGGTTGATCGTGTGCAGCCCGAGGAGCCCGCTCGCGGGCGCCGGCACGATGCGCCGCTCCTCTTCCTCGGCGAATTCCTCGTGGGAGAGGCGCGTCACGCGATTGATCGAAACGCCTGAACCGTAGAGGGGCGCGCAGATCTGCGCCGGGCGGTAGAGGCGAGCGCCCTGGGCGAAGAGCCTGCCCGCGGGGCGGGCGCTCCTCACGTCCGACTTCACGGGGTTGTGACGATGCGCCTGCCACTCGCCCATCAGGCGCTCGGCGCTGTAAAGGTGGAGCTCGTCGTGCATCTCTGCGCCGTGCTCCGCGGCGTTGGCGAACATCCACCAGCGGCCCTCGCCGCGGTGCACGGTCGCATCGGCCGCGTGGACGCCCTCCACCAGGACGCGCTCGCGCCTCCAGCGGTGCGGGAAGTCGGTGCAGCGATAGATCTCGATGGTGCGGTTGTGCGCCGTTTCCGGAATCATGTAGAGCACGCCCTGGTCTTCGATCAGGAACGGATAGGAGAGGTGATAGTCGCGCTCGAGCACGCGCGCGGGCGCCGAGGCGCGGCCTTCGCGGTCGACTTCCACCACGCTGATGTGCGCCTTGCCCGCGGCGAACGGCAGCTCCTCGAAGAAGATGTAGCTGCGGCCCGCGCGCTGGATCGGGAAGGGATCGGCCCAGAAGCGGTCCTTCGGCGGCTCGAGGCGGAAGAAGCCTTCGAGCGAGCCGGTCCACGGCTCGACCTCGGTGAAGCGGAAGGCGAGCGACCATTGCTCGACATTCAGAAGCTTCGATGCGGCGCGCTGCGCGAGGCGCTTTCCCATGCGCGCGGCGTCGCCAACGCCCGCGGCGCCGCGGGTGGATTCCCCGGAAAGGGGCCTGGCGGGCGCCGTGCGCTCCTCGATCCACGTGGGACCCGCCGCGTGCAGCTCGCGCAACGCGCGCGCCACGAATTCCGACGATTTCGCGAACACGTTGGCGCGGCTCTTCGCCACCGAGAGCGGCTGCGTGCGCGACCACGACCGGTGGGCGATGCGGTCCGACGCGCCATCACCCACTCGAATGCGCAAGCCCGACGCCGTGGTCGGCGCGCGCTCGATCACCTCACGCACCCCGGCGCGCGCCTCGCAGGTTCCCTCATCCTCGCCGAAGCAATATCGCCACGTCCCGTACCGCGCCAGAGCGTCAAGGCTCGCGTCATCCACATCGCCGATCGCGAACGCCACATCGAGCGGCGTCCCTTCGGAGCGCATCAGCTCCGCGCACGCGATCCGCCGAGACCTCGCCACCAGCGCCTCGAGGTCGCACGGCGCCTCCCAATCCGCCTTCGCCCCGAACAACATACGGTCCACGCGCGAGAACAAACCCCACACCGGGGTCAGACCCCGCTCTGACCCCGGTCCGACCCTGCCCTGACCCTGCTCCGACCCCGGTCTGCCGGGCTGTCCCCGGCGGGCGACGACGCAGATGGCGACGACCTCGGCGTAATCGCAGGCCGCGACCTTGGCGAGGGCCTCGACGATCCAGCGCGGCTGGCGTGGGGAGTCGGCGAAGATCGCGATGCGCAGCTTGCGGGGAGACGCGCGCGCCGGGACGGGTGCTAGAGACGCCACACGCGGATCCCTTCGCGGCGGAACGCCTCGGGATCGAGCGCGGGCTTCACCTGCACGAGGCATCCCTGGCGCACGATCTTCTCCATCCAGGCCGAGGGCGCGATGCCGAGGAAGCCGCGGTGCGCGACCGCCAGGATCAGCGCATCGGCCGCCGGGAGCTCGTCCCAGGATCGCAGGCGGATCCCGTACTCGTGCAGCGTCTCGTCGGCGTCGGCCTCGGGGTCGTGCACGAAGCACTCGACCCCGTACTCCTCGAGCTCGCGGATCACGTCGATCACCTTCGAGTTGCGGATGTCCTTGCAGTTCTCCTTGAAGGTGAGGCCCATGATGTTGACGCGCGCGCCCATGATGTTGCGGCCCGCGTGGATCATCTGCTGCACGGTCTTGCGCGCGACATAGGCCCCCATGCCGTCGTTGATGCGCCGCCCCGCGAGGATCACCTCGGGGTGGTAGCCCGCGAGCTCGGCCTTGTGCGTGAGGTAGTAGGGATCGACGCCGATGCAGTGCCCGCCGACCAGTCCCGGCTTGAAATCGAGGAAGTTCCACTTGGTGCCCGCGGCCTGCAGCACTTCCTGCGTGTCGATCGCGAGCCGGTCGAAGATGATCGCGAGCTCGTTCACGAAGGCGATGTTGAGATCGCGCTGCGTGTTCTCGATCACCTTGGCCGCTTCGGCGACCTTGATCGACGAGGCCTTGTAGACGCCCGCGGTCACCACCGAGGCGTAGAGCGCGGCGACCTTCTCGAGCGTTTCGGCATCGTCGCCCGAGACCACCTTCAGGATCTTCGCGAAGCTGTGCTCCTTGTCCCCGGGATTGATGCGCTCGGGGGAGTAGCCGACGTGGAAGTCCTGCTTCCAGCGCATGCCGGAATTCCTCTCGAGGATCGGCACGCAGATCTCCTCGGTGGTGCCGGGATAGACCGTCGACTCGTAGATCACGATGGCGCCGGCCTTCAGGTTCCCGCCGACGATGCGCGAGGCGGATTCGAGCGGCGTGAAATCGGGTTGGCGCGCGGCGTTCACCGGCGTGGGGACCGCGATGATCACGTAATCGGCCTGGCGGATCTGCGCCGGGTCGTCGGTCACCACGAGCTTGTCGGCGCGGCGCAGCTCGTCGCCCGCGACTTCGCCCGTGGCGTCGTGGAACTGCTTCAGGCGCTCAACTTTCTTGCTGGCGAGGTCGAAGCCCACCGTGGCGCGGCGCTTGCCGAATTCGACGGCGACGGGCAGCCCGACATACCCCAGCCCGACCACGCAGACCGTGCCGACCTTCGGCAGCCCCTCTTCCGGGGGCATGCCGGCGCGCGCGTCCCGCGAATTCGCCTGTTCCAATAGCTGCACGCCAAGCATGGGAAGTCTCCTCGATCGTCGGGCGAATGGGATTCGGGGATTGTCGTAAACCAGTTTGAAAACGCGGCCGGTGACCCCCCTGCCGAAAGAACTAGTCGGGCCGCCAAAGCTCACGCGCAAGCGGGAAAAACGCCTACGCGGGGGATCATGGCGGGGCCGGCGCGGTTCACATGACCCGCCCGCGATCTGGTCCCCCTGGCGGACAACGCCATGTCGCGCGCCGTCCCATTCGCCTCGCAACCTGGCGGGTGCGCGATCTACAGGCGGCAACTATCTGAATGAGAGGAAGACTTCACTCTCGTGGTACTATTTGTCCTGCAGGATCATCAAGCAGTGAGTAAGCAGGTCATCCCCGCCGGCGCAAAGCCGGCTCCGACGCGCCAGTAAATTCCCTTTCTTGATCGTCGTGCCCGCAATCGGGGCTCGGATTACAGTCTCGAACATCAAGAAAGAAGTGAAAATCATGGCAACAGGCGTCGTCAAGTGGTTCAACGATTCAAAAGGCTTCGGCTTCATCACTCCGGATGACGGCGGTGGCGATCTTTTCGCCCACCACACCGCGATCCAGATGGAAGGCTACAAGTCCCTCAAGGAAGCCCAGCGCGTGCAATTCGAAGTGCGCACCGGCCCCAAGGGCTTGCAGGCCGCCGACATCAAGGCGATCGAATAGTCATTGGATTCCCGCCCTGCGCGGGAATGACGAAGGCGAAAGGGCCCGGCATGCCGGGCCCTTTTCATTGCAGAATGCCGCCATGACCGATCGAGTCGCAGACGCCGCGCGTTGGCGCGCCACCCTCGCCGCCAATCCGGGCGATCGCGTCGCGTGGCATAACCTCGCCTCGGCGGAAGGCGATCTGGGTCGCGCCGCCGAAGCGGAGGCCGCGGCGCGCCGCGCCATTGCGTTGGGGATTCCCGCTGCGGAGACGCGACTCGTGCTCGCGCGCGCGCTGCAGGCGCAGCGCCGCCTCGACGAGGCCGAGACGCGCTTCGACGAGGCGATCGCCCTGCGCCCCGCTTATGCCGATGCGCATCGCGACCTGGCACAGCTCGTGTGGATGCGCACCGCCCGCGCCGATCTCGCGCTCGCACGCATCGATCGAGCGCTGCGCGCGGCGCCGCGCGACGCGGGCCTGCATCTCATCCGCGCGATCGTCCTCGAGATCGCCGGCAATCGCGAGGATGCATTCGCCACGACGATGGCGGGCTTGAGTGCCGCGCCGCGCGACGTGCCCCTGCTCCTGCAAGCCGCGCACCTCTGTGCGGAGATGGGCAATGCGGCGGGCGCTCTTCAATTCGCGCGTGAGGCCGATGGCCTCGCGCCCACGGACATCGCCGCGGGTTTTGGCCTGTGCGAAGCGCTCCTCGCCGCGGGCGAGCTCGCGGAAGCCGATCGCATCGCCGCCGTGCTGCGTGCGGCCCAGCCGCGCAATCAATACGCGATCGCGCTGCAGGCGACCGCCTGGCGGCTCGCCGGCGATCCGCGCTACGCGCAGCTCCACCGCTACGACACGCTGGTCGCCGCGCAACGCCTCGCCATTCCGCGCGGGTGGACGAGCCTCGATGCATTCCTTCACGATGCCGCGGCCGAGCTCGAATCGATGCATGCTTTCACGGCGCACCCGCTGCAGCAATCGGTGCGCGGCGGAAGCCAGCTTCCCCTCAACGCCCCCGAGCTTTCTCGCCCGGCCATCGCCGCGCTCTTCGCGGGCATCGGCGCGGCGATCGAGGGCTACCTCGCGAAGCGGGGGCCCGCGGCGGGCTTCGCCATCTCCGGGGCGTGGAGCGTGCGGCTGCGCTCGGGCGGATACCACACCGACCACGTGCACCCGGAGGGCTGGATTTCCTCGGCGTGCTACATCGCGCTGCCTTCGGGCATGGCGGGCGCGAGCGAACACGCCGGATGGCTGAGGCTGGGAAAGCCCGGCATCGCCACCGCTCCCGCGCTCGAGGCCGACCATCACGTGAAGCCCGAGCCGGGACTCCTCGTGCTCTTCCCGGCGTACATGTGGCACGGCGTGGAGCCCTTCGAGAGTCCCGAGCCGCGCCTGTCGGTGGCGTTCGATGTCGTGCCGGGCTAACCTGTCGCCATGATCAAGATCGGCGGAGCACGCCGTGTGCGCTGGGGAAAGCGTGCCGGCGTGGCCTCGGGCCTCGTCGGCATGCTGAGCGTGCTGGGGGAGCTCTGCTTCCTCTTGCCCGATCTGCTCGTCACCCGCGACGCGCTGCCGTTCTACAAGGAGAACCTCGCGGTCTTTCGCGGGCTGCTGCACGCGACCCTCCTCGCCACCTTCGTGCTCGGCGCCATCTCGATCCTCGCGCTGCGATCCAAGGCCCACGGCGTGATCGGCATCGCGCTCGGCGTGGTCGCGCTCCTCCTGGGCGGCTCCGAAGCCCAGCCCGTGGAGGTCGGGCGGCGCGCGTTCAGCGTCGGCCTCGACTACCTCGTGCTCGAGCTCCTCGTGCTGGGCCTCGTCTTCGTGCCGCTCGAGCGCCTCTTCGCATTGCGCCCGCAGAATATCTTCCGCGCGGGCTGGCAGACGGACCTGAAGCATTTCTTCGTGAGCCACGCGGGCGTGCAGCTCATCTCGTTCGCGGCGATGCTGCCCGCCGTGGTGGCGTTCTCGTGGTCGACGAAGGTGGGCTACCAGGAAGCGGTCGCCGCGCAGCCGTTGTGGCTGCAGTTCATCGAGATCCTCTTCGCCGTCGATTTCGCGGCGTACTGGGCGCACCGCGCGTTCCACAAGATCCCGCTGCTCTGGAATTTCCACGCGATCCACCATTCGAGCCGCGAGATGGACTGGCTCGCCGGCTCGCGCATGCACATCGTCGATGTCTTCGTGACGCGCGCCGTGGGCTTCCTGCCGGTGTTCGTGCTCGGCTTCGCGCCGCCGGCGGTCTATGCCTACGTCGCGTTCGTCTCCTTCCACGCCGTCTTCATCCACGCGAACATCCGCTGGCGTTTCCCGGTGGTGCGCTGGCTCCTCACCACGCCGCAATACCACCACTGGCACCATACCTGCGACGAGGAAGGCATCGACAAGAACTTCGCGAGCTTCCTGCCGGTGCTGGACGTGGCGTTCGGCACCGCCCACCAGCCCGATTACTGGCCGAAGCGCTATGGCACCGTGAGGTTCCAGCCGCCCGAATCGTGGCTGGGCCAGCTCGCTTACCCGTTCCGGCGCCATCGCAATCGCACGCCTTACGGCTAGGATGACTTCACACTCGACCGACCAGGAAATCCTTCGCGCCTACGCCGTGCGGCATCGGCGGCTCGAGGCCGGCGCCACCGTCGCATTCGCGTTGCTCGCCGCATGGGGCGCGATGCGCCTCGCGCCCGCGGTCGATTCGCCCGCGCGCGCGCTCCTCGTTGTCGCCTGCGCGCTCGCCGCGTGGATCGCGATCGATTTTCTCACCGGCCTCGCCCATTGGGCGTTCGATACCTGGGGAAGCCTCGGGACGCCCTTCATCGGTCCGTGGTTCATCCGTCCCTTCCGCGAGCACCACAGGGACCCCGGGGCGATGACGCGCCACGACTTCATCGAGACCAACGGCTCCTGCTGCATCGCGGCGCTCCCCTTCCTCGCCGCGGCGGCCGCGCTCCCGCTCGACGGCCACGGCGCCGTCGCGGGCCAGGCGCTGGCGCTGTTCACGGCGCTCGGCGCGCCGCTGTCGAACCAGTGCCACAAGTGGGCCCACACCAGCCCGCGCCGCCTCGGCTGCGTGGCGCGCATCCTGCAACGCGGGCGAGTGGCGCTTTCAGCCACCCAGCATCATCTTCATCACTCCGATCCGCACGATTCGCACTACTGCATCGCGAGCGGCTGGCTGAACGCGCCGCTCGAGGCGATCGGGTTCTTCCGGGCGCTGGAGGGCTTCGTCGCGAAGACGCTCGGCATCGCGCCGCGGCAAGGAGACCGAAAGGAGTTCCACCCGTGAGCCTTCGCATCCTCGTCCTGGTCTTCGCTTGCGCCCTCGCCGGCGCCGCCGAAGCGCGCAACTTCCGCTGGGCCACGCAGGGCGACCCCTCGTCGCTCGATCCGCACGCGCAGAACGAGAACCTCACCAACCAGGTGAACTCGATGGTCTACGAGCAGCTCCTGCAGTACGACAAGCGCATGAAGCTGGTGCCGTGGCTCGCGACCTCGTGGGAGAACCCCTCGCCGAACACCTGGATCTTCCACCTGCGCCGCGGCGTGAAGTTCTCCGACGGCACGCCCTTCAGCGCCGACGACGTGGTGTTCTCCTTCGAGCGCGTGAAGACCGCGTTGAGCTCCTTCAAGCTCTACGCGACGGATTCCGGGACGGCGCGCCGCATCGACGACGACACCGTGGAATTCACCACCGCCAGCCCGAACCCGGTCGAGACCAGCACGGTCGCAGGCATCTTCATCATGAGCCGCAAGTGGTGCGAGAGGAACAACGCCACGCGCGCCCAGGACATCACCTCGAAAGAGGAGACCTTCGCGGCGCGCAACGCGATGGGAACCGGGCCCTACATCCTCACCGGCCGCGAGGCGGGGGTGAAGACGACCCATCGGCGCAATCCCGACTGGTGGGGCGTGAAGGAAGGGCTCTTCGAGGGCAACGTCGACACGGTCGAGTACCGCCAGGTCACGAGCGCCGCGACGCGCATGGCGGCGCTCAAGTCCGGCGAGCTCGACTTCGTCCTCGATCCGCCGGTGCAGGACATCCCGCGGCTGCGCGAGGACCGGGCGCTCAAGGTCTGGGAAGGGCCCGAGACGCGCATCGTCTTCCTCGGCTTCGACCAATCGCGCGACGAGCTCCTCTACTCGAATGTGAAGGGCAAGAACCCCTTCAAGGACAAGCGCGTGCGCCTGGCGCTGTGGCAGGCGATCGACACGCAGGCGATCCGGACGCAGGTGATGCGCGGCCTTTCCGTGCCCTCGGGCATCGCGCTTCCGGATCCCGCCGGAAGCGGCATTCCCGCGTCGATGGAGAAGCGCCCGCCCTACGATCCGGCGGCGGCGAAGGCACTCCTCGGGGAGGCGGGATATCCGAATGGCTTCGGCTTCACCCTCACCTGCCCCAACAATCGCTACATCAACGACGAGAAGATCTGCGTGGCGCTGGCGGGCATGTGGGCACGCGCCGGCGTCGACGTGAAGGTGGAAGCGATGCCGCGCGCGCAGTTCTTCCCCAAGGCGTTGAAGCTCGACGTGAGCGCCTTCATCTGGGGCTGGGGGAGCGACTCCCCCGACGCGATCTTCACGCTGAAACCGGTGCTGCACGGGCGCGAGGCTTCCGGCGCCGGCACCAACAACGTCGGCGACTACCGCAACCCCGAGCTCGATACCCTCATCGACACGCTCGCGACCGAGATGGATGCGAAGAAGCGCCAGGGCATGATCAACCGCGCGATCGCGATCGTCCAGGACGAGGTGCTCGTCATTCCGCTGCACCGGCAGGTGATCCCGTGGGCGTCGCGCGCCGGCGTGAGCGTGGTGCACCGCCCCAACAACATGCTCTACCTGCCGTGGGTCAGGACCTCACCTTGATTTGGAACAGCGCAGCGAATCAGGCCTTGGCGCGAGCGACGCAGGCGCGGTGACGTTCGGCCACGCGCCGCGCGAACCCGTCGGTGGTGAAGCGGCGCGTGATCTTCGAGCTCTGCAGCACGATCTGCGGCAGCACCGCGCGCGGCGCGGGCTTGGCGCCGACGCCGTCGGCCAGCTCGAACGCGCGCGCGTAAAGGCGCGATTTTTCGAATTCGGGCTGCCCGCCCAGCTCGAGGTCGTGCCGGATTTCGGTCTCGCTCATGCCGATTCGCTTCGCCATCACGCGCACGGCGAGCTCGGTCGTGCCCGGCTCCTTCGCGATCTGGCCGCGCTCGAAGCGCACCAGGTCGCCGTCGAGGTCGAGGGGGATGCCCGACACGTCGGACACCGCCTTCTGGAACGCGGCATTGCGGCTCGCGTAGTGCCCGGCGTTGAAGTCGGCGAAGCGGTACACGATGGCGTCGTACGAGGCGGGATAGTCGAGGAGGTGCGCGATGCCGAAGTACATGCCGCCGCGGCGCGTGAACACCTCGTGGCGCAGCGACTCCGTGAGCGGATACGGATAGGGCCGCGCCGCCGCGTGGATCTTGGCGAAGGCCACGCTCACCTGCATCGGGCCGCCGGTGCGCACCGGGTTGCGATCCTCGAGGAACGATTTGGCGAGCGGCACGCGGCCCACCAGGTCCTCGAACACCTCGGAGAGCTGCCACTCCGTCTTCGCCGCCTCGATGCGCTCCTCGTAGCTGCGCCCGTCGGATGACGGCAGCTTCAACGCCGCGTACAGGACGAGCTTGGGAACACCGGCGCGCTGGCGCTGGCGCTCGATCTCCTTCCACGCGATCGCCGCGAGGTTGGCAATCGGCGGATCGACGCGGAAGCCGGTCTCCTGCTCGGTGATGGCGAGGATCGCGCACACATTCTCGACGCGCGGCTCGACCTGCAGCGCCGCCATGGCGGCGTAGATGTCCACCGCCCAGCCTTCGCGGTCGGCGACGCTGCGCGGGAGCAGGCCCGCGACCCGCGCGCGCCCCTCGGCCGCGCTCATCGCCGGGCCGGTGCGGCGCGCGGGCTCGTTCGCGCAGCCCGCCGCCAGCATCAGCACGCAAATCGATATCCACCCGCCACGCGCCAGTCTCATCGATCGGTCCCAGGTCCGGGAACCGTATTGTTTCATCCCGTCCTTCAGGCTCCCACGGTGAGAGTTTCGCCGGCGGCCTCCACGCGCTCGGGGGACAGGCGCGCCACGTACCAGTCGAGCGCACGCTCGAGCCCTTCGTGCACGCGGCAGGTGGGACGCAATCCCAGGTAGCGCTTCGCCTTCGCGATGTCGGCGCGCGAGAAGCGCACGTCGCCCGCGCGGAAGTCGCGATAGACCGCGGGTGCGCAGCCAAAGGACGCGTCGCGCTGCCTGAGGAGCTCGGTGAGGCTCCCGAAGAGCTGGTTCAACGACGTCTGCTCGCCGAGCGCCACGTTGTACACCTGGTTCACCGCCTCGGGATCGGCGAGCGTCCCGGCGAGGAGGTTCGCCTGCACCACGTTGTCGATGTAGCAGAAGTCGCGCGCGGTCTCGCCGTCGCCGTTGATGTAGACGGTCTCGCTCCTCAGCATCGAGGCGATCCACTTCGGGATCACCGCGGCGTACGCCCCGTCCGGATCCTGGCGCGGGCCGAACACATTGAAGTAGCGAAGCCCGATGGTCTCCATGCCGTAGCAACGCCCGAAGGTGTCGGCGTAGAGCTCGTTCATGTACTTGCCCGCGCCATAGGGCGAGAGCGGCCGCCCGACGGTGTCCTCGACCTTCGGCAGCGCCGGGTGGTCGCCGTAGGCCGCCGAGGACGCCGCGTAGACGAAGCGCTTCACCTGGGCGTCGCGCGCGGCCACCAGCATGTTGAGGAAGCCGGTCACGTTGCTCGCGTGGCTCGCGATGGGATCGTCGATGGAGCGCGGCACGCTGCCCAGCGCCGCCTCGTGCAGCACGATGTCCACGCCCTTGCACGCCGCGCGGCAGGTGTCGAGGGAGCAGATGTCGCCCTCGATGAAGCGAAAGCGCGCCCAGCGCTCGGGCCCGACGGCCGCCTCGACCTCGTCCAGGTTGCGCTGGAAACCGGTGGCGAAGTTGTCCAGGCCGACCACGCGTTGGTCGAGCTTCAACAGCGCCTCGAGGAGGTTCGAGCCGATGAAGCCGGCGACGCCCGTCACCAGCCACGTCCGTGGCTCGGAAGACAGGGAGGGTTTCAGAGATGAGAGGTTGTCCATGACGGCTCCTGGTTTTTTCGTGGCGCTACTTGACCGCCGCGGGCTGCGCCCCGCTGTGGCGTAGCGAGGCGATGAAGGCGGCGAGCGAACGGCGTTGCCCGGTGAGGAAGAGCGCGGCGGGGTAGACCACGGCGAGGATTACGGCGCCGCTCGCCAGCAGGGCGAAGGGCGCGAGATGCGTCCAGCGCAGCGCCGAGCCGGCCGCCACGGCGGCGAGGCCGGCGGCGGCGAGGATCCCCGCGAGCGTCGTCCAGTCCTGCAGCCTGCCGACAGGCGTCGCGGTGAGCGCCGCGATGCGCGCGAGCGACAACGCGCGCTCGCTGTAGAGCGCCACCACGCTGCCGAGTGCGGCTCCCGCGAGCCCCCAGGTGATGGCGCCGAGGTAGCTCATCGGCAGCGCCAGGGCGAGGACCAGCGCGTTCACGCGCGAGGCGAAGGCCCCCTGCTTGAGGAGGAAGAGGATGCTGGTGAGCTCCACCACGAGCGCGAGGAGGCCCACGATGTAGAGGCGCATCACCGGCACCGCCTCCATGTAGGTCGGCGTGTAGACGAGCGCGATCAGCGGCTCGGCGAACACGAAGGCGAAGGCGAGCAGCGGATAGACGAGGAGCGCGACCATCGCGTTGGCGCGGCTGTTGAGCGCGAGCATCGAGGCGAAGTCGCCGCTCGAGTGCATGCGGCTCATGCTCGGCAGGAACACGTGGTTCACCGACTGGCGGAACATCTGCACCATGGGCGCCACCACCGTGGCCACCGAGAACGACGCGAACTGAGTCACCGTGAAGAGCATGGCGGCGATCCACTGGTCGCCCTGCGCGCGGAAACCGTGCAGCGCACCGGAAAGCGCGAACGGCGCCGCCTGCGCGAGCTGCTCCCTGAAGGGCGCACGCTCGACCCACGGCCCGCCGAGGCCGTGATGGCGGCGCACGTACCAGAGGAGGAGCATGGACTTGAAGAGCGCGAACGCGGCGAGCACCCAGAGGACCACCGCGAGGTCGCGCGTGAGAACGGCCGCGAGCGAGAGCGCCGCGGCCCGCAGCGCCGAGAGCCCGACGATCACGCGCGCCTGCCACTGCACGCGCTCGTCCACCGTCGGCAGCACGTCGAGCACCCAGGAGAAGACCCAGAGCGCCGCGAAGATCGGCACCACCACGGCGTTGTGCGTGACGAGGCCGCGCATCGCCGCCGGCAGGAACGGATCGAGCGGCGACAGGAGGAGCGCCGAGGCCACGCCCGCGAAGCCGAGGAAGAGCAGGCACTGGTGCAGGTACAGGCGCTGGCGCGCCGCGCCGGAGCGCGGCAGGAAGTAATAGAGGCTCTGCGGCATGCACATCGGCATGACGACGAGGAGCGTGGAGACCGCGAGCCACAGCAGGCGGTACTCCCCGAAACTCACCGCGTCGAGGGTGCGGGTGAGCACCACCGGCAGCAGGAACTGCAGCCCGTAGTCGAGCGCGTAGGCGCTGCCGAGGGAGACCGCGCGCCGCTCCAGGGATGCGATCGCCGAGCTCATCGACTCGCGGTGAGGAGCGCGATCTCGCGCTCGTAGCGGTCGATCGTGGCATCGATCGAGTGGTTGCCGCGGTAATAGTCGAGGACCCGGCGCGAAGCCTCGCGCCACAGGATGTCGTCGCGCATCAGGCGCTCGACCTTCCAGCACGCCTGCGCCACGTCGCGCACCGCGTCGTAGACGGGCGCCCCGTCCGGGGTGCGCGAGCCCGTGTCGACGAAGGCCACCGTGGGCGTGCCACGCGACCACGCTTGAAGAAACGTGTTCGGAAATCCCTCGTAGAGCGACGTGTTCAGGACCAGCCGCGCGCCGTTGAACCAGCCCTCGGCTTCGCTGAACGGCACGAAGCCCCTCATCTCGACATTGGGCAGCGCGCGCGCGGCATCGACCAGCGAGGCATAGTACGCGCGCGACTTGCGGTCGGGATCCGGGCCGCCGACCACCACGAAGCGATAGTTGGGCAGCCGCCGCGCGATCTCGAGCGCCAGCTCGGCGCGCTTGGAGGGACGTACCGACGCCGTCCACAGCACGTAGCCACCACGGTCGCAGCGCGCGCCGGGAGGCGGGACATAGCAGCTCGGGATCACCACCCCCTCGATGCCGTAATGGTCGAAGAGCTGCTTCTGCTGCACGTCGTTCTGGGTGACGATGCGGTCGACGCGGCGTACCCCCCACTCGAAGATCTTCTGGTCGCGGGTGAAACGGATGTCCTCGAGGCCGGGGAGGAAGTCCACGTCGGAGGCGCCCGCGTAGATCGACTTGCGCCGGTGGCGGCGGCAGAAGTGCGCGAGGAACCCGGTGTAGGCCGCGGCGGTGCGCTGGTAGTAGACGTCGGCGTCGACGCGCGTCAACGCGCGCCACAGCGAGGTGAGCCGCGGGTGCAGGAAGCGCAGCCCCGGGACGCCCTCGTCGGGCTTGTGCATGTTGTAGACGGTGACGCCCTGCACCTCGCTCCTGTCGGGCTGACCGTAGTCGAGGCAGATCATCGAGACGCGATGGCCGCGCCGCGCGAGCGCCGGGGCGATCATGCTCTGCTGCACTTCCGCGCCGCCGACCACGCGGATCGCGCTGCTTCCCGAGAGCACCGGCCAGGTGGTCGGCGCGAGGAAGCACACGTGCGCCTTCCGCGCGCGCTCAGGCGAGCTTGGCGACGGCGCGGGGGCGTATGTATTGCCGATAGACACGTTCGAGGTTCTCGGTGGCTTTTTCGATGCTCGCGTTGTCGCGGACCCAGCGCTTCTGCTCGGCGGCGATCGCGTCGCGGTCGAGGTATGCGTCGACGATGGCGGCGGCGATCTTGTCGGGCGCGCGATCGCCGATCACCTGGCCCGCGCGCGGCAGGATGTGGCGAATGTCGGAGTAATCCGTGCTCACCACGGGCACGCCGAGCACCATCGCCTCGAGCACGGAATTGGGGAAACCCTCCCACGCCGAGGTCACGAAGAGCACATCGCTCTGCTTCACGATGGCCGGAAGGTCCTTGCGCGCGCCGGCGAACTTCACGCGCTCGGCCACGCCCGCGCGCCGGTACTCGCCCATGACGCGCTCCTTGTAGTCGCCGGTATCCGAGTGCGCCCCCGCCCGGTAGCCGGCCTGTGGCGCGAGCGAGTCGCCCAGGAAGAGCACGCGCCACTCGGGGGCGCTCTTCACCAGCGCCACCGCGACCTCGATGGCGAGCGGGTAGTCCTTGGCGGGCTTGATCGCGCCCACGAGGGTCGCGACGCGATGCTCGCCGGGGCCGAAGAACTCGCGGCGGTAGTCGGCGTCGCTTTGCGCCTGGCGCTCGAAGTCCTCGACGCGCATGCCGTTCCACACGACGTGCAGCTGCGCGTCGGAATATCCATAGAGCTTCTGCGCGAAGCGCGCGCCGAAGCGGCTGTTGGCGACCAGGCCGTCGACCAGCGGCTTGGTGAGGAGGTGGCCGAGGCGCTGCGTCGTCGAGATCTCGTAGTTGCTGCTCCTTTCGGAGTTGAGGACCGGGATGCCGGTGCCGGCGGCGGCGATGCGCGCATAGATGTCGCCGTCGAAAAGGAAGCCGTGGACCACGTCCGGGCCCCAGGTCCTGATGAAGCGGCGCAGCCGCGCGAGCACGTGGCGGTCGAGCTTGGCGCGCTTCTGGTCGACCACGACCTCGACCCCGGTGCCGTCGAGGTCCTTCCTGCGCGGCACGCAGTCGTTCAAGGTGTAGACGGCCGCCTCGTGGCCGTGGCGCACGAGCTGCCGGGCGAGCTCGATCACCTGCTTCTGGGCGCCGCCCAGGTCGAGGTCGCTAATAATGAACAGCACGCGCATGTTCGACTCCCGGGTTGCGGTCGGAGCAGGCGCCCGCCCAGCGCTCGCGCCACATCTCGAAGGCGACGAGGAGCCACACCTTCTGCACGTCGAGGCGGTCGTTGCCGGGACCGCCCTCGCGGAAATTGGCGACCGCGCGCGCCACCCTGTCCGGGTCGAAGATGCCGGCCTCGCGGATGCGCCGCGGAGCGAGGTAGCCGTCGAGGAGCGGCGCCAGCTCGCCGCGCATCCAGCTCGCCAGCGGGATCGCGAAGCCCTGCTTCGGCCGGTCGATCAAGGCGCGCGGCACGTGGCGATAGAGGATCTTGCGCAGCAGGTGCTTGGTGCCCAGCGTTCCGCGGCGCATCGCCGGCGGCAGTCGCAGCGCGAACTCCGCGAGCCGGTGGTCGAGGAGCGGCTCGCGGCCCTCGAGGCCCACGGCCATGGTGGTGCGGTCGACCTTGGTGAGTATGTCGTCGGGGAGGTAATAGCGCAGGTCGCAGCGCGCCATCTGGTCGGCGAAGGACGGACCGGCCACGCAGTCGCGTGGCGCCACGTCGCAGCCCAGGAGGGGCGCGATCTCCCACGGTGTCCAGAACGACATGGCGAGGTCGTACATCGTGGCGCGATCGAGCGCGGGAAAGAGCACGCGCAGCTTCTCGACGCGCTCGACCACGTTGCGGCGTGCGGCGTGGCGCCATGGCGCGGGCATCGGCATGGCATCGACCATCGCGCGAAGCGCCCGGGGCGAGACTTTGCAGATCGCGTGGCGCGCGGCCAGCGGCCAGCGCGACAGCGCCCGCTCGCGCTCCAGCACCACGCCGTAATGCGAGTAGCCGCTGAAGAGCTCGTCGCCGCCGTCGGCGGAGAGCGCCACCTTCACGTGCTCGCGCGCCATCTTCGAGACCAGGTAGGTGGGCACGCCGGATTGGTCGCCGAACGGCTCGTCGAAGAGATCGGCCCAGTGGGAGAGCACGCCGAGCATGTCCTTCGCGGTGACGATCGCCTCGGTGTGGCGCGTGCCCAGGTGCGCCGCCACCTTTTTCGCGTGGGCCGACTCGTCGTAGCGTGGATCGTCGAAGCCGATGGTGAAGGTGCGCACCTCGCCGCCGCCGTAGCGCTGCAGGAGGGCCGTGACCAGCGACGAGTCGAGACCGCCGGACAGGAACACGCCCACGGGCACGTCCGAGACCATGCGATAGCGGCAGGCGTCGATGAGGAGCGTCTCGAGGCGGTTCTCGAGATCGTCTTCGCTGCCCCGCAACGTCTCCTCGTCGACGACCGGCGTCCAGTAGCGATGCGCGACCGGCTCGCCCACCTCGCCCAGCTCGAGCCAGTGCCCCGGCATGAGCTTGTGCACGTCCTCGTAGATCGAGCGCGGCGCCGAAATGTAGCCGTACTGAAGGTATTGGCCGACCGCGGCCCGATCGATCTGCGGCTGCCACGCCTGGAAGGCGCGCAGCGCCTTAAGCTCCGAGCCGAACCAGAAATTCGCGCCATTCCACGCGTAGTAGAGCGGCTTCACGCCCAGGCGGTCGCGCAGCAGCATGAGGCGGTGCTCGCGCTCGTTCCACACCGCGATCGCGAACATGCCGATGAACTTGTCGACTGCCTTGACGCCCCACTCCTGCAGCGCGGCGAGGATCACCTCGCTGTCGCCGCTCGAGCGCAAGCGGTGGCCGAGCGCTTCGAGCTCGGCGCGCACGGCGGCGAAGTTGTAGACCTCGCCGTTGAAGACCATGGTGAGCGCGCCGTCGGGCGAGCGCATCGGCTGGTGTCCGAGGGGCGATAGGTCGAGGATCGCGAGGCGCGTGTGGCCGAGTGCGACGCGCCCGCCGGGACGCACCCACACGCCGTTGTCGTCGGGGCCGCGCTGCTTCAGGCTCGCCACCGAGCGCGCGAGGTCGGCGAGCCACTGCGACGCATCACCGCGCCGCGACCAGTATCCGGTGATTCCGCACATCGCTAGATCCTCGTTCCCATGGCCGCGCGCGAGCGGCGCGGAATATCCACCGCGGGGCGCGGCGTGCGCGCGGCTTCGCGCTCGCTCGCGTGGCGCGCGCGCACCCCGAACATGAGCCCGATGCCGAGCCAGAGAAAGCTCTGCTCGGGAACGGGCATGAAGCTGCTGCCGACGAATCCCGCCACCATGAAGCTCACCAGCGCCACCGCGCAGCCCTCGAAGAAGCCCTGCTCCTGCGGCGAGAGCGACGGGTCCTTGGCGAGCTTGCGAAAGCCCTTCCAGACCGTGAACCAGAAGGCGATGAGGAGGATCGCGCCGACCACGCCGAAGTCGAGGAGCGCGCCGATGTAGGCGCTGTGCGGATGGGTCACTTGCATCATCTCGCCCATGCGCATCGCCGGGGCCCACAGGACCGAGCCGAGGCCATGCCCGAAGAAGGGCTTGTCGAAGAGCTCGGCAATGAGCGGCGTCCAGATGTCGGAGACGCGGCCCGCGCTCACGCCGGCGGCTCCCTCCCCGGCGCCCATCTCGAGGCGATACCAGATCGCGCCCGGCGTGAACGCCACCACCAACGGGATCAAGACCGCGGCGAGGGCGAGGAGCTTCCTGTTGCGCCGGCGCGAGACGAGGTAGATCGCGATCACCAGCGCCACCGTCATGAAGGCGTTGCGCGAGAAGGTGAGGACGAGCGCGATGCCGATGAGGCCCATCGACAGGAAGAGGAGCGTCTTCAGTACCGGGCGGCGCGTGCGGTCCCAGGTGAAGAGGAGGATGGCGATCGCCGTCACGTAGAGCCGCCCCAGGTCGTTGGCGTGCATGCCGAGCGGCGACAGGAAGTGGCGCGCGTACTCGCCGGCGAGCTGGCCGAACTTCACGTTCGAGTGGAGGAAGTAGCCGATCACCATGAAGCCCATGAGCCACATGGAGACCATCATCGGCACCATGAACTTGTGCGGCTCGCGCGCGCGCGCGTAGGCCGCGCCCACGATGAGCGAGTACGCCACCAGGATGAGGGGCTTCACTACGGCGTCGCGCATGTAGCCGAAGTCGTTCTTGAAGTCGATCTGCTCGGTGTCGAAGAAGGCCGGCGGGATGAGTTTCACGTGCCCCATGCCGTTCACGCCCGCGAGGACGATCGGCAGGACGAAGACGGGCAGCACCCACCAGGGCATGAGCCGCTTGATGGAGCCCTCGGGCATCGCGACCAGGATGTAAGACAGGAACGTCCCCACCAGGAGCACGTTGAGGGGATTCAGGCCGGTGACGCCGAACATCGCGCGCGGGAACATGTAGCTCGACGAGATCGGCATGATGAGGATCATCACCAGCACGCCCACGCGGAAGTCGCGGATGGTGAAGACGAAGACGATCGCCGCGATGCAGATCAACGCCGCGCTCATGCCCTGGAAGGCGACGAAGGCGCCCCACAGCGCGCCGAGCGCGACGAGCCCGGCGAGGAGGCCCCACTTCACCGGCGTCATGGTGCTCGGGCCGGAGGACGCGAACGCGGGCGCGGGCGCGAAAGCCGACATGGCGTCCTTCATGGGCGCGCCCCCCCGAGCATGCGCGCCGCCGCGGCGGGCGGCATCGCGGCCGCGAGCGCGGCGACGAACGCTTGCTGCGCCGAGTAGGCCGCCGCGGCGTCGGCCGAGATGCTCGACACGCGCACCAGCATTCCGTCGGGAATGCGCCCGCGGAAGCCCTCGGCGAGCTGTACCTCGAGTCGCTCCAAGCGCCCGCGCACGACCCGATCGCCCATCGTGAACCAGTAGGTCACCGGCTCGGAGCGCTCGCCGCGCACGGCAACCATGCGCGTGACGGGGATGGTGCGCCCGGCGGCGGCGAGCTCGCCGGGACCCAGGCGCGCGATGGTGAAGCCCTGCGCGGCGTAGCAGACCTCCTGGCGATGCGCCTTCAGCGCGTCGCTCTGGTCGCCGCCGTACGCCAGGGTGAGCATCATCTGCTCGCCCTTCGAGTTCACGTACGAGCGGCTCACGGTCTGCGAATAGATGCGCTCGAGCTTCGCCTGCACCTCGGCTGCGGGCGCGATCGGCGCGAGCGTGGGATCGATGGACCAGTCGCCGAAGGCTTGCGGCACCAGACGCTCGAGGTCTGGCGCCGGGCCTTCGGCGGGAACCGGTTTCAGCAAAGGCGCAGCAAGGGCCGTGCCTAACATGAGGAGA
>Ga0209647_1000084_pt1 | contig 76418 bp, 68 predicted proteins | sample GraSoi_2013_60cm_FD_185827 | JGI IMG/M metagenome (GOLD analysis project Ga0209647, IMG submission 185827) | Grasslands soil microbial communities from the Angelo Coastal Reserve, California, USA - Sample 9_17_2013_60cm (SPAdes) (version 2) | ecosystem: Environmental > Terrestrial > Soil >...
GCGAAAGCGGCCGCGGCATCGCCCGTTTGCTTCACCACCGCGCCGGGCTTGTCCTTCGCCTGGTCGAGCGCCGCGTAGATCGCTGCGGTATCGACCTTCGCGTTGGGGCCTTCGTCCCACTGGATCTTCACGTCGGCGAGTGCCTTCCTCGCGGTCCAGTAGTGGTCGGCCACCACCGCCACACCCTCGCCGATGGCGACGACCTTCTTCACGCCGGGCCTCTTCTCGGCGGCCGCGCCGTCGAAAGAGGCGACCTTGCCGCCCAGCACCGGGCATGCGGCGAGCGCCGCATACATCATTCCCGGTTGCGTCACGTCGAGGCCGAACACGGTCTTGCCGCGCGCCTTGTCGGAGCCATCGAGGCGCGGCAGGGGCTTGCCGATCAGCGTGAACTGGCCGCGCGGCTTCAGCGCAATGTCGGCGGGAACCGGCTGCTGCGCGGCCGCCGACGCGAGCGCGCCATAGGAAACCTTGCGCGTGCCGTGCGTGAGCTCGCCGTTCTGCGCGCGGATCTCGCTCGCGGGAACCTTCCACTGCGCGGCCGCGGCGCTCACCAGCATCATGCGCGTGGCAGCTCCCGCCTTGCGCAGGGTCTCCCACCCGTCGCGCACGCTCGTGCTTCCGCCGGTGATCTGGGCGCCGAGGAGGTTATTCACGTACGCGGGATTGGCGCTCGCCTGCACCACCGTCACGCGGCGCGGATCGACGCCGAGCTCTTCGGCGAGCAGCATGGTGAGCGAGGTGTGCACGTCCTGGCCCATCTCGTTTCGCTGGCAGACGAGCGTGACCTTGCCGCTGGGCTCGATCTTCACCCAGGCGTTGGGATCGAGGCTCGCGCCCTCGGCATCCATCGCGCCGAAGCGAAAACCGATCATGAGGCCGCCGCCGGCGAGCGCGGTGGCCTTGAGGAACTGGCGGCGCGTGACTTCGAAGGGGGCGTTCATGCGGATCCCTCCAGTTGCTTCGCGGCGTCGTGGATCGCGGCCTTGATGCGGCCGTATGTCCCGCAGCGGCAGATGTTCCCGTCCATCGCCTCGCGGATCTGCGCGTCGCTGGGTTTCGCGTTCTTGCCGAGAAGCGCGGCCGCGGCCATCACCTGGCCCGACTGGCAGTAGCCGCACTGCGGCACCTGCATCTTGTCCCAGGCCCTCTGTACCGCGGCGCCCACCTTGCCGTCGAGCCCCTCGATGGTGGTCACCTTGTGCCCCTCCACCGCCGACACCGGCGTCACACAAGAGCGCGTCGGCACGCCGTCGACATGCACGGTGCACGCGCCGCAGAGCGCCGCGCCGCAGCCGAACTTGGTGCCCGTCATATTGAGGTGGTCGCGCAGCACCCAGAGGAGCGGCGTGTCCGGCGCGGCGTCCACGGTGGTAGCCTTGCCGTTCAGGGTGAGCTTGGTCATGGCGTCTCCTCGCTTCGGTCGTGTTGTGGAACCAATCTAATCCGAACCAGGCCGAAAGGCCACCAGGAGGTTTCAACCCGTGACATCGTGCGCCCATGTGAAGGCCATCCGCCACGTCACTGCTTCGGCCAAGGGATGCGAAGAGTGCCTGCGCCTCGGCACGCAATGGGTGCACCTGCGCCTTTGCATGACCTGCGGCCACGTCGGCTGCTGCGACGATTCGCCCATGAAGCACGCCACGGCACATTTCCACGACACCACCCATCCCGTGATCCGCTCGTTCGAGCCCGGCGAAGCCTGGGGCTTTTGCTACGCGGACGAGCGCTTCTACGATCCGCTGCCCGCGCCGGTAACAGTTCGTTAAGGAGCGCACGGTGACTGACCACTTTCCCATGATGGTTCCGGGCGCGCGCGCGAGCGGCGCGACGAGGCAGGTGCATTCACCCTTCGACGCCGCGCTCCTGGGCAGCGTGGAGGTCGCCGACGCGGCCGCGGTGGAGACCGCGCTCGCCACCGCCTACGCCCTTTTCCGCGACCGGTCGACGTGGCCTTCCCCGGCGAAACGTATCGAAATACTGCGGCGCACGGCCGCGCTCATGGAAGGCCAGGCCGAGGCGCTCGCGCTCGGCGCGGCGCGCGAAGGCGGCAAGCCCCTCGCCGACTCGCGCGTGGAGGTGCGCCGCGCCATCGACGGCGTCATGTCGTGCGTGGAGCTGCTGCGCACCGAAGCCGGGCACGTGATCCCGATGGACATCAACGCGGCTTCGGCCGGGCGCATCGCCTTCACGCAGGGCGAGCCCATCGGCGTGGTGAGCGCGGTGAGCGCCTTCAACCATCCGGTGAATCTCATCGTGCACCAGGTGGCCCCCGCCATCGCCGCGGGCTGCCCCTTCATCGTGAAGCCTTCGGCGGACACGCCGCTCTCCTGCTTCCGCGTGGTGAAGCTCATGCACGAGGCGGGGCTCGCGCCCGAGTGGGGACAGGCGCTCTTCGTCGAGCGCGACCTCGCCGAGAAGCTCGTCACCGATGCGCGCGTCGGCTTCTTCAGCTTTGTAGGCAGCGCGCGCGTCGGCTGGCAGCTGCGCTCGAAGCTCGCGCCCGGCGCGCGCTGCACGCTCGAGCACGGCGGCGCGGCGCCGGTGATCGTCGCCGCCGATGCCGACATGGAACGCGCCTTGCCGGCGCTGGTGAAGGGCGGCTTCTATCACGCGGGCCAGGTGTGCGTGTCGGTGCAACGCATCTACGTCGAGCGGCGCATCGCAGAGGATTTCGCGCGCCGCCTCGCCGAGCTCGTCGCGAAACTGAAGGTCGGCGATCCCGCGCTCGCCGAGACCGAGGTCGGGCCGCTGATCCGTCCCGCCGAAGTCGCGCGCATCGCGAGCTGGATCGAGGAGGCCGTGCAGCGCGGCGCGAAGGCGCTCACCGGCGCGCGCGCCCTCGACCACAACTGCTACGCGCCCACGGTACTGTACGACCCGCCCGACGACTGCCGCGTGAGCCGCGAGGAGGTGTTCGGGCCGCTGGTGTGCGTCTACCCGTACGACGACATGGCGGACGCGGTGCGGCGCGCCAACGCGCTGCCGTGGTCCTTCCAGGCGGCGGTCTTCACGCGCGACATCGACCTCGCGCTGCGCGCCTATCGCGAGCTCGACGCCTCCGCCGTCATGGTGAACGACCACACGGCGTTTCGCGTCGACTGGATGCCTTTCGCGGGCCTGCGCCAGTCGGGGCTCGGGGTGGGCGGCATCCCCTATACGTTCCGCGACATGCGGATCGAGAAGATGTGCGTGGTGCGGTCCCCCTGAAGTCCCGGAGGCATCCATGAATCGATTCTCGCGCGCGCTGGGGCGCGTCGCCGCCGCGATCGGCCTGGCGGCTCCGCTCGCCGCCTCCGCGCAGACGGCCGCGGCGCCCTGCTCCGCGCCGCAAGCGAGACAATTCGACTTCTGGCTCGGCGACTGGGACGTGTTCACGCCCGACGGCAAGCTCGCCGGAACCAATCGCATCGCGCGCCTCTACGGCTGCGTGCTGCACGAATCGTGGCAGAACCCCAAGGTGCAGGGGCAGAGCTTCAACGTGTACGACGCGGACCGCGGCCTCTGGCACCAGACGTGGGTGGATTCCACCGGCTCCCTCCTGGTGATCGAGGGCGCCTTTCAGGGCGGCTCCATGGTGCTCTCGGACGCGACGCTGCCGGGCAAGAAGGACGCGAAGCAGGTGAACGAGATCACGTGGACGCCGATGCCCGACGGCTCGGTGCGCCAGCACTGGCGGGTATCCGCCGACGGCGGCAAGACCTGGACCACTTCGTTCGACGGAAAGTACGTGCGCGCGAAGCGCTGATCTCTACCTTGTTGCTGGCACAGGTTCCGAACGAGGTCGACACTGCGCGGCTGCAAGAATAGGGGCGAAAGCTAGAACCGAGTCCCGACGGATAGCCGCCACGCGTCCACCGGCGTGAAGTTGGTCTTCGGGTCGAACGCAACGCGCACGAAGAAGCGCGGCCAGTCGTAGGTGGCGCTCGCGCCCCAGCGCCGGATCGTCTCGTCTTCCACCTTGCCGACCTTGTAGAGCGTATCGAGGGTAAAACGCTCGCCGCCCGCGATCGGCTGGCGATAGAGGAAATGGAAGTGGCGCTGGTCAGGATTCTCGCGGTTGTCGCGAACCATCTGTACCATGAGGACCCGGCCCGACTCGTCACGGCAGCCGGCGAAGATCGCGTACGAATCGTTGGGATCGAAATTGAGGTTCACATAGGGACGCAGGTTGGTGCGTCCTAGCCCAGCGCCGGCGAACCAGGGCGCGCCGGTTTCCGCCTGGATGCTGCCGCCCGCGAATCCACCCGACGCGAGCTGAATCGAAGGCGTGACCCGCACCGCATCACCGAAGGAGCGATCCCACCCGGCGCGCCACTGCGAGAGGCCTTGGTCGACGCCGCGGTAATAGCCGGCCCACACGTTGCCCAGCTCCGAGGTGTGCCGAAGGTTGACGTCCACGCCGTCGGTCTGGTCCGAATAGCGGTACGCGCCGATGGTCAGCTTGAAAGAATCGGCATCAGCGGCCGCGCGAAGGGGCATGGCCGCGGCTGCGCACGCGATTGCTGCCCTGCAGAGCCGCCCGATCATGGGGCGAGTATAAGACCCGACCGAGCGAAGGATCGCACCTTACCCAATGACCACCGGATTGGGCGTTAGCTGGACTGAGTAACCGACGTCAGCCGCAAGCGCTGATCTTCTCCAGCAGTTCGCTCATGTTGACCGGCTTGGTGACGTAATCGCGAGCTCCCTGGCGCAGCCCCCAGATCTTGTCGCTGTCCTGGTCCTTGGTGGAGCAGATGATCACCGGAATGTGCTTGGTCCGTTCCTCGTGCGTGATGGCACGCGTGGCCTGGAACCCGTTCAGGCCGGGCATCACCACGTCCATGAGGATCAGGTCCGGCAGCTCGACCTTGCAGCGCGCGATGGCAGCCTCGCCGCTGTCGGCGCTCGACACCTCGTAGCCGCCCTTCCTCAACAGGCTCTCGATGAAGGCGCGCTCGGTCGGGGAATCGTCCACTATCATGATTTTCTTGATCGCCATTTTCATATTGCTCCGTCTACGTTCTGGGGTTCGCTGCAGCCGCATTTCGCTGGGAAAGGTGAGCTCCCACCGTATTGAGGAGGTTTTCCTTGGTGAACGGCTTGGTGAGGTGCTCGTTGGAGCCCACCAGGCGGCCGCGCGCGCGGTCGAACATGCTGTCCTTCGACGACAGCATGACGACCGGTATCCCGCGGTGCCGCGCGCTTTTCTTGATGAGCGCGCACGTCTGGTATCCGTCCAGGCGCGGCATCAGGATATCCACGAAGATCAGGTCGGGCGGCTCGCCTGCGATCTTGGCGAGGGCGTCGAAGCCGTTGTCCGCGAGGATGACCTCGCAACCGGCCTGCGCCAGGAACATCTCGGCGCTGCGACGGATGGTGTTGCTGTCGTCGACGACCATCACGCGCGCGCCGAGGAGGTTAGTGTGCGCCAAGGGCCCCTCGCACTTCCCGCGCGCCGCGCGCACGTTCGCCATCCAGCAAGCGCTCGAGAAGGCCGGCGAGCGCTTTTTCGTCGCCGATGACCGGTTCCGGTCGTCGCGCGGGCTGGGGTGATTTGCTGAAGACCGGGCGACCGTATTGCGCCGTGAATCCGGCCAGCACGCCGCGCTCGGCGAGAAGGCCGTTGGCGTGCGCGTAGAGGTCCGGCGCGATGTGCAGGAGCGCGGGGCCGTAGGCCTTGAAGACGGCGAGCTTCGCGCCGGGATCGAGGCCGATCTTTGCGATCGCTTCGATCAGGGCGCGCGCGAAGAGCCGCGGCAGGATCGGGTTCTCGGCGTCGGAAAGCGATTCGCGCCCGAGCATCTCGCACACGCGCGCGGTGAGCTGGAAGATCTCGGCCGCAGTCTGCTCGCGCAGCCGCGCCGCGCACTGGTCGAGGGCAATCTCGACGCTCAACTCGGCATCGTCCACCAGGGACATCTGGGCGAGCGACAATCGCGAGGTCTTCGCGAGTGGGTCGTCGCCGGGAACGATCTTCGCATCGAAGCGCGCGCGCACCTCGCCGATGATGGCGAAGGCGAGCTCGCCGGACTGGCGCGCGAGGACCACCAGCGCGTTGCGCAGCACTTCGCGCGTCGCGGCGTTCCCCTGGGCGTTGATCTCCGCGCGCAGCACCTCGCACACCATCGGGGTGACGGCGACGATGTCCGCGGCAAAGGCGGTGGCGAGCATGTCGCGCAGCCCTGTCACGGGCGAAGGCTCTTCGTTGGCGGCCGCGCGCCGGGCAATATGGTTTCCGATACGGGTTTTCACGGTTTGCGCCTTTCGACGAGTGGGCTCGATCGCCACAGCAACCGACAGGCTGCGCGCCGCGCACTGCGGCCGATATCGGGAATACCCCCGCAAGCCGCTTCGAATTACCCCGTGCGCAGCGCCCGAACTATAATCAGCCGCTGATATTCGACCCTGGAGAGTGATTCGTGACCCGTCTCGCGCGTTTCGCCGCCTTCGCCCTCGTCGCCATGCTCGCCGCCATCGGCAGCGCCTGCGCCCTCGATTACCCGACGCGCCCGGTGAAGTTCGTCGTGCCGTATCCGCCGGGCGGCACCACGGACGTGCTCGCGCGCATCATCGCCAACTGGCTCGCCGACCGCATGGGCCAGCAGTTCGTGGTCGAGAACAAGCCCGGCGGCGGCAACAACATCGGCGTGGAGAACGTAGTCAACTCGGCGCCCGACGGCTACACCATGCTGCTGGTGAATCCCGCCAACGGCATCAACACGACCCTCTACAAGAACCTGCCGTTCAACTTCATGCGCGACATCGCCCCGGTCGCGGGCCTGGTGCGCTCGCCCAACGTCATGGAAGTTCCGGCCTCCTTCCCCGCGAAGACGGTGGCCGAGTTCATCGCGTACTGCAAGGCGAACCCCGGCAAGGTCAACATGGCCTCGTCGGGGAGCGGCACCTCGGTGCATCTTTCGGGCGAGCTCTTCAAGTCGATGACCGGCTGCCAGATGGTGCACATCCCGTACAAGGGCGCGGGCCCGGCGCTGATCGACCTCATGGCGGGCCAGGTGCATGTGCTCTTCGATAACCTCCCCTCCTCCATCGGCCACATCAAGGGCGGGAAGCTGCGCGCGCTGGCAGTCACCTCCGCGGAGCGCGAGCCTTCGCTCCCGGATACGCCCACCGTGGGCGAAACGGTGCCCGGCTACGAGGCGACCGCGTGGTTCGGCATCGGCATGCCGAAAGGCACGCCCCGCGAGGTGATCGAAAAGGTGAACGCGGAAGTCAATCGCGCGCTCGCCGACCCGAAGATGCGCGAGCGCCTCGCCGAGCTGGGGGGCAAGCCCATCTCCGGCACGCCCGAGGACTTCGGCAAGGTGATCGCCGCCGAGACCGAGAAGTGGGCCAAGGTGGTGGTGTCTTCCGGAGCGAAGGTCGAGTAGTCGCCCGCGGGTGACGCGCGTCGCGCAGCGGCGACGGCGTTGACCCCTCCTTTTCGGGGCTGTAGCTCGATAGTGACAAGACGCGTCAGGAAAATCGCGCCTTCGTCGCCGAATGGCTACACGTTGTAGTACTGCACCGACATCCTGCCGGTGGAATCCTACAAACGAATGTCGCCTCAACCTACAAACAGCCTATTGCGGCTTCTACACCGGGCTATCTGGACCATGCCCAAAAATCCACTTAAGTATTTGATATATATATTTTAAATTAGATTGGCATCGCTCTTGCTATTGACCTCTCTTCATTCGAAGTTTGCCAGAGGGTCGATCATGTACAGAGAAGCCACCCGCAGTTACGCCGGATCCGTCCACGCCGCGCTCGCCAGCCGCCGCATGCGCATGCTCGCCGGCGCCTCCTTCCTGCTCGTGGGCATCGCGATCGGCAATTGGCCGGCGCAGGCGAACGCGCAAACGACCCTCCCCAGCACGGGCACCCGCGCGGTTCCCACCTATGAGTCGGTGGGTCTTTACTGGTCGGCCCCCGGCGCCAACGCCACCACCGGATGCGACGTGCAGTTCCGCAAGGTCGGCGATGCGGCCTGGCGCCAGGGGCTCGCGATGTGGTACGACGCGCGCGACAACGAGTGCCGCGGCAGCCTCGTGCAGCTCGCACCCGCCACCAATTACGAAGTGCAGTTCAACCTGCCCGGCGTCGCGGCAACGGCCGGCCTGAATTTCACGACGTGGTCGAATGCCCTTCCGGTGGCGAAAACCATCGCCGTGGCGAGCGGCTCGGCAACGCTCAACATCACCGAGGGCGGCAGCGCCGCGGGCTACGTGGTGTACGAGGGCGCGGGCGCCACGCTCGACGCGGCCAACGGCGCGCAGTTCAACGTATCCGTCAACGCGTCGTACGTGATCGTGCGCGGGCTCACGCTCACAGGCGCCCAGCAGGACGCGGTGCGCATCGACAAGAGCCAGCACGACGTCGTGATCGAGGACAACGACATCAGCAACTGGGGCCGCACTCGCGACGGCACGTGGGGCGCCGACATGGACTCGGGCGTGCGCGCCATCTGCCAGAGCGAAGAGATGACGCGCGTCACCGTCCAGCGCAACAGGATCCACGACCCGCGCTACAGCGCGAACAGCTGGACCAACGGCCATCCGGCCGGCCCGCAGGGCATCACGTTCAGCTATTGCGGCGGCAACCACGTGATCCGCCACAACGAGATCTCCGGCGGCGCCAAGCACTTCAACGACGCGATCGGCGGCGAGGACAACTTCTCGAAGACCGGCTTCCCCAACGCGGACTCCGACATCTACGGCAACAGGATCTCGGCCACGTGGGACGACGGCATCGAGGCCGAGGGCGGCAACAAGAACGTGCGCATCTGGGGCAACTTCCTCGACCGCACCGCCACCGGCATCGCCACCACGGTGGTCTCCGTGGGCCCGACGTACATCTTCCGCAACGTCTTCAGCCGCAACGAGTTCTACGAGGGCAAGCCCCACGACCAGGACGATCGCCAGCCGTTCTTCAAGTCCGGCTCGGATGCGACGCTGGGCGACGGCCGCCGCTTCATCTTCCACAACACGATGCTGCAGGCGACGGAAGCGGGCTCGGTCTATGGCCTCGGCGGCGGCGCGGGCGGCGGCGGCACGGGCTCCACGCAGCTCATCAACAACACCGTGTCGATGAACAACATCTATCACCTGTGGAAGCCGAATTCCGCCTTCTACCAGGTGGGCGCGAACAACATGTTCCAGAACGACATGTTCAACGGCAGCGCGGGCGCGCCGATGGTGAGCGGGATCAACGCGACGCCGACGTACGCCGCGGGCAATGGCTGGCAGAGCGAAGCGGGCGGGCAGTACGCGCTTGCCGCAGGCACGCCCGGCTTCGACCAGGCCGTGCGCATCGCCAACTTCAACGACAGCTTTGTCGGTGCGGCGCCCGATGTCGGCGCGGCCGAAGCGGGCGCCGAGGCGATGAAGTTCGGCCTTGCCGCCTCCGCGGGCTCGAGCGTCTCCGGCTCTCCCGCGCCGGCGCCCACGCCGACGCCGACCCCCACGCCGACGCCGACCCCCACGCCGACGCCGACCCCCACGCCGACCCCGACGCCTCCCGGTTCGGTGAGCCCGTCGAGCGGCATGGACTCGTCGTCGTACACGATCAACGCGGGCCAATCGGTGACCTTCACCGCGAACGTGATGGGCAACAGCGGCACGCCCACCGGCACGATCACCTTCCGCGACAACGGCGTGTCGATCGCGGGCTGCGTCACGGTGGCGCTCGCGGCCGGCAAGGCCACCTGCACCACGGCCGCCCTCGCGGCGGGTACGCATCCCATCACCGGGCTCTACTCGGGCGACGCCGTGTACGGCTCGGGCGTGGCCGGGCCGATCACCGAGACCGTCAAGGGCGTGGCGGGGACGACGCTGACCATCGACTCTTCGCGCTACAGCTCGACGCTCGGCCAGAACGTGACCTTCACCGTGAAGGTGAGCGGCAACGGCACGCCCACGGGCAGCGTCAGCTTCCAGGACAACGGCGCCTCCATTGCCGGCTGCGCTTCCGTGGCGCTCAACAGCAACGGCGTGGCGAAGTGCTCGACCCGGAGCCTTGCCGTGGGGAGCCATCCCATCAAGGGCCTTTACTCGGGCGACGCCAACAACGCCGCCGGCGTGGCGGGACCGATCACGCAGACCGTCAACTGACGCCGCCTCCACCTATCGTGTCGCGACGTCGTGCAGCCTTGACGTCAGATTCGACCGAAGGCCCTCTCACGGGGGCCTTTTTTTTGCGCGCGGGAACGTGACGACGAGGACATCGCGATACGCGGGCCGCGACGCGTCGACCGGATGGACCGCGGTCACGCCGTGGCGCACGCGCGCATCGTCCACCAGCGCGGCGTCGAAAGGCGCGCTCAGCGTAAAGCTGCCGAGGAGCCGGCCCCCCGCATCGTGCACCGTGGTCGTGCCGCTTTCGATGTTGACGCGGTTCACGAGCATCACGAGGACGTAGTCGACGCCGTCGCGATGCACGCCTTCGGGCGTGGGCTGGCCCGCCGTGCCGGCGCGCGCCTCGATGCGGAACTGGTGGCATTCGATGTGCCAGCCGGTGCCGGGGGTTAAGCCCCCGAACAGCTGCAGGCAGAAATCGAGCACCGCGCGGAAGGTGGGCCCTTCGAGGACCGCCGGTTCCATCGGCTCGAACCAGCGCTCGATGCCGCCCACCAGCCGGTTGTAGTCGAGGCTCTGGTAGTGCGCCTGGTGGGGCTCGACGCGAATGCCCGGTTCGCCCGCACGCGCGGACAGCGTGGCGTGGCGGCGGCGGCGATAACGGTGGCCTTCGGGAAGGTGCGTGTCGAGCTGGAGGTGGTCCCAGCTCGCGGCGAACCGGGACCAGTCGCTCAGGGCCTGGGGCGCGCCCAGGAGCGGCCGCAGCTCGGCCGCCGGAACGAACGCAAATCCCTCGCGCTCGATCGAGCGGCGAAATCCCATCGCCTACTTTAGCGCACTCAATCCCTCTTCGGCGCCATCCAGAGCACCGGATTCCAGTCGACGATGAAGTTGCGCGAGCGGTTCTCGAAGTTGTACTTGAACGAGTAGTCGCCCGCGCAAGGCGCGCCGTCGCACTTCGCCGGCTTGTAGCGCGCGTTCATCAGCGCATAGGCGACGGCGCGGGTCACCGTGTCGTCGGGGCTCTTCAGCACGGCGACGCCGACCGGTTGGCCGCTCGCATCGACCCGTACCGCGAGGTGCGCGAGCCCCGTGCCGAAGTGGCGTGCCTGGATGCGCGCCACCTCGGAGAGGATCGGCTTCATGCCGTCGCGCGGATAGGGCGGCTCGTCGCGCGCGCCGAGGCGAACGTACTCGTCGCGCACCCGCTCGCGCTCGCCGGCGGTGAGCTCCTCGTAGCGCTTGTCCACCGGCACGTTCCAATAGACCACGGCCTTGGCGATGTTGGATCCCGTCTCCGGAATGTCCTCACGAAGCGCGTAGAGCTCCGCGGCGCCCGCCGAGGCGGCCCACAGGACCGAAAGCATTCCCACCCTTGCCATGGTGCGCATGATCGCCTCCGAAATTGGGTTCGAGCGGAAATCATAGGCCCGCGAAAAGCGGCGCGAGCCGCGCGGTAACAAAACGTAAGGCAAGATGGCAGGCGCACCACCGCGGATCCCATCACCTACCCGGAGACATCCCATGGAAGAGGAAACCAAGAGCACGCGTCGCGGATTCCTGAAGGCCGCCGTCGGGGCCGGGCTCGCCACTGCCGGCGGCATGGCGGGCGCGCAATCGTTCGACTTCAAGCCCAACCAACGCTACCCCGACCCCGCCGTGCAGATCCTGGACCCGGGCTTCGCCAAGTACCGCATCTACAGCAGCACCGTGGAGCAGCTGGCCACGGGAATGCGCTGGGCGGAGGGACCGGTGTACTTTCCCGAGGGCGGATACCTGCTGGTGAGCGACATCCCGGCGAACCGCATCATGAAATACAGCGAGAAGGACGCGAGCTTCAGCGTCTTTCGCAGCCCGTCCAACTACGCCAACGGCAACACGCGCGATCGCCAGGGCCGGCTGGTGACCTGCGAGCATTCGGTGACGCGGCGCATCACGCGCACCGGGAAGGACGGAAAGATCGCCGTGCTCGCCGACAACTTCGAGGGCAAGCGGCTGAACGCGCCCAACGACATCGTCTGCAAGTCCGACGACAGCATCTGGTTCACCGATCCCCTGTTCGGCATCAACGGCGAGTGGGAAGGCTCGAGGGCGAAGCCCGAGCAGGCCACGACCAACGTCTACCGGATCGCGGGCGACGGCAGAATCAGCGCCGTGATCACCGACCTCGTGAACCCCAACGGACTCGCCTTCTCGCCCGACGAGAAGAAGCTCTACGTGGTCGAGTGGAAGGGCACGCCCAATCGCAGCATCTGGAGCTATGACGTGGGCGCGGACGGCTTCACCCTGTCCAACAAGGTGAAGCTCATCGATGCCGCCGACCAGGGCGCGCTGGACGGCTTTCGCGTGGACCGCGACGGCAACCTCTGGTGCGGCTGGGGCAGCAACGGCGCGCTCAACGCGGAACCCACCGAGGCCGGCGGGCGCAAGGTCTACCCGCTCAAGGGAAGATCGGAAGATCTCGACGGCGTCATGGTCTTCAACCCGCAGGGCAAGGCGCTCGCCCACATCCGCCTGCCGGAGCGCTGCGCGAACCTCTGCTTCGGCGGTCCGAAGAACAATCGCCTGTACATGGCGAGCTCGCACTCGCTCTACGCGTTGTACGTCGAGGCGCACGGCGCGACGTGAGGACTCCCCGGGGACAAGTCGGAGCGACGCGGCCGCTCAGGCCGCGCGCAGCCGCAGCGCGTTGGTCACCACCGACACCGAGCTGAAGCTCATGGCCACCGCGGCGAACATCGGCGAGAGCAGCAGCCCCGTCAAGGGATAGAGCACGCCGGCGGCCACCGGCACGCCGAGCGCGTTGTAGACGAGCGCGAAGGCGAGATTCTGCTTCATGTTGGCGACCGTTCGCTCGGAAAGCTCGCGCGCGCGCACGATGCCGCGCAGGTCGCCCTTCACCAGCGTGACCTTGCCGCTCGCCATCGCCACATCGGTGCCGGTTCCCATGGAGATGCCGACGTCGGCCCTGGCGAGCGCCGGCGCGTCGTTGATGCCGTCGCCCGCCATCGCCACGCGCCGCCCCTGGGCTTGCAGCTTCGCGACGAGTGCCAGCTTGTCGGCGGGTCGTACCTCTGCGTATACCTCGTCGATGCCGAGCGCGGCGCCGACGGCCTTCGCCGTGGTGAGGCCGTCTCCGCTGGCCATGACGATGCGAATGCCCGCGTCGCGAAGCTTGCGCATGGCCTCGGGCGTCGAATCCTTGACGGGGTCGGCGAGCGCGACGAATCCCGCGAGCTTTCCCTCGACCGCGAGGAACACGACCGTGGCGCCGCTGGCGCGCAGCGCTTCGGATTGCGCGAGAAGGGATGAGGCGTCGGCGCCGATCTCGATCATCATCATCGTGTTGCCGAGCGCCACCGAGCGGCCCTCCACCTTGCCGCGCACACCGATGCCGGTGGCCGACTCGAAGTCGGCCGCCGTGGAGAGCGTCAAAGAGCGCTTGCGCGCCTCGGCCACGATGGCGTCGGCGAGCGGATGCTCGCTGCCCTGGTCGAGGCTCGCGGCGATGCGCAGCACCTCCTCCTCGGTGAATCCGGTCTGCGCGCCGACGGAATGGAACGCGGGCTTGCCCAGCGTGAGCGTGCCGGTCTTGTCCACGATCAGCGTGTCGATCGTGCACAGGAGCTCGATCGCCTCCGCGTCGCGGAACAATACGCCGCTGGTGGCCCCGCGCCCCATCGCGACCATGATCGACATGGGCGTGGCGAGGCCCAATGCGCACGGGCAGGCGATGATGAGCACCGAGACCGCGTTCAGCATGGCGTAGATCCAGCGCGGCTGCGGGCCGAAGAATCCCCAGGCGAGGAACGTGATGACGGCGATCGCCAGCACGCCGAGCACGAACCAGTACGAGACCGCATCGGCCATGCGCTGCATCGGGGCGCGCGAGCGCTGCGCCTGGGCCACCATCTGCACGATCTGCGCGAGCACCGTCTGCGAGCCGACCTTCTCGGCGCGCATCACCACGGCGCCATGGCCATTGATGGTGGCGCCGACGAGACGATCGCCGGGCCCCTTCTCCACCGGCACGGGTTCGCCGGTGATCATCGACTCGTCGAGGTTGGTACGCCCTTCGAGGACCACGCCGTCCACCGGCACCTTTTCGCCCGGGCGCACGCGCAGGCGGTCGCCCACGTGCACGTGAGTGAGCCCGACGTCTTCCTCCGTTCCATCGTCGCGCATGCGCCGAGCGGTCCTGGGCGCGAGGCCGAGGAGCGCGCGGAGTGCCGCGGAGGTCTGCGAGCGGGCGCGCAGCTCGAGGAGCTGCCCCATGAGCGTGAGCGAGACGATCACCGCCGCCGCCTCGAAATACACGCCGACGCGCCCGTGCGCCTCGAATCCCGCGGGGAAGATCCCGGGAGCGACGGTCGCGAGCACGCTGTAGAGGTAGGCCGCCGCGACGCCCAGGCCGATAAGCGTCCACATGTTCGGGTTGCGCGTGCGGATCGATGCGACGCAGCGCTCGAAGAAAGGCCATCCCGCCCACAACACGACGGGTGTGGCGAGCACGAGCTCGGTCCCGCTTCGCAGCGCGGGTGAAAGCGAAGGCGATAGAACGTGGCCGAACATCGCGAGGATGAACACGACGCCCGTCAGCGGCAGCGTCCACCAGAAGCGGCGGCTGAAGTCGGTGAGCTCCGGGTTCTCGGCCTGCCCGGCGCCCGGCATCTCGGGCTCGAGCGCCATGCCGCATTTGGGACAGACGCCGGGACCCTGCTGGCGGATCTCCGGATGCATGGGGCAGATGTAGATGACCGCCGCGTCCGTCGGCGCGGGACTCGGCGGCGCTTTCGGATTCACGAACGCGGCGGGGTCGGCGGAAAACTTCTTCAGGCAAGGGTCGCTGCAGAAGAAATAGGTCGTGCCGTCGAAAGCGAAGCGCCGCGGCGAATCGTCGGCGACGGTCATGCCGCAGATGGGGTCGATGGGGCCAAGGGTCGGCTTCACGCTCATGCGTGCATCTTAACGGGCCCGCCGATGGCTTTCCACGCGCAATCCCGGAGGTCCTGCACACCCCCGCATCAAGGACTACACCGGCCCTCGACTTCCGGCAGGCGGCGCGAGGCGATCACCTCGAATCCCGCCATGACCCAACCGCGCCCGCGCTCGCGCACGCGATTGAGCCTGAAGGCGAACACGCTGGCGCCCGCGTCGGTCTCGAACACGACGCGATCGGCCATGCCGGCGTCGCTCATCAGGTAAGCGTCGTTCCGGCCGCTCTTGTCGGCGCCGGGAACGTACACGAGCGAGACCACGGCCGGCCCGCTGCCGGCCAGTGCGCGACGGGCGTCAGTGGGTTGCGCCAGGGACGAAAGGCGCCGCACGCCCACCGTGACGCGGCTGGAATCCGCGGCGGCAAGCTTCCTCACGACTTTGCCGAGCGTCATCGGCGCGCCGGGCGCGAGGCGCAATGCGACGAGGTCGTCGACCGCGACCGCGGCGCCCGCGGCCTCGTCGGCCTCGAACGCGAATCCGCTCTCGCTCACGTCGACCAGGCGCACCGTGCGCCCGGCCTTGGGATAGGGCGCGGGCGCAAAGCCTTTCGCCATGACCTCGGCGAGCCCCACATGCAGGTCCACGGCGCGGTCGATCCGCTCGCGCCGCGCCCTTGCCACCGGCTGGCGCGTCACGCGCCGCAAGCCACGGCGCACCAGGTCGATCACCGCGATGTGGTCTTCGATCGGCAGGCGCGCGAGGACTCCCGAGCGAGGCAAGGTGCGTCCCGCGTGATACTCCTTCAGGATGGCGAGGCGCGCGGCCTCGAGCGGCTCGATCGGCAGGTACAGGCAGGGTCCCGCGTCTTCGCGCGCGCCGCGGCGAAGCCCCGAGTTCGAATCGAGGTCGGCGCGCCAGCCCCCCGCCGACGACAGCGCGTCGGCGTCGACGAGCTGCGGCATGAGCGACAGCAACCACGCGTCGAGGACCTCGATCTGGGCGAAGGTGAGATCGCCGCCGGCCAGGCGCGCGAGGAGGAGCGCGCGGAAATAGAGCGCGACCGGCGAGCAATCGAGCGCGCGCCCATCGACTTCCAGGCGCAGCGCCTCGCGCTGCCGCCCGCTCGCCAGTGCCAGGCGCATGAGCGCGTGGAGCCCGCCGTGATGCTGGGAATCCTTGACCTGGCCCTTGACCGATTCGCCCATGTAGTGCAGCCCCATCGCCACCAGGTGGAGCACGTGGGCGTGGCGGCCCGCGTTGCGAGCGAAGCCCGTGGCCATGCGCCGCGCGACGCGCGCGAGCCTTCGATGCTGCGTCGAGATCCACTTGGCCGCCGCCTTGCGATCCTCCCCGGCCGCCGGCAACGGACCCAGAAGGCGGGCCTTGATCGCGCGCACGTCGGCGTCGACTTGCGCGCGCAGCTCCATGAATTCCGCGTGGACCGCGTCGGGCGTGGCGACGAAGACGCTCTCGCCGAGCACCTGCAGGCGCCGCTCGTGGACCATGTAGGCATGCGCATCGGGGGCGCCGTGGAATGCGAGTGCGTCGTCGCTCATGCGCGTCTCCTAGGCGGCCGCGCGAGCGGCCGCGGCTTGCTCGTCGCTACCGGGCGCGGAAGCCGCCATGGCACGGTGATAGTCCACCGCCAGCACTTCCTGGGTGAGGTCCCACGAGGCCTGTATCCAGTTGGGCGTGTGCGGCCACGGCCCGTAGTGGTCGTGGGCGCGATCGCCCTGCCTCGCGCCGAAGAGCGCCGCGGCGGGCGCGACCGCGCGCCCCAGCCGCGCGATTTCCAGCCATTGATCGCTGGCGGCGTGCACGCGGCGGAATTCCTCCGCGTGGGCCGTGTACAGCGCCGCGTCGCGCAGCAGGAAGGCGATTTCGAGACGCGCGAGGCGCAACGCCTCGTCGAAGGGGCTCTGCTCGATCGCGAGGTCGAGGAGCTCGAGGGCGCGGTCCGTCTTCCTCTCCTCGAAGCTGAGGCGCGCACCCTCGATCACGGCCTGCACCTTCTCGAGATCCGCGCCGCAACGCGCGATCGCCGGAAAGCGCGCCGCGATGTAGCGGTCGCGCACGCTCATGGGGGCCGCGCGTGAAGCGCCGGATTCGGCGCCGCGCCTGGACGGCGCGAGGGACGAAACCACCGTCACCGGCGCTTCCCATTCGAACGCCTCCAGCGGGCACTCGTTTCCGGACAATGTCGTCGCCGCGAAATTCCGATCCATCGAATCCTCCACGTCTGGGCCGCGGAGCGCGGCCGTTGCAAGGGCGAGGCTGGGGTGTTCGGGCCGCGCCGGCTATCGGGGCGTTGCCGAAAGCGAGGGTGGGAATTCCCGCATCGCTTCCATCGCCTCGCGCAGGCGCGCCGATTCGACCGCGATCGCGAGGCGCTGCTTCGCCACGTAGGACAGGTGGTCGACCACGGCGGAATCGTCGAGCGTGTCGCGCGCCGCGCCGGCGCGCTCGAGGACCTCGTCGGCGCTGCGCAGCTCGGCCGCCGCGTGGCGCGCGATCGAGGCATCGCCCGCCACCTGCGCGCGCTCCGCGCGAACTTCGTTCAAGCGCGGATAGTCGCGCGGCACGAACGCGCATCCGGCCAGCGCCGCGGCCGCGGCGAGCGCCATGCAGCGCATGGGGCCGAAAGCGATCACGGCGAAACCCTGTGCGCGGCCACGTTGAACGCGCGGAACTGCTCGGTGAGCGCAGCCGCCCTCATGCGCGCCCGGCTCGACGCTTCCTTCATCGCCGCGAGCTCCGCGTCGACCTGCGCCTGCTCCACCAGCCAGCGCGCGGGGCGCTGGTCTCCCGCCGCCATCCAGCGCTCGGCCAGGGCGATCTTTTCGCCTGCCAGCGCGAGCTCACGGGTCGCGACCGCTCCCCCCGTGTCCCGCGAAGCCTCGCGCAGCGTCGTGCGCGCGCGCGCCAGATCGTCGGTGGGGGCCGGATCGATCGCGCAGGCGCCGAGCGATGCGGCGATCGCGATTGCGACGGCGTTGTTGCGAGCGGCGGCGAGCGTTGCGTTCATCGAGCTTTCTCCGTTTCGGCGCGCATGGATGCGTCCGATTGCAGGAGCCAGCTTGGCGGCGCGCGCCGCGCGGCGCCATCGGGGCGCGCCGGAATGTGCCGGTGGGAATCCCCCGGTTACTGCTCAGGCGTGGCGAAACCGTCGGCGCCGTCGAGGCTCACCAGGCGGTTACGCACCGCGTAGAGCACCAGGCCGGCCACGTCGCGGATGCCGAGGCGCTCCATCAGCGCGGCGCGGTGGCTCTCGATGGTCTTGCCGCTCACCTTCAGCACGAAGGCGATCTCCTTGGTGCTCTTGCCCTCCGCGATCATCTGCAGGATCTCGCGCTGGCGCGGGGTGAGCGAGTCGATCGACGATTGGCCGGGGGCCGCGCCCTGCGCGAGCCCGGCGACGAGGTGCCTCGAGACCCGCGAGCTGATGTAGGGCTCGCCGCGCATGATCGCCTCGATCGCCATCTTCAGCTCGAGGGGCGCGGAATCCTTCACCAGGTAGCCTGAGGCGCCGGCCTTGAGCGCGCGATGCACGAAGTCCTCGGTCGCGTGCATCGAGAGGATCAGCACCTGCATCGCGGGAAACTCGGCCTTCAACTGCGCCGTGGCCTCGATGCCGTTCAGCTCCTTCATCGAGATGTCCATCACCACCAGGGCGGGCCTTTCGGCGCGCGCCAGTGCGATCGCGTCGCGGCCGTTGTCGGCCTCCGCGACGATGGTGACGCCCTCGATCTCCTCGAGGAGCGCGCGAATGCCCGCGCGCACCAGCCGGTGGTCGTCGGCGATGAGGATGCGAACGGGTTTCACCCTTGCGCCGCCACCTGCGACATGGCCTCGTGCGAGCCCCTCTCGACGAGCGGGAAAATGGCGCTCACCGTGGTGCCGGCCGCGGGCACGCTGCGCACCTTGAGGCGCCCGCCGGCCAACTGCGCGCGCTCGTCCATGCCGATGAGGCCCATGCTTCCCGAGCGCACGAGGCGAAGGCGCGCTTCGCCCGGGTCGAAGCCGATGCCGTCGTCGTGCACCGCGAGCTTGAGGAGCGCCCCGTCGGACTCGACGCCGATGGTGATGAGCTTCGCCTTCGAGTGGCGCGTGGCGTTGCTGAGCGCCTCCTGGGCGATGCGGTAGCACGCGCTCTCGAGCGTGGCCGGCAGGCGCGCCTCGAGCCCGGCGAACTTGCACTTGATCGGCAGGCCGGAGGCGGCGCTTTGGCGTTGCGCGAGCCACTCGAGGGCTTCCTTGAGCCCCAGCTGGTCGAGCTGCGGCGGGCGCAGGTCCATGGCGAGCTGGCGCAGCTTCTCCAGCGCCTCGCCGGCGGCGCCCAGGCACTCCGAGAGGAGCGCCGGCTGCTCGGCGGGCGGCGCCGTGCCGAGGCGATGCAAGCCGATCTTGAGGGCTCCCAGCGTCTGCCCGATGTCGTCGTGCAGCTCGCGCGAGATGGCGCGCCGCTCGTCCTCCTGGACGGCGAGCATGCGCTTGGAGATGGTGCGCAGGCGCTTGTTGGCCTCCTCGAGCGCGAGGCGATTGAGCACCCGGTCGGTCACGTCGCGATGCGAGACGACCGTCGCCGCCTTGCTCGCCTCGAGCGGCATGGCGCGCGCCACGAACCAGCGGGTGCCGGAGCTGCTCGCCACCTGGTATTCGATCGAGAACACGGTCTTCTCGCGCGCGATGATGGCGCGCAGGCCCGCGGCGAGCTCGCCCGCGGAAGCGTTGCCGCGGCGATGGGCCGCCTCGAGGGCGTCGAGATAGTTCGCGCCCGGGCCGGCGATTTCCGCGTCGCCGAACGCGCGCGCCTTCTCGAAGCCCTCCCAGGCCTTGTTGACGGCGAGGATCACGCCCGCGCCATCGACCAGCACAATGCCGGGCAGGATCGAATCGAGGATGCCGCGGCGGATCGCTTCGCTCTCGCGCAACGCCGCCTCGGCCTTCGCCTTTTCGCGCCGCGCATTGCAACGGTCGACGGCGGACGCGATCGCCTTGGGCAGGCGCCCGAGATTGCGCTTGGGCAGGTAGTCGCTCGCGCCGTTCTGCATCGCCACCACCGCCTCGGTCTCGCCCAGGTGATGGGAAACCACGAGGAAGGGTACGTCGAGGTCGCTCGCGCGGACGATCTCGAGGGCGCGTTCGGCGCTGAAGCCGGGCAGGTTGTAATCGCAGATGATGGCGTCCGGTGGGGCGCTGGCGAGCTCCTCCCGGTAGCGGACCTCGTTGTCGACGCGCGTGAGCGTGAAGGGGAACGGCGCACCCTCGAGCGCGTGGCGCACCAGCTCCGCGTCATCGGCGGAGTCCTCGACGTGCAACAGGCGCATGGCGCTCATGGAAGTTCCCGGGGCCCGGCCCCATTGGTGTGAATCGAAGTCTCGGGCAAGGCGCGTGGCGATGCCCTAGGGGTTTCCCCTAGCAGCGGCTTCGCAATGCCGCAAACGCCGTTCCGGCGCGACTTTCCGGGACTCCATCGCAGTATCCTCGATTCAGTGTACGTAAGCGCACATTTGTCGCTTTTCCTACCCCCACGAGTGGGAGCCCCGCGGCGTTCGCGAGCGTACAGTCGACCCATGTTTCCGACGGAGCGATGAAGACCGATTTCCGCGCGCTACTCCTCGACGAATCCCCCGACGCCGTCGTTGCCACGACGGTCGAGGGCGAAGTCGTCTACTGGAGCAAGGGCGCCGAGGCGATGTTCGGCTATAGCGGCGACGAGGCGCTGGGCGCCGACCTTGAAACCCTCGTCGTGCCCCTCGAGCAGCGAAGCGAGGAGAAGCGCGCCGTCGAAAGCACCCTGCGCACCGGAACCGCCACGTGGGAGGCGATCCGCGCCCGCAAGGACGGCTCGCCCATCTACGTGGACATCTCGTGCAAGACCGTGCGCGGCGCCGACGGCGCCGTCGAGTTCGTGCTGTGCAGCCAGAAGGACATCACCCACCTGCGCGTGAAGCGCGAGGCGAAGGCGGTCGAGGCGCGCTTCCGCGACCTGCTCGAGTCGATGCCCGACGGCATCGTGCTGGTCAACGTCACCGGGCGCATCGTGTTCGTGAATTCCCAGGCCGAGAGCCTGTTCGGATATGCCGCGGGAGAGCTGCAGGGCGAGCCGATCGAGATCCTGCTTCCCGCGCGCTTCCACCGCGCGCACGTCGGCCACCGCTCGGGCTATTTCGGCCAGCCGCGCACGCGCACCATGGGGCGCGGGCTCGAGCTCTTCGGGGTGCGCCGCGACGGCGTCGAGTTCCCGGTGGAGATCAGCCTGTCGCCGCTGAAGACCGAGGAAGGCACGCTCGCGATGAGCGCGATCCGCGACATCAGCGAGCGCAAGAAGGCCGAGCAGAAGTTCCGGGCACTCCTCGAGTCGGCGCCCGACGCGATCATCATCGTGGATCGCATGGGCAGCATCGTGCTGGTGAATTCCCAGACCGAGAAGCTATTCGGCTTCTCGCGCGAGGAGCTCCTCGGAAAGAAGATCGAGATCCTGCTGCCGGCGCGCTATCGAAGCCAGCATCCGGGGCGCCGCGACGGATTCTTCGCCGACCCGCGCGTGCGCCCGATGGGCGTGGGCCTCGAGCTCTACGGGCAGCGCAAGAACGGCACCGAGTTCCCCATCGAGATCAGCCTGTCGCCGCTCGAGACCGAGGACGGCACGCTGGTGTCGAGCGCCATCCGCGACATCACCGAGAGGAAGCGCTTCGAGCGCGCGCTGCATGAGACCAATATCGAGCTCGCGCGCGCCAACGAGGCCAAGGACCGCTTCCTCGCGAGCATGAGCCACGAGCTGCGCACGCCGCTGAACGCGATCATCGGATTCACCGGCATCCTCCTCATGCAGCTGCCCGGGCCGCTCAATAGCGAGCAGGACAAGCAGCTGTCCGCAGTGCAGACCAGCGGGCGCCATCTGCTCTCGCTCATCAACGACCTCCTCGACCTCGCCAAGATCGAGGCGGGCAAGGTGGAGCTCACCCTCGAGCCCTGCGTCTGCCAGGCGGTGGTCGAGGAAGTCATGGCTTCGCAGCGCCCGCTGGCCCACGCCAAGGGCCTGCGGCTCGATGTCGAGATGCCGGGCGCGGACCTGGTGGTTCGCACCGACCGGCGCGCGTTGAGCCAGATCCTCATGAACCTCGCCTCCAATGCGATCAAGTTCACCGAGCACGGTGGCGTGCGCATCGCGGTGACGTGCCGCGGGTCGGCCGCGGGCCGCACGGTGGAGATCGCCGTGCGGGATTCCGGCATCGGCATCCGGCCCGAGGACGGCGAGCGGCTCTTTGCGGCGTTCGCGCAAGTCGACGCCGGACGGCGGCACGAAGGCACCGGCCTCGGCCTGCACCTGAGCCGCAAGCTGGCGGAGCTCCTCGGCGGGCGCGTCGAGTTCGCGAGCGAGTTCGGCAAGGGCAGCACGTTCACTCTCCTGCTGGAGCAGCCATGATGCCGGCCGCCGCCGCGATCCTGGCCGAGCGGCCGAGGCTCGAGGCGCGGCGCGCCGCGCTCGACGTCGGCTGCGGCGTCGTCCTCGTGATGCTGGGCGCGGCGGTGATCGCCGGCTGGCTCCTGCGAATTCCCGCGCTGGTGCGCCTGCCGCCCGCCTTGGTTCCGATGAGCTGCGCTACGGCGGTGTCCTTCGTCCTGGGAGGCGCGGGCCTGACGCTGGCCTCGCGCGCGACGCACGATGCGCGCGCGATCACCATGGCGGCGGGCCTGCTCATGACCATCGCCATGCTAGTCCTCGTCGAGCACGCGACCGGACTCGAGACGGGTGTCGACTGGCCCGCGTTGCACGCGTGGATACCAGCGCCCTGGATCCACCCGGGAAGGATGTCCGCGACCACGGCGAGCGCGCTCTTCCTCGCCTCGGCCGCGCTCATGCTCGCGCCGCGCGTTTCCCGGCCTGCGCAGGCGGCGCTGGTGAAAGGGCTCACCGTCGGCGTGGGCGCCATGGGCCTGTTCGGAGCGGCCGGATCCATCGTCAACGCACAGCTCCTTTTCCCGGATTATTTTTTCGCGCAGCAGGCGATCCTCACGTCGGCGGGACTGATCGTCTTCTCGGTGGGTCTCGCGTCCGCGTGGCGTCGTTTCCCATGGGGCCGGTCATCGCTCTTCGCCCGGGACGACGACCGCATCGCGTTCCAGGGCGCGACCATCCTCGCCGGCATCGCGCTCGTGGCGGGCATCGCCAGCTTCGCCATCCTGCAGGGGCGCGTCGAGACGCTGGTCGGCGACAACGTGAGCGCCGCCCTTGCCCGGCGCATCGATCTGATGAAGGATCTCGTCGAGCTGCGCGAGATGAACGCGCGCATCGCGGCGACGCGCCCGGCCGTGATCCGCAACTTGCGCGCCATCCAGGCGGGCAGCGACGACGGCACGGGCCGCGCCAGCATCCTCACGGTGGCGCGAAGCTTCCTCAGCCAGGGCTACAGAGGCGTGTCCTACCTCGACGTGAACGGCAACGCGGTCGCCACCGCGGGTACCTTTGTCCTCGCCCCGACCCTCAACGCGCCGCTCGCGACGCCGGCCGGTGCGCAACTCCTGTGGGACGAGGGATTCGTGCTGCGCCACCGCATCGCCATGCGCGACGAGGCCGGCGAGGTCGGGGCGGTGATGACCGACCAGCCCCTCACCGTGCTCACGCGCCTTTCCCGCAGCGTGCTCGGCAAGAGCGAGACCGGCGACATGGGACTTTGCTTCGCGCGCGAAGGCACGCTCCACTGCTTCCCGCAACGCCTGAACCCGCAAGTGTTTTCCGTGGCGACGGTGAGCGCTTCGGGCGATCCCTTGCCGATGACGCGCGCGCTGCGTGGTGAGAGCGCCCTCACGATCAGCCGCGACTACCGCGAGAAGGATGTGGTCGCGGCCTTCGCTCCGGTGGGGGATCTGGGCCTGGGCATGGTGGTCAAGGTCGACGCCATCGAGATCTTCAGCCCCATCCGCGAACAGCTGGAGATCGTGATCGCGCTCCTCATCGGCCTCGTGATCGCGGGCACGCTGCTGCTGCGTTCGCGCGTGAGACCGCTCGCCACCCGGCTCGTGGACGCCGAGGCCGGGGCGCGCGAAAGAAACGTCGAGCTCGCGCGCGCCAACGAGGCGAAGGACCGCTTCCTGGCGAGCATGAGCCACGAGCTGCGCACGCCATTGAACGCGATCATCGGATTCACCGGCACGCTCCTGATGGGCCTGCCGGGGCCGCTCAACGCCGGCCAGGAGAAGCAGCTGCGCACGGTGCAGACGAGCGGACGCCACCTCCTGTCGCTCATCAACGACCTCCTCGACCTCGCCAAGATCGAGGCCGGCAAGGTGGAGCTCACCCTCGAGCCCTGCCTCTGCCAGTCGGTGGTCGAGGAAGCGGCCGCGGCGCTGCGCCCGCAGGCCGAAGCCAAGGGCCTTCGGCTCGACGTCGAGATGCCGGCCGCGGATCTGGAGGTGCGCACCGACCGGCGCGCGTTGAGCCAGATCCTCATGAACCTCGCCTCCAACGCGATCAAGTTCACCGAGCGCGGCGGCGTGCGCATCGTGTTGCGCTCGCGCGGGGACGACGCCTGCCGCGTCATCGAGATCGCGGTCGAAGACACGGGCGTCGGCATTCGTCCCGAGGATGGCGCGCGGCTCTTCGCCGCGTTCGAGCAGCTGGAGCACGGCAAGCGCCACGACCAGGAGGGCACCGGGCTCGGCCTGCACCTGAGCCGCAAGCTCGCCGAGCTCCTCGGCGGGCGCATCGCCTTCACGAGCGAGCTCGGCAGGGGCAGCACGTTCACCGTGTCCATCGCGCAGCCGCGGCGGGCGCAATGAGCGCGCGCATCCTCGTCATCGAGGACAACGCGGCGAACCTCGAGCTGATGCGCTATCTCCTGCATGCGTTCGGCCACGAGCCGCTCGCCGCCCAGGACGGCGCCGGCGGGCTCGCGCGTGCCGGCGCGGAGGCGCCCGCCCTGATCCTGTGCGACGTGCAGATGCCGGGCATGGACGGCTACGCGGTGCTGCGCGCGATTCGCTCCGACGCACGCCTCGCGTCCATTCCGGTGGTCGCCGTCACGGCGCTCGCCATGGTCGGGGACCGCGACAAGGCGATCGCCGCGGGCTTCGACGGGTATATCGCCAAGCCGATCGACCCGGTGAAGTTCGTGGGCGAAGTCGAGTCGTTCCTTCCCGCCGCGTTGCGCGCGGCGCGGCCCACGCCGCGGCACGCCGCAACGCAGAGCACGCCGTTGGCGGCGAAGGCGCGCGCCACCATCCTCGTGGTCGACAACCTGCAGGTGAACCTCGACCTCTTCGCGAGCATCGCCGAGCCGTGCGGCTACCGTGTCGTCACGACTTCCACCGCGGAAGCCGCGCTCGAGCTCGCGCGCGCGGCGGGCCCCGACCTCATCGTGTCCGATGTCTGCATGCCGAGGGGCAGCGGCTACGACCTGATCCGCGCCGTGAAGGAAGATCCGCGGCTGCGCAAAATTCCCTTCGTCTTCCTCACCTCCACCGCGCTCAACTCGTCGGATCGCGAGCGCGGCCTTGCCATGGGCGCGGCGCGCTTCCTGGTGAGGCCCATGGAGCCGCGCGAGCTGCTGGGCGAAATCGAGGCTTGCCTGCTCGAGGCGGGCAAGGGCTGACATGGCGACCGTCCTCGTGGTCGACGACCGGCCGACGAACCGCGAGCTGGTGGTCGTCCTCCTGCGGCACCGGGGCCACGACGCCATCGAGGCCGCCGACGGCAGCGAGGCCCTGCGCATGGCGCGCGCGCGGCGCCCGGACCTCATCATCTCCGACATCCTCATGCCGACCATGGACGGCTTCGAGCTGGTGCGCCAGCTGCGCGCCGATGCCGACCTTTCCGCGACCCAGGTGATCTTCTTCACCGCGCACTACCACGAGCGCGAAGCCGTTGCGCTCGCCAAGGCATGCGGCGTCTCGCGGGTTCTCCTAAAGCCCTGCGCGCCCGAGGAGATCCTGCGCGCCATCGACGAGGCCCTTGCAGGGGGCTCGCGCACCGCCGCGAGCCCCGCGAGCCCCGAATTCGACCGCGAGCACCTGCGCGTCATGACCGACAAGCTCGCGCAGAAAGTCGGCCAGCTGAGCGCGTCGAACCAGCGCCTCGCCGCCCTCACCGACGTGAACCTGCAGCTCGCCTCGGAGCGCGATCCCGAGGAATTGATGAGGAGCGTGTGCCGCGACGCGCGCGAGCTGATCGGCTCGCGCCGCGCGGTGCTGTGCGTGGCCGGCAAGGCGGGGGCCGGCGCGGGGTTCTGGACGACGAGCGGCATGGACCCCGGGCTCGTCGAGCGCCTCCCGTCGCCGCGCATCGACGATCCCATCCTCGCCCCCGTGCTCGCCGCGCGACGCGCCCTGCGATTGGCGAACATGAGCGGCGATCCCCGGGATGCCGGCCTGCCCGCGGGCTACCCCGAGGTGCGCTCGATGCTCGCCGCCCCCATCGCGTCGCTCACGCGCGCCTACGGATGGATCTGCCTCCTCGACAAGCTCGGCGGCGACGCGTTCGACGACGACGACGAGCGCGTGCTCACGAGCCTCGCATCCCAGGTGGGCCGCATCTACGAGAACGGCAGCCTCTACCAGGAGATGAAGCTCTCCGCCGAGCGCCTCGCCGCGAGCGAGCTGCAATTCCGCCAGCTCGCGGAGAACATCCGCGAGGTGTTCTGGCTCACCGACCCCGCCAAGAACGAGATCCTCTACGTGAGCCCCGCCTACGAGGAGATCTGGGGCCGGTCGTGCGCGAGCCTCTACGCCACGCCGCGCGACTGGATCGACGCGATCCACCCCGAAGACCGTGCGCGCGTGATGGGCGCCGCCCAGACGCAGGCAAGCGGCGAGTACGCCGAGGAATACCGCATCGTCCGCCCCGATGGCGCGGTACGCTGGATACGCGACCGCGCGTTCCCGGTGTTTCGCGGCGACCACGAGATCTACCGCGTCGCCGGCCTCGCGGAGGACATCACCGAGGAGAAGCTCGCGCGCATGAAGCTGCGCGAAAGCGAGCGGCGCTTCGCGGACACGCTCGCCCACGTGCGGCTCCTGTCCGTCATGCTCGACAACGACGCCTGCATCACGTACTGCAACGATCACCTGCTGGCCGCCACCGGCTGGCGCCGCGAAGAGGTGATGGGCCGCAACTGGCTGGAGCTCTTCGTTCCGCTCGGCGTGGATGTCCGCGGCACGTTCGAGGCGCTGCTGAAGGACATGCCGGAAGCGCATTACCACGAGAACGAGATCGTCACGCGCTCCAACGAGCGCCTCCTCGTGCGCTGGAACAACAGCGTGCTGCGCTCACCCTCCGGCGAAGTGATCGGCATCGCCAGCCTCGGCGAGGACATCACGCAGAGGATCCGCCTGGAGGACGCGCTGCGCGAGAGCGAGACGGGGCTGCGCCGCGCGCAGGGCGTGGCGCGCCTCGCGCACGTGATCACGGGCTCCGACGGGTCCTTCGAAAGCTGGTCGGATACGATGCCCGACCTCATCGGGGTCGACCCCGCCAACGTGCCGCGCAGCACGCGCGAATGGCTCGCCATCGTGCATCCCGACGACCGCGCGAAGTTCCGCGACGCGGCGATCCGGGCCGGCATTCGCAACGAGAGGGCGGAGGTCGAGTACCGCGTGCGGCGCCGCGAAGCCGATCGCCATTTTTTCCAGGTGATGGAGCCGATCGAGGGCTCGGCGGGCGCGGACGGCAGGCGACACTGGTTCAACACCATCCAGGACATCACCGAGCGCAAGGTCGCCGAGGAGGAGGTGCGCCGGTTGAACGCCGACCTCGAGCGCCGCGTCCTGGAGCGCACCGTCGAGCTCGAGGCCGCCAACAAGGAGCTCGAGGCCTTCGACTATTCGATCTCCCACGACCTGCGCGCCCCGTTGAACCGCATCGAGGGCTTCAGCGCCATGCTGGTCGACAAGTACGGCCCCACGCTCGACGCCGGAGCGCGCGAGCTGCTCACGCGCATCACCGACGCCGGACGCCACATGAACCAGCTCGTGGAGGACCTGTTCGCGCTTTCCACCGCGACGCGCGGCGAGCCGCAGCGCGGCGCGGTCGACGTGACCGGCCTCGCCGAATCGATCGTCGCGACGCTGCGCCGCGGCGAGCCTGTGCGCGACGTGCGCTTCGAGGCGCACGCCGGCATGAAGGCGCACGCCGATCCGGGCCTGATGCGGGCGGTGCTCGAGAATCTCCTCGGCAACGCCTGGAAATTCACCTCGCGGCGCGCGCAAGCCGCGATCGAGGTGGGATGCATGGAGGCCCCGGGGCTCAGCACCTTCTTCGTGCGCGACAACGGCGCGGGGTTCGATCCGGCCGGCGCCGACAGGCTTTTCACGCCATTCCAGCGCCTGCATTCGCACCACGAGTTCGAAGGCACCGGGATCGGGCTGGCGAGCGTCCAGCGCATCGTGCGGCGCCACGGCGGGCGCGTTTGGGCCGAGGGCGAAGTCGATCGCGGCGCGACGTTCTATTTCACCCTGCCCGCCTGACGGGCCGGGGTTTTGGCGGAAGGCGCCTTCCGAAAACCCCAAAAGGCTTCCTCGGCCATTGCCGCCGGCGCATCCGCCCCTACAATGGCCCCATCCATTCCACCCACGCTGCCGATGACGTCGCCTCCCGTGCAAGTGCTCCTCGTCGAGGATTCCGAGGACGATGCCCTGCTCATCGCGCATCGCCTCTCGGGCCACGACGAGCCGATCGCGACCCTCCGCGTCGAGACGGCGTTCTCGCTGCAGGCCGCGCTCGACGCCAGGGATTGGGACATCGTCATCAGCGACTACCGCATGCCGTTGTTGAGCGGGCTCGACGCGTTGCGCATCGTGCGCAGCCACAACCGCGAGCTGCCCTTCATCCTGGTCTCGTCGACCGTCGGCGAGGACGTCGCGGTCGAAGCCATGCGCTCGGGCGCGGCCGACTACGTGATGAAGAACAGGCTCGCGCGATTGCTGCCCGCCTTCCAGCGCGAGCTCCACGCGGGCCGCGCGCGGCGCGCCGGCCACGGCGAGCGCCAGGAACAGCGCCGCCACATCGAGCGCCTGGTCCATTACGACGCGACCACCGGGCTCGCGAACCGTACGCTCTTCGACGAGCGCCTCGCGGCGGCGATCGCGGGCGATGCCCACGCGCGCCATGCCGTCCTCGTGGTGCAGTTCGATCGCTTCGGCACCGTCACGGAAATCGTGGGCCAGGAGGCCGGCGATCAGCTCGTCGTCCAGGCCGCGGGCCGCCTCGCGAAGGCCGCGGGGGGCGCGCATGCCGTTGCGCGCATCGGCCCCGACCGCTTCGCGGTCGCGCTCGCGGGTATTGGCGCGGGCACGGACGCCATCGAGACGCTGAGAGGCTCGATCGTGGACTCATTCGGATTCGCCATCACCGTGGGCGGCTCGGAGTTCCGCCTCGACCCCTGCATCGGCGCCGCAATCTATCCGTGCGACGGCTCGGCCGCGGAGGTCGTCTTGCGCAATGCGGAGGCCGCGAGCGCCCACGCCAAGGTCAGCGCGATCCCTTTTATCCTCTATGCCGAGCAGATGACAGCGCACGGCGCCGAGAAGCTCGCCATGGAGGCGCGCCTGCGGCGCGCCCTGGAGCGCGGCGAGTTCGTGCTCCACTACCAGCCGAAGGTCGACTTGCGCAGCGGCGAGGTGGGCTCCGTCGAGGCGCTCATCCGCTGGATGAGCCCGGAGCTGGGGCTCGTGTACCCCGCCCAGTTCATTCCGCTGCTCGAGGAGACCGGCCTCATCGTCGAAGTCGGCGCCTGGGTGCTGCGCCAGGCCGCGCAGGACCAGCGGCTCTGGTCGCGCACGATCGCCAACGCGCCGCGCATCGCGGTCAACGTGTCGATGAGCCAGTTGCACCACCCCGCTTTCGCGGCGCTGGTGGAGGACGCCGTTTGCGCCGGCGGCCAGGCGCCGCGCGTCGACCTCGAGATCACCGAGAGCCTGCTCATGCAGAACGTCGAGGAGAACATCGCCAAGCTCGCGGCGCTGCGCGCGCTGGGAATCGCGATCTCGATCGACGACTTCGGCACCGGCTACTCGTCGCTCGCCTACCTGGCGCGCCTTCCGGTGGCCGCGATCAAGGTGGATCGCCTGTTCGTCGCGCGCATGCTCGAGGAGCCCGGCACCCTGCACCTGGTCGCGACGATGATCGAGCTCGCGCATTCGCTCAAGCTGCGCGTGATCGCCGAGGGCGTGGAATCGCGCGAGCAGGCCCTCGCGCTGCGCGCGCTCGACTGCGACGAGATCCAGGGCTATCTCATCGGCCGGGCGGTGAGCTGGGAGGCGATCCGCGCGCTCCTCGAAGGCGGCGGCGTCGTGCCGGGATTTCCGCCGGAAGGCTCGCCCTCGGGGCCGCCGGAAACGCGCAGCGCCGCGGGCCTCGACGTCCGCGCGGTCAGGAGCCGCCTGGCTTAGGATGTCGTGATGGACGTGACGGCGTGGCGCAAGGCGCGGCGCGCGGAGTTGATCGCGCTGCGCAAGGCGCTCGCTCCCGAGGTTCGGCGCGCGCAAGACGAGCGCGTCGGCAAGCTCCTCCTCGCGGGCTTTCCGATGCTCGAGCGCATGACCCTCGGCTTCTACTGGCCCTTCAATGGCGAAGTGGATCCGCGTGTCGCGGTGCTTCGGCTGCGCGAGCGCGGCGCGCGCGCGGCGCTCCCGGTGGTGGTCGAGAAGAACGCTCCGCTCGAGTTTCGCGAGTGGACGCCAGGCGTGGCGACGACCCGGGGAGTCTTCGGCCTTCCCGTGCCGCAGTCGCGCGTGCTGGTTCCCGACGCGGTACTGATGCCGCCGGTGGGCTTCGACGCGGCGGGCTATCGGCTCGGCTACGGCGGCGGCTACTTCGACCGCACGCTCGCGCGCCTCGTCCCGCAGCCGCTCAAGATCGGCCTCGCGCGGGAGTTAAGCCGCATCGACACGATCCATCCGCAGCCGCACGACATCCCGATGGACTTCGTGATCACGCCGGAGGCGATCTTCGCGGTGACCGCGCAGGGCCTCAGACGGCGCGACTGATCGCGCTCAGCCGGGCTTCACGAAGCGCGCCGCGCGCTTCTCCAGGAACGCGGCGATGCCCTCCGCGCATTCGTCTCCGTAGAGGCCCTCGACGAACGCGTCGCGCTCGGCGTCGAGCTGCGCGCGGTGCGTGCGGCCGCGCGCCGCGTACACGAGCGCCTTGATGCGCGCGTGGGCGGCCACCGGGCCTTCGGCGAGGCGCTGCGCCCACGCCACGGCCTCCCCACGGGCCGTGCCGCGCGCGACCACGCGATTCACGATGCCGAGCGCGTGAAGCCGTGCCGCGCCCACCGGCGCGCCGTCGAGAAGCAGCTCGAGGGCCGCTTGCGGCGCCAGCGCATGGGCGAGCGCGGCGCTGCCGCCGGCATCGGGGCTCAAGCCCGCCTTCACATAGGACGTGACGAACTTGGCGTCTTGCGCGGCGACGATCAGGTCGCAGGCCAGGCACACCGAGAAGCCGGCACCCGCCGCCGCGCCTTCGACCGCCGCGAGGATGGGCTTCGGGCAGGCGCGCATCGCTTCCACCCAGGCGTGCAACGCGTCGAGATTGCGCGCCTGGCTTTCGCGCGGCAGCTCGCGCTGCGCGAGGAGGCGCTGCAGGTTTCCGCCGGCGCAGAAATGCGCGCCCTCCCCCGTGAGCACGATCGCCCCGATGGCCTGGTCGCGTGAAGCGCCGCGAAATTCGGCGAGCGCGGCGGCGTAGAGATCGGGCGTCATCGCGTTGCGCAGCGCCGGGTTGCTGATCGTGAGCGTGAGCACGCGGCCCTCGCGTTGCGCGATGAGGCGCGCGAATGTACGTTCTGCCTCTGGAGGCTTGCCGGTCCCATGGTTCATAATCGACGCCTAAAAGGGGGAAATGCCATGTTCACACGTCTTTCGCGCAGCTGGGAATTGGTCAAGGCCAGCGCTTCGGTGCTGAGGCAGGACAAGGAGCTGCTGCTCTTCCCGCTCATCTCCATGGGAGCGCTGGTGCTGGTGGTGGCGTCCTTCGCGCTGCCGGTGTTCGGGCTGGGCATGCTGCAGAGCATCTCGGGCGGCTCGGACGAGAGGATCTCGGTGGGACTCTACGCGGTCGCGTTCCTCTTCTACTTCAGCCAGTATTTCGTGATCTTCTTCTTCAACGCGGCGCTGGTGGGCGCGGCCATGATCCGCCTCGATGGCGGCGACCCGACCTTCAGCGACGGCATGCGCATCGCGACCTCGAAGATCGGCGCCATCGCCGGTTACGCGCTCGTCGCCGCGACGGTCGGCATGATCCTGCGCGCCATCCAGGAGCGCGTCGGCTTCATCGGCCGCATCATCGTGGGCCTGCTGGGCGCGGGCTGGACGGTCGCGACCTACATGGTGGTGCCGGTGCTGGTGGCGCGCGACGTGGGCCCGATCGAGGCCGTCAAGGAGAGCACCGCGCTCCTGAAGAAGACCTGGGGCGAGAACGTCATCGGCCAGGTGGGGCTCGCGGCCGCGTTCGGCTTCATCTTCTTCGGCGTGATGCTGGGCGGCATGGCGCTGGTCGTCGCGGCCTTCGTCTCGCAGAGCCTCTTCCTGATCGTCACGGCGTTCGTCGTGGTGATATTGGCGATCGGCATCACGGGCCTCCTGCAAAGCGCCTTGACCGGCATCTACGCGGCCGCGCTGTACCGCTACGCCACCACCGGCAAGAGCACTCAGGGATTCGATTCGGGCGCGATGAAGCTCGCTTTCGCGCCGAAGTAGTATCGTGGAGCCCCAACCCAGCCGCGAGGAACACACATGAAGACGCTTGCGTTGGCATCGATCGCGGTCCTGGCTTGTGGATTCGCGCTCGCCGCGCCGCCCACCCCGCAATACGGAACGCCCGAGGAAGCCCGGGCGATGCTCACGAAGGCCGTGGCCGAGGTCCGCAAGGACAAGGCGGCCGCCCTCGAGAAATTCAACAAGGGCGAGGCCGGCTTCAAGGATCGCGACCTCTACCCGTTCTGCACGAACCTCGACGGCATGACCACCGCGCATCCGACGCACAAGGGCAAGAACCTGAAGGAGCTGAAGGACAAGAACGGCAAGGCCTTCGGCGAGGAAATCGTCAAGGTCGCCGAAGCCGGAAAATTCAAGCAGGTCTCGTACATGTGGCCCAAGCCCGGACAGGCCGAGCCGGCCCAGAAGCTGACTTACGTGACCCGGGTGGGCGACCAGATCTGCGGGGTGGGTTACTACAGGTAGCCGCCCGGCCATGAGCCGCAACAGAATCGCCGCCGCGCTGGCCATCGTGTGCTTCGCGGCATCGGGCACGGCGCAAGTCCAGGCGCAGTCGGAGCGCACGCTGGACGAGGTGAAGGCCGAAGCCCAGGCGCGCGCGGACCGCGGCGCCTATCCGCTGATCGGCCTGAAGGCCGAGGAAGTGCGCGAGGCGCTCGGGCGCCTGCACAGCCTCGACCGCGACGAGTGGGCCGCCTCCTGGAGCCGGATCGGCGATCGCTACATGGCGAGCAAGGACTATGAGGGCGCATGGCGCTACTACTCCTTCGCCCGCTGGCCGCAGCCCAACTCGCCCGGAAAGCAGCGCGCCTACGACAAGGCGCTCGAGGCGTACCTCGCCCGCGCGCGGAGCTTCGATCCGCCGCTGGAAGTCATCCGCGTGCCGTACCAAGGCGGCGAGGTCGTCGGATACCTGCGCCTGCCGAAGGCGCCGCGCCCGGCGCCGCTCGTGGTGGCCATTTCCGGCCTCGACAGCCGCAAGGAAGAGATGGTCGAGCGCTTCGCGCCTCTCGTCGAGCGCGGTGTCGGCGTCCTCGCGCTCGACTCGCCGGGCACCGGGCAATCGGGCGTGAAGGCGGCGCCCGGCGCGGAGAAATCGCTCTCGCGCATGATCGACGCGGCCCTGGCGCGCCCCGAGGTCGACGCAAAACGCGTCGCAGTCTACGGCGGCAGCTTCGGCGGCCACTGGGCCGCCGTGCTCGCCGTGACCGAGCGTGCACGCCTGCGCGCCGTGGTGGCGCAATCGCCGCTGGTGCACGAAGCGTTCCTGCGCGAGCGGCGCGGGGCGCTCGAGGGCAACCGCGAATACCTCTTCGAATACGTGCCTGCCTGGATGTTCGCATACGGCGTCGAGACCATGGACCAGCTCCTCGCGGCGCGCGAGCGCATGTCGCTCAAGACGCGCGGGCTCCTCGACCAGCCGATGGCGCCGATGCTGGTGATCGGCGGCGCGCTCGACACCCAGGTGCCGATCGCCGACATCGACCTTCTGTTGCGCAGCGGCGACACGCCGAAGGATCTGTGGGTGCACCCGAAGGGCGGGCACATGGGCCGCGACGCGAAGGCATGGCCCGATCCGGTGATCTTTCGGCGCGTGACGGCGCCTTGGCTGATGAAGATTCTGGAGGCCGGCGGTTGATGCGGCGGCGCCCTTCGAGGGTTCATGTTTGCCGCGCACGCTCGCGAAGCGTCCCCGCGGCGGCGACCATGTTTTTCAAGGCCGCTCTTGCTTCCGGCCAGCCACGGGTCTTGAGTCCGCAGTCGGGATTCACCCAAAGGTGCTCCTTGGGCACCGAGCGCAGGGCGCGCTCGAGCAGGACCACCATCTCGTCGCGCGTGGGTATGCGCGGCGAATGGATATCGAATACGCCCGGCCCGATCTCGTTCGGATAGCGTAGGCCCTTGAACGCTTCCAGGAGCTCCATCTGCGAGCGCGAGGTCTCGATGGTGATGACATCGGCGTCCATGGCGACGATCTCGGCCATGATGTCGTTGAATTCGGCATAGCACATGTGGGTGTGGATCTGGGTCCGGTCGCGCACGCCCGATGAAGCCAGGCGGAAGCTCTCCACCGCCCATCCCAGGTAGGCCCGGCGATCGGCGCCGCGTAGCGGCAGCCCTTCGCGGATGGCCGGCTCGTCGATCTGAATGATGGCGAGACCCGCCTCCTCGAGGTCGCGCACCTCGTCGCGAATCGCGAGCGCGATCTGCAGGGCGGTGTCGCGGCGCGGCTGGTCGTCACGCACGAACGACCATTGCAGCATCGTCACGGGCCCCGTGAGCATTCCCTTCACGGGCTTGCGCGTGAGCGACTGTGCGTAGGCGCTCCATCGCACAGTCATTGGTCCCTTGCGCGCCACGTCGCCGTAGATGATCGGCGGCCGGACGCAGCGCGACCCATAGCTTTGCACCCAGCCGTGCTGCATGAACGCGCAGCCTTCGAGCCGCTCGCCGAAGTACTGCACCATGTCGTTACGCTCGAATTCGCCATGCACGAGCACGTCCATCCCTACATCTTCCTGCCACCGGATCGCCTTCTCGATCTCGCCTTCGAGAGCTGCTTCATACGCCTGCGCGCTGATCTCGCCCGCCTGCAGGCGCGTGCGCAGGTTTCTGACCTCGGCGGTTTGCGGGAACGAGCCGATGGTGGTGGTGGGGAAAAGCGGCAAGCCCAGGGCGTTGCGCTGTTGGCGTTGCCGCTCGGCAAACACGCTCGTGCGGCGCAAGCTTTCCGGGGTGACGGCCGCGGCGCGAGCTTTTACCTCGGGCCTGTGGATGACCTTCGAGCTACGCCGGCGTTCGACCGCCAGGATGTCTTCCGCGAGCGCGTGGGCGTAGCGTGAGTGCTTGTCCGGTGCGGCCAGGCCGGCGATGGTCTTCACCTCGTCAAGCTTCTGGCGCGCGAATGCCAATCCGTTGCGGACCTCGGCGGAGAGCATCGCCGCGTCGGATTCAAGCGCGAGGTCATGCGGCACGTGCAACAGGGAACAGGAAGGGGCCACCATCACCCGCCTCGCGCCGATCCTCGCAACCGCCTTGTTGACGAGCTCGAGCGAGGCGGTGAAATCGTTCTTCCAGACATTGCGTCCATCCACCAACCCCAAGGACACGACCAACTCGGGGGGCGCGGCCGCCAGCAGCTCGTCGAGCTGATCCGCGGCCCTTACCAGGTCCAGGTGCAAGGCGTAGACCGGCAATGCCAGTGCCAAGGGCATGTTGTCGCGCAGGCCTTCGAAGTAGGTGGCGAGGATGATCCTGAGGCCGGGCAGCGCTTCGCTCAGCCGCGCGTAGGCGCTTCGATAGGCGTCGCGCTCGGCGGGGCCGAGGTCCATGGCGAGGAAAGGCTCATCGATCTGGATCACGCAGGCGCCGGCCGTCGCGAGGTTGCGCAGCAGCTCGACGTAGACCGGCAGCAACCGCTCGAGGAGCCCGATGCGGTGGAAGCCACCCTCCTTTTCCTTGCCCAACAGCAGGTAGCTGATCGGCCCGAGGAGCACGGGCTTCGCGTCGAGGCCAAGCGCCTTCGTTTCCCTGAATTCGTCGACCGCCTTGAGCGAGCCCAGCCGGAAGACCTGTCCGGCGGAAAACTCGGGCACGATGTAGTGATAGTTTGTATCGAACCATTTCGTCATCTCCATCGCGGTGAGGTCCAGGCCGTCCTTCTGGTAGCCTCGTGCCATGGCGAAATACGTCTCGACGTCGCCGGCCGCGGCAAGCGGCGCGTAGCGCGGCGGCACGGCGCCCAACGCGAGCGTCATGTCGAGCACATGGTCGTAGAACGAGAAATCGTTGCAGGGGATGAGATCGATTCCCGCTTCCTGCTGCGCGCGCCAGTGATCGGCCCTCAGGCTCTTGCCTGCCGCGTTCAATTCACCGAGCGTCGCGCGCCCCGCCCAGTACCGCTCGCAAGCGCCCTTCAGCTCGCGGCGCAGGCCGATGCGCGGATAGCCCAGATTGTGAGTGATGATCATTGCCGTTCCCTTCCATGAGATCGCGTGGAAAACCCGAGGTGCGATCCGCGGAATCGGAAACGAACGGCGGACATGCGCTGCGGCCGCGAAGATCGCGACCGAAGGCGAGTCATGTCCCACCGATAGCCCCGGTCCGCGGAGGCATCGCTGCTGCGGACAAGGTAGGTCTCCTGGCTCGTAACGGCCCTCGCCGTCCTTCCCGATCTCGCGACCCGTGGACAAATGCAGGCGAAGGCTTCTGCCGTGATGCCGGCGTTACTTACAGTTGCGCGTCAGCTCGTGATTCGCACACGATTCCCTGTTATTTCGCGTTCAAGCGAAACCCCATCCGGTCACGAGTGTAAACGAGGATCGCCCGATCGGCCAACGACTGATAATATTTCCGCATGTCCCCGCCGATCAAGCGCTGTGCCTGGAGCGGCAACGACCCGCTCTACGTCGAATACCACGACAAGGAATGGGGCGTGCCCGTCCACGACGATCGCAAGCTCTTCGAGTTCCTGATCCTGGAAGGAATGCAGGCGGGGCTGAGCTGGATCACGATCCTGCGCAAGCGCGAGAACTTCCGCCGCGCGTTCGCGGGGTTCGAGGTGGAGAAGGTGGCGCGCTTCGGCAAGCGCGACATCGCGCGCCTGATGGGTGACGCGGGCATCGTCCGCAACGAGCTGAAGATCCTCGCCTCGGTGGCCAACGCCCGGGCCGTGCTGCGCGTTCGCGACGAGTTCGGCTCGCTCGACAACTACCTCTGGAATTTCGTCGACGGCGCGCCGATCGTCAACCGCCGGCGCGGCATGGGTGACATTCCTTCATCGACGCCGCAATCCGACGCGATGAGCCGCGACCTGAAAAGCCGGGGGTTCAAGTTCGTCGGATCGACCATCTGCTACGCGCACATGCAGGCGACGGGAATGGTCAACGACCACGTCACGTCCTGCTTTCGCCATCGAGAGCTCGCCTAGAGGCCGGGCTCATTCCGGCAGCTCGTGGGCGATCAGCGACCTCGGCACGAGCTTCCCGGTGTCCATGAGCGCCCGGCCCGAGGCTTTGACGATCGCATCCAGGGTCGCGTAGGCCGTCGAGGTTCGCACCTGCTGCATTTGCTCGTCCCAATACTCGTAACGGTAGACGACCAGGTACTTGGTGGGCATCTTGCGCCGGGCGGGCGAGCTAGCCGATGGTGTCGGTAAAGTCCCGCAGCCGGTATTGCTGGCAGTAGAGACGGGTGAGGAAATCGAAATCGCGGTGGCAGCCGAACTCGCAGGGGGCGAGCGCGCAAGTCCAGTCGTTCTCGCCGACGCGGCGCGGCATGAGCACCTCGCAGCGCTCGCAGCCGGTGGGCTTCACGCGCGCGAACTCCCGCATGAGGATCGCATGGAGCGCCGCCTTGGAAATGGGTTCGCGGTAATTCATGGGACGAATCTTGAGGCGCCGCGCAATGCCCGGCAGTGAAACGCGTCACTCCCGCCCTTGCAGATGAAATGTGCCGGGCCGGCGCGTTGTGAGATTTCTCACAGATTCGCGGGGGCCGCTTGCTGAATCATCCGGGTATGAAAACCCAGGACCTCTACGCGCTGTGCGCAGCCATTTTGCCCCTGGGCCTCGAGCTGGGCATCTTCCGCCTGTACGCGGTGGGCACCCTGGGGACCGCGGCGGCGCATTCGGCCGCGTTCGCGATCGCCGCCATTACGATCGCCGCCATCATGCTGCGCGACACGCGCTCGGGCGACCTGCGATCGATCAGTTCAGCGGAACAGCCGGGATAGCTGGTCCAAGTGCGCCGGCGCGGCGATTTGCGACAGCCGGGCGGCGGCTTGCGAAAAGAAAGCGGCCAAGTGCTGGACCGATAGCGCGGCGTGCGCATCCGCCTCGCGGTAGTCGTGGCGCATGAGGTCGTAGGCGTACGACACGACGTCCTGCGCATCCACGAGCTCCCCGGGCCGGCAGGCCGCCGGCAGCTTCGCGACCGCGACCGGATCCATCCCGGCGACAAACTCGCGCGCGATCGAAACCACCTCGTCCTGATTGAAAGCAGCGTCCAGCCTCTGCTGCCAGCTGACGGCCGTCATCCGAAATCCCTGGTGCACATGGGCAGCAACCGGCTTGAAATGCGGACAAGTCTCTCAGGTTGGCGCAAGGCAGTATGTAAGACATGTCCTACGCACCGAACCTGAGTGCAGGCTTTGCAAAACCTCATCGCGAAAGCAGGTCCGCCACGGCACAGGCCACGACGCGAGTGGACTTGCGCAAGTCCTCGAGCCACAAGTTTTCATCGGCGCGCTTCGCATTCGATGCCTCGATGGTGCGTGGCCCTGCGCCGTAGAGCACCACGGGGACTCCTGCGCGCGCGTAGTGCCGGGCGTCCGTATAGAGGGGAACTCCTTGCGCGGCAATCGTCTCGCCGAAGATGCGCGAGGCGTGCCGTTGCAACGCTTCCACGAGCGGCTGCTGGCCCGCCGTGGGGCGAAGCGGATCGGCGAGCAGCAACCGGCGCACCTCCAGCTCGACGCCAGCGTGGCGGCCCGCCGCGCCCTCGAGCAGCCGGTCGAGCGCCGTCTCGACCTGCGCGGGGTCCTCTTCCGGCACGATGCGCCGGTCCACGCGGAACATGACGCGGTCCGGCACGACGTTGGTATGGATGCCGCCTTCGATGCGCCCGACATTGAGCGTGGGATGCGTGATGCCGGGCACCTGCGAGCGGATCCGCGTGAGGGCGTCGCGGCTCGCATAGAGCTCGGCGAGCACCGCGACCGCGGCGGTGAGCGCATCGACGCCCGACTGCGGGATCGCCGCGTGCGCGGCCCTGCCCCGCAGCAACGCTTCCACCTGCAGGCAGCCGTTGTGGGCCGTGACGATCCCGTACGAAAAGCCCGCGCAGATGGCGAGGTCCGGCTTGGTGAGGCCGCGGGCGAGGAGCCACGCCGGGCCCAGCTCGCCGCCCATTTCCTCGTCGTAGGTGAAATGCAGCTCCACGCACCCGTGCAGCGCGTGTCCTGGTTCGCGCACGGCCTTGAGCGCGGCCAATGCGAAGGCATACGTCGCGAAGTCCGATTTGGAGACCGCCACGCCGCGCCCATACATGCGCCCGTCATGGATCTCGGCGCCATACGGTGCGTGCGTCCAGCCGCTGCCGGGCGGCACGACGTCGCCGTGCGCGTTGAGGGCCACCGTGGGTCCGGCTCCGAAGCGCTGACGCACGACCAGGTTCGTGATCGAGCGCAGTCCCGCCGCGCCGACCGTGGCGGCGGGCACTTCGTGGCGCTCCACCTCGAACCCCAGGGCGGTGAGCAAGGCCGCGGCGCGCTCCGCATGCGGCGCGTTGTCTCCCGGAGGCGTATCGCTCGGCACCTTCACCAGCTCCGCGAGGAACGCCACGGCATCGGCGTGTCGCGCGTCGAGCCAATGCTCGAGCGCCGCATGGGGCGTCGTCATGCCAGGTTCTCGAGGTAACGCAGGAGCACGGCGGTGGCGACCTCGGCATCCTCCACCGCCAGCGTCTCGCGCGGGCTGTGGCTCACGCCCCCATTGCCGCAGCGCACGAAGAGCATGGCGATGGGGGCCACGCCCGCGAACTGCATGGCATCGTGCCCCGCTCCGCTTGGCAGCCGCCGCACGGCGATGCCTTGCGACTCGATCGCGCGCGCGAGGCTTTCCTGCTCGCCCGGATCGCAGGGGGCGGCGCCCAGCTCCTGCAAGGCGGTCCATTCGACCGCGACCCCTCGCGCGCCGGCCAATTCGCGGAACACGCCGGCCATCTCGTCCGCGGCGCGCCGGCGCGTGGCATCGTCGCCCGAACGCATGTCCACGGTGAACTCGACATGCCCGGGGATGACGTTGATGGCCCCGCCGTCGGCCGGCGCGAGCTTGCCGACGGTGCCCACCACCCGCCCATCCGTCGCGCGGCAATGGCGCTCGAGCGCGAGCACCATCTCGCTCGCCGCGGCGAGAGCGTCGTGCCGCAAGGCCATCGGAACCGTCCCGGCGTGCCCTTCTTCGCCGCGCACGCCGACGCGAACGCGGCTGGAACCGGCGATCGCGGTCACGATTCCCACGGGCAGGCCCTCCCGCAGGAGCACCGGGCCCTGCTCGATGTGGGTCTCGACGTAGACGCGGATCCGATCGGGCCGCCGGGCGAGGCCCGCGATCCCCGCGGCATCGCCCCCGAAGGCGTGCAGCGCATCGCGCAACGCGACTCCCTGCGCGTCGCGCTTGTCGAGCAGCGCCTGGTCGAAGCGCCCGCAGAGCGCCTTGCTGCCCATCATCGAGGTCCCGAAGCGCACGCCCTCCTCGTCTCCGAACGCGACCACTTCGATCGGAAACGCGAGGCGCCGGCCCTGGCGGTGCAGCTCGGCCACGCACGCGACGGGTGCGAGGACGCCGAAGAGCCCGTCATACTTGCCCGCGTTGACCACGGTGTCCATGTGCGAGCCGGTCATCACCGTCGGAGCGTCCGCATTCGATCCCTCGTAGCGCCCGACTACGTTGCCCAGCGCGTCGAACTCCGCGCTCATGCCGGCCTCGCGCATCCAGGCGCGAATCTGCTCGCCGGCCTGGCGGTGCTGGGGCGTGAGGTAGCTTCGGACGAGCATCCCGGGCCGCTCGGTGATGGACGCGAGCGTGTCCGCCCGCGCGAGGATGGCGGGACCGAAGCGCATCAGGAGAGACTCTCCAGGCGCGAACGCGCGATACGCCCGATCTCACCGAGCGCGGTCGCGAATTCGACCTCGCGAGAGCTCTTCAATCGCGCCTCGACGCGTTCGATGATGCCGGCCCAGTCGAGCCCGCGCACGGCGACGATGAAGGGGAAATCGAATTTCTCGCGGTAGGCCCGGTTGAGCGCCTGCATGCGCGCCTTCTGCGCGCTGGTGCAGCGATCGAGGCCCGCCGAAACCTGCTCGGAGCGCGAGCTCTCGGTGAGCTGCGCGGCTTGCAGCTTGCCCAGGAGCTCGGGGTGCGCGCGAACCAGCGCCAGCTGCTCGTCGTGCGATGCATCCTCCATGGCGCCTTGCATGGCCGCGTGCAGCGCATCGAGCGAGGCGAAAGGCCGCGCGGCAAAGGCACGCTCGGCAACCCAGGCGGAATGCTCGTAGATGCCCCCCAGCCGTTTGACGAAATCGGGCCGCGCGAGGCCGTTCAGGGCATCCACCGGATTCATCCGGGCGCTTTGCCGAAAGGATGCCGCGCAATCCAATGGCGCGCGATCTCCACGCGCCGGCAGATCCAGACCCGCGCGTGGCCCTGGACGTGGTCGAGGAAACGTGCGAGCGAAGCGATGCGCGCCGGGCGCCCGGCCAGGCGGCAATGCAGCCCGATCGAGAGCATCTTCGGCGCCTCCTCGCCCTCCGCGTACAGCGTGTCGAAGGCGTCGCGCAGGTAGGCGAAGAATTGCTCGCCGCTGTTGAAACCCTGGGCGGTGGCGAAGCGCATGTCGTTGGTGTCGAGCGTGTAGGGCACGATGAGCTGGGGCTTTCCGGCGACATCCTCCCAGTACGGCAGGTCGTCGGCATAGGAGTCGGCATCGTAGAGGAAACCGCCGTGCTCGGCGACGAGGCGCCGGGTGTTCTCGCTGGTGCGGCCCGTGTACCACCCCAGCGGCCGCGCGCCGGTCACCTCGCGAAGGGTCTCGACGGCGCGCGCGATGTGCTCGCGCTCCTCGGCCTCGGCCATGCCGTGGTAGTTGATCCAGCGCCAGCCGTGCGCCGCGATCTCGTGGCCGTCCGCGACGAAGGCGGCCGCGGCCTCGCGATTGCGCTCGAGCGCCATGGCCACGGCGAAGACCGTGAGCGGGATGCCGCGCTCACGAAAGAGCCGCAGCAGCCGCCACACGCCGGCGCGGCCACCATACTCGTAAAGCGACTCCATGCTCATGTGCCGCGCACCGGCGTAAGGCGCCGCGCCGACGATCTCCGAAAGGAACGTTTCCGACGCACCGTCACCGTGCAGCACCGAGCTCTCCGCGCCCTCTTCGTAGTTGAGGACGAACTGCAAGGCGATGCGCGCCTCGCCGGGCCAGTCCGCGTGCGGGGGGTGCGCGCCGTAGCCGACCAGGTCGCGAGGATAGGAGGGTTGGGTCATGTGCTTTATGCTTTCGACATGGGCATGTTAACAACGCACGTGCTGGACACCTATCATGGGACCGCCGCCGCGGGCGTCGCGGTGGAGCTCACGCGGCTGGGCCCACCCCGGGAAACGCTGGTGCGCACCACGACCAACGCGGAAGGACGCTGTGCGCAGCCCCTATTGTCCGGTGAAGCGATGCGCGCCGGCCTCTACGAGCTCGCCTTCGACCTGGAGGCCTATTTCCGCGGCAAGGGCGTGAAGCTGCCGCAGCCCGCCTTCCTGTCGACCGTGGTCATCCGCATCGGCATCGCCGACTCCGGCACCCACTACCACGTGCCGCTGCTGGCTTCGCCGTGGAGCTACGCAACCTACCGCGGCTCCTGATGGAAGCACGTCAGCTGGACACGCCACCGCGTTTTCCACGATTCCTGCTCGATGGCGAGGTCATCGAGGCGCGGGACGCCAGCGCCACGACCACGCTGCTGCAATACCTGCGCGGACCGCTCGGGCGCTGCGGCACCAAGGAAGGATGCGCGGAAGGCGATTGCGGCGCGTGCACCGTGGTCGTGGGCGAGCGCTGCGATGCGGGCATGCGCTATCGCGCGGTCAACTCGTGCATCCGCTTCGTCCCGACCCTCGACGGCAAGGAAGTGGTCACGGTCGAGAGCCTGCGCGCCCCCGACGGGACGCTGCACCCGGTGCAGCAAGCGATGGTCGAAGCGCACGCCTCGCAATGCGGCTTCTGCACGCCGGGCTTCGTGATGTCGCTCTTCGCCCTCTGGCTCGAGCGCGACCGGGTGTCACGCGACGAGGCGGTCGAGGCGATCACGGGCAACCTCTGCCGCTGCACCGGCTATCGCCCCATCATCGAGGCGGCGACGCGCATGCACGCGCTGGGGTCCGCGGCGCATTGGCCGCGTGGAACCGACAACGCGAGCGCGCGCCGGGCGGCGCTGCCTTCGGACGCGGCGGGCGTGTCGTTGCCGGGATTCCACGCGCCGCGCACCCTGGAAGCGCTCGCGGATGCTTATGCGCGGGCGCCGGATTCGCTGCTGCTGGCCGGCGGCACCGACGTGGGTCTCTGGGTCACCAAGCAGCTGCGCGAGCTCCCCCCGATCCTCTACCTCGGCGACGTGGCGGGGCTCGACCGCGTCGTCGAGCGCGATGCGTTGCTGGAGATCGGCGCGGCCGCGAGCCTCACCGACGCCTATGCCGCCATCGTCGAGCGTTACCCGATGCTCGCCGAGCTCGCCAACCGCTTCGGCTCGCCCCCGGTGCGCAACTCCGGCACGCTATGCGGCAACCTCGCCAACGGCTCTCCCATCGGCGATTCGATGCCAGTGCTGATCGCTCTCGGCGCGCAGGTCGTCCTGCGCCAGGGTACGGCGGAAAGGACGATTCCCCTCGAAGCGCTCTATCGCGCCTATCGCGAAAAGACGCTCGGCAAAGGCGAATTCGTGCGCGCAGTACGCATCCCGATGCCGCAGGACGATCGCATCGTCGCGAGCTACAAGGTTTCCAAGCGCTTCGACCAGGACATCTCGGCCGTCTGCGCGGGCTTCGCGGTGCGGCTTGCCGACGGGGCCGTCACCGAGGCGCGCATCGCCTATGGCGGCATGGCGGCGATTCCCAGGCGTGCTGCCGCCGCCGAGGCCGCGCTCCAGGGAAAGCCGTGGACGCCGGCCAGCGTGCGCGGCGCCATGCAGGCGCTGCGCACCGACTTCGAGCCCATCGGCGACATGCGCGCGAGCGCCGCCTACCGCAGCCGTGTCGCCGCGGCGCTGCTCGAGCGCTTCTTCAGCGCGCATGCGCCCGGGCGCGACGCGAGCCCGATGCGCGTCGAAGATGTCGTTCCCACGGTCTCGCCATGAGCGCCCCCGGTTGCGCGACGGTCCACGAGAGCGCGCACCTGCACGTGAGCGGCGAGGCGCGTTACGCCGACGACATCCCGCTCCCCGCCAATACGCTGCACGGCGCCTTCGGCACCAGCAGCGTCGCGCACGCGCGGCTGCGCTCGCTGGACCTTTCGAACGTCGCCGCGGCGCCCGGAGTCCTCGCGGTCTTCACGGCGAGCGACATCCCCGGCGAGAACAACTGCGCCCCGGTGATCCACGACGACCCGATCCTCGCCGACGGCCTGGTGCAATACGCCGGCCAGGCGATCTTCCTGGTCGTGGCCGACTCGCACGACGCGGCGCGGCGCGCCGCGCGCAAGGCCCGCATCGATTACGAGACGCTCCCCGCCATCCTCGGGATCCGCGAGGCGATCGCCGCGGCGAGCTTCATCGCGCCCACGCACACGATCGTGCGCGGCGAGCCGCTGCCACGCCTGGCGAGCTCGCCGCAGCGCCTGCAGGGCATGCTCGAGCTGGGCGGCCAGGACCACTTCTACCTCGAGGGCCAGATCGCGGTCGCCCTGCCGCAGGAAGATGGCGGCATGCTCGTGGTGAGCTCGACGCAGCATCCCAGCGAGGTGCAGCACCTCGTGGCGCACGCCCTCGGGCGCCACGCGCACGAGGTCAGCGTCCATTGCCGCCGCATGGGCGGGGGTTTCGGCGGCAAGGAAAGCCAGGCCGCGCTCTTGGCATGCGCCGCGGCCGTCGCCGCCGTGCGCAGCGGCCGGCCCGTCAAGCTGCGCCTCGATCGCGACGACGACATGGTCATCACCGGCAAGCGCCACGAATTCCTCGCCGACTACGACGTCGGCTTCGACGCCGGGGGCCGCATCCTCGCGCTCTCGCTCACCATGGCGTCGCGCTGCGGCTACTCGCTGGACCTGTCGTCGGCCGTGAACGACCGGGCGTTGTGCCACGTCGACAACGCCTACTTCCTCGAGCACCTCCAGGTGGTCTCGCACCGCTGCAAGACGAATACCGTCTCCAACACGGCGTTCCGCGGTTTCGGCGCGCCGCAGGGCATGATGATCATCGAGAGCGTGCTGGACGACGTCGCGCGAACTCTCGGCCTGGATGCGCTCGACGTCCGCCGGCTGAATTTCTACGGCGTCACCGATCGCAACGTCACGCATTACGGCATGACCGTCGAGGACAACGTGATGCCGCGCATCGCGGCTGAGCTCGAGGCGACCAGCGATTACCGCCGCCGGCGCGAGGAGATCGCACGCCACAACGCGGCCCATCGCACGATCAAGCGCGGGCTCGCCTTCACGCCGGTCAAGTTCGGCGTCTCCTTCAACGCGACCCTCTTCAACCAGGCGGGCGCCCTGGTGAACGTCTACACGGACGGTAGCGTGCTCGTGAACCACGGCGGCACCGAGATGGGCCAGGGCCTGCACACCAAGGTCGTCCAGGTGGTCGCCCACACGCTCGGCGTGCCGCGCGACAGGGTGCGCGTGAGCACGACCGACACCAGCAAGGTTCCCAACACCTCGGCGACGGCCGCCTCCTCGGGAAGCGACTTGAACGGCAAGGCGGCCGAAGCGGCGGCGCGCACGTTACGCGATCGCCTCGCGGAGCTCGCCGCCACCGAGCTCGCGGTGCCCGCGGCCGAACTCGAATTCGTCGCGGGCGAGGTGCGCGGCGGCGGGCGCGTCATCGACTTCGCCGCGCTCGCCCGCAAGGCGCACGAGCAGCGCATCTCGCTCTCCTGCACCGGCTTCTATCGCACGCCCAAGATCTTCTGGGACCGGAACACGCTCTCCGGCAGGCCCTTCTTCTATTTCGCCTATGGCGGTGCCGTGGCCGAGGTGGCCATCGACACGCGCACCGGCGAGAACCGGCTGCTGCGCGTCGACATCCTCCACGACGTCGGACGCTCGCTCAATCCCGCCGTGGATTTGGGACAAATCGAAGGCGGTTTCCTGCAGGGCATGGGCTGGCTCACCAGCGAGGAGCTCTGCTGGAACGAGCACGGGCAGCTCACCACCCACGCGCCGTCGACGTACAAGATTCCGGCCTCGGGCGACTGGCCGGCCGCGGCCCACGTGCGGCTCCTCGAGGATGCGCCGAATGTCGAGGACACCATCCATCGCTCGAAGGCCGTGGGCGAGCCGCCCCTCATGCTCGCCATGGCCGTGTTCTTCGCGCTTCGCGATGCGCTGGCGGCGTGCGGATCGGGGCGCCAGATTCCAAGGCTGCGCGCGCCGGCCACCCCTGAAGCCCTCCTCGCGGCGCTCGACTCGCTGGACGCCGCGCACTCGACCATCGCGGCCGTGAAGGCGTTCGCATGAAGGACTGGCTGCGGACCTTGCATGACGAGTTGCAGGCGCGTGGCGCCCCGGTGGCGCGCGTCGTGGTGGCGACCGTGCGCGGCTCGGCCCCGCGCGGGCCCGGCGCCTGCATGATCGTGACCTCCGCGGGCCAGCTCGGCACCATCGGCGGCGGACACCTGGAATTCGTCGCCACCCGCAGCGCGCGCGACCTGCTCGCAGGGCCCCCGGGCGATGCACGGCTCGACCGCTTTTCCCTGGGCGCGTCGCTCGGCCAATGCTGCGGCGGCATCGTCGAATTGTGGTTCCAGCGCTACGACGCCTCCTACCTCGCTTTCCTTGGAGGGGCCCTGCGTGCGCGTGACAGCGGGGAAGCCGCGGTGATGGCGTCGCGCGCGAGCGGCACGCGACCTCGTTTGCTGAGCCGCGACGATGCCGCGCGCGAAGGCGCGGCTCTCGATGCCGACGGGGAGGACGCCGTGCTGCTGCGGCAGGCGCAAGGCGCGACGCTCTACGAGCGCATCCTGCCGCGCGCCACGCGCCTCTGGCTCTTCGGCGCCGGTCACGTGGCGAAAGCGCTCATGCACGTGCTGGCGCCGCTGCCCTTCGCCATCACCTGGGTCGACAGCCGCGCGGGCGCATTCCCCGGCGCGCTTCCCGCCGGCGTTCGCGCGATCGAGTCGGCCGATCCCGCCGAGGAACTACGCGACATGCGCCGCGGCGACTGGGCGCTCGTCATGACGCACAGCCACGACGAGGACTTCGCGCTCTGCCGCGCGCTCCTCGAGCGCGGCGACTTCGGCTGGGCCGGGGTGATCGGCTCGCTGCCCAAGGCCACGCGCTTCCGCCAGCGGCTGCTGCGGCGCGGCTTTTCGCCGCGGCAGGTCGCGCGCCTGGTGATGCCGATCGGGATCGGCGGGATTCGCAGCAAGGAGGCCGCGGCCATCGCCGTCGCCGTGGCCGCGCAGCTGCTGCAACTGCGTGAAACGCATGCGTCAAGCGCGCTCGCCGCGGACGAAGGTCCCGTGACGATCGCGGCGCGCGAATCTTGACCGCCGGCTACGCGATGGATTGGCTGAACCTGCTGGCGAGGTCCGTCCACGTCGTCACCGGCATCGCCTGGATCGGCGCCTCCTTCTACTTCATCTGGCTCGACAACCATCTGCGGGCGCCGGCGGACGGCGCGGCCGCCGAGCGCGGCGTGGCCGGCGAGCTGTGGGCCGTGCATGGGGGCGGCTTCTACCACGCGCAGAAATACCGCGCCGGGCCGCCCACCATGCCGGCGACGCTGCATTGGTTCAAATGGGAGGCGTACGCGACGCTTCTCTCCGGCCTCCTCCTCCTCGCGGTCGTGTACTACGCGCAGGCCGACCTCTACATGGTCGATCGCTCGCTCGCGGAGCTCTCGCCGCGCCTGGCCGTGGCGATCGGCATCGCCTGGATCGCCGGCGGCTGGCTCGCCTACGACGCGCTCTGCCGCTCGCCCCTGGGGCGCAACGACCAGGTGCTGGCCGTGGTCCTCGCGCTCTTGTGCGCCGGCGCTGCCTACGCGCTTTGCCACCTCTTCCCGGGCCGCGCCGCGTTCCTGCATTTCGGCGCCATGCTCGGGACCATCATGGTGCTGAACGTCTTCTTCGTCATCATCCCCGGACAGCGCGCGCTGGTGCGGGCGGCGAGCGAAGAACGCCTCGTCGATCCGGTATTCGGCGTGCGCGGCAAGCAGCGGTCGGTGCACAACACCTACTTCACGCTGCCGGTGGTCTTCACGATGCTCGGCAACCACTACGCGTGGATCTACGGCGCCGAATGGAATTGGCTGTGGCTCATCGCCATCTCGGCCGCGGCGGCGCTCATCCGGACGTTCTTCGTCGCGCGCCATCGCGGGCGCGCTTCTGCGTTGCCGCTTCTCGTCGCGGCCGCGCTCCTCGCCGGCACGGCATACGGCGTAAGGCCCCGCGCGATGTCGCGGGCTCCGGCGCCGCCGATCGCCCGCGTGCAGGCGATCGTGGCCGAGCGTTGTGTCGTGTGCCACGCGGCGAGCCCGCGCTTCGGCGGCCTCGCCGCCGCGCCCAAGGGGGTGGAGCTCGAGCGTCCCGCGCAGCTTTCCATGAATGCCGCACGCATCCGCGAGCAGCTCGCGAGCCGCGCCATGCCGCCCGGAAACGTGACCGGCCTCACGGATGCCGAGCGCTCCGAGCTCATCGCCTGGATCGACGCGGTTTCCGATCCTGTCCCCAAGGCGGGCCGCCCCGCGAGGCCCGATGGCCGCCCCTGACGTGCGCGCCTTCCGAGCGTCGATCCTGCACTTCCGGGACGATCCCGGCGTCGCGGCCGCGCCCGAGAGCTACGAGTATCTCGAAGATGGATTGCTGGTCGTCGAGGACGGGCGCGTGGCCCGCGTGGGGCCCGCGCAGGCGCTCCTCGCCGCGCTGCCGCGCGCGACCGCGGTCGCGGACCGCCGCGGCGCCCTGATCCTTCCCGGTTTCGTCGATGCGCACATCCATTACTCGCAGACCGACGTCATCGCGAGCCCCGGGCGCAACCTCCTCCATTGGCTCGAGCAGTACACCTTTCCCGAGGAAGCGCGCTTCGCAGAGCGCGCACACGCCGAGGAGGTCGCGCAGTTCTTCCTCGACGAGCTGCTGCGCAACGGCACCACCACCGCGATCGTCTTCGGCACCGTGCACCGCGCCTCGTGCGACGCCTTCTTCGCCGCCGCGCAGCGCCGCAACCTGCGCATGGTCGCGGGTCAGGTGATGATGGACCGCCATTGCCCCGAGGGTCTCCGGGACACGCGCGAGAACGTGAGCCGCGATGTGCACGAGCTGATCGAGCGATGGGATGGCGATGGCAGGCTGCACTACGCGATCACGCCGCGTTTCGCGGTCACCTCGAGCGAGGCGCAGCTGCGCCTCGCCGGGGAGCTCGCACGCGCCTACCCGAACGCATTCGTGCATTCCCACCTGGCCGAGCACCTCGAGGAAGTGGCGTGGGTGCGCTCGCTCTTTCCCGATTGCCGCAGCTACCTCGATGTCTACGACCGCTTCGGGTTGCTGCGCGAGCGCGCGATCTACGCGCATTGCCTCCACCTCGACGCGGCGGATCGAAAGCGCATGGCCGATTCGGGCGCCGCCGCCGCTTTTTGCCCGACGTCCAACCTCTTTCTCGGCAGCGGCCTTTTCGACATCGCCGCCGCCGACGCCGCGGGAATGCCCTTCGGCGTCGCGACCGACGTGGGGGCGGGCACGAGCTTCGGCATGCTGCGCACCCTGGCGGAGGGCTACAAGGTCGCGCAGCTGCAGGGCCAGCACCTGTCGGCGCTGCGCGGCTTCTACCTCGCGACCCTCGGCGGCGCGCGCGCGCTGCGCCTGGACGATCGCATCGGCAGCTTCGTCCCCGGGCGCGAGGCCGATTTCATCGTCCTGGATCCGCAAGCCACGCCGTTGCTGGCGCGGCGCATGCGCAGCGCGAAGACGCTCGAGGAGCGCCTCTTCGCCTGGATGATCCTGGGCGATGAGCGCGCGGTACGAGAGTGCTACGTGCTGGGAAAGCCGGCGATCGCCGGCACGCTGACCGGCTAGAGCGCGGCCCAGCCGCTTTCCAGCTCCGCCATCGCCGCGTCGCGCCCGGCGCGCGGCAGGAAGGATCTCTCGACCCCGGCGCGCATGAGGTCCGCAAGCTGCCGGAGCGTAAGCCCTGTTTGCGCATGCAGCGCCTCGAGCTCGCTGGTAAGCGTCACCCCGGACATGAGGCGGTTGTCGGTGGAGCACGAGACCGAGAGGCCGGCGGCGATCATCTCGCGGATGGGATGCGCCTTGAGCGAGATCACCGCGCCGGTATGCACGTTGCTGCTGGGGCAGACCTCGAAATGCAAGCCGAGCTCGCGCGCGCGCGCGACCCACCGCGCGGTCTTCCCGGGCGTGTCGCCGCGAACGATGTTGATGCCGTGGCCGATGCGCGAGACCCCGAGGTCCGCCGCTTCCATGACGTACTCGCCCCCGCCCGCCTCGCCGGCGTGGCAGGTCAATCCGAGGCCCGCGTCGCGCGCGACGCCGAAGGCCCCGGCATGCACCGCGGCCGAATGGCCGAGCTCGGCTCCCGCGAGGTCGAAGCCGATGACGCCTTGGTCCCGATAACGCGCGGCCAGGCGTGCGGCATGCAGCGCGCGTTCCGGAGGCTCAGGGCGCATGGCGCAGACGATGAGGCCGCAGGCAAGCGGACTTCGCGCGAGCCCGTGCAGCAGCGCCTCCATCACGGCCTCGCCGGACATTGCGTATTCCTCGAGGAGCAGCGGCGCCATGCGGAACTCGGCCAGGACGCAGCCGTCCGCGCGTGCGTCTTCCGCGGCCTCGAAGGCGATGCGCTCGCAGGCCTCGGGCGTGGCCATCGCGGCGCAGGTGATCGCGAACCCGCGCAGGTAGCGAACCAGGCTGCCGGAATCGGCGTTTTCGTGCATCCACTGCGCGAGCGACGCGCTATCCCGTGCCGGGATCTCGATGCCGTGGGTGCGGCACAGCTCGAACAGCGTTTCAGGGCGAAGGCCGCCGTCGAGGTGCTCGTGCAGCAGGACTTTCGGGGCGGCGTGAAGGGCGGGCCCGCTGGGGGCCAGGGATGAGATGGCAACCATTCATGATTTTAATCCAAAGCGCCCCTTCGCGGGGGTTGGCAAACGTTTGCGCACGGGCCATGATTGCGCTTCGCCCGAAAGGACTTCGCCATGAAGCTCGCCGCCGCCGCGCTGCCGATCGCCTTCGCCCTCGCCTTTCCCGCCGTCGCGGCCCCGGCGGTGGTCTACGACATGGGCGGCAAGTTCGACAAGTCTTTCAACGAGGCCGCCTACCGCGGCATCGAGCGCTGGAAGAAGGAAACCGGCAAGCCCGCGCTCGAGTTCGAGATCGCCAACGAGTCGCAGCGCGAGCAGGCCCTGCGGCGCATGGCCGAGCGCGGCGCCACGCCGATCATCGCCATCGGCTTCAGCCAGGCGACCATGGTCGAGAAGGTCGCGAAGGAATTCCCCAAGCTGCAATTCACCATCATCGACGGGGTGGCGAAGCTTCCCAACGTGCAATCGGTGCTCTTCAAGGAGCAGGAAGGCAGCTTCCTCGTCGGCATGATCGCCGAGCTCACCAGCAAGACCGGCAAGGTCGGCTTCATCGGCGGCATGGATATCCCGCTCATCCGCAAGTTCCTGTGCGGCTACGAGCAGGGCGTGAAGTACGCCAACCCCAAGGCCGAGATCTTCGTGAACATGGTGGGCACCACGGGCGCGGCCTGGAACGATCCGGCGCGCGGCGGCGAGCTCGCGCGCGCGCAGTTCGCCAAGCAGGCCGACGTGATCTTCGCCGCGGCCGGCGGCACGGGAATGGGCATCTACCAGGCGGCGAAGGACGCGGGCAAGTTCGCGATCGGCGTGGACAGCAACCAGAACCACCTGCAGCCGGGAACCATGCTCACCTCCATGGTGAAGCGCGTCGAGGTCGCCGTCTACGACGCCGCGAAGAACCACAAGCCGGGCTTCGTGGTGCTGGGCCTGAAGGAGGACGGCGTCGACTACGCCCTCGACCAGTACAACGCCAAGCTCATCTCCGCCGAGGTGAAGAAGAAGGTCGACCAGGCGAAAGCCGATATCGTCGCCGGCAAGATCCAGGTGGCCGACTACATGGCGGACAACACTTGCAAGAATTGAGTTTCCCCAGGCAGCGCGCGGCGACCGCCCCTTGAGCACCAGCAAGCAGGTGGCAGCGCGCGCGGGCGTGTCCTTCACGACCGTCTCGCACGTGGTGAACGGCACGCGACCGGTCAGCGATTCCGCGCGCCTGCGCGTGGAGCGCGCCATCGCCGAGCTCGGCTATTTCCCCAGCGCGGTCGCGCGCGCGCTGAAGACCCGCCAGACGCGCATCCTGGGCGTGATCGTCCCGAACATCACCAATCCCTTCTTCGCGGAGCTCATGCGCGGCATCGAGGACGTCTGCGAGCGCAGCCACTACTCGGTCTTCCTCTGCAACGGCGACGACGATCGCGAGCGCCAGGCCCGCTCGCTGGAGACGCTCCTCGAGCGCCGCGTGGACGGGATCCTGCTCGCCACGCCCACGGGACCGGCCGCCGCGATCGCCAAGCGCCTGTCGGGCGCCAACATGAAGACGGTCGTGGTGGATCGCAGCGTGGCGGGGCTCGTGGCCGACCGGGTGCGCATCGATCACCAGGCGGGCGCGCGCCTCGCGGTCGAGCACCTCCTGGCTCTGGGGCACCGGCGCATCGCCTGCCTCGCGGGTCCGTCGAGCTTCGCCGTGAGCGGCGCGCGGGTCGCGGGATGGCGCAAGGCGCTCGCGCGCGCCGGCGTCGCGCCCGAGGAGGATTGGTTGCTGGAGGGCGACTTTCGAGCCGCCGCCGGCCACGAGCTCACGCGCAAGCTGCTCACGCGCGGAAAGGTGACCGCGGTCTTCGCCAGCAACGATCTCCTCGCCATCGGCGCGTTGCGCGCCGCCGCCGAGCAGGGCCTGCCGGTGCCGAAGTCGCTCTCGGTGATCGGCTTCGACGGCATCGAGATGGGCGCCTTCACCTACCCCGCCCTCACCACGGTGGGCTATCCGATCCGCGCGATCGGCGAGACCGCGGCCACGGTGCTGATCGATCGCATCGCCGGACGCAGGACCGAGGTGTGCGAAATCGTGGTCGCCCCCGAGATCATCCTGCGCGAGTCCACTGGCCCGGTACGCCGGGCATGAGCGCGCGCGCCGGCACTGGCGAAGTCGCGGTGCTGATGAGCGGCATCCACAAGCGCTTCGGCCCGGTGCGCGCCAACGAGGCGGTGAACCTGTCGGTGGCCGCGGGCACGGTGCACGCCCTGGTGGGCGAAAACGGCGCCGGAAAGAGCACGCTCATGTCCGTGCTCTATGGGCTCTACACGCCCGACAGCGGCGCGATCGAAGTCTTCGGGCGGCGCGCGAGCCTGCGAAGCACGCACGACGCCATCGCGCTGGGGCTGGGCATGGTGCACCAGCACTTCATGCTGGTCGATACCCTCACCGCGCTGGAGAACGTGATGCTGGGCGCGGAGCCGCATGCCCTGCTGCGGCGCGCCGAGGCGATCGTGCGGCCGCGCCTAAGCAGCCTCATGGCTTCGACCGGCCTCGCCGTCGACCTGGACGCGCGCGCCGGCGACTTGCCGGTCGGCGACCGGCAGCGCCTCGAGATCCTCAAGGTGCTCTACCGCGGCGCGCGCGTGCTGATCCTCGACGAGCCCACGGCGGTGCTCACGCCCCAGGAGACCGTGCAGCTCTTCGACGTGCTCGCGCGCCTGCGCGGGCAGGGAACGACGGTGATCCTCATCACGCACAAGCTGGACGAGGTCATGCGGCTCGCCGATCGCGTCACCGTGATGCGCGGCGGGCACGTGGTGCATGAATGCGCCGTGGCGGAAACCAACGCCGCGCAGCTCGCGCAAGCCATGGTGGGACGCAAGGTGAACATCGGCCGACCGGCCGAGGCCGGTGTCCAAGTGGGCGAGCGGGTCCTGGAGGCGCGCGGCCTGCAAGTGGTCGATGCCCTGGGCGTCACCCGCTTGCACGGCATCGACCTCGCACTCGCCGCCGGACAGATCGTCGGCGTGGCGGGTGTCTCGGGCAACGGCCAGAGCGAGCTCCTCGAGGCGCTCTCGGGGCTGCGCGCGCCGCAGCGGGGCCTGCTCACGCTCGCCGGCGAATCCTTCTCGCCCACGCGCTGGCTCACGCCGCGCACCGCGCGGCGGTTGCACCTCGCGCATGTGCCCGAGGATCGTCACGCGCGGGCGATGGTCATGGATTTCCCGGCGTGGGAATCGGGCGTGCTCGGATACGAAGGATTGCCGGCCTACAGCGGCGGCGGCTTCCTCCGGCGCCGTCGCATGCGCGGCGACACCGACGCGATGATGGAGCGCTTCGACGTGCGCCCGCGTGCCCCGGAGCTGGCGAGCGGACGATTCTCGGGCGGCAACCAGCAGAAGCTGGTGCTGGCGCGCGAGCTCGGGCAGGCCCCGCGCGTGCTTCTCGTGGGGCAGCCCACGCGCGGCGTGGATATCGGCGCCATCGAATTCATCCACGGGCAGCTGCGCGCGCTGCGCGCCGCCGGTTGCGCGATCCTCCTCGTCTCGAGCGAGCTGGAAGAGATCCTCACCCTCGCCGATCGCGTGCTGGTGATGAACGCCGGGCGCATCACCGGCGAGCGCGCGATCGAAGCGTGCACCGAAGCCGAGCTGGGGCTGCTCATGGCGCAGAGCCATCGGCCGGAACGGGTCGAGGCCGCGTGAGCGCCGCCCCCGCCCTGCCGCGCTGGGCCGACATCGTCGTGCTGCCGCTCGTCAACCTCGGCATGGCGCTCCTCGTGGCGGGCGTGGTGGTCGCGCTCATCGGGCAAAACCCCTGGGACGTGCTCTCGCTCCTGGTGAAGGGCGCATTCGGCACGACGCGCGGCTTTTCGTACACGCTCTACTACACGACGACCTTCATCTTCACCGGACTCGCCGTGGCCGTGGCCGCGCACGGGGGCCTTTTCAATATCGGCGCGGAAGGGCAGGCCCTGCTGGGCGGCCTGGGCGCGGGCCTCGTGGCCCTATGGCTTGCGAACGACCTGCCCGCGGCCATCGTGCTGCCGCTGATGGTCGTGGCCTCGGCGAGCTTCGGCGCTGGCTGGGCCGCGGTGCCCGCGTACCTGCAGGCGTATCGCGGCAGCCACATCGTGATCACCACCATCATGTTCAACTTCATCGCCAACACGCTGCTGGTCTATCTGCTCGTGAACGTGCTCAAGGCCCCGGGCAGCATGGCGGTGGAGAGCGCGGCATTCGGCCCCGCGGCCTTCCTGCCCACGGTGCAGGAGGCGCTCGCCCCGCTCGGCATCGAGTGGCCCTCCTCGCCCTTGAACCTGAGCTTCTTCCTGGCGCTCCTCGCGGCAGTGGGTGTTTATGTGTACTTGTGGCGCACGCGCGCCGGCTATCGCCTGAGGACGGTGGGCTCCAGCGTGCGCGCCGCGGAGTACGCCGGCATCCGGCCCGCGCACCAGATGATGATCGCCATGGGCATTTCGGGCGCGCTCGCCGGGCTGGTCGGCATGAACGAGATCGCCGGGGTGAACCGCCGGCTGCTGCTCGATTTCGTCGGCGGCGCGGGCTTCACCGGCATCGCGGTGGCCATGATGGGGCGCAACCACCCGGTGGGCATCATCCTGGCGAGCCTGCTTTTCGGCGCGCTCTTCCAGGGCGGCACGGAGGTGAGCTTCGAGATGCCCGGCTTCAGCCGCGACATGGTGGTGACGCTGCAGGGCTTCATCATCCTTTTCTCGGGGGCGATGGCCTACGTCCTCGCCCCTTCCCTTTCCAGGGTGATCCACGGCATTCCATGGACGCGATCCTCGCCGGCACGCTGATCGCCTCCACGCTGCGCGTGGCGACGCCGCTCATCCTGTGCGCGATGGCCGGCGTGCTGGCGGAGCGCTCCGGCGTGATCGACCTCGGTCTCGAAGGCAAGATGCTGTTCGCCGCGTTCGCGGCCGCGGCCGCGGGTGTGGCCTCCAACTCGACGGCCGCGGCGCTCGGCGCCGCGTGCGCGGTCTCGGTGGCGCTCTCGTGGCTGCACGGCTTCGCCTGCGTGAGCCACCGTGGCGACCAGGTGGTTTCCGGCATGGCGATCAACATCATCGCCGCCGGCCTCACCGTCGTGCTCGGCATCGCGTGGTTCAACCAGGGCGGGCAGACTCCGCCGGTGAGCGAAGACGTGCGCTTGAAGGCGCTGTGGCCGGGAGCGGCGGCGGCTTTCCCGAATGCGCCCTGGGTGGGCGCCATCTTGGGTGAGGGCTTGCTCGCCCACAATGTGCTCGTCTATCTCGCCTTGTTCCTGGTCGCGGCCGTGTGGTGGCTCCTGTATCGGACGCGCTTCGGGCTGCGGCTGCGCGCGGTCGGCGAGAACCCGCACATGGTCGAGACCGCGGGGCTCTCGGTGCTGCGCCTGCGCTACCTCGCGCTATCTTTGAACGGCGTGCTGTGCGGGCTGGCCGGTGCCTATCTCGTGCTCGCGCAGAACGCTTCCTTCGGGCCGAACATGACCGCGGGGCGCGGCTACATGGCTCTCGCGGCCATGATCTTCGGCCAATGGCGCCCGGTGCCCGCGCTGGGCGCCTGCCTGCTGTTCGGTTTCCTCGACACCGTCGCGGTGCGGCTGCAGGGTGAAAGGCTGCCTCACATCGGCGAGATTCCGGTGCAGGCGATCCAGGCCCTTCCCTACCTGCTCACCGTGGTGCTGCTGGCCGGCTTCATCGGCCGCAATGTCGCACCGCAAGCGTTGGGCAAGCCCTATCTCAAGGAACACTGATGCCCTCGTCGAAATCCATCGCTCCGCGCGAGATCGAGCGCCTGCTGGAGGCGGCGCGCGCCGCGCAGGGCCGCGCCCATGCTCCCTATTCGCGCTTCGCCGTGGGCGCCGCCGTGCTCGACGAGCAGGATCGCGTCCATGCGGGCTGCAACGTGGAGAATGCCGCGTACCCGCTCGGAACCTGCGCCGAGGCGGGAGCCATCGCGGCGCTCGTCGCAAGCGGCGGCAAGCGGGTCGTCGCTCTCCTCGTGATGGGCGATGGCGAGAACCTGGTGACGCCCTGCGGCGGCTGCCGCCAGCGCCTGCGCGAATTCGCGGCGGCCGATACGCCGGTCCTCATCGCGAATCGCGAGCGCGTGCGCGCGCGCTTCACGCTCGAGCAACTGCTGCCGGAGAGCTTCGGCCGCGAGAACCTCGAGCCATGAACGCCCCACGCTCCCCCGCCCTCGATGCGCTCCGCGCGCGCGCCCCGCAAGCCCGTCCCCGCATCGCGGTCGTGCTCGGCTCCGGCTGGAGCACGCTCACCGAGCACGTCGCAGGAGCGCTGCGCGTCCCGTACGCGGAGCTGCCGGGTTTCCCGCATGCCGGAGTCGCGGGCCACTCGGGCGAGCTTTGGCTGGGGCGCATTGGCGCGCACGAAGTCGCGGTCATGAGCGGGCGCAAGCACGCCTACGAAGACGGCGACGCGAAGGCGATGCAGCTGCCGCTTCTCGCCCTCCACGCGCTCGGCTGCGAGGTCCTGGTGCAGACCAACGCCGCGGGGAGCCTGCAGGCCGCGATGGCGCCCGGCAGCCTCATGGTGCTCACCGACCACATCAACATGGCGCAACGCTCGCCGCTCATCGGCGAAAGCGGCGCGGAACGGTTCGTGGACATGGTGAATGCCTACGACCCCGGGCTTCGCGCCGCCGCGCGCGCGGTCGCACGGCGCGCGGGCATCGATCTGCACGAGGGCGTCTACATGTGGATCCTGGGCCCGCAATTCGAGACTCCCGCCGAGATCCGCATGTTCAAGCAGATGGGCGCCGACGCCGTGGGCATGAGCACCGTGCCCGAGACCATCATCGCGCGCCGCGCCGGCATGAAGGTGCTCGCCCTTTCGCTCATGACCAACATGGCCGCCGGCCTTTCGCGGGAAACGCTGAGCCACGCCCACACCCTCGAGCAGGCGCGCATGGTGAACGCGAAGGCGAGCCGTCTGCTCGCCGACGTGATCGCGGAAATCGCGGTAAATTGACCCATGGCCGAGAAACCCAACCTCACCCTCGTCACCGCGCAACGCCCGCTTCCGGCGGAGCACGTCGAACGCAATCCCGGCACCGCGTTGGACCTCGACATCGTGCGCGCGATCCGCGTCAATCGCAGCGCGGTCGAGCGCCGCGCGGCCACCATGGGCACGCGGCGCACCGTCAAGAAGGAATGGCAGGCCGCATGGCTCATCCGCGCGATCACGCTGATCGACCTCACCACGCTCTCGGGCGACGACACGCCGGGCAACGTCCGCCGCCTCTGCGCCAAGGCGCGCCATCCGCTGCGCGACGACCTGGCCGAAGCGCTGGGCGTGACACGGCTCGACATCAAGGTGGGCGCCGTATGCGTCTATCACTCGCTGGTGGCGACCGCGGTCGAGGCGCTCGAGGGTTCCGGCATTCCGGTCGCCGCGGTGTCGACGGGCTTCCCGGCCGGGCTCTCGCCCATCGAGCAGCGCATCGACGAGATCCGCGCGAGTGTCGCCGCCGGCGCGAAGGAGATCGACATCGTCATCACGCGCGCGCACGTGCTCACCGGCGACTACGGGGCGCTCTACGACGAGGTGCGCCGCTTCCGCGAGGCGTGCGGCGAGGCGCACATGAAGGCGATCCTCGCCACCGGAGAGCTCGCCACCCTCGGCAACGTGGCGCGCGCGAGCCTGGTGGCGATGCAGGCGGGCGCGGATTTCATCAAGACATCCACCGGCAAGGAAGGCGTGAACGCGACCATCCCGTTCGGCATCGTCATGTGCCGCATGATCCGCGAATATTTCGAGCGCACCGGATACGCGGTCGGCTTCAAGCCGGCCGGGGGGATCCGCACCGCGAAGACGGCGCTGGAATTCCTGTATCTCATGAAGGAGGAGCTGGGCGACCGCTGGTTGCGCAACGACCTCTTCCGCTACGGCGCGAGCACGCTCCTCACCGACATCGAGCGCCAGCTCGAGCATTCCGTCACCGGCCGCTACGCCGCGGCCCACCGCCACCCGATGCCCTGACAAGCCCATGGCAACCGTTGCAGACATCTTCGAGACGATGGAATACGGCCCCGCGCCGGAGAGCGACAAGGAAGCGCTCGCCTGGCTCGCCGGGCATGGCCAGACGTTCGGCCACTACATCGGCGGCGCCTGGACCAAGGCGGGCAAGACCTTCGACGTGGCGAACCCGGCGACCGGCAAGCTGATCGCGCGCGTCACCGACGGCACCCGGGAAGACGTGGACGCGGCGGTCGCCGCGGCGAAGAAGGCGCTGCCCGCCTGGAAGGCGCTTTCGCCCCACGCGCGGGCGCGCTACCTGTACGCGATCGCGCGCGGCGTGCAGAAGCACTCGCGGCTCCTCGCGGTGCTGGAATCGATGGACAACGGCAAGTCGATCCGCGAGACGCGCGACATCGACGTTCCCCTGGTCGCGCGCCACTTCTACCACCACGCGGGCTGGGCGCAGTTGATCGACACGGAGTTCGCCGGCTACGGGGCGATCGGCGTCGTGGGCCAGATCATTCCGTGGAATTTCCCGCTGCTCATGCTCGCGTGGAAGATCGCACCCGCGCTGGCGGCCGGCAACACCGTCGTGCTGAAGCCCGCCGAGTTCACGCCGCTCACCGCGATGGCGTTCGCCGGGATCGTGCACGAGATCGGGCTCCCCGCGGGGGTCGTGAACCTGGTGAACGGCCACGGCGAGACGGGCGCGGCGCTCGTCGAACATCCCGAAGTCGACAAGATCGCCTTCACCGGCTCGACGGAAGTCGGCCGCATCATCCGCAAGGCCACCGCGGGCTCCGGCAAGAAGCTCTCCCTCGAGCTGGGCGGAAAGAGCCCCTTCATCGTCTACGACGACGCCGACCTGGACAGCGTCGTCGAAGGCGTGGTCGACGCGATCTGGTTCAACCAGGGCCAGGTGTGCTGCGCGGGCTCGCGCCTGCTGGTGCAGGAAGGAATCGCCGAGCGGCTGGTGGCGAAGCTGCGCGCGCGCATGGAGAAGCTGCGCATCGGCTCCCCGCTCGACAAGGCCGTGGACATGGGCGCGATCGTGGCCCCCGTGCAGCTCGACCGCATCCGCGAACTGGTGCAGCAGGGAGTCGACGAGGGCGCGACGATGTGGCAGCCGTCGTGGGCCTGTCCCACCGAAGGCTCGTTCTATCCTCCCACCCTCTTCACCGGCGTGCAGCCGTCGTCCACCATCGCGCAGGTCGAGATCTTCGGCCCCGTGCTCGTGGCGATGACCTTCCGCACGCCGGAGGAATCGGTCGCGCTCGCCAACAACACGCCGTACGGCCTCGCGGCGAGCCTGTGGACGGAGAGCATCAACCTCGCCCTCGACATCGCGCCCAAGATCAAGGCGGGCGTGGTGTGGGTGAATTCGACCAACCTCTTCGATGCGGCGGCGGGGTTCGGCGGCTATCGCGAGTCCGGTTTTGGCCGGGAGGGCGGACGCGAGGGAATGTGGGAGTATGTCAAGAAAGCGAGGCCCGAGTCGCGAGGCACGAGGCACGAGAAAAATTCGCCTGCCGCGCCGCGCCCCTCGCGCCCCGCGCCTGAATCCCTTCCTGCCATCGATCGCACGCCCAAGCTCTTCATCGGCGGCAAGCAGGCCCGCCCCGACGGCGCATACACGCGCAGTATCGTGAGCCCGAGCGGCGCGCCGGTCGGTGAAGCGCCTGAGGGCAATCGCAAGGACATCCGCAACGCCGTCGAGGCGGCGCACGCGGCGAAGGGATGGGGGCGCGCCACGGGACATAACCGCGCGCAGGTCCTCTACTACATCGCCGAGAACCTCGCGGTGCGCGCCGACGAGTTCGCCGCGCGCATCGACGCGATGACCGAATGCGGCAAGAAGCGCGCGCGCCAGGAAGTGGACGCGTCGATCTCGCGGCTCTTCACCTACGGCGCCTGGGCCGACAAGTACGACGGCGCCGTGCACAGCGTGCCGATCCGCGGCGTGGCGATCGCGATGAACGAGCCCATCGGCGTGATCGCCATCGCCTGCGACGACGGCTACCCGCTCCTCGGCATGCTCTCGCTGGTGGCGCCGGCGCTCGCCATGGGCAACACCACGGTCGTCATCCCGTCGCAGCCGCACCCGCTCGCGGCCACCGATTTCTATGGCGTCCTCGAGACCTCCGACCTGCCCCCCGGGGTCATCAACATCGTGACCGGCGACAAGGACGCGCTCGCGAAGGTGCTGGCCGAGCATGACGACGTCGAGGCGGTGTGGTATCGCGGCTCGCGCGCGGGGGTAAAGGCGGTGGAGCTGGCCTCGGCCTCGAACATGAAGCGCACCTGGGCCACGTGGGATGAGCGCGACTGGCTCGACCGCGGCGAGGGCGAAGGGCGCGAGTTCCTGCGCGCCGCGACCCACGTCAAGAACATCTGGGTTCCCTACGGCGAGTAGCACCCCTCCGAACCCACCGACCATGCTGGCGCAGGAAATCATCCGCCGCAAACGCGACGGCCACCCACTCGAACGCGCGCACATCGACGCCTTCGTTCGCGGCCTCGTGGACGAGAGCTGGAGCGACGCGCAGGCCGCGGCGATGGCGATGGCCCTCTTCCTCGAAGGCATGTCCCACGAGGAGACGATGGCGCTCACCGACGCGATGACGCGCTCGGGAACGGTCCTCGATTGGAGGCACGGATTCCCCGGCCCGATCCTTGACAAGCATTCGACCGGCGGCGTGGGCGACAAGGTGAGCCTGGTGCTGGCGCCGGTCGTGGCCGCGTGCGGGGGCATCGTGCCGATGATTTCCGGGCGCGGCCTGGGCCACACCGGCGGCACGCTCGACAAGCTGGACTCGATCCCCGGATACCGGACCACCGTCTCACGCGACGCGCTCGAGACCGCCTTGCGCAAGGCGGGCTGCGCCATCGTCGGAGCGAGCGCCGAGATCGCGCCGGCCGACCGCAGGCTCTACGCGATACGCGACGTGACGGCGACGATCGAGTCGATCCCGCTCATCTGCGCCAGCATCCTTTCGAAGAAGCTGGCGGCGGGCCTCGACGCCATGGTGCTCGACATCAAGGTGGGCAATGGCGCCTTCGCCACCGACCTCGCGTTCGCGCGCGCGATGGCTTCGGCCCTGAACGAAGTGGCGTCGAGCTCGGGCCTGGCGACCTGCGCGTGGATCACCGACATGAGCCAGGTGCTCGGCCGCAGCTGCGGCAACGCGCTCGAGGTCCTGGAAGCGGTGCGCTTCCTGCAGGGGGAGGAACCGGATCCGCGCCTCGCCCTGGTGATCCGCACGCTGGCCGCGGAGCTGCTGGTGATGGGGCATCTCGACGCCGATGTCGAGTCGGCCGGGGCGCGCATCGACGCGGTGCTCGCCAACGGCCGCGCGCTCGAGCATTTCGCCCGCATGGTGTCAGCGCTCGGCGGCGAGAGCGATTTCGCCGAGCACGCCGCCACGCGACTGCCGGCCGCACCCGTGCAGCGCCCGTTGCTCGCCGCGAAGAGCGGATGGATCCAGCGCGTGGCGACGCGCGACCTGGGTCTTGCCTGCATCGAGCTCGGCGGCGGGCGCCACAAGGCCGGGGACAGCGTCGATCCACGGGTCGGTTTCACGCGCGTCGCCGCGCCCGGAGAGCGCGTGGAGGCCAAGGCGGTGCTCGCCGTGGTGCACGCCGCCCGCGAGTCCGAGGCCGAGATCGTTTGCCGATTGCTGGAAGGGGCGTTCGTCATCGCCGATGCACCCCCCGAGCCCACCCCGATTCTCGTCGCGCGTGTCGGGGGCAGCCACAACGAAGCGCGAGCGCTCGCCAAGACCGTGAATTCATGAGCCGCCAAGACTTGATAGACCCCTGCGACCGGCTCACCCTGCCGGCCCGCCGCCAGGCCCTGTTCACCGCACGCGACCTGATGCTCGCGGCCCTCGCCATGCCGGCGGTGCCCGCGCTGGTCGGCCCGGCCGTCGCGGCCGGCGCCGCGTCCGCCGTGCAGGTCATGCACGGCTTCGCCGACCTGCAGGGCATCACGCTGTGGTTCCAGGGCGCCTCGGCACAATCGCTGCGGGTGGAGGTGCGCGCGGGCGAAGGCCCGGGCGCGGCGCTGCAGACGCTGCGCGCGGACCTCGACCCGCGGGCCGATTGCGTGGCGTCGCTGCGCATCACCGAGCTGGAGTCGGGCGCCGCGCATCGCTACACGGTGCATCCGCTGGAGGGTCCCGAAGTTCTCGCCGGCGGAACCTTCCGCACACAGACCCATTGGCAGTGGCGCTCGGATCCTCCCACGGTGCGCATCGCCGCCGGCTCCTGCGCCTACCTCAACGACAACAAGTACGACCGCCCGGGGCGCCCGTACGGCGGCGGCGAGGCCATCTTCGACACCATTGCCGCGACCTCGCCCGACCTCATGCTGTGGCTGGGCGACAACATCTACCTGCGCGATCCGGAATGGACGAGCCGCGAGGGCATCAGCCGGCGCTACCGCTATTACCGCTCGCACCCGACCCTGCAAAAACTGTGGCAGGCCGCGCCGCACGTGGCGATCTGGGACGACCACGACTTCGGGCCCGACGACAGCGACGCTTCCTTCGTGAATCGCCAGTGGACGCTCGAGATGTTTCGCCGCTACTGGCCGCTCCCCTACGCCACCCCCGCCGACGGCCTGTATGGAATGGTCACGCAAGGCGACGTCGACGTCTTCCTCCTCGACGACCGCTCCTACCGTTACCCGAACCGCTGGCCCGAGGGAAGCGAGAAGGCGATGTACGGAGGCACGCAAATGCAGTGGCTCAAGGCCGCGCTCCTCTATTCGCAGGCGCCCTTCAAGATCATCGCGGGCGGCAGCCAGTTCTGGAACAAGGTGAGCCGCGCCGAATGCTGGGCGCGCTTTCCGGCCGAGCAGCAGAGCCTGCGCCGCTGGCTCGACGAGCAGCGCATCCGCGGCGTCTTCTTCCTGTCGGGCGACCGGCACTTCTCGCAGATGCTGCGCGTCGAGCGTCCCGGCCTCTTTCCGATCCACGAGATCACCACTTCACCCCTCACCGCGGGCGTGGTGACCGATCCGGGCGCGGCCGAGCGCAACAATCCCGAGCTGGTGCCGGGCACGATGTACCACGGGCGCAACTTCGCGATGATCACGGTGAGCGGTCCGCGTACCCAGCGCGCCCTCGCCGTCGAGATACGCGACACGAATGGCGAGAAAAAATGGGAATGGCGCACCACGGCGGCGGAGCTTGCGGAAGGGACGCGGCGATGAGGCGGATCTCGATGAAATTGCGGTTGGGACGTGGGCTGCTGGCGGCGGGTCTCATTCTTGCAGCGGCGGCGCACGCGAGCGACCCGGTGCAGGTCCGCCTCATCGGCATCAACGACCTGCACGGCAACCTCGAGAGCTCGAACCTCACGCTCTTCCTCGCCGACCCGGGCGCGCCGCCCGAGGCGCCGCAGCTGCGCGTGCAAGTGGGCGGCGCGGCCGCGCTCGCGGGCATGGTGCAGAAGCTGCGCGCGGGCGCGCCGCGGAGCTTCATGCTCGCCGGCGGCGACCTGATCGGCGCGGCGCCGCTCGTCTCCACGCTCTTCAAGCACGAGTCGACCATCGAGATCCTGAACGACATGGGGCTGGAGCTCAGCGCGCTCGGCAACCACGAGTTCGACGCGGGAGAAAAGGAGCTGCAGCGCGTCATCCGCGGCGGCTGCGCGGCCACGGTGCCCGACGACGCGGCCGCGAGCTGCATGGAGTCGCGCTACCGGGGCGCGCGCTTCAAGTACATCGCCGCCAACGTGATCGACGGCAGGGGACACCGCATCGTGGCGCCCTACTTCGTCAAGCGCTTCAAGGGCATTCCGGTGGCCTTCATCGGCGGCGTGACGAAGACCACGCCGCAGATGGTGAGGCCTTCGGGCATCACGGGCCTGCACTTCCTCGACGAGGCCGACGCGGTCAACCGCGCCGCGCGCGAGCTGCGCGCCAGGGGCGTGAAGGCCATGGTCGCCGTCTTCCACGAGGGCATCGAGCTGGGGACTTCGGACAAGCGCGGCGACTGGAACGATGTGACCTGCCCCGAAGCGCACGGGCCGCTCCTCGACATCGCTCGGCGCCTGGCGCCCGAGATCAAGGTGATCTTCTCGGGCCACACGCATCAGGGCTACCGCTGCGAGATCGACGGGCGGCTCCTCATCCAGGGCACTTCCTACGGCCGTGGCATTTCCGTGGTCGACGTGGAGCTCGATCCGCGCACGCGCACGATGCTCGCGCCCGCGCGCAGCATCAACCTGCCGGTGCTGAACGAGCGCACCGACCCCGCGCAGCGCGAGAAGCTCGCCGCCGCCACGCCGGAGCCTTTCGCCAGCGTTCTTCGCGAATCCCGGCCCGATGCCGCGATCGCCGGGAGAGTCGCGCACTACGCGGCGCTGGTGGCGCCCAAGGCCGAGCGCAGCGTCGGGCGCATCACCGGGCCCTTCACCCGTAGCGGCAAGTCGGACAGCAGCGCGGGCCGCCTCATCGCCGACGCGCAGCTCGCCGCGACCCGCGTGACGGGTGCCGAGGTCGCCTTCATGAATCCGGGAGGCATCCGCAGCAATATCGAGTGCGCCGCGCCGCCCTGCAACGTGACCTTCGGCCAGGCGTTCACCATGCAGCCCTTCGGCAACAGCCTGGTCGTGATGAACCTCACCGGCATGCAACTGAAGACGCTGCTGGAATCGCAGCAGCGCGGCACGACGGGCGAGCCCAAGTTCCTCCAGCCTTCGGAGGGCTTCGCCTACACCTGGCAAAGCGACGCGGCACCCGGCGAACGCGTTCGCGACATGCGCCTGAACGAGCAGCCCCTGGACCCGGCGAAGGCCTACCGCGTCACGGTGAACGCCTTCCTCGCCGAGGGTGGCGACGGCTTCGGCGTGCTCACCGCGGGCAGCGATCGCAAGGGCGGCGGCCAGGACCTGGATGCGCTCATCGCCTATCTCGGAGCGCGCGAGCGCGCCCCCGTGCCGGTTACGCGCGTCACACGGCTGCCCTGAATCGCGGAGCGCAAGATGAAACACGATTTCCCGAACCTCAACGTGATCGAGCATCCGCTGATCAAGCACAAGCTCACGTACCTGCGAAACCAGGACACCACCACGGACTCCTTTCGCCGCCTGGTGCGCGAGCTGAGCCAGATGCTCGCCTACGAGGCGACGCGCGACCTGCCGACCGAGAACGTCACCATCCGCACGCCGCTCGCCGAGATCGCCGCGCCCGTGATCAGCGGAAAGAAGCAATGCATCGTCTCGATCCTGCGCGCGGGCAACGGCATGCTCGACGGAATGCTCGAGCTCCTGCCGCAGGCCCGCGTCGGCCACATCGGCATCTACCGCGATCCCGCGACGCTCGAGCCCGTGGAGTATTACTTCAAGGTGCCGCAGGACATCGCCGAGCGCATGGTGATCGTGGTCGATCCGATGCTCGCCACGGGCAATTCCGCCGCGGCCGCGATCACTCGTCTCAAGGAGCACGGCGTGACCACGGTGAAGATGGTCTGCCTGCTGGCCGCGCCCGAGGGCGTGCGCTGCATGCTCGAGCGCCATCCCGACGTGTCGATCACCGTGGCCGCGCTGGACGACCACCTCAACGACCACGGCTACATCGTTCCCGGCCTGGGCGACGCCGGCGACCGCATTTTCGGCACGCGCTGAAGCGCCGGCCGGACGGACGCGAAGACGACGACATGGCCGCGGCGATCAAGGTGATCAGCGGAACCGCGCATCCCGAGCTCGGCCGCGACGTTTGCGCCAACCTGGGCATCGAGCCTTGCCGCACGACCTTCGTGCGCTTCTCGAACGAGAACATGCTGGTGCAGATCGACGAAAACGTGCGCGGCGCCGACGTCTTCGTGATCCAGCCCTCGTGCCCGCCGGTCTCCGACGGGATCATCGAGCTGCTGATGACGATCGACGCCCTCAAGCACGCATCGGCCGGGCGCATCACCGCCGTGCTGCCCTATTTCCCCTACGCGCGCTCCGACAAGAAGGATCGGCCGCGCATCTCGATCGCCGCGCGCCTCATGGCGGACCTGATCCAGACGGCGGGCGCCGACCGCGTCCTCACCATGAACTTGCATTCGCCGCAGATGCAGGGCTTCTTCCGCATCCCCGCCGACCAGCTGCAGGCGGCGCCGATCCTCTGCGACTACCTGCGCGACAGCCGCGACCTCTCCAACTACGTGCTGGTCGCGGGCGACGTGGGCGAATCGAAGGACGTCGGCCATTATGCGTCCCGCCTGGACTTGCCGATCGCGATCGTCGACAAGCGCCGTTACGCGGACGACGAGAACGCACGGGCGGTGAACCTGATCGGCGACGTCAAAGGCAAGGTCGCCCTGATCGTCGACGACGAGGTGGCGAGCGGCGGCACGCTGGTGGAGGCGGCGCGCTTCGTGCTCGACCGGGGCGCCACCGCGGTGGAAGCGTGCGTCGTCCACGCGGTGCTGTCGGGAAAAGCGGTGGAGCGCATCGAGGCCTCGCCGCTACGCCAGCTCGTGGTCACCGACACCATTGCGCTCACGCAGCGCAAGCGCAGCGCCACGATCCAGGTGAAATCAGTGGCGCCGCTCTTCGCCGAGGCGATTCGCGCCATCCACGACGGCTCGAGCATCTCGAGGCTATTCCGCTAGCCATGACGCGCAAACCAGGCACACAGCGCCGCGTAAAGACCCTCTCGGTCCGCGACGAGATCGCGCCTTGCATCGCGAGGTTCTCGCCGCAGGTCGCCGCGCAGCTCAAAGCGGCGCGCGGACGGCTACGAATTATGTTTCCCCGCGGCTGTGAGCTCGTGTACGACAACTACAACGCGCTCGTGTTTGCGTTTGCGCCCAGCGACCGGACGTCGGAAGCCGTGTTGTCCGTGGCGGCATATCCCCGATGGGTCACGCTCTTCTTCGCCAACGGCGCGAAGCTGAGAGATCCCGACAAGCTGCTTCGCGGCGAGGGCAGCCGGGTGAGAGGCGTGCGCCTGGCTTCGGCCGCGCGGCTGGACGACCCGGGCGTGCGCGCGCTCATCGAGCAGGCCCTCCTCGCGCATCGCGCCGCCTTCCTCGCCGCTCCGGCGCTGCGCACCACCATCAAGTCGCTGTCGGCCAAGCGGCGTGCGCGCCGTCCCTCGGCCGCCACGGCCGGGAATTAGGCAACCCATGGCAACGGTGACGCACATCTTCGTGGCCCCCGCAAAGGGAGCGCCCGCACGGGCCCTCCAAGCGGTGGATGCGCTGGCGGACCAAGGGCTGCGCGGAGACCGCTACGCCGACGCGGGGAATCGGCGTGCCGCCGACTACCAGGTCACCTTGATCGAGCTGGAGAACATCGAAGCGTTCACGCAGGCCACGGGGTTGGCTCTCACGCCCGAAATGCCGCGCCGCAATATCGTCACGCGCGGCGTGCGGCTGAACGAGCTCCGCGGCAAGCGCTTTGCCGTGGGCGGCGCCATCTTCGAGGGCCTCGAGCTGTGCGAGCCCTGCAAGGTGTTCGCCAAGCGCACGCACCGAGAGGTATTGGGTTTCTTCGCCGCGAAGGGCGGCCTGCGTGCGCGCATCGTCGCCGGGGGATGCGTTCGCGTGGGCGATCCGGTGAAAGAACATGCCTGAATTGCGAACCGCGACCCTCTATGGAACATGGCATGAGAATCGCTGTAGGATGCCCGTCATGAAAGGCTGCGACACTGGGCAGATACGTACCGCGCCGATTCGGGACCCTCCGCTTTGCTGCCGACCGTTCGCGCCCCCTATCGGGGCGCCCCCGCCCTCTAGCGGGGCATTGCTCGCGATTGATAATTACAACCCAGGGACAAAAACATGAGAACTCGAAACACCATCCTCTCCGTGGCCATCGCTTCGCTCTTCGCCGCAAACCCGTCGCTGGCGCAGGAGAAGAAGGACGAAGACGCACAGAAGCTCGGCACCATCTCCATCACCGGCGAGGGCGACAAGCTCGGCACCGGGCAGATGATCCAGGAGGAGGCGCCCAAGGCACGCTCGACCACCACCCGCGCCGCCCTCGACAAGATGCGCTCCACGGCCAACCCCTACCAGGGGCTGGCGCTCCTGCCGGGCGTCAACACCTTCAGCTTCGACGCCACCGGCCTTTTCGGCGGCGGCATGCGCGTGCGCGGGTTCAACTCCGACCAGATGGGCTTCACGGTGGACGGCGCGCCGGTGAACGATTCCGGCAGCTTCTCGGTGTTCCCGCAGGAGTACACGGATGCGGAGAACATGTGCGAGCTCTTCGTGACCCAGGGAACCCCCGACAGCGACGCGCCGCATGTGGGCGCGAGCGGCGGCAACATCGGCATCGTGACCTGCGACCCGAACGCCCGCATGGGTGCCAAGATCCAGCAGTCGTCGGGCCAGCTGAACCTCTCCAAGACCTTCGTGCGCGTGGACACGGGCAAGCTGCCGGTGTTGAACGGCTGGAGCTCCTTCGCTTCCTTCTCGCACGCCGAGGTCGACAAGTTCAAGGGCAAGGGCTCCGCGGATCGCGACCACGTCGACTTCCGCAGCATCCTCGCCCTGCCGAACGCGAGCCGGGTCATGGTGACGGCGCTGTGGAACGATTCGCTCACCAACAACTATCGCACCGGCACCAAGGCGCAGTTCGCGGCCAACCCCAATTTCGACTTCGCCGACACCTTCATCGGCAACCCCACGCCGGTGGCCGGCACCCGCCAGTCGCCGGTGACGCAGGACACCTTCTACAAGCTCTCGCTCAACCCGTTCCGCAACGCCATCATCACCGGCAAGGCGAACCTGAACCTCACGCCGGAGCTCAAGCTCGATATCGAGCCCTACTTCTGGTACGGCTACGGCACGGGCGGCAACCAGCAGTTCACGTTGAACGAGGGCGGCACCTTCCGCGGCGGCGTGCAGGACGTGAACGGCGACGGCGACCGCCTCGACAGCGTCATCGTCTATCGCTCGAGCGTCACCAACACCCACCGCCCGGGCGGCACCGTGCGCCTGTCCTACGCCTGGGACAACCACCGCATCTCGACCGGCTACTGGTACGAGCGCGCGCGCCACCAGCAGACCGGGCCGGCGACGCGCATCGACAACGACGGCAACGCGAACGACCTGTGGCTGCGCAACCAGCTCGTCCTGCGCGCCGACGGCACGCCCTTCCAGCTGCGCGACCAGCTCACCATCTCCAAGGCCGGGAACTTCTTCGTCGCCGACACCATGGGGTTCATGCAGGAGAAGCTGCGCGTCGACGTGGGCGTGAAGATGGCCTACATCGACCGCGACTACAATAACTTCGCCAACGAGGGAACCGGCCAGGGGCTCGACTACAAGGCGCAGAAGCGCTTCAGCGAGACGCTCCCCACGTTCGGGGCGCGCTACCAGTTCGACAGCGCCAACCAGGTGTTCGTCAACGTCGCCAAGAACTTCAAGGCGCCGGGCAACTTCTCCTGGCAGGGCGCCATCGTGGGCGGCGTGAACCGCGTCGACGCCATCAACGCATTGCTGAAGGCGGAGACCTCCATCAGCAGCGACGTGGGTTACCGCCATTACGGCAAGGTGATCACGTTCTCGGGGAGCCTCTTCAACTCCAACTTCAAGGACCGACTCTCGCGCCAATTCATCGCGTCCGAGGGAATCGTGATCGACACCAACGTGGGCGACGGGCGCACGCGCGGCTTCGAAATGGAGCTGGGCACGGTGCCCATCGGCGGGTTCAGCGCCTATGTCTCCGCCACGTACACGCGCTCGCGCGACGAGGACAACCTGGTGCTCTCCGCCACCAACACCCAGCCCACCGCCGGCAAGGACTTCCCCGACACGCCGCGCTGGCTCTCGGCGTTCAGCGTGCAGTACGCGCAAGCGGCCTTCTACGTGAACACGCAGTTGAAGTACACGGGCAAGCGCTTCTCGACGCTCACCAACGACGAATGGGTGCCGGGTTACACCACCGTGGACATCAATGCCGGGTATCTATTCGGAAGCTTCGGATTCGTGCGCAACGTGACCTTGCGCGCCAACGCGTCCAACATCTTCGACAAGAACTACCTGGCGCTCAACGCGGGCAGCGGCAGCCTCTTCACGACCAACGCGACCGGCACGGGCGCGGCGGCACCGTCCTACTACAAGGGCGCGCCGCGCTTCTTCAGCATGTCGGTCTCGGCGGAGTTCTAGGCGCCGGATTCGAGCTGTAGCCGACCTTGGGGCCGTGACGCGAGTCACGGCTCTTTTCTTTCAGGCGTTCACGCTCGCCATGCCCGCGGCCGGATAGCGCGTCCCGGCCACTTTGCGCGCGGCGAGCACGCCGTCGATGGCGCGCTCGTCGGCGGCGCTGAGCGTGATGCTCGCTGCCGCGGCGTTCTCTTCGAGCCGCACGACGCGGCGCGTGCCGGGGATGGGCACGATGTGCGGACCGCGGGCGAGGAGCCACGCGAGTGCCAGCTGCGCGGGCGTGCAGCCGCGCGCTCTGGCGAGCCCGCTCACCGCGTCCACCAGCGCGCGGTTGGTCGCGGCGTTCCCGGCCTGGAAGCGCGGATTCCCGCGGCGCCAGTCGTTGGGGTCGAGGTCGTTGGCGCTCGCGATGGCGCCGGTGAGGAAGCCGCGGCCGAGCGGGCTGTAGGCGACCACGCCGATGCCGAGCTCCTCGCAGACGGGTAGCGCGTCATCTTCGATGTCGCGCGACCATAGCGAGTACTCGGTCTGCAGCGCCGCGATCGGATGCACCTTCGCGGCGCGCCGCACGGTCGCCCCCGAGGCTTCCGAGAGTCCCAGGTGGCGCACCTTGCCCGCCTTCACCAGGTCGGCCATCGCGCCCACGGTTTCCTCGGTGGGAACGCTGCGGTCCACGCGATGCTGGTAGTAAAGATCGATGTGATCGACGCCCAGGCGCTTCAGGCTCGCGTCGCATGCGCTGCGCACGTACTCGGGCCGGCCGTCGATGCCCAGGAACGCGCCGTCGGGGCCGCGCACGTTGCCGAACTTGGTGGCGATCACCACCTCGTCGCGACGCTTGGCGAGCACCTGCGACAGGAGCCGCTCGTTGGCGCCCCCGACGCCGTACATGTCGGCGGTATCGAGGAAGTCAACGCCGATATCGATCGCGCGGTTCACCACTTCGAGGCAAACGCGGTCGTCGGCCGGGCCGTAGAAGTCGGACATGCCCATGCAGCCCAGGCCGATCGCGGAAACCTCGAGCGGGCCCAGCTTGCGGCGGGGAATGCAGGGGGTCATTTCGGTGCTCCTGATACCGAGAGGGTTACTGCGAGTCTAGTTGCCGTCGCGCCGCCGCCGTTAGCCGATTTCTCACCGATCCTTGCCCGATCCTCCGGCAGCGCGCCATTCGCCTCGCAGCAACCCGAAGAGAGCCGTGTCCGAAACCTCGCCCTTCACGATCCAGCGCTCGCGCAGGAATCCTTCCTGGGTGAACCCGAGCCGCTTGAGGGATCGCTCCGACGCGGCGTTGCGCGGATCGATGTCGGCTTCGAGGCGATTCAACGCGAGCGCGCCGAACGCGACGTCGATGAGCGCGATGAGCGCCTCGTTCATGTAGCCGCGCCCCCAATGGGGCCGGCCGAGCGAGTAGCCGATCTCGGCGCGCCGGCTTGTTTCGTGGAAGTGGAACAACACGCACTCGCCCACGAGCACGCCATCGGCCTTGCGCTCGACGCCGAGCTGCAGGCTGTGGCCGTCGTCGTACCCGGCGCGAACCCGCGCGATCAGCTCCTCGGCCTGGATGCGCTCGGTCATCGCGGGCCGACTTTGATAGCGCGCCACCTCCGCGTCGGCGTGGATGGCGAAGACCGCGTCGGCATCGGATTCCTCGATCCGGCGCAGGCGCACGCGCTCGAGCTCGATGGGAAGGTCGGGCAACGATTCGTGAAACGCCGGTTTCATCGCAGCCCCCCCATCGCCTATCCTGTGCGCATGATGCAACGGCTCGCATTGCGCCTCGTCGCCACGACGGTGTTCAATCCCGGCGACCTCAGAAGTTGGCCTTGAACTGCGCCCCCCACGTGCGAGGCTCGTTGATCATCCCGGTCAGATTGTTGAAATCGATGCCGCCGATGAGGCGGATCTGATTGGTGATGTTGCGGCCGAAGAGCGCCGCCTCGTACTTGTCGTGGGCCCACTTGTAGCCCACCCGCAGCCCGCCTTCCAGCAAGGGCTTGCCGCGGAATTCGGTGGACTCATAGAGGAAGAAATTGATCTGGCTGCGGTAGGCCCAGTCGGTATGGACGTAGTACTCGCCGTCGCTGGTGGGGATCGAATAGCGTAGCGCGCCGTTGAAGACCACCTTGGGGGCGTTGGGCAGCGGATTGCCGTTGATCAGGACCGTGGGCGCGAAAATGCCGGCTCCCGGATTGATGGGAACCACGATCGGATCGAGGACCGTGCAGCCCGAGCCGCAGGCCTGGATGCGAAGGTTCGGGTCCTTGATCTCGGTCTTGTTGTAGCTTGCGCTGAGCGAGCCCAGCAGGTTGTTGGCGAGCAGGGCCTGGAAGTCCAGCTCCGCGCCGCGTCCGGTCGATTTTTCCGCGTTCACCAGGCGGTTGAAGTTGGCCGCGCCCCCGACCGCCGTCAACTGCTGGTCGCGTATCTCATAGGTGAACACGGTGAAGCTGACACGGCCGCGCTTGTTCCACAGGTCGCTCTTCACCCCGGACTCGAACGACACCACGTGCTCGGATTTCGCCACCGAGAGGGTGTCGCCAAACAGGATTCGACCCTGGATGCTGGGGGCGCGAAAGCCGCGCGCGACGCGCGCGTAGAGGTTGGTGTCGGGATTGAGCGCGTAGAGGACGCTCGCATCGCCGGACACGTCGCTGTCGCTGGGATTGGCGGTGAGGCGCCCGGTCGCGCCGCCGCCGATCGGCGACTGGAAGCGCTGCGCGGCGAAATCCTTCTTGTCGTGTGTGTAACGCAAGCCCGCGCGCACGCCCGTCTGCGAGTTGAGCGCCCAGTTGACCGAGCCGAACAGCGCCGCGGCGTCGTTCTTCTGCGTTTGCTGAGCATAGCCGTTGACCGCGCCGCCGGCCAGCGTGTCGTAGCTGAAGCTGTCGATCGTGATGTCTTCCTTGAAGAAGTACGCGCCGACCAGCCAACCGAGCGCCCCGGGGGTGCGCGATTCGAGGCGGAATTCCTGCGTGTACTGCCGGTGCTTCGGCAGCCCGTCGGCGGATTCGGAAGTGAAGGGAATGAAACCGGGGCCGAACGGCGGGGCGTACACCGCGCCAAAGCCGCCGTCGATGTCGCCGCGGCTGAACACCTTCACCCGTTCATAGCCGGTGATCGAATTGAGGGCCATGTCGCCCCATTCCCAGCGCAGGCGCGCGCTGGCGCCGGCGGCGTCGAGACTCTGCTCGTTGCGCCCGTCGATGGAAATCTGCCGCGGGTTGAAGTTGTCGACGAAGTCGTTGCTGCCGGCCCTGATGATATTCGCGCGGAACAGGCGCGCCGTGCCGTCGAGGCTGCGGCCGTGCAGGTTGAAGAGCGCGCTGAACGATTTGTCGGGCGCGTACAGGAGCTGCGCGCGCGCCGCGTTGTCGTCATAGCCCTCGAGCTTGCCGTTGGGTCCGTTGAAGGTGTTGTCCACCCAGTCGCCGCGGTGCTGCGCCTGTGCCGCCACGCGCAGCGCCCACTGGGCGTTCAGGGGAACGTTGAGCGCGCCTTCGAGATTGGCCGCCGAGAACGACCCGGCGCCGACACTCAAGTAGGCCTCCTGCGCCTGCCGCGGCTTGTTGGATTCGAACTTGACCACGCCGGCGGGCGAGTTGCGGCCGAACAAGGTACCCTGCGGACCGCGCAGCACTTCGATCTGCTCGAGATCGAACAGGGGAAAGCCCTTCAGGATCGGGTTTTCCTGCACCACGTCGTCGAGCACGAGCGAGACCGGCTGCGAGGCGTTCAAGTCGAAATCGGTGTTGCCGAGGCCGCGGATGTAGAAGCGCGGGAAGGCGCGGCCGAACGACGACTCGATATTGAGGCTGGGCACGCGCGCTGCGAGCACCCGCACGTCCTGGCCGCTCGAGTTGAGGATGTCGAGATACTCGCCGCGCACCGCCGAAACCGAATTGGGCACGTCCTTGATGTTCTCCGCGCGCCGCTCGGCGGTGACAGTGATCGTCTCCAGTTGCGGGCCGCCGGGTTCCCCAGGCCTGCTCTCCTGCGCCAGCGCCAGCGCCGGCGCGGCGATGGCCGCCAGCAAGGCGGCGTGCACACAAAGCGGGCAAAGTTTGACCTTCGCGTTGTCCGGCAAGCTCCGCATATCGATCTCCCTGGGTGACGTGATTAGGCGCCGCGGCGTTTCTTGGGTCTGCCGCATTCGCGAGAATATATCAAGCAAGCGATATGCCCGTTTGGACCGCGCCCGAGCATCGGATCCCGGCCGTCAATTTCCCGATGGCTTGTTGCCGAGGAGCGCGCGGGCGACGTCGATCCCCCGGCGGTACTGCATGATTCTCGTCGGATCAACCGTGTGTTCCCGCGGCGCGAGCGCACCCACGATCAGGTCGAGCGCTTTCTCGAGGGCCACGATGCGCCGCCTTGCCGCGACATAGTTGCGCTCCCCGCGAGCCTCCGCGCCGCGGCGGTCGATTTCGTTTTTCCTGCGCTCGACCGCGATCGTTCTTTCCACGTCCACCTCCGCCGGGCTCGTGTCGGTAGCGTGAACTTTCCCGGCGCCGTGCGCAACCCTTCGGCACCCACGAAACGGCCGACCCTACTCGCATTGGTGGGCCGAGAGGCATTGGCGGCGGCGAAGGCCGGGAATTCAGAAGATAATCCCTTCGCTGGCGCTTGCCAGTGCGCACCGGCGCATCTTCACCGGCTGGCTCACAACGAAAACAATGAAAGGAGTCCCATGCTGAGAACCGTGACCGAGGTCGCCGCGGGCGCATTGCTGCTGCTCTTCTCACAGATGGTCGCTGCGGATTGGAGATACTACGAAGCGAAGTCCTACGGCTATTCGATGCTGGTCCCCGAGGGCTCGAAGATGAGGGACAAG